>JADMIO011486941.1_pt1 | contig 35651 bp, 39 predicted proteins | sample 8958161 | NCBI WGS metagenome assembly JADMIO01 (sample SAMN16585339, study PRJNA669376) | soil metagenome | isolation source: Crop rotation soil | place: USA: Cullars Rotation, Alabama | collected 2011
CGCGACAACTTGTCCACGTGGAATTCTAAGCTTAGGATCCCAATGTGCTGGAAAGCCTGTTGGCGTTCTTTCTTCACGGCGTCGATCTCGGCGCCGTCTGGAACGAGACGCGGCATGCCGATGGCCTGCGCCTGCTGTTCGCGGTGGCGCTCGTCCTGATGACGTACGCGTTGCGCGCGTTACGCTGGCAATACCTGCTCGCCCCCATCGGTCCGACGCATTTCGGGACGGCCTTCCGCACCACCGTTATCGGCTTTGCCGCCAGCTTTGTCCTGCCGGCGCGGGCCGGCGAGGTGCTGCGGCCGTACCTGCTGGCCCGGCGCGAGCAGTTGTCGCCGACCGCGGCGTTTGCCACGATCATCCTCGAACGACTCCTCGACCTGGTGACGGTGCTGCTGCTGTTCGGCGTGTTCGTCCTCCAAGTGAACCCGGCGTCGCTATCCGGCGATCCGGCGATGTACGCCCGCGTGAAGATGGGCGGGTTGATGGCGGCGGGCGCCTCGGTCTTCGGCCTCGTCCTGCTCTTCACCCTTGCCGGGCATCCCGAGCGCCTGGGCCGGTGGGCGCTGAAAATCGAACGCGTGCTGCCGGCCAGGCTGGCGCGAATGGTGGCCGGTTTCGTCGAAACCTTTGCGCAGGGACTGGCCGTCATGCGCCAGCCGGGGCGGCTGCTCGTCTCACTCGGCTTGTCGTTTCCGCTGTGGTTGTCGATCGCGGCGGGTATCTGGATTACGTCGCGCGCCTTTCATATGACGTTCGGCTACCTGGGTTCGTTCCTCGTGATGACGCTGCTGGTCGTCGGCGTCGCCGTGCCCACGCCGGGGCAGGTGGGCGGCTTCCATACGATGTACCGCATCGCGGTCGTGACGTTCTTCGGCGTTCCGGAAACGACGGCGGTCGGGGCCGCGATCGTGCTGCACGCCGTCTCGTTCGTCCCGGTCACGCTGCTCGGGCTCGCGTTCATGGCGCGAGAGGGACTCAGTCTCGGGCGGATGCGCGAGATCACCGCGCGGGAGGCGCCATGAAGTGTCCGTTCTGCTCGAACCTCGGCGACAAGGTCGTCGATTCGCGTGAGAGCAAGGAAGGCAACAGCATCCGCCGCCGCCGCGAGTGTCTCAGCTGCGGCAAGCGCTACACGAGCCGCGAGCACATCGAGGAGATCGAGTATCGCGTCATCAAGAAGGATGGGAGCCCCGAGCCGTTCAAGCGCGAGAAGCTGATCGGCGGCCTGGTGCGCGCCTGCGAAAAGCGCCCGGTCAGCGTGCAGCAGCTCGAGGGGATTGCCGATCGCATCGAGTCGGAGCTGCAGGATCGCCCCGACCGCGAGATCCGCACCACCGACATCGGCGCCCGGATCATGGACGAACTGCGGCGCATCGACCAGGTCGCGTACGTGCGCTTTGCCTCGGTTTACCGCCAGTTCCGTGACGTCGGCGAGTTCAAGCGCGAGATCGACGAGCTGCAGAAGAAATCGGGGAATCGGGAAATCGGGTAATCGGGGAATCGGGGAATCGGGGAATCGGGGAATCGGGGAATCGGGGAATCGGGGAATCGCACGAATCGGGGAATCGGTTAATCGGTTGAGTACAGTCAAGCAGTTTCAGCCTCGTGATCAGCGACCGAAGCTGCCGCCGCGAAAGCCGGAACCCGCGGTGGCGGAGCGTCGGCCGTTTCGCGACAATCCGCGGCTGATCCTTGCCGGCATCGCGCTGCTCCTCGGCAGCCTCGCGCTCATCATTCGCATCTCCGATCGGACCACGCGGCTCAACCCCGACTTCCTGAGCGAAGTCGTCCTCTACGCGCTGTCGATGGCCGACCTCACGATGCTGATCGCGCTCGTGTTCGTCCTCGCGCGTAACGTCATCAAGCTCGTGGTCGAACGGCGGCGCGGCCTGCCGTTCTCGCGCTTCCGCCTGAAACTCGTCGCCGCGCTGCTCGGCCTGACAATCGTCCCGTCGGTCCTGGTGCTGCTGGCGGGCAGCGAGCTCATTCGGCAAACCACCGCGCGATGGTTCAGCCAGCCTGTCTCCGACGTCCTCACGTCCGCCAACGCCATCGCGACGACGTTCTATCGCGAGCGGCAGGCGGCGGTTGCCGAGCAGGCGGCGCAGGCGGCTGCGACCGTGCCGTCCACGCTGTTGCAGTCGGGCGATGTCGACGCGTTGAACGCCGTGGTGTCACGGCCGGTGACCGACGGCCGCGTCGGCGTGATCGAGGTCTACCGCATCCAGCAGGGGCCGTCCGGCAAGCCCGACGTGGTGCCGATCGTCGAGCTGCGATCGCCGTCCCTGCCGCCGGGACATCTACGCGCCTCGTCGGATCGCCTCGCGGCGAAGGTCGCGGCTGGCAGTGGCGACACGCAGGCGCATGAAGAGATCGATGGCGGCGGCGAATTCGTCCGCGCCGGCGCGCTCGTCCGCGACGCAGCAGGGAAGCCGGCAGGCGTCGTGATCGCGAGCGATCACCTCTCGGGCGATCTCGCGCAGCACTCGCGGCGCATTGCCGAGGCGTACGAAGACTACAGCCAGCTCGTCGTCTTGAAGCGGCCGCTCGAGGGCGTCTACTTCTCGCTGTTCCTGATGATGACGCTGATGATCCTGGTCAGCGCGACGTGGCTGGCCCTGTATCTCGCCAAGCGCATCACGCGTCCCGTCGGGATGCTCGCGGCCGGGGCGAAGGAGATCGGCGCCGGCCATCTCGATCATCGCATCGAGCCGGAGACGCGCGACGAATTCGGATCGCTGGTCGAAGCGTTCAACACGATGGCGGGGGAGCTGGCGACGAGCCAGCGCCGGCTCGAACGCACGCGGGTCGAGATGGAGCGCAAGAACTCCGAGCTCGATGAGCGTCGCCGCTACATCGAAACCGTGCTCGAGCGAATTGCGACCGGAGTGGTGTCGATCGGTCCGGATGGTCGGATCGGGACCATCAACAGCGCCGCCGGGCGATTGCTCGCGCTCGACACGGCGATCGTCGGCGCACCGGCCGACCAGGTGCTGGCGCGCGACGATTTGCAGGCGCTGGGCGCGCTGGTCCGTTCGGTCGCGCACGCCTCGGGCAAACCGACTGCGCAGGAGATCGCCCTGGCGCGGGAGGGGCGAGAGATCCATCTCGCCGCGGCCGCCACGGCGCTGCACGGCGAGGCCGGCGCACACGAGGGGACCGTGCTGGTGTTCGACGACGTGACGCCGATGGTGCGGACGCAGCGCGTCGCGGCATGGCGCGACGTGGCGCGGCGCCTGGCGCACGAGATCAAGAATCCGCTGACGCCGATCCAATTGTCCGCCGAGCGAATGCGACGGCATTTCGGCGGCGCGCCCGAAGCCACGAAGGTCCTGGTCGACGAGTGCACGACGACGATCGTCGCCGAGGTCGAGTCGCTGAAGGCGCTGGTTGACGAGTTCGCGCAGTTCGCCCGCATGCCGGCGCCACGTGCGGTGCCGGCGAACCTGAACGCCGTCCTCTCTGAAACACTGGCGCTCTATTCCGGCGTGGTCAGCCACATCACGCTGGAGCGCCGTTTTGCTGCCGCGTTGCCGCCCGTGCGGCTGGACGTCGAGCAGATCCGCCGCGTCGTGATCAACCTGATCGACAACGCGATCGAGGCGATGGTGGATCAGCCCGGCACGATCACCATCGAGACCCAGCACGATCCAGCCAACGCGGTCGCGCGGCTGATCATTGCCGACAATGGTCCCGGCGTGCCGGCCGCGGAGCGGGAGAAACTCTTCATGCCTTACTACTCGACCAAGGGACGCGGCAGCGGGCTCGGCCTGGCGATCGTCCGGCGAATCGTCGCCGAGCATGGCGGATCGATCGAGGTGGGAGACAATACTCCCAAGGGTTCGCGTTTCGTGATCGAGTTGCCGTGTTGAAACACTCCGTGCTGATTGTCGACGACGAAGCGGGCGTGCGCAGCGCCTTGAGCGGCGTGCTGCGCGACGAAGGCTATGGCGTCGAGGCGGTCGATTCGGGCGAGGCCGCGCTCGAGCGCGTCCTGCGCACCAACTTCGACGTCATCATCCTCGACATCTGGCTGCCCGGGCTCGACGGGCTGGCGACGCTCGAGCGGCTCCAGGAGCTGCGGGTCGAGTCGCCGGTCATCATGATTTCCGGGCACGGCAACATCGAGTCGGCGGTGCGGGCGATCAAGATGGGCGCGTTCGACTTCGTCGAGAAGCCGCTCTCGCTCGACAAGACGGTGCTCGTCGTCGGCAACGCGGTGCGGCAGCGGCGCCTCGAGATCGAGAACCGCGAGCTCCGCGCGACGATGGACCGCCGGCACACCATCGTCGGCGAGAGCTACGTGCTGCGCCAGCTGCTCGAGCAGGTGGCGATGGCGGCGCCGACCAACGGGCGCGTCCTGATCTACGGCGAGAACGGCACCGGCAAGGAGCTCATCGCGCGCACGATCCACATGCGCAGCCGGCGCGCCAAGGGGCCGTTCATCGAGGTCAACTGCGCGGCGATCCCGGAAGAGCTGATCGAGAGCGAGCTGTTCGGCCACATGAAGGGGGCGTTCACCGGCGCCGTCTCGGATCGGCGCGGCAAGTTCGAGATGGCCGACGGCGGCACGCTGTTCCTCGACGAGATCGGCGACATGAGCGTGAAGACGCAGGCCAAGGTGCTGCGCGCGCTGCAGGAACAGATCGTCGAGCCGGTGGGCGGCACGTCGAGCGTCAAGGTCGACGTGCGGGTGATTGCCGCGACCAACAAAGATCTGCCGTCCGAGATCCGCGGCGGCCGCTTCCGCGAGGATCTCTATTTCCGTCTCAACGTCATACCGATCTTCGTGCCGCCGCTGCGCGACCGCGACGCGGACGTGCCGCTGCTGGCCGAGCACTTCATGATCGAGTTCGCGCGCGAGTACGGCCGCCGGCCGAAGCAGCTCGACGCCGGCGCCGCCACCGGCCTGCGCAGCTACCGCTGGCCGGGCAACGTCCGCGAGCTGCGCAACGTGATCGAACGCTTGATGATCATGGTGCCGGGCGACACCATCGCGCTGTCGGACCTGGCGTTCCTCGACGGTGGTGCCATGGGCGCCGCCGATCAGCCCGCGCCGGCCTTGCCGCTGCACGAAGCGCGCGAGCGTTTCGAGCGCGACTACATCCTGCGCGCGCTGGCGGCGCAGCACGGCAACATCTCCCGCACGGCCGACGCCCTCGGCGTCGAGCGCAGCAACCTCTATCGAAAGATGAAGGCCTTCGGCATCGCGCCGGCGCGCCGCGAAGAGGAAGCTGTCTAGTCGAGCGACGCGCGTGACTTCAGCGCCTGCTTCACCACAGAGTCACAGAGCACACGGAGACGCACAGAGGCTGAAAGCTGAAGGTCGGGCGCCGCGCTTCGCGCGGTGTCTCTGTGTCCTCTGTGCCTCTGTGGTGAAGACAGCCGCCGATAGCCATGCAGCTACTTCAACTTGTTCTCGAGAATCTGGTCGGCCTTGAAGCCCGCGATCTGCAGGTAGTACTCGGCGACCGCGTTCAGCGCCGCGGCCGGGACGAGGCCGACGATCTCGCTCTCGAGCACCTGCACGCCATAGCGCTCGGCCTCGCGCTTCACGGTCTCGAAGACGCGGAAGATCGGCGTCTTCTCGTAGTTGGTCAGGTTCATCGAGACCTGGACGACGCCGCGGTCCTTCAGTTCGAACCCCGCCGCCTTGACGAAGCGGAAGCCGCCGCTGCTGTGGCGGATGCCGGCGGCGATCTTCTTGGCGACGTCGAGCCGATCGGTCGCCAGGTTGATGTTGTAGGCGATGAGCGGCATGCGCGCGCCGATGACGCTCGCGCCGGCGGAGGCGTGCGGCGCCGCGAGGCCATAGTCGGGCGACCAGCCGGGGGTGGCCATCTTGGCCGCAAGTCCTTCGAACTCGCCGCGCCGGATGTCTTCCAGGTTCTTGCGCGCCGGGTTCGCAGACGCTTCCTCGTAGAGGTAGATCGGTATGCCGAAGCGCGACGCGACCTCGGCGGCGACCTCCTTCGCCAGCGTCACGCACGCCGCCATCGTCACCCCCTCGATCGGCACGAAGGGCACGACGTCGACGGCGCCGAGGCGGGGATGCTCGCCCGAGTGCTCGCGCAGGTCGATCGTGTCGACCGCGCGCGCGTACATGGCGAGGACCGCGGCCTTGATCGGCGCCGCGTCACCGGCGAGCGTGAACACCGATCGGTTGTGGGACGCGTCGGACGAATAGTCGAGCAGGCGCACACCGTCGACGGCGCGGATCGCGGCGGCGATCGATTCGACGATATCGGGGCGGCGCCCCTCGCTGACGTTCGGAATGCACTCGATGATAGGCATTGGTTACATGTATAATCGCCGCGCATCTGAGATGGCGGATCCGCTTCGCGACCACGAAAGCTCCGAATCGCGAATCGAGGAGCTCCTCCTCGCCGGTCTCGACCATTATTTCAACGGACAGCACGAACTCGCAATCAGCGTTTGGACGCGCGTCCTCTTCCTCGACCGCAATCACGCGCGCGCCCGAGCCTACATCGAGCGCGCCCGCGGCGCGATTGCCGAGCGCCAGCGCGAGGGTGAGGAGCTGCTGCAGACCGGCGCGGCCGCGTTCAAGCGCGGCGACGCTGATAACGCGCGCCGCCTGCTGAAGTCGGCGATCGAACGCGGCGCGCAGCCCGACGAAGCGCTGTCAATGCTCGATCGCCTCGAGCGGATCGCTCCCACTCCCGACCTCGACGTCACCAGTGGGCCGGCTCGTTTGACCTCCACCCGCCAGGCGGAGCCGCTGGTGCGCCGTGGCGCGCGGCCGGCCACGTTACTGCTGGTACTGGCGATCGGGATCGCGAGCGGGGTCCTCGTCATGAACGCGCGAAGCTCTGGCCTCCTGCCGTGGAGCCCCTGGCCGGTCAGTGCCCCGGCGGCGACCCGCATCGTCGAGCCGCTGCCTGTGCCTTCCGCCTCGGAGGTCTCGCTCGCGCGGGCCCGCGCGTGGGCCAACAGCGGCAGCCTGCGCGCCGCGCTCGTCGCGCTCGACGCGATCCGTCCCGGCGATCCGCTGCGCGCGCAGGCCGACGAATTGCGCGCCAAGCTCCAACAGCAGCTTCTCGATGCGGCGCATGGGTCCGTGCCGCCCGCGAAATGAAATGTCCCAAGTGTCAGTACATCAGCTTCGATAGCGCCGGCCGCTGCCGAAACTGCGGTTACGACTTTTCGCTGTCGCCCGAGACCGCCGAATCGCACGAGGGCAACGACCTTCGCATCCAGAACGACGACGATCCGGTCGGCCCGTATGGCGATCTCTCGCTGAATCCCACGCCAAACCTGCCGTTGTTCACGAGCAACGGTGACCCCGACGCACCGCTCGTGACGCCGCCCGCAGTCCCGCGCGCGCCGCTTGCGGTCCGCCGCACTGCGCCCGCTGTTCCGCGGCCGCGCCAGAAGCGCGAGCCGGCGCCGCCCGAGCCACGCCTGGCGCTCGACACCGCGGATCTCACGGGCGTGTATCCGGCTGCCGTTCCCACGCCGGCCTCGACGTCGACCCCAGATGTGCCGGAGCAACCGCACCGTGACGTGTATGAGCCTGCGGCGCTCGCGTCACTGCCTGCGGCCGGCGTCGTGTCGCGTCTCGCCGGCGGCCTGATCGATCTGCTCCTCATCGGTGGTATCGATCTCGCCGTCCTCTATTTCACGTTGAAGGTCTGCGAGCTGACCTTCGACGAGATCTACGTGCTCCCGCTCGCGCCCTTCGTCTCGTTCCTGTTGCTGCTCAACGGCGGCTACCTGTCCACCTTCGTCGCGGCCAGCGGACAGACCATCGGGAAGATGGCCGCGGGAACGCGGGTCATTCCCGCCAATCCGGCCAGCTCGTCATCCGGACGCGTCACGTTCGGGCAGTCGATCGTGCGCGCCGTCGGCTATCTCGTGTCCGCGCTGCCGCTCGGTCTCGGGTTCGTACCGGCGCTGGTCGGCGACCGCCGCGCGCTCCACGATCGCCTGGCCGACACTCGCGTCGTCAAAGCGTGACTCGACTCGCTGTCTTCATTGCGACCGCCGGCTACTGCGGATACTTTCCGATCGCGCCCGGGACGATCGGATCGCTCGCCGGACTCGTCGTCTACCTTTTGGTGTGGTGGACGAAGTCACCGATCGTCGAAGTCGGGCTGATCGCGGCCGCGTTCGCCGGCGGGACGTGGGCCGCCACGCACGCGGAACGATTCTTTGGCGGCATCGATCCAGGACCGGTGGTGATCGACGAAGTCCTCGGCATGCTCGTCACGCTCGCCTTCATCCCGGTCGGCTGGAGCGGCGCCTTCGCCGGGTTTTTCCTGTTCCGTGTCTTCGACGTGATCAAGCCGTATCCCGCCAACCGGCTGGAGAAGTTCCACGGCGGCTTCGGCATCATGGCTGACGATGCGATGGCGGGGGTCTACGCGAACCTTGCGCTGCGGCTGCTGATGTGGCTGCTGCCAGCCTGGATCCACTGATGCCGCCTCGAGCAGCGGAGATCATTGCCGTCGGCTCTGAGATGCTGGGGTCTACGCGCACTGACACGAACTCGCTGTTCCTGTCGCGGTGCCTGTCGCAGCTCGGCGTGGACTTGCGCATCAAGAGCGTGGTCGGTGACGACCGCGACGATCTCGCCGCGGTATTCCGGCAATCGCTCGAGCGCGCCGACGTCGTCATCCTGACCGGCGGGCTCGGACCGACCGACGACGACCTGACGCGCGACGTCGTCTCCGAGGTGCTTGGCTTGCCGATGTCGATCGACGAAGCGATCGTCGAACGCATCCGCGCGCGCTTTGCCCGGCGTAACCTGGAAATGCCGGAGGTGAATCGCCGCCAGGCGCAGGTGCCGCGCGGCGCCATTGTTCTCGACAATCCGAATGGCACGGCGCCCGGCCTCTTCATCGATCACAACGGCAAGATCGTCATCCTGCTGCCGGGCCCGCCGCGAGAGCTTCAGCCGATGTTCGAGCTGGTCTGCGCCGGCCCGCTGCGCGAACGAGCCGGCGCCGAGCGGTCGCACACCACCTCGCTGTTCATCACCGGCCGCGGCGAATCGCATGTCGAGCAGAAGGTCCAGCCGATTTACTCCCGCTGGCGCGACGAGAGGCCGCCGATCGTCACGACCATCCTCGCCGCGATGGGTCAGATCGAGCTGCACCTGACCGTCCGTGACACCGATCCCGAACGCGCGCGTGCCAGGCTCGATCGGGCGCGCAACGATCTCCTCGCGGTAATCAGCGATGACGTCTACAGCACCGATGGGCGGACGATGGAGGAGATCGTCGGCGGGATGCTGAGCGAGCGCGGGTTGACGATCGCGGCCGCGGAGTCGTGCACCGGCGGACTGCTGATGTCGCGGCTCACCGACGTGCCCGGCAGTTCCAGTTACGTGCGCGCCGGCGTGATCGCATACGCCTACGAAGACAAGACCGCGCTCCTCGGCGTGCCGCGCGAGATGATCGAGACCAACGGGGCGGTCAGTGAGCCCGTGGCGATCGCGATGGCCGAGGGCATTCGCGCGCGCACCGGCGCGGGCGTCACCGTCGGAATCACCGGCATCGCCGGCCCCGGCGGCGGCACTCCCGCGAAGCCCGTCGGCACGGTCGTGATCGCCGTCATCGTGCCGGATCAACCCGCCTACGTTCGCACCTACTCGTTCATCGGCGGACGGACCATGATCAAGTTCCAGGCGACGCAGGCGGCGATGGATCGGGTGAGGCGCATGCTGAGTCGCCGATAACCGATAACCGATATCCGATATCCGATGCGGTTGTTTGTTGCGGTCGAACTTGATGCAGCCGTGCTCAGCGCGGCGGAGCAAGCGGTCGCACAGTTGCGCGACAGGCTCGACCGAGCGCTCCAAGCGCGATGGATATCGACCACCAACATGCACTTGACGGTTCGCTTCATCGGCCACGTCGCGGGCGAACGCGCGCCAGCGGTGTTGAACGAGCTCGAGCCACCACTTGCCATTCCGCCGTTCGACGTGACGCTCGAGGACTGCGGCGTGTTTCCACCGAGTGGCCCACCCCGGGTGATCTGGATTGGCTTGAAAGACGGACTCCCTTCGTTGCGCGCGATGCACGACCAATTCAACCACCGCCTGCAGCCCCTGGGCTTCGAGCCGGAAAGTCGTCCTTACAGCGCACACCTGACGCTCGCGCGGATCAAGGATGCGCCGCGCGGATCCGCCGCCAGCGTCCGTGATGCAATCCGCGCGGTAGGCGTGCCGCAGGCGCAGTGCCGCATCTCGGCCGCTACCGTCTTCGAGAGCCGGCTTACTCCCAACGGTTCGATCTACACATCCGTTCTCCACGTGCCCCTCAGTTCCTAGTTATCGCGCATCGGATATCGGATATCGGATATCGAACATCGGTCCTCGGATATCCTTTCAGTAATGCTTCCGTGGATCCTCCTCGGCTACGCGGTCGGGTCGGTGCCGTTCGCGTTCCTCCTCGCGCGGCGGGCGGGGATCGACGTGCGCGTGGCAGGCAGCGGCAACGTCGGGGCGGCCAACGTGCTGCGGACGTCGGGAACGCCGCTGGGCGTCACCGTGATGGCGCTCGATATTTCGAAGGGTGTGGCCAGCGTGCTGGCCGCCTACGCGGCGGTGGGATCGCTGTCCACGATGGCCGCCGCGGGTGCGGCCGCCGTCGTCGGTCACATTTACCCCGTGTGGCTGCGATTCCATGGCGGCAAGGGAGTCGCCGTCGCGGCCGGTGCGTTCGCGATCCTTGCGCCGCTTGCGACGCTGATCGCCGCCGCCGTCTTCTTCTCCACGGTGTGGTTGACGCGGATCATCTCGCTCGGCTCGGTCGTCGCGACCGTGACACTGCCGTCGGTCGCGTGGATCGCCGGAGCGCCAATGTCGGTGCGGGCCGCCGCGATCGGCATCGCGGCGCTGATCCTGTTCCGCCATCGCGCCAACATTCGCCGCATCGTGCACGGCACCGAGCGTAAGTTCGGAGCGGCGCGATGACCGAGAAGATCGCGGTCCTCGGAGCGGGGAGCTGGGGCACCGCGCTGGCGGTGCACTGCGCCCGCACCGGGCACGAGGTCACGCTGTGGGGACGCGACGAGTCGTTGATGGACGACATCTCCGCGACCCGCGAGAACCAGCGCTACCTTCCCGGCATCAAGATCGATCAGCGCGTCTTCACCACGGCGTCGCTGCAGGAAGCGCTCGGCGACGCGCGACTGGTGATCGCCGCGGTTCCGTCGCACGGGATGCGGCACGTGCTGCGGGACGCGGCGCTGTGGTTTCCGCGCGGCGCCATCATCGTCAGCGCGACGAAAGGGCTCGAGACCGACACGCTCGAGCGCATGTCCCAGGTGATGGCGGACGAGACCGGCAAGAACCGCGCGATCGTCGTGCTGTCGGGACCCAGCTTCGCGCTCGAAGTCGCGAAGGGACTGCCGACCGCGGTCGTCGTCGCATCGAAGAACGCCGACGCCGCCGCAACGGTGCAGGACCTGTTGAAGGGACCGACGCTGCGGCTTTACGCGAGCGATGACGTCACGGGAGTCGAGTTCGGCGGCGCGCTGAAGAACGTCATCGCGATCGCCGCCGGCGTCGTCGAGGGGCTGGGCATCGGGCACAACGCGATGGCGGCGCTCATCACGCGCGGCCTCGTCGAGATGTCGCGCCTGGCCAGCGCCGAAGGCAGCCGCCGCGAAACGCTCGCCGGCTTGAGCGGTCTCGGAGACCTGGTCCTGACCTGCACCGGCGACTTGAGCCGGAACAGGCGCGTGGGGATCGAACTGGGGCGGGGACGATCGCTCGCCGACATCCTCGCGTCGACTCGCATGGTCGCCGAAGGGGTGCGGACGACGAGCGCGGCCCTCGCGCTGGGGGAGCGGCACGGCGTCGAACTGCCGCTCGCCGCGCAAATGGCCGGTGTCCTCGAGGGACGGACACCGGCGCGGAGCGCCGTCGAGGCGCTGATGCTGCGCCCGCAACGGGCCGAAGTGGATCGCTTGTAAATGGGTTTCTTCGACAAGATCAAGGCCTCGCTGACGAGGACCAAGGAACAGTTCGTCGAGCGCTTCGACGAAATCGTCGGCCGCGCGGACGAACCGGCGGCACGCTCGCGCCCGGTAGACGTCGAGACACTGGACGCACTGGAAGAGGCGCTGATCTCGGCCGACGTCGGCGTTGCCGCGAGCGACGAGATCGTGTCCGCGGTGCGCAAGAAGCGGACGCGCGGTGAATCGCTGCGCACGCTCGTCAAGGACGAGATCCTGACGATCCTGCGGGCGGCCGACGTGCCGGCGCCGAACGGCAAGAAGCCGCACGTCACGTTGATCGTCGGCGTCAACGGCACCGGCAAGACGACGACGGTCGGCAAGCTCGCGCGCCTGATCAAGGACTCGGGCCGGACGCCGCTCATCTGCGCGGCCGATACGTTTCGTGCCGCCGCGGTCGAGCAGTTGCAGGTGTGGGCCACGCGCGCCGGCGTTGACTTCATCCGCGCCCAGGGAGGCGCCGATCCCGCCGCCGTCGTCTACGATGCGATTGCCGCGGGCAAGGCGCGCGGCCGCGACGTGATTCTCGTCGACACCGCCGGACGGCTGCACACGCGCGTCAACCTGATGCAGGAGCTCGAGAAGATCCGGCGCATCGCCTCGCGCGAGGTCGACGGCGCGCCGCACGAAGTCCTGCTGGTGCTCGACGCCACCGTCGGCCAGAACGGCCTCAACCAGGCACGCGAATTCATGGGCGTCGCCGGCGTCAACGGCATCGTCCTCACCAAGCTCGATGGCACGGCCAAGGGAGGAATCGCCGTCGCGATTGCGCACGATCTGAAGCTGCCGATCCGTTACGTCGGCGTCGGCGAAGGCATCGACGATCTGATCCCGTTCTCGCCCGAGGAATACGTCAACGCGTTGTTCGAGGAGAAGTGGTAGCGGGAGTGCACGATGCGCAGTTGATGCGCAAGGCCATCGCGCTGGCCGAGCGCGGGCGCGGCCACACCAGTCCGAATCCGATGGTCGGCGCGCTCGTCGTCGATGACGATGGAGTGATTGTCGGAAGGGGAGCGCATCAACGCGCCGGCGGTCCGCACGCGGAAGTGATCGCGCTGGAGGACGCCGGCCCTCGCGCCCGGGGCGCGACGCTGTATTGCACGCTGGAGCCGTGCTCGCACACCGGCCGCACGGGCCCGTGCGCGCCGCTCGTCGTCAGCGCCGGCATCCGACGCGCGGTCATCGCGCTCGAGGATCCGAACCCGCTCGTCAACGGCGCGGGCCTTCGGCACCTGCGCGAGCGGGGCATCGAGACGATCGTCGGGGTCGAGAGGGATGCGGCGGCCCGGCAGAACGCCGTCTTCCTGACCAACTTCCGGCTGCGACGTCCGCACGTCACGCTCAAGGCGGCCGTCAGCGTGGACGGCTTCCTCGGCAGGCCCGGTGCGCGGATCAGGCTCACGGGTCCCGTGTCCGACCGTCGCGTGCACCGGCAGCGCGCCGAGATCGACGCCATCGGCATCGGTTCGGGCACCCTGCTGGCCGACGATCCGCTTCTCACCCCCCGGGGCGCCTACCGCGATCGGCCGCTGGCGCGGGTGGTCTTCGATCGCCGGTTCCGGACCCCTCTTTCGTCCCGGCTCCTCACGACCCGCGATGTCGGGCCGATAATAATAGCGAGCAGCGAGCGGGCTGTTACAGCGGATGCGGGCCGCGCCCGGGCGCTCGAGGCTGCCGGCGTCAAGGTTCTTTCCCTTCGAGAAGACGATCTCGGCAGTGCCCTGCGGGCGCTCGGGGACCAGGGTCTCTCCTCCCTCGTCTTGGAAGGTGGGGGTGTGATGCACCGCGCGGCGCTGGCCGCGGGGATGGTCGACGCCTTCCAGATCTATATCGCCCCGCGGACGTTGGGCCCGGACGGGGTCCGGTGGCTCGGCGAGCGAACGCTCGCCTGGGAATCGCTGCGCGATAGGCGCGCCACGTGGCTCGGACCCGACTTGTTCGTCGAAGGGCTGGTTTAGCGAGAGATGTTCACCGGAATCATCGAGACCGTCGGCGAGGTCGCCGAGGTGAAGCCGACCCCGGCCGGGTTGCGGCTTCGACTGCACACCGAGCTCTCGAACGCGCTGACGCCGGGGGAATCGATGGCGGTCAACGGCGTGTGCCTGACCGTGGTCGCGGCGGATGCCGACGGGGTCCACATGGATGTGTCGCCCGAGACGATCCGCGTCTCGGCGCTCGGGTCGTTGAAGCGCGGTCTCGCGGTGAACCTCGAGCGCCCGCTGCGCATCGAGTCCCGCATCGGCGGCCACTTCGTGCAGGGGCACGTCGACGCGACCGGGTCGATCGACGAGATCCGTCAGGATGGCGATTGCTGGTGGGTCACGGTGAAATATCCGCCGTCGCTCGCGCCGCAGATCGTGCGCAAGGGATCGATCGCGCTCGACGGGATCAGCCTCACGGTGGCCGGAGTCGACGACAAGCGCTTCGACATCCAGGTCATCCCGTTCACGTGGGAGCATACGAACCTGCGCCAGGCGAAGGTGAACGACCTGGTGAATCTCGAGTGCGACATGCTCGGCAAGTACGTGCTGCGCGCGATGGACGTGTTGAAGGGAAAATGAGCAAGAAGAAAAAGGCCACGGCCTCGCCGTTCGCCCGCATCGACGACGCGATCGAAGCGATCCGCGACGGCCGCATGATCATCGTCATCGACGACGAGGATCGCGAGAACGAAGGGGACCTGACGATCGCGGCCGAGAAGGTCACGCCCGACGTGATCAACTTCATGGCCAAGCACGGGCGCGGGCAGATCTGCCTTTCGATGCTCGGGCAGCGGCTCGACGAGCTCGACCTGCCGCTCGCCGTGAACGCCAATACCACGCCGTTCGGCACCGCGTTCTGCGTCCCGATCGACGCCAAGCATCACGTGACGACCGGGATCTCGGCCGCCGATCGCGCCGTCACCGTCCTCACCGCGATCGATCCGAAGACGAAGCCGTCCGACCTGGCGCGGCCCGGGCATGTCTCGCCGCTGCGCGCGCGCGCCGGCGGCGTGCTCGTCCGCGCCGGCCAGACGGAAGCCGCCGTGGACCTGGCGCGCATCGCCGGCCTGTATCCCGCCGGCGTCATCTGCGAAATCATGAACGACGACGGGACGATGGCGCGGGTGCCGGAGCTGACGAAGTTCGCGAAGAAGCACAAGCTCCTGATGATCACGATCGCCGATCTCATCCAGTACCGGATGCGGACCGAGGCGCTCGTCCATCGCGTGGGCGCCGCGGGACTGCCGACGGAGTTCGGTGACTTCCGTGTCATCGCGTTCGAGAGCGGGCTCGACAAGGAAACGCACGTCGCGCTCATCAAGGGGGAGATCGGCGACGGCCGGGACGTGCTGGTTCGCGTCCACTCGCGTTGCCTCACCGGCGACGTGTTCCATTCGCTTCGCTGCGATTGCGGACCACAGCGGGACGCTGCGATGGCGCGCATCGAGCGCGAAGGCCGCGGCGTGTTCCTCTACCTGAACCAGGAAGGGCGGGGCATCGGCTTCGCGAACAAGATCCGCGCCTACGAACTGCAGGAGCAGGGGCTCGACACCGTCGAGGCCAACGAGCGCCTCGGCTTCAAGGCGGACCAGCGCGACTACGGCATCGGCGTCCAGATCCTGAAGGACCTCGGCGTGAAGACGATGCGGCTGCTCTCCAACAATCCGCGCAAGCTGGTCGGCCTCGAAGGCTACGGACTCTCGGTCGCCGAGTGGATCCCGCTGGAGATCCAGCCGTCCACGCATACCGAGCGTTACCTGAAAACGAAGAAGGACAAGCTCGGGCACCGGCTGAAGGGTGTCTGAACGGGTGCTGGGTGCTGGGTGCTGGGTGCTGGGTGCTGGGTGCTGGGTGCTGGGTGCGGAGTGCTCGGTGCGGGTGCGGGTGCGAGGCGTGATCCGTGGCAACGATCCTGTTCGACGGCGTCTGCAACCTGTGTAACGGAGCCGTGCGGTTCGTCATCGCGCGCGACCCCAAGGCGCGGTTCCGCTTCGCCGCGCTGACGTCCGACGCCGCGCAATCCCTGCTGCGCCAGTCCGCGGTTTCCGGACCCCTCCCGGACTCCATCGTTCTCGTGGAAGACGACCGCGTCTACTTCCGCTCGGATGCCGCCCTGCGAATCGCCCGTCAACTCACGTTCCCCTGGCCGCTGCTCTCAATCTTCGCCATCGTCCCGCGCTTCATCCGGGACGGCGTCTACGACTTCATCGCCGCGCGCCGCTATCGGTGGTTCGGGCGCCGGGAGACGTGCATGGTGCCGACGCCGGAGTTGCGGCGGCGCTTTCTGTAGCCGTCTAAGGGAGATTCCTCACCCACCGCTCGGCGGCTTTGAGCTCACCGGCGGGGAAGTGCCTGATCTCGGCCGCCACGAAATGTGACGCCAGGTGCTCGGCGGCACTCCCCATGGGGGAGTCGGTCACGACGGCGATCTTCTTGACGTGCCGGTGATGATCGCGCACGAAGCGAAAGTGGCTGGCCATTGCCCCCAGGCTCTCCCATCCCGGAAACGACGCGACCTCCAGGATCAGACCAGCGAGATCGCCCTGTGCCTCGATGTGGGGATCCACCGCTTTCGCCAGGTTCACGAAGTCGGCTTCCTCGAGCTTGGACGTGGGGCGCACGTAGAGGACCGAGTGGGCAGTGTCGAGCGTGTGCTCAATCATCGGGCCACCATACACCCGCCCGCGGGGGCGGCGAATTGACTTATACCCGCTACTTCCTCTACCATAAGGGTTTGCGCTAAAGCACTTTAGGCGCATCCGTGCGGCCATGTTCGAGTCCCTCTCCAACCGCTTACAGGACGTTTTCCGCAATATTCGCGGAGGGGGCCGGCTCACGGAAGAGACGGTCGAGCTGGCGCTCCGGGAAATCCGGATGGCGCTGCTCGAGGCCGACGTCAACTTCAAGGTCGTCAAGGCGTTCATCGACCGGGTGCGCGATCGCGCGGTCGACCAGGAGGTCCTGAAAAGCCTGACGCCCGACCAGCAGGTCGTCCGCATCGTGCGCGACGAAATGATGGCGCTGTTCGGCGATACGCAGGGGGGCCTGCCGCCGACCAACGAGCGGCCCCGCGTCGTCATGCTGCTCGGGCTGCAGGGCTCCGGTAAGACGACGACGTCGGCGAAGCTTGGCAAGTGGCTGGTGAAGCAGGGGAAGCATCCGCTGCTCGTGTCGACCGACGTGCGGCGGCCGGCGGCGATCCAGCAGCTCGCGGTGGTTGGAAAACAGGCCGGCGTGCGGGTCCACGATCCCGCCGGCGAGATGGATCCGGTCACGCGCGCCGCGGGGGCGCTGGCCGAAGCAAAGAACGGCGGCTTCGACGTCGTCATCGTCGATACCGCGGGCCGGCTGCACATCGACGACCAGTTGATGGACGAACTGCAGGCGATCAAGGCCGCGGTGAAGCCGGTGGACCAGTTGTTCGTCGCGGATGCGATGACCGGGCAGGACGCGATCAAGAGCGCCGGCGAGTTCAACCGGCGGATCGGGGTCACCGGCGTCGTGCTGAGCAAGATGGACGGCGATGCGCGCGGCGGCGCGGCGCTGTCGGTGGTCTCGGTCGTCGGCGTGCCGATCGCGTTCGTCGGCAGCGGCGAGCGGTTGCAGGATCTCGAGCCGTTCTACGCCGACCGCGTGGTGTCGCGGGTGCTCGGCATGGGCGACGTGCTGTCGCTCATCGAGAAGGCGGAAGAAGCGGTCACGGCGGAAGACGCGGCGAAGCTCGAAGACAAGATCCGCCGCGACGACTTCACGCTCGAGGATTTCCGCGATCAGCTGCGGACGATCCGCAAGATGGGGCCGCTCGAACAGATCCTCGGGATGCTGCCGGGCATCGGCGGCGCGATGAAGGAGCTGAAGGCGCAGAAGGAACAGGTCGACGAGCGGCAGATGCTGCGCGTCGAGGCGATCATCAACTCGATGACCGCCAAGGAACGCCGCAACCACCAGATCATCAACGGTCAGCGGCGGAAGCGGATCGCGAAAGGCTCGGGGACGTCGGTCGAAGAGGTGAACAAGCTGCTGAAGCAGTTCATCCAGATGAAGAAGATGCTCAAGGCCATGGGTGGCATGGCCGGGCTGACGAAAGGCAAGCGGCCGAATCTCTCGGCGCTGAAAGGGTTGATGCGGTAATGCTGGCAATACGTTTGAGACGCGCAGGATCGAAGAAGCGGCCGTTTTTCCGCGTGGTGGTGACCGACTCTCGCGCCGCGCGCGACAGCTCGTTCGTCGAGGTGCTCGGGCACTACAACGCCCGGACGCAGCCCGAGACGCTGACGATCAATCGCGATCGGGTCGCGCACTGGCTGAAGGCGGGCGCGCAGGCTTCGTCCACCGTGCGGACGCTGCTCGATCGCAACCCGGCGCCGCCGGCCGATGCGAACGCGCCGGTCACCGCGGACGTCGCCGCGTCGTGAGCCGCGCGCGCGCCGTCGTCGAGGCGATCGCGAAGGGACTCGCCGACAAGCCGGATGCGGTGCACGTCGGTGAACGTGAGTCGCGCGGGCAGAAGTTCATCGAGCTGACCATGGCGCCGGGCGACATGGGCCGTGTGATCGGGCGCCAGGGGCGCACCGCGCAGGCCGTGCGCACGCTGGCCAACCTGGCCGCCGAGATGGACGGCCAGAAAGTGTCGGTCGATTTCAGGGACTAGGGAGGCGCATGCCTTCTCCGCGAGAAGCGAGTGAACTCCTGCTCGTCGGGCGCGTCGCGCGGGCCCACGGCAACAAGGGCCAGGTGATCGTGAACCCCGAGACCGATTTTCCCGCGGCCCGGTTCGCCGAAGGGAACGTGCTCGTGGTCGAGCAGGCGGGGCAGCAGGTCGAGCGGCGCATCGCGTCGGTGCGGTTCCAGCAGGGACGCCCGATCATCGCGCTCGACGGCATCGGAACGATGGACGACGCCGAGGCGCTGGCCGGAGCGGAGTTGAAGCTGCCGGCGGAAGCGCTCGGGCCGCTGCCCGAGCAAACGTATTACCGTCACGACCTCGTCGGATGCGAGGTCACGACGCAGGATGGGCAAGCCGTCGGCAAGGTGACCGGCGTCGAAGGCACGCTCGAACGCAGCCTGCTGGTGGTGGCCAGCACGCGAGGCGAGGTGATGATTCCGATGATCGATGGGATCGTCGTGAGCCTCGATCTCGCGGCGCGGCAGATCGTCGTCGATCCGCCGGAAGGACTGTTGGAGTTGTGAGGTTTGACATCGTTACGATTTTCCCCGCAATGGTGCAGGCGCCATTGGCGGAAGGAATCGTGGCGAGGGCGATCGCGAAAGGCGTGCTGGACGTTCGGGTTCACGACCTGCGCGATTTCACGACCGATCGCCACCGGGTCGTCGACGACATGCCGTTCGGCGGTGGGCCCGGCATGGTGCTGAAGCCGGAACCTCTCTTTGCAGCAGTGGATCGGATCAGGGAGGAGCGGGGGACGATTGAAGCGGTGATCCTGACCTCCCCCGACGGCGAGCGATTGACGCACGACGTCGCGAAGCGGTTGAGCGCGCTGGATCACCTGGTGATCCTGTGCGGACGGTACGAAGGGGTCGACGAACGGGTGCGAGAGCACCTGGCGACCGAGGCGATATCGATAGGGGATTACGTGCTTTCGGGCGGCGAACTGCCGGCGCTGGTCATCGTCGACGCGGTGGCGCGGTTGATCCCGGGAGTGGTGGGAGACGAGGACTCGGTGCGCGGCGACACGTTCGCGCGCGACGGGCTGCTCGACTTCCCGCAGTACACGCGGCCGGCCGAGTTTCGCGGGCTGGGCGTTCCGCCGGTGCTTCTGTCCGGGCACCACGCGGAGATCGAGAAATGGCGGCGGCAGCAGGCGCTCGAACGGACGCGCCGTCACCGCCCGGACTTGTTGGATCACAAAGGAGAGTAAGCGATGAATGCCGTTGAGACCGTCGAGCGTGGCCAGATTACGCAGCGCCCGGCGATCAAGCCCGGGGACACGGTGAAGGTGCACGTCAAGGTGCGCGAAGGTGACAAGGAGCGCATCCAGGTGTTCGAGGGCATGGTGATCGGCATGCACCGCGGCGGCGCGCGCGCCACCTTCACGGTGCGCAAGGTCTCGTTCGGCCAGGGCGTCGAGCGCATCTTCCCGCTGCACTCGCCGGTCATCGATCGCATCGAAGTGCTCCGCACCGCCAAGGTGCGCCGCGCCAAGCTCTACTTCCTCCGCGAGTTGAAGGGCAAGGCGGCGCGCATGAAGGAAACCGGCAAGAAGCAACCAGCGTAAGATCCTCCGGTGAAGGTCCGGGCGTACAGAACTCTGGAGAACGCGCTCCGGCGGATGGGGTTCGTGTACGTCGCGGGCGTCGACGAAGTCGGACGCGGCTGCCTCGCCGGACCGGTGGTGGCGGCCGCGGTCGTGCTCGATCCGGAGCGCTACATCCCCCGCATCTGCGATTCGAAAACGGTCACCGCGCTCGAGCGCGAACGCCTCTACACCCGGATCACCCGCGAGGCGGTCTGCTGGTCGGTGATCGGCGTCGATCCCGATGAGATCGATCGCATCAACATCCACCAGGCGTCGCTGCGCGCCATGCAGCGCGCCGTCCTGAGCTGCGTGCCGCTGCCCGACATGGTCCTGGTCGACGCCTTTCGCATTCCCGAGCTGCCGATGGCGCAGCGCGGCGTGATCCACGGCGACGCGCGCTGCACGGCGATTGCCGCCGCGTCGATCGTCGCCAAGGTGACGCGCGATCGCGCGATGCTCGAACTGCACGGCCAGGATCCGCGCTACGGTTTCGATCGCCACAAGGGCTACGCCACGCGCGATCATCTCGACGCGGTCTCGAAATTCGGTTACTCCGCGGCGCACCGCCGATCGTTCCGGCCTCCGACGCTGTTTGATAGGATCTGAGCGTCCTTGGCCATCGATCGAGCGGAAACCCTCAAGAAAGCGGAAAAGCTGCTCCGGCAGGGGAAGCTGGCGCCGGCCATCGCGGAATACGCGCGCCTGATCGAAGAGCAGCCGCGCGACTGGAACACCCGCAATGCGCTCGGCGATCTCTACGTCCGCGCCGGCCAGACCGACAAGGCGGTCGAGCAATACACGCAGATCGCCGATCACCTCTATACCGAAGGCTTCTTCCCCAAGGCGGCGGCGCTCTACAAGAAGATTCTCAAGATCAAGCCGGACGAAGAATCGGTGCTGCTGCATCTCGCCGAGATCTCGGCGAAGCAGGGATTGCTCGCGGACGCGCGCGCCTACTTCGTCAACGTCTCCAACCGGCGCAAGGGGCGCGGCGATACGGCGGGCACCGACGAGATCGTCGTCCGTCTCGGGTCGCTCGATCCGGCGGACTTCGACGCGCGCCGGCTTGCGGCGAAGACGCTCGAACGTGGCGGCGATGCTGTCGCGGCGGCGATGCAGTACCGCTCGATGCATGCCGACCTGGCCGAGAAGGGGCGCCACGACGAAGCCGCGGCCGCGCTCGCCGAGGCGGTGCGGCTGAACCCCGACGATGCCGAAGGGAAATCGATCCTGGCGCGCGCCGCCGTCGAGCGGGGCGATCTCGAGGCGGCCACGCCGTTCCTCGACCGCGCCGTCGCCGGCGAGGATCCGAACCTGCTGATGGCGTTGATGGAGATCGAGCTGCGCGCCGGCCACAACGACGCGGCGCGCGACCTGCTCGCGCAACTGCTCAAGATCGACGTCGCGCTGCGGGCGCGGATCATCGATCTCGCCTGGACGCTGGCGCCGGCCTCACCGGAAGCAGCGTTTGTCTGCATCGACACCGCCGTCAACTCCGAACTGGCCGCCGGCAACTACATGGATGCCGCCGCCATGCTGCAGGAGTTCGTGACCCGCGTCTCGGGGCAGATCGGCGCGCTGCTGAAACTGGTCGAGATCTGCGTCGACGGCGGGCTCGAAGCGATCATGTACGAGGCCCAGGCGCACCTCGCCGATGCGTATCTCGAACGCGGCCAGGCGGCCGAAGCCCGCGTCATCGCCGAGGACCTGGTGGCTCGCGAGCCATGGGAGCAGGCGCACATCGAGCGCTTTCGCCGATCGCTCGAGATGCTCAACGTCCCCGATCCCGACTCGGTGATCGCCGAGCGATTGAGCGGGCAGGGACCGTTCGTCGCGACCGATCCGTTCATGGCCGCCGAGTCGCTGACCGAGGCGCCGGCGCAACCCATTCTCGTGCCGCGTGAGCCGGCAGCGGCTCCACCGGCGGCCGAGCCCGACATTCCGCTGCGCCCTCGCGCCGAGCAGGCCGAGCCCGACATCCCTTTGCGCCCGCGCGCGCCGGAACCCGACATCCCGCTGCGGCCGAAGCGCGAAACGATCCCGCTCTCGACGAAGAAGCTTGGCGGCACCGGCGGGTCCGACGTCGATCTCACGGGCGTCCTCTCCGGCCTCGAAGGCAACCAGGCGAAAACGCCGCCGCCGTCGAAGCAAAATCTCGACGCGGTCTTCAGCGAGTTCCGATCGGAGGTCTCGCGCCAGGACGGCGCCAACGAGGCCGCGGAATATCTCGGTCTCGCCAGGACGTATCTCGAGATGGGGATGAACGACGAGGCGATCGGCGCGCTGACCACGGCGGCGAAGTCGCCGGCGCAGCGTTTCGAAGCGGCCTCGCTGCTCGGACGCCTCTACCTGAAGAACAACGACCTGGCGCGCGCGGTCGAATGGCTCGAGCGCGCCGCCGAGGCGCCGGCGCCAGGGGTCAACGAAGCGCGCGAGCTGCTCTACGAGCTCGGATCGATCCTGGAAACCTCGGGTGAAACGTCGCGCGCGCTGGCGGTGTTCCTCGAACTGCAGGCGGACGCGGGCAACTATCGTGACGTGGCGGCCCGGGTCGAACGGCTGGCGCGGGTGCAGGCCGGGGGCTGATCATCCGCACGCTCAGCCGGCTGTTGTTCGCGGCGTACTTTCTCGAGGCGGGATTCATCCTGACTGTCGCGCCGTGGTCCGGCGTCTGGGAACACAATCGCTTCACCGATTCGCGGCCGCGCCTCGAAGCGATGCTGCAGAGTCCTTACGCACGCGGCGGGGTCACCGGCGTCGGCGTCATCACCGCGCTGGCCGGCCTGATCGAGCTGGGCTCGATCTTCGTCGCGCGGGCACGGCGCCACGAGAGCAACGCTGCCGAGGGCGGCAACCCCGAGAGCGGCAACGCCGATCATCCGTCCTCGTGACCACGCTGCGCTCCCACTTCGTCACCGATCGCCTGCGGCTCGGGCTCGACGTCGACGCGTTGATCGCCCGCGCGACGCGAGTCGCGCGCGACGGCGTCGATGTGATCCAGGTGCGGGAACGCGATCTCGCTGATCGGGATCTGGCCGCCCTGGTGCGCCGGATGGTTGCGGCGGTCGCGGCGACGCCGACGCGTGTCCTCGTCAACGATCGATTCGACATCGCGGTGGCAGCCGGAGCGCACGGCGTGCACCTGCGCGCCGCCTCTCCGCCGGCGGCGCGCGTGCGCGCGATCGTGCCCGACGGTTTCATCATCGGTCGCTCCGTTCATACGAGCGAGGAAGTCGATGCCGCTGTCGCCGACGGCGCCAGCGATTACCTGTTGTTCGGCACCGTGTTCGCGTCGAGCGGAAAACCGGCGGGTCACCCGGTTGCCGGGTGCGACGGACTGCGCGAGGCCTGCCGCCGTTCGACGCTGCCGGTGATCGCGATCGGCGGCATCGACGCATCACGTCTCGACGACATCGCGAACTCCGGCGCCGCCGGCTTTGCGGGTGTCGCGATGTTCGGGTAAAGTTGGCGGCACCAATGGACGACTTCGGCGGGAAGCTGCGCCAGGCGCGCGAGCGGCGCGGCATCTCGTTGCGGCAAATCGCCGCGGCGACGAAGATCTCCGCGGCGGCGCTCGACGCGCTCGAGCGCAACGACATCTCGAAACTGCCCGGCGGCATCTTCAGCCGCGCCTTCGTCCGTTCCTACGCCGTCGAAGTCGGCCTCGATCCCGACGAGACCGTCAAGGAATTCCTCGATCGCTTCAACCAGGAAGCGGCGCCGACGGCGGAGACCGTCGCCGCCACGATTCCTCCCGAGGAAGTGGAGTTCGAGAATCGCCGCAAGAAGGCCGAACTCTTCCTCAAGCTCGCGATCCTCGCCATTCCGCTGTTGATCGCGGTGGGGTACTCCGGATGGCGCTGGCGCAGGGCGGCGAAGGAGACGGCTCCGGTGACCGCGGCGGCGCCGGTCGTCCCCGCGCCCGTCCCGGCGGCGGCGCCCGAGGCCGCGCCCCGATCCGCGGAGACGGCCGCACCGAGCGGGAGCACTGCGGCGCAACTGGCGCTCGAACTGCATCCCGTCGCCGACTGCTGGGTGTCCCTCACCGTCGACGGCCGCAAGCTGTTCGCTCGCGTGATGCGCGCGGGCGAGCGTTCTTCTCACACCGTGACGCGCGAGGCCGTGGTCGAAGTGGGCGACGCCGGCGCGTTCGCTTTTGGCATCAACGGCCGCGAGGGAAAGCCTCTCGGCGACAAGGGACAGGTCAAGACCTTGCGACTGACGCCGGCCACCGCCGCGCAATACTTACGCTAGTGGATCCAGGACTTCGCACTCCGCTCATCGACTTCTTCCGCCGCGGTGAAGTCGCGTCCGACGTACGGCTGATGGCCGCCCAGGGCGCGCTGGCGCCGCGCGCGCAGGAGCAGCTCGCGCTGCTCGTCCTGCTGTCGGACGATCCCGATCCCGAGATCGCCCGCGCCACGAACCTCACCCTCGACGCGCTGCCGGTCCAGGCGATCAGCAATTTCCTCGCGCGACCCGACGTGCCGAACGAGATGCGGCAGTTCTTCGCCGCGCGCGGCGTCGAGGCAGCCGAAGGAGTCGTCCCCGGACCGGACGAATTCGACGAGCCGCTGCTCGACACGTTGTTGCTGTCGGAACTGCCCGACGAGCCGGGGCCCGCGGATCCGGAGCACAAGGCGCTGTCGTCGCTCTCGGTGCTGGAACGGATGAAGCTGGCGATGAAGGGGACGCGCGAGCAGCGGTCGGTGCTCGTGCGCGATTCGAACAAGCTCGTCGCGGCCGCGGTGTTGAGCAGCCCCAAGGTCAACGAGGCCGAGATCGAGGCGTTCACCAAGATGGGCAACGTCTCCGAGGACGTGCTGCGCATCATCGGCCAGAACCGCGCCTGGACGAAGAACTACGGCGTGATTCTCGGGCTGTGCAAGCACCCGAAGACGCCGCCGGCGATCGCGATGTCGTTCGCGCAGCGGTTGAACGAGAAGGACCTGAAGGCCCTGACCACGGACAGGAACGCCAAGGAAGGACTGCGGCTGCTGGCCAAGAAGATCATCAGCAAGGGAAAGATCTAGCGTTTTCCCTTCTTGAACTCCTTGCGCATCTCGTTCAGCCCTTCCATGTAAACCGCGGCCTTGCCGCGCTCGTCGTCGTCTTTCAGCGTCTTGAGGATGTCGATTGCTTTTTCGATGTCCCGCTCGATCGTCTTCGCGGTGGCGGCGAAATACATCCGGCGGATTTCGGCGACCTTGTCCGCACTCATCGACGGTTGCGCCTCAGCGAAGCCTTCATCTCGTCGACCGTCCGGGTATTGAGCACGTCGCTCGCCGTCAGCCACGCCCGCCGCGCGACCGTGACGCCCCAGCGCAGGCCGCCGAGCGCCGTCGTGCTGTGGGCGTCGGAACTGATGATCAGCCGGGCGCCTGCTTCGCGCGCCCGCCGCGCCAGCACGTCGTCGAGGTCCAGCCGATCGATCTGGCAGTTGATTTCCATCGCCACGCCTGTTTCTGCCGCCGCGCGGATCACGCGAGTCATATCGGCCTTGTGCGGGTCGCGCTTCAGGATAATCCGTCCGGTCGGATGGCCGAGCACGTCGACCCACGGGCAGGCGATCGCGCGCAGCAGCCGGTCGGTCATCTGCTCGGCGTCCTGGTTGAACCCGGAATGGATCGACGCGACGACGATGTCCAGTTGGGCGAGACAGTCGTCGGCGAGGTCCATCGAGCCGTCCTGGCGGATGTCGCATTCGATGCCCGCCAGCAGCGTGAAGCCGTCCAGCCGCTGGTTGACGTCGCGAATGGCGCGGGCATGTTCGAGCGCGCGGGCCTCGTCGAGGCCGTTCGCCATCGCGAGCGACTGGCTGTGATCAGTGATCGCGAGGTAACGCAGGCCCGACGCCTGTGCGGCGCGGGCCATCGCTTCGATGCTGTCCCGCCCATCCGTCGTCGTCGTATGGCAGTGGAGATCGCCCCGCAGATCCGCGAGCTGAATCAGATCGGGCAGCGTGCGCGCCTCGGCCGCTTCGAGCTCTCCGCGGTTCTCGCGTAGTTCCGGCGGGACCCAGGCGAGCCCCAACGCTTCGTAGATGCCTTCTTCGCTATCTCCGGCAATGCGGGTGTTGTCATCGACGCGGTAGAGGCCATACTCGTTCAACTTCAGGCCGCGCTGGATCGCGCGATCGCGAAGGACGATGTTGTGCGCCTTCGATCCCGTGAAGTACTGCAGCGCCGCCCCCATGCTGTCGCGCGCGACGACGCGGAGATCGGCCTGGAATCCGCCCCACAACTGCACGCTCGACTTGGTGTCACCGTGCGCCAGGACGCGCTCGACGAGACGGTAGCCGGTGAAGGCGTCCATGAGCGAGATGTCCGCGCCGCCGGCGAGGACGTCGAGATCGCCGCAGGTTTCGCAGCCCCGCCGCAGGCTGCCGACCATCTGGATGTCGGCGTCCGGCGCATGCTCGCGCAGTTCGGCCACGAGCGCGGCAGCCGTGTCGTGCGCCTCGGCAGTGAGCCGGCGGCCGACGAACCGGCGCTGGTCTTCGAGTGCCTTGAGGATCAGCGCCTCTTTCTTCGCCCCCATACCTTTCATGTCGCGGATGCGGCCGTCACGCGCGGCGCGATCGAGATCCTCGAGCGTGCGGATCCCCAACTCTCCGTACAGTCGTGCCACGGTCTTCGGCCCGACGCCCTGCAGGTGGAGCAGGTCGAGGACGGTTGGCGGAAACTCCTGGAGGAGATCCCGGTGATAGCGGATCGAGCCCGCGTCGATCAGTTCACCGATCTTCGCGGCGATGTCCTTGCCGATGCCGGGCAGCGCGAGCCGCTCGGCGGCGGTCATGCTCGCGATCCGCGACGGCTCGTGCGCAACGGTCTCGCTGGCGTTGCGATACGCGCGGATCTTGAACGGGTTCTCACCCTTGATCTCGAGGAGGTCGGCGATCTCGGCGAGCACGCGCGCGATAGCGAGGTTATCCAACGGTGCTCAAGGTGCTAACGGTGCGGTTGGGTGCTAAAGGTGCAGGTGCTAAGGGTGCTAAGGGTGCTAAGGGTGCTAAGGGTGCTAAGGGTGCTGGCACGTTAGCACCACCAGCAGCTTTGGCACCAGCACCTTCAGCACCAGCGCCGCTACCCGCGCACTGTCAGCACGGTCAGCACCGACCACCGTCAGAAGGTATCGATGACGAGGCCGCGCGATTCGATCGTGAAGTCGAGAACGCGGGCGCCCGACTCGTGCAAGGCCTGGCGGATGTCGGGAATGTCTGCGGGATCGCCGAAGCAGAAGAGGCAACCGCCGCCGCCGGCGCCGCAGACCTTGCCGCCGATCGCGCCGGCCTTGCGCGCCGCCTCCAGCATGGCGTCGATCTCCGGCGTAGTCACGCCGGGCGCGAGCTGCTTGCGGTTCTCCCATTCGTAGGCGATCTGCCGCCCGACCTCGTGCCAGTCGCGCCGCTCGAGCGCGGTGCGCATCGCCGCGGCGATGTCGCGGATGCGCGCGAAGCTGCGCTGGACGCCGGGGTCGCCGTCGATGTGCCGCTTGGTCACGTCCCAGTTGTTGATGCCGGAGTTGCGCGACGCGTTGGTATAGGCGAGGGCGAGCCGCTGCTGCAGTTCATCCGGCCGCACGTTGATCGGCACGCGCCGCACACCGTTGACGCCCAGTTCCACCGCCGAGATGCCGCCGAAATACGCCGGCCGGTAGTCCTGCGCCCCGGTGGGCACGTCGATCGCCTGCGCTTCGACGTTCATCGCGATCTGGAAGATCTCGTCCGCCGTTCGGTGCCCGCCGCTCCACGCGTTGAGCGCGCCGCAGACGGCGATGTTGAGTGCCGATGAGCCGGCGATTCCCGCGCCGACCGGCGAATCGGATCGCGTCGTCAGCTCGATCCCTTCCGCCTGGAAGAAATGGAGCAGCCGGCCGAGCAGGCGCAGATCATGGTTGTCGCGCAACTGCGACCAGTGGTCCGCTTCGACGCGCTGCGACGAGTCCTCCGAGACGATGACGAGGCGGCGGTCGGCACGCGAGCGCAGATCGCAGCTCGCGCGGAGACTGATGGCCGCGTTCAGTGTCTGCGCGCCGTCATGGAACAGGTAGAGCGGCCAGATGTCGAGGGTCCCACCCGCGAGATCGATCCGCGTCGGCGCAGAAGCGTGGATGTGCACCGGCGAAATCATACATTGGCGATGCGCTATCATGCTCGGGATGTCGCTGCGTGACATTCGCCGCCATATCGGCCAGCTGGCGATCGTGGGGTTCAACGGTCATTCGATTCCCGCCGAGGTGCGGACGCTGGCGAAGGAGTTCGACGTCGGCGGCGTGATCTTCTTCGCGCGCAATGTCGAGTCGCCGGAGCAGGTGGCGGACCTGTCGCGCGAATCGCAGGAGCTGGCGCGCGAGATCCCGCTGTGGGTCAGCGTCGACCAGGAAGGTGGCCGCGTCGCGCGGCTGAAGCGGCCGTTCACCGAGTGGCCGCCGATGATCACGCTCGGCCGCGCCGGCACCGGCAGCGAGAAGCTGGCCGAGCGGTTCGCTCGCGCGCTTGCCGCCGAGTTGCACGCCGTCGGCATCTCGATGGACTACACGCCCGTCCTCGACGTGCACACCAACCCGAAGAACCCCGTCATCGGCGATCGCGCGCTCGCGGAACGCGCCGAGGACGTCGCCAGGCTCGGCGTCGCGATCATCCGGACGCTGCAGGGAGAGGGGATTGCCGCGTGCGGCAAGCACTTCCCGGGGCATGGCGACACCAGCACCGACTCGCATTTCGAGCTGCCGCTGCTCGAGCACCCGCCCGATCGTCTCGAGGCGGTGGAACTGGTGCCGTTCAAGGCGGCGATCGACGCCGACGTCGCCGCGATCATGACCGCGCACATCCTGATCCCCTCGCTCGACGACGAACATCCGGGCACGCTCTCGCCGGCGATCGTCGACGGCTTGCTGAAGGAGAAGCTTGGCTACGGCGGCCTCGTGCTCAGCGACGACCTGGAGATGAAGGCGATCAGCGGCCGCTACGGCCACAGCGAGGCGACGATCCAGGCGATCGCCGCGGGATGCGACGCGGTGCTGATGTGCGCGCCGCAGCCGGAGCAGCAGATGGCCGCGCTCGAAGCGTTGATTCACGCGGTGGAAGAAGGGCGCATCCCGGTGAAGCGGGTCGAGGACGCGCTGTCACGTCATCGCCGCATCAAGGAGCGCTTCCTCGCGCCGCCTCGGCCGAAGCCGCAGTCGGGCGCCGCGCTCCGCGCCATCCTCGGGCGCGACGAGCACCAGGCCGTCGCCGCGGAGATGGCGAGGTTCGCCTAGCGCATGTTGAAGCCGCGCGCGTTGCGGCCGGGCGATCGCATCGCCGTGGTCGCACCGGCCAGCTCGTTTGCCCGCGATGCCTTCGACGCGGGCGTCGCCGAGTTGCGGCGTCTCGGGTTCGATCCCGTCTACGACGAGTCGGTCTTCGCCCGTTCGCGCTATACCGCCGGCGACGCGGCGGTGCGCGCCAGGGCGTTCCGGCAGGCCTGGGCCGATCCGGAGATCGCGGCCTTGATCGCGGTGCGCGGCGGGTACGGCAGCGTCCACCTGTTGCCGCTGCTCGACGCCGGAGAGATCCGGCGAACACCGAAGGCCTTCATCGGCTACAGCGACAACACGTCGCTGCTCACCTGGATCACGGGGCATTGCGGTGTCGTCTCGATCCATGGCCCGATGCTCGAAGGGCGCCTCGAGAAAGGGGAGGAGCGCTACGACCGCGACACCTTCGATCGCGTCGTGACGCGTGCCGCCCCGGCCGGACCGATCGTCCATCCAGACGTCATCGTCTTGCGCGGTGGGGAAGCGTCCGGGATGCTCGTCGGAGGAACGCTGACGCAGCTCGTCGCGTCGCTCGCCACACCCTATGCGTTCGATCCGCCGGCCGGTCATATCCTGTTCATCGACGAAGTGGCGGAGCGCCCCTACCGCATCGATCGCATGCTCACCCAGTTGCGCCTGTCGGGGATCCTGTCGAAGGCCGCGGCGATCGTCTTCGGCGAACTGCCGCGATGTGACGAACCGGCCGACAACGGACCGGCGATCCGCGCGGTGATCGCGGAGCTGCTCGAGGGTTTCGGCGGCCCCGTGTTGTTCGGATTGCCGTCGGGCCACACGACCGGCGCGTGCCTGACGTTACCGTTCGGCGTTCGCGCGCGCGTGGTCACGGCGCCGGAACCAGTGCTCATCATCGAGGAGGCGGCGGTCGCGGCATGAGCGGGACGAAACGGATTCATTTGATTGGCGTGTGCGGGACGGCAATGGCCACGCTGGCGGCGATGCTGAAGGCGCGAGGGTACGACGTCCGCGGCTCCGACCAGAACGTCTATCCGCCGATGAGCGACTTCCTCGCCGATCAGCAGATCGCGACCTTCCAGGGCTACGACGCCAGCCACATCACCGCGGATCTCGATCTCGTCATCGTCGGCAACGCGATCTCGCGCGGCAACGCCGAGCTCGAGGAAGTGCTCGATCGCAAGATCCGCTACTGCTCGCTGCCCGAGGCGATCCGCGATCACTTCCTGTGGGGCGCGCGCTCCGTCGTCATCGCGGGTACCCACGGCAAGACGACGACGACTTCGCTGACCGGGTGGCTGCTGACGCACGGCGGCGCCGATCCGAGCGTGCTCATCGGCGGTATCGCGGACAATTTCGGCGGCAGCTACCGGATGGGCGGCGGCCGCGAGTTCGTGATCGAAGGGGACGAGTACGACAGCGCGTTCTTCGACAAGAGCGCGAAGTTCCTCAAGTACCTTCCCGACATCGCGGTCGTCAACAACCTCGAATACGACCACGCCGATATCTATCCCGACCTCGATGCGATCCGGCTGGCGTTCCGCCGCTTCGTCAACCTGGTCCCGCGGCGCGGGCTGCTGCTCGCGGGAGCGGACGATCGCGAGGCCGCGGCTCTGATCAAGGACGCGCGCTGCCGCGTCGAGACGTTCGGCTTGTCGGACGGAGCCGAGTGGCAGGCGCACGACCTGCGCGTGCAGGAGGGCTCGACGACGTTCAGCGTTCGTCGCGGCGGGCAGCCGATCGGGACCTTCGAAGTCCCGCTGCTCGGCGCCTACAACGTCCGCAACGCGCTGGCGGCGATCGCCGTCGGTGCCGCGGTCGGCCTGCACACCGACACGATGGCGGCGGGACTGCGCGCGTTCAAGGGCGTGCGCCGGCGCATGCAGTTGCGCGGCACGGCGGCCGGCGTTGCGGTCTACGACGATTTCGCGCATCACCCGACGGCGATCGCGGAAACGCTGGCCGGCGTTCGTTCCGCCTATCCGAACCGGCGGCTGTGGGCGATCTTCGAGCCGCGGTCGGCCACGTCGTGCCGCAAGGTGTTCCAGGAGGAATTCGCCCGCGCGTTCGCACCGGCTGACCGTATTCTCTTGCCCGAGATCTTCCGCTCGACGCTGCCGGAAGAACAGCGGCTGTCCGTCGATCGCTTGATCGCCGATCTCAAGGAGACCGGCAAGGATGCCCGTTACATTCCGCGCGTGGACGACATCGTCTCCACGGTGGCCAGGGAAGCGCGGGACGGCGATCTCGTGGTCGTGATGTCGAACGGCGGATTCGAGGGCATCCATCAAAAGCTGCTGACGGCGCTGGAGGCGCGCGCGCGCTGATGGACGTGCGCGTCCTCGCGGCTGGCGACTCCGCGTGGCTGATCGAATTGCCCGAGCGGATCGATCCGGCAGTCAACAGCCGCGCGATCCGAATCGCCGCCGCGGCAAAGGCATCATCGCTGCCCGTCTCCGACATCGTCGTCGGCTACCGCTCGGTGATGGTCTACGTCGATCCGCTGGCCGAGGATGGCCACGCGATGGAGCAGCGGCTGCGCGAGCTGGCGGTGAACACGCCGGATGACGTTGCGGCCGAAGGATCGCTGGTGGACGTCCCCGTGTGCTACGACGGGCCGTACGGTCCCGACCTCGCAGACGTGGCGGCGTTCGGGCAGTGCGATGTCGAGGAAGTGATCCAGCGGCACCTGGCTCTCGAGTACCGCGTGTTCGTCGTCGGCTTCGTGCCCGGGTTCGCCTACATGGCCCCCGTCGATCCGAAGATTGCGGCACCGCGCCGATCCTCGCCGCGATTGCGCGTGCCGGCGGGAAGTGTCGCGGTGGCGGCGGGGCAGACCGGGATCTATCCAGCGGAAACACCAGGAGGCTGGAGCCTGATCGGCCGGTGTCCGATCAAGCCCTACGATCCGGATCGCGCCGAACCGTTCCTGTTTCATCCCGGCGACCGCGTCCGTTTTCATCGCATCACCGAGTCCGATTACCGCTCGGCATCGGAGTGGGGTGAGGCGTGACGTCGTCGAGTCCGTCCGCGTTCACGGTCGTGAAGCCGGGCATGCTGACCACGGTGCAGGACCTGGGGCGCCGCGGATATCAGGGGCTCGGTGTGCCGGTCTCGGGACCGATGGACATCTACTCGCATCGGCTGGCCAACCAGTTGCTCGGCAACGATCCTGCGGCGGCCGCGCTCGAGATCACCTTGCTCGGGCCCGAGCTGGTGGCCGAGGGTGACGTTCTGTGCGTGCTCACCGGCGCCGACATCTCGGTGACCATCGACGGCCGGCCGGCGCCCGCGAACAAACCGTTCATGGTCCGAAGCGGCGCGCACCTGCGTTGGGGCACGCGCATCAGCGGCACGCGGATGACGCTGGCGGTGCGAGGCGGCTTTGACGTGCCGGCGACGCTGGGCTCGCGCGCGACGCATCTCGTGAGCCGCATGGGGCCGTTCGGGGGACGCGCGCTGCGCCCCGGTGACGTCCTGCCGATCGCGCCGGCGCCGTCGACAGAACGCTCGCTTGCGGGCAAGCCGCTCGACATGCCCGAAGGAGGCGCACGCCTACGTGTGATGCCGGCCGTCCATCGCGAACGGTTCACCGAGGATGCGTGGGGGCTGCTGACGCATGCGCGCTTCATGATCAGCCCGCAATCCAACCGCATGGGATATCGCCTCGACGGACCGGCGCTGACCCACGTCGGTGCCGCCGACATCCTGTCGGAAGCCATGCCCGCCGGCGCCATCCAGGTGCCTTCCTCGGGGCAGCCGATCATGCTGCTGGCCGAGCGCGCGACGACCGGCGGCTACGCCACGATTGCCAACGTGATCACCGCCGACCTGCCGCTCGCCGGTCAGCTCGCCCCCGGCGAGTGGATCGAGTTCGACGCGGTCGGGCGCGACGACGCGATCGCGGCGCTGCGGCGGCGCGAAGCGGCATTGCGGGGCGTAACGCGATGAATATCGATCGCCTGCCCGGGATCGAACGCAACGCCCCGCTGGCGCCGTTCACCACCTTCAAGGTCGGCGGGCCGGCCGATTGGCTGTTACGCGCGCACAACGCGGAGGACGTCCGGGCCGCGCTTGCCGCGGCACGCGCCGACGGCATACCGATCACCGTCCTTGGCGGCGGATCGAACGTGCTGGTTGCCGACGCCGGCGTGCGCGGCCTCGTCATTCGCGTGCACGGGGGCGACGTCCGCGGAGTGTCCGAAACGATCATTCGCGCCGATGGCGGCCTGACGATCAACGGCCTGGTGCGGTGGACGATCAATCGCGGGGTCAGCGGTCTCGAGGCGTGGGCCGGAACGCCGGGCACCGTCGGCGGCGCCATTTTCGGAAACGCGCACTTCAAAGGGCGATTGATCGGTGAACTGGTCGACAGCGTGGAGCTGGCCACACTCGACGGCCAGGAGCGGCGCGTCGGCGTCGACGACATGGAATTCGGCTACGACCGCAGCCGCCTGCAGCGGACGCGTGAGATCGTGATCTCTGCCGATTTTCGCGTCGGGCGCGGCGAGCCCACTGCGCTTCGCGCCATCGCGCGCGAGTCCCTCGCATACCGCAAGCGGACGCAGCCGCTCGAGGCGGCGAGCGCCGGCTGTATCTTTCAGAACCCGGATCCCGGCGTCGACCGCGTCCCCGACGGCATTCCGCCGTCGGCCGGAGCGCTCGTCGATCGCGCCGGGCTCAAAGGGGCTCACGTGGGCGCGGCGCGCGTGTCGCCCACGCACGGCAACTTCATCGTCAACGAAGGAACCGCGTCGGCGGACGACATTCGCCGGCTCATCGAACGGTGCCGCGACAGCGTCCGCGACAAGTTCGGTGTCCAACTTCGTGACGAGATCGTCTACCTGGGGTTCTAACGGCAACGGAGGTCGAATGGCGAGTTTGAAGGTGATCGGCGGGCGCGCCCTGTCGGGGCGGGTGGCCGTCGAAGGAAACAAGAACTCCGCGCTGCCGCTGATTGCCGCGTGCATGCTGACCGATCAGCCGTGCGAGCTGACCAACGTACCTCGCATCCGCGACGTCGAGGTGCTGCTCGACATCATCGAGGCGCTCGGCGCGCGCATCGAAGGCAAGGGCACCAGTCACCTGCGCATCCAGTGCGAGAAGATCTCCGGCGATCGCCCGGACCCGGTGCTCGTCGGGCGGCTCCGCGGCTCGGTCCTGCTGCTCGGTCCGCTCATCGCGCGACACGGATCTGCGCGGCTCGCGCCGCCGGGAGGCGACTTCCCGGCGCGCCGGACGATCAACACGCACCTCGAGGCGCTGACCGCGATGGGGGCGGTGCCGCTCGACGAGCCCGGCCACGCGATGGAAGCGCCCAACGGACTGAAGGGCGCATCGTTCTACCTCGATGAAGCGTCGGTCACCGGCACCGAGACCGCACTCCTCGCCGCGTGCGCCGCCTCCGGTCCGTCCGAGATCCGTCACGCCGCGATGGAGCCGCACGTCGTTGAATTGTGCGAGTTCCTGCAGGCGATGGGCGCCGGCATCGAAGGCGTCGGATCGCCCTGCATCCGCGTCCAGCCGCCGGCGCGGCTCGGCGGCGCGTCGCACCATCTCGCCGGCGATTACATCGAAGCGGGCAGCTGGGGCGTCGTGGCTGCGATCACCAACGGCGACATCGTCGTCACCGGCGCGCGCGCGCAGGATCTCGAAGTGATCGCCGCGCCATTGAAGAAGATGGGGCTCAACTGCTCGTACGACGACGATCGCTTCGTCGTGGGGCCGTCGAAGCTGCGGGCGGTGCGTCGCATCACGACGGGATTGTGGCCCGGGTTTCCCAGCGACCTCGTCAGCCTGGTCACCGTGCTCGCGACCCAGGCCGATGGCCGGACGCTCGTGCACGACTGGCTCTACGAGTTGCGATTGTTTGCGCTCGAACAGATGAGCGCGATGCGCGCCGATCTCTTCCTCTGCGATCCGCACCGCATCATCGTCAGCGGCCCGACGCAGTTGAAAGGCCGCGTCCTCGACAGCCGCGACCTGCGCTCCGGCATGGCGCTGATTGCTGCCGCGCTCGCCGCGGAAGGGGAGAGCCGCATCACCCCGCTCGAAACCGTCGAGCGCGGTTATGCCTCGCTCATCGAGCGTCTGCGACTTTCCAGCACAGTGGGATCCGAAGCTTGGAATTCACGTGACTTGAAGTCGCGGC
>JADMIO011403877.1_pt1 | contig 35640 bp, 31 predicted proteins | sample 8958161 | NCBI WGS metagenome assembly JADMIO01 (sample SAMN16585339, study PRJNA669376) | soil metagenome | isolation source: Crop rotation soil | place: USA: Cullars Rotation, Alabama | collected 2011
ATGGTGGTGGTGGTGGGGGTAGGAGGCGCATGGGGGAGGGCTGGCAGGAGAGCGAAGGTACGAAAGCGATATATGAGGGGTTGTGTGAGAGGCAGTGGGGGGAAGGGGAAGAATGGTTGGGGTGGACGAGGCTGTGGCGGCATAGGATGCAGGGAGGGTTGAGGATGTGGATATGGAAGGTATGGAAAGGGGGTATTTTGGTGAGGGGAAGGATGAAGGAGAAGTGGGGCATAGGGGACGGAAAGTGTATGTGGTGTGGGGATGAGGAGACGGTGCGGCATGTGGTCAAGGACTGCAGCATGACGGAGAGGTGGACAGCAACATGGGCAGCGGTGGCTGGGGTGGGGGCACGGGAAGTAGAAAGGTGGTGGGAGGAGGGCAGCCGTGGAGAGGCAATATCAGAGATGGTGGTGGTGGTGCGGTGGATGGGGGTATGGGAGCTGTGGAATGTGGGGTGGGGCAGAGTCACGGAGGCGCGGTGGAGAGGAAAGGTGATGGCAGGGATGATGAAGTTGGAAGGGATATGGGGCAGACCGGAGAGACGGAGAATGACAGTGGGGGCATGGCAGTGGGTGATGAGGCAGGTGTGGGGGTGCAATGCGGGGGCTGATGCTGATCCCGAAGGAGGGGATGCAGAAGGAGTGCAGTAGGGAGACCAGCGAGGTGGGCGTTAGGGGAGCGAGCACGGCGGGTGCGAGGAGCATGGCGCAACGAGAATCGAATAGAGTGTACATACCCATTGATCATCGGACATATGCGAATGAAAGGCGACAGCCTCCTAGGGACTCACATGTAGCAACAATGTGCTCACCCCATGCCAAGGGCAGGGGAGGTAGAAACATGTCTCTTTGTCTGAGCGTTTGCCGAACACGAACAATGGGACTTGAGTGTGGGAAAGCCTCTTAAATCTCGGCTGTATGTGTTTGAAATGGAATTGTTTTGCTTTTTTTTCAATTTTAGTGTGTGAATCCTTGTGTTGATTTTCTTCTGTGCTCTCATGAAAAAATGTTTGAGATACAGTCTTGATCCGCCCGAATCAATTTATGGTTTCACTTTCAGCTCATGAAAACAAACCTTAAACTTGTTGAAATATCTACTGAAGGGAGGTGTGTGGACAGCTTCCAATTCTTCTTCTGCTGTTCCCCAATGTTATTTCACACACTTTCTGTTGTTGCTGGATAGCTGCTCTTTGTGGTTTATCTTTTGTTTGACACCTGGGAGAACTGAACAAAGCTCATACAAAAACAAATGAAAACACCACACAGGCACAGTGAAGCCTTGGAGGGGTTGTCCTCTGCAGCCTGCTGTGACTGTGTTGATCTGGTCTTGGTGTGCAAAAGAATGAATGCAAAATGAATATTTTGTCATCTTCACCCATCACAGCACACCATCTTGTTGTGGGTGAATTTGATCAAGTGGTTGATGGTTCATTCACTGTTGGCGAGTTGGGTATGGCTGGACTTGAGCTTGAGACTGAAATTTTGGAGAAAAACTGAAAAAACCTTCCAATGACCATGGAGCATACTACAGGGTTGGAAAGAAAAGGGAGCACCTCATCCATGTGGAACCTCTTTTAAATTCTCTGCATTTAATACCAATGTCAAACAAGCATCAACAACTTCAAAACATCCCAATTGATGCTAGTCTTAAAATACAAATATTTCTGGAGTGTGGCAAGAACACATTGTTGACCTGGACACCAATTCAATGTCTGTTTGAAGTGTGCTGCTCAAGCCATAAAAATGCTGCAATTTGAAGCACAGTCAAAAAACCTCAGCTATGTCTTATTGATCTGTCAATTAATTGTCTGATAAATTTGACTCGAATTGGGGTCTCTTGCATCCAATTTCAATGTTAGGGAGATCAGCAATTTCAAGCATGCCAAAATTGCACAAGCTGTTGGATTCCAATATGTGAATGTTTATATCAGCAAATGAGGATATTGAACAAAAGCACAGAAAAAATTTTCTGCAATTTTTGAAAAATCAGAGGAACCAAAATCCGAGGAAGACACCATTAAAATTATTTTGATTTTGACACACTCTTGCCATTTTCTGTGTGATTTTTTTTACAGTGGGGGGGGGAAATTCTGTAGCACCATTCCAGTTATCAATTTCTATCACTGTGGAAGGTTTTAAATTCAATTGCAAATTGTGTGCTTGTGCAACCTTTCCCAGTGTTTATGTCTCTGTATGTCAGGGGCAAAATGCTTCAGAATGGATAATTGCAAATCAAAAAATTTGACCAGTGGTCATTTTTTTGATGTGCAATTTTCATCAAATATTCGATATTGGTGAATGTGCATCCCATTCGCAATGTTGGTGTTCTGCACTTGAACAAGTCACAATGATGCCATTTGTTTATGATCAAACTTTGCTCAATGTGGGACATTTAATTTCCTTCACTGATATCCAGCTGTTGAATATTTGAATTATTCAAATGCTCCACATTGTGACAATGAAAAAATGTCACTCAAATGAGGCAGATCTGACTCACCCAAATGGGTTTCATTAATCTGCATTGGCAATTGCGTCTTGTTCCAGCATGCATCACAAACAAAGAGCACAACATGCATTGATTTCTCATATATTTTAAAATAAAAACCCATCTTGCCTGTTTTTCCCTTTGTGACAATTTTCAGTTTCATGATATGGACAAATTCCTGCAAAAATGACCAAAAAAGACATCAAAATGGGGAATTGACAACATCGCTCTTTTTAATGTTGAAGGTATTCATTGCCATCTGCTTCGCCCTGCATGAGTGACTTCCCGCACGAGAATCTCATGCGGGTATTTGTCAGGCGGGTTGAGATTCTCAGGCGGGTTATGTCACACGGGGCGGGAAATAAAATTTTCTTCAAACATTCCTGTCCCGTCTTCAAAACCCATGTTTTCAAAAAATATTCTACCGACCACCTGTAGTATAGATGTCAGTATGTCCGCCTTTCCCGCGGAAGACCCAGGTTCGACTCCTGGCGGGCGGAATTTTTTTTTCTTTCAAATTTTTCCGATTGAAAATTATTTTTTTTCTTTCAAATTTTTTCGATTGAAATTTATTTTTCGTGCAGGAATTTTTGTCTTTTTTTTTTGTCTTCTCCGTTTTCTTTTTTGTTTTTTGTTTTTTTTCTCTTTTTCTTTTTCTTTCGCCTTTTTTTTTTGAATATAAGCTGGCACTTTCTGGTTCAAATATTCCATGTGTGCCATACAAAGGTATACAGACTTTTGTCCACACACCAACCAACCCTGACAGTTCAGCCCCCTTTCTCCCAGCTCACTGACCAGAATGTGATCTCCTGCATTTGGGTATCCAGAGGTCATGATGTTTTGCATTATCCTTTCATGAATGCGAATTCCAGTGTTTTGTTCATGGAATGATTCATTGTTGTCAATAATTAATTGGAGTGATGATGGGTTGCATGCATTTGGGATTATTTCACAATGCATTCGCCAACTGAGTAACTGAGCCCAGCAGCTCAAACTTTTTGTGACCAAAGCTGCATATCACATTACACATTGTGCATGTACACCATATTCATAAGGCAACTCTCTCCGATTCTCAAATGCGACACCAATAATTTCGAGATTGTGGGCGGTGGACTGCAAATCCGCCTATGTGGATGGTAAGTGTGGTGATGCATGTGTTTGCACAGAAATGATGAAATGAGGTTTTCCAAACAGAAACAAAATTCAAAAACCAGAAGCAAAAACACCGCCGAAAAAAAAATTGCGAAAAGTGATAGAAAAAATTTTCCGCCTGCCAGGAGTCGAACCTGGGTCTTCCGCGGGAAAGGCGGACAGACTGACATCTATACAACAGGCGGTCGGCACAATATTTTTTGAAAACATGGGTTTTGAAGAAGGGAGAGGAATGTTCGTTTCAAAATTTTATTTCCCACCCCGTATGACATAACCCGCCTGAGAATCTCAACCCGCCTGAGATTTTCCCGCATGAGATTCTTAGGCGGGTGTGTCATGCGGGTCTTTGGGAGCAATTCTCAAACGGCAAGCGCAAAAACGCACCACAATGTTGCTTCTCTCTCTCTAATTTATTTTTGTTTGAAAAACCATATGTGACCTTTGACCTAATACTGCAATTTCACTGATGTGATCTGATCAATTTTGGGCTTTCCTGTACTTTGTCAATATCAATTGGAATGTTGCCTGATATTAGTGATATGCTGTTGGCTTTTTGACATCCATGATTTTTTTTGAACATTAGTTTTTGAGTACCTTCATCAAACGTCATGGCATCAATTAAACCTGACACAATTCAGCTCCATGGGCATGAGTGAACACAAAGCCTCCTCAGTCCAATCTGTTCTCCTCCAGAGCTGCCATTCAATGTTTCTGGGCGAATATCACTGCATTTGTAAAAATGGGTGTTTATCCAAATTGTGTCTGAGAATGAAAAACAATACCTGCCATGAAACAAAACAGCTGATGCCAAATAATATGTTCCTGTTGAACAAAGTCACTGGCATTTGGAACACATGTGCATATGTTTTTGAATGGACAATTCATTGCTGGCTGTTAATTGAAACTTCTTCACATCCAAAGAGAACAAAAATTATGGTGAAATTTCTCTCTTCGTAGAAACAAATGTTGAATTTTTGAACTCCCAATGTGGCAGCAAGGACTGAGCACAAGAATGTTTTGATTCAGTTTTTGAAAAAGTCGTTATACATCAACATATTCATATTTGGTTGGAGTTTCAATTTGATGTTAATCTGACAGTGGCACACAAGGCTTTTGATGCTACACCCACTGTATTAAAATTATTTTGATTTTGACACACTCTTGCCAATTTGGCTGAGAGACCATTGGGAAAATTGGAATTTGCTTCTTTCCTTTCGAACTCATGTATAACTGTATCTCGCAGTGACTGATTCCAATGAAACACTTTGCCTTGTTTGCGTTTTCTTGTTGCAGCATTTGTTGTCATTTGGAATCCAACAAATGCAAATTTTCTTGGAGATCATATTGAACCAATTTGAGCATTATTTTCTGTTCTGACTCAAAATTGAATCAAAGATCATGAAAAAATTCAATAATCATTTCATTCGAATTTCTTGAGGGAAGGGGGACAACCCACACAACATTTCTGGATTGTTTTGCGATTTATTGCAACAAATGAACTTCATCCGTATGACTTGCATTGCAATCTCATTGCTGCATCTTTGTTTGGAGCTTTTGCTCATTCCTTCACCTGATTTTGCACTCTTTGAATCAGATCAAACTGGTTGTCATTGTTGTATTCCACATCAACTGCAATAAACATTGTTCTGTTCAATTTGGTTTGGAAAAAATCAATTTTATTGATTTCCCTCCAGAAAAATTTTTTGCCTGAAGTCATTTTCATTCCATCATTTTCACATTTTCAAGAGATTTGATGCAAAACCAAGTTGTGTCGTTTCATCCATGAATTGAAATAAGAAGAAAAGCTTAAACAGTTTTGATTACCCCCCCCCCCAAAAAAAAATTGCATTTGTTGACATGAAACTCTCACTCTTTCACCTGAATGGCTTTCTTTCATGGTGATATCAATTTTTGATGGTTATTGTTGTCAGAGGCTTGAGCAACAACACATCATGTACCTGTGTGTGTTGTCATTGGATTTGTTGTTGAATCAGGCATTGCAGCAAGCAACCACAGGGCAGCATGGCAGACATTATGGACCTGTGGCATGCACCATTCCTGCTCATAGCAAACAGGATTGTTGAAATATATCTCTTTTCAAAGTTTTTATCTGGCAAAGAGAAAAGCAATCAATTTCATCCACAAGAATGAATCTGACTGGCATGAAAAACACAGCAATATCATTCAAAGTTACATGCTTGTCCACACCAACTTCTGCAACCTCTCGATCTCCCACTTGAGAAGCAAATACAATCACCATTCTTCATGCCCACTTGTTCTGATATGAGCTTATTGCCAATGTGGAAGTAAATCTTTGAGCACAATTACTCTTTAATTTGCATTGTCTTTTCTTCCAACATCTTCAGAAACTGCTGAAACTCCCACTTCAAAGAAATCAAAATTCACTGCCTCAGCTACTGAACAGTGCAGTCAACCCAGAAGTTCATTGAACTTCAGAAGAAAAAAAAAAAGCTCAGTGATGGTGTTCTGCTGGCTTGTCTTATTTTGTTGGACTCTGTCAGCCTTCACTGAGTTTGGTCTGATCTTTCCCCCTCAAATTTTGTTGTGTATACATGGTTGTCAGTTTTTTCTTGATGAAACAGTTAATTGGTTGTGCAGTTAATTCAATAATTCCTGTGCAAGGACAAAAAAAGGCCAAAAAAGATCTGTCATTTTGACATCCCATAGTCAATTTCCCAACAATTGTTTGGAAACTGGTATTTTTAAGGGCAGCAGTCACAACCACAATATTTTGAACTCTTGAGAACTGCTTGAAGGGGGAACAAATCTATGATTCCATTGTCTTGAATTGTTGTTGTTGTTTTTTTGTGAGTGAGTCAGCAACACTTTAGATACAGTCTGGACCAAAATGTTCGCACCCTTGGAGCATTTTGTGTGGTCTCTTTGAGGCTTCATTGTGGGCTTCCAACATGTCCTATCATACCCCAACAATATACCATTATAGGAAATTTCATTGGCTCTTCATTGATGTTATTTGATGATTGATGTTATTTTGATTTTGAACTTGTTAGGATTCACCAGCCAGACTATGGGTTGATCCTAATGAGTTATTGTCCCATTCTGAAAAATGAATTTCGTATTTCTCACCCAGATTTTACTTTCAAAACTCTTGACCTCAAATGAAACTGCAAAACGATGGCCCATTATGTCATTTCCAAAGATATGGTATCAGACAATTTGCACAGAGCAAGGCATAAGGCATGCTTTGTCTGAATGTCTGAAAATTGTCAAAAACAGCTAAAAATCGAAAAAACACCATTTTTAGCCATTTTCAAGGATATTGTGTGACTAGCCCTTACAAAGTTGAGTGATCCAAACAATGTCTGTTTCTTGAGGACAATACTGTGCCTCTGTTGGCACTCTTGATTCAATTCAGCAGGCATCAAAGAAAAATCTGGGTGAGATTTACAAAACTCATTTTTTAGATTGGAACAATAACTCGTTAGGAACTGCCAATAGCCTGGCAGGTAAATCCTAATGAGTTGAAAACCACTTCACTGAACAGCCAATCAAAATTCCAAGAAGTGTGTACTATTGGGGGTTCTATTGGACCTGTTGGAAGCCCACAATGAAGCCTCAAACAGACCCCACAAAATGCTCCCAGGGTTCGAACATTTTGGTCCAGACTGTATTAATATCAGTTCTTTTGTTATTAATTCAGTTTCATGTTGCACTCAGGGAACAACATTGGAGCTGAAGGTGCAGCCCGAATCGCAGCAGCATTGGAGAGAAACACTACTTTGACAACATTAGATCTGCTCTGTATGTGTTGAGATAGAATTAGTTTGATTTTTTTTGTTCCACTTTTGTGTCTGTGAGAATGCATGTGTATAGGTGTGTGTGGTTGCTTTTCGGTTGTGCTGCCATGAAATCATCAATGAATTATTTGCCGGACTCAAAGTTGCCTGCCCCAAAGCCAGTTTGACAGACCCTCGATCGATTCCCAGATCTGTTATTTCATTTCCATTTCTTGAATTCTTTGTTCGTGAGCTCACACCAACAATTTATATATTCAGATTTCGAAATTAGTTTTGTGGAGGATTTCGTGTTTGCGCTCAGGGAACAACATTGGAGATGAAGCTGGAACTCGAATTGCAGCAGCACTGAAGAGGAACAAGAAAATTGCAGTCTGCAGAGGTCTGATTTCTGTATTCCCCATTTTCCCTTTGGAGGGCGGGTTCTTGTGCAGATATCACATCAAACTCACGTGGCTCTGCAGGATGACAGCCATGCAGAGAAGGGAGATACATTGTACCAGTTAGAATTTCATTGGGAACGAGACCAATTTGGGGGGATGTGTTTTTTTACAATCCCAAATTTTCTTTGTATAATGCCGCCGAATCCTGCCGAAAAACTCCGCCGAAATTTGTCGAAATTCGGCGGCCTTGAAATCATAATGCAATTTGAAATTGGACAATTCTCCATTCTCCAACAAAACAATCCATTCAACATCAATAATAACTGGCACAAGTTGCTGCAATATTCTTCTCATGCGACCTCATCATGATGCACTGTCACTGCCCACTTCCACTGCATATGGAACATTATGTAAAATGTCTGGGATTTCCTGTTCTTCTGATGGAATTGTCTTGTGTTTCCATTGCACACACACACACACTGCCTCCTCTGTAGGATTTTGTCCTCTTCTGATTGCTTTGCATCATCAACGCATTCCGTTCCCTGAAGATCTTTTGAAGATTGTGTTTACTTTCTATGGTGTGATACTGTGCTATATTGAAAGATAACTTTTTTCATGTTTTTTTGTTAATTCCTGTTGTGGTCGAATTGTTCTTGATGTGTATTAAGGAATTCATAAAATCAAGCTCAACATGTTGAAATTTGAATTGCACCATGGAAATGATTTTCATCAATCGGCACACACAATTTCAAAGGATAACAGGAATATTCTGATGAGAATACAGTATGGTTCATAATAGTTCGGACACTCGGTGGTTCATAATTTTCGGACGCCTAACCAAAATTTTCCCTGAAGTGCAGAAAACCTGAACTGGTGCACATAGCAAATCACAATGAAACCACAAAGCAACAGAGTGCATGAGTAGGAGTCCCAACAGGTATGGTGACAGCAAAAAAACATATATTACCACTTTGTGTGCCCACCCTTATGGGCTAGGCACATTGACACTCTCTTGGGGCAAGACCTGAAAAGCTTGAGAATATACTTTCTGGGAATTTCCTTTTTGACTGCCAATTTTCCCTTCCACAGCTCCACATTTGAAAGGAATACCTTCCCCCTCATTCTCCTTGCCATCTCTGCCCAAAGGGTTTCAATGGGGTTTAGGTCAGGAGAACGAGGGGGAAGTTTCAACAGACTTTGCCCCTTCATGGCAAACCATGCATCAGTTGTTGCAGCACGATGAGGAGGAGCATTATCATGAACAAACAGCTCTGGATGCACTCTATTCCCCAAAATCCATCTGTGAGCCTTCACCATAACCCGTCTGTAGACTGCAGCAGTACGAAGTAGCCTCGTCCTTTCAGATGATTTGGAGAGTGAACTTCCAGTCTCAGCTGTACAAATATTGGATAATTCACTGCAGGAGAGGAAGGGAGAGGTCTTGGCTTTTTTCAGCAATCTTCTATCCACTCTTGGAGTTGTTTGAAATGGTCTTCCCCTTTTTTTGCCAGGACTGTAGTCACCCTCATGAGTATGTTTGTGGATAGTGTCACCAACTGTGCTTCTTGGGGTGTTGAGTTCAAATGCAATGTTCCGAATGGAATAGCCTTCCAAATGCATTTGGAGGATGGCTTGTTTCAGCTGGGGAGGGAGGACAACACCACGAGGCATGATAAAAGAGGAGTGTTCTTAGAGACAATCACATGTAGGTAATAAATGGTCTTGGAGGCAGTTTCACTTCCAAAAGGTATAGGAGCAAGCAATGAAGATTTCTGATTTTTTTTGTGGGGTGTCCGAAAATTATGAACCACCTGGTGTCCGAACTATTATGAACCATACTGTACTTTGACAATTCTTCTCATGTTTCACTCAGAAGAAGAAGAAGAAGAAGAAGAAGAAGAAGAAGAAGAAGCAGAAGAAGAAGAAGAAGAAGAAGACGGAAGGAAGAAGAAGAAAAAGAAGTCCGAATAATAAGAAGAAGAGGAAAATAAAACAATATGCATTCAGTGTGACATGGCGTATTCCATTGTTTCGATTTTCATGAGTCACACAACAGTTTGGCATCAGTTCGAACTATCAACGCGACGGTTATGTAATGAGGAATTCATGTGATGACTTTGTCTTCGTTTTTTCTCCTTCTTTTGTTATCTGCACACTTTTAACAATGCCCAAATCCAGTTCTTCAATTGACGAAGTTCACTTGTGGGTGGAAGCAAGCAATAGTATTGGCAGCATGCGAAAAATGGTTTTTAGGGAAACATGTTCATGGCTCTATCATGTGCTCGGTGTTGTACCACATCTGATTTGTGTTTACATTCTGCCTGTGGTTTTCTTTCTTGCCTCCTTTTTTTTTTGGTCTTTTAATCCTGCTTCTTGCCTTCCTGTTCTTTGTCCATTTTGTTCTGCTTCAAATTTTCGACTCGCACAAATATCTTCCCTCCTTGCACTCTGTTTCCATGGGTGTCATTCTCCTGTGCATGCGTTGAGGAGCGCTTTTCCTTTTCGATCCGTTTTGTTTTGAAAATTTCGGAAAATATAGAAATTGGAAATTGGAAATTGTTTTCTGGAAATATCGTTTTTCAAGATGTGAGGCGATTGTCGGTTCCCGAATATAACCCTGGAGGAATGGAGATTTTTCAAGTTCTTTCCCAACTGCCCGAACAGTGTCCCATTTCAAATCTGAGACCTTGACTAGACCTTCATGCAAAAAAGGACTCGATGTTTTACAATGCATGCACTCACCTTCATGTAAACGAGCTGGGTCACTGTCAGGTGGTCACCAATCCTGTGGAGTGTGACCTGGACACCACTCTGTCAGAAGAAGGAAGGCAAAACGCTAACGAGGCTGATGAGTCCAAAAAGCCAGAATTATGTTAACTTTGGCCAAGTGGACTCAAAACTATCCAATAACTCGCCTAACATACATTTCTTAGCCATAGTTCGAAGCTTCTTCTGGTAACAAGCTGTGCATTGAGTTATGCGCAACACATATGTTGAATTATTGGTGAAGAAGATGAAGGAAAACAAAATTGTCAGACGAAAAACCATTCCTGTAACAATTTCAGCATTCACAAACAAACTTGAATTATAAATTTATCTGATAACTCAATTGCTGATAGAAACGGCAGAGGAGACATTCCTCAAAAACCCTGATTTGCCTGACGTCCAGAAAAAGGAGAATAAAACTTTATTCTCTGCTCTGTCATGTTTAGGTTCCATGATTTACATTGCTGTTTTTTGTCTGAAGGGATGTTGGAACAAGTTCAGCGTATTTCTTGATGAGTTGCCACTCTTGATTCTCCAAAAGGGAAGTGTGTTGAGTAATGGGCAAGCAAGATGAGAAAAGATGATGCCAGATGCCTCATTACACAGATATTCAAATTCGTTTGTCACAGTGGAAATTTGTGCACCCACCACAAAAATTTCCAACCAAAAGGCTCAAATGATGCAGAAAAAGGCATCGAAAAAAACCGCAACAGTACTTCCACATCGTCATCACCAATTGTTCAAAAAACTCTTTGGTTTTCCAATCCATAAAACAACCTGCAACAGAGAAAGAGAAATAGTTGATTGAAGGGAGTTTTTCAACAAATGAGCTTTTTTTGATTGCTTCTCTTCAAAACTTTGATGATATGAAAAATCTCATCAGTGTTTACCTGACTGCCAGAAGTGAATCACCCACATTAACATTGGACACAGAGGTTTTTTCAGACCAAATTTTGGAGGAGTTGGTGAATTTTATTTTCAAGCACGTGGACAAGCCTGGTGTTGATGCATGACACAAGGGGAATCTCTGCCGCTCTTGCTGTGATTATGGAGCCTCTGCGAACACTTGACAATCAATATTATACCCTTATTTTCGCCATGTTTCGGTTTGTTTATTTGTTTTCTTGTTGCGGTTTTGCTTTTGTTTTTCGATCTAGTGGCTTTTAATAAAAAAAATGTCATCATCATCATCCTCCTCATCGTCATTGTCAGTGTCAAGTTCCGCTCGTCTTCCCTTGCACTGGCTGCAGCGTCATGGGAGGAGTTGACACTTCTGTTCGGACAGAGCAATGACATACTCAAGGCCGAACTCAACGACTATGGTGTTACCAAAGCTCCGGACAAGAACAAGCTCATACTGGCTTGGAAGCTCAAGCTGCAGCGTGACGAAGAGATGAGAGAAGCAGAAAAAAACAAGCCAGCGGAAGCGGAGCGAAGGGCCAAGCTGGCCAAATTCCAAGATGAAGTGAATGCGGCGGACCGTGTTCGGCAGCTAATTGTGGGGAGCTGCGATGGCATAGTGACAGGTGCTACGAAGTCCCCCGTGTCAATCACACTGAGCAATATCGGCTACCAGAATTGCGGCCCTACTGCTCCGTCGGTGGTGAAACTCACCAGGCCGACGCAGCTCGTGAACGTCGACACGTTCCACTTTTGGCTGAAGGTGTCCGCCCCGTCGATCGGTGCAAGCATCGGCTTGCGGCATGTGGAGTCGGACGCATTGTATGGGCCGTGGCCAGTCACCATCGTCCCATACCCGGCGATGCAGCAGAAGTATGGCGCCAGTCCGGATTACCTCTCCCTGCACTTCCTTCTTGAGGGTCTGCCAGGAGGGTGGGGAAATTTGGTCAGGATCATATTTTGAAATTAAATCTCAGGAATTGGTGAATGTCTTCAGTTTCGATCTCACTCCAACCCCTTTCTTGTCTGTCTGATCAGTTTACTTTTATTTTTTGGCTCCTTCTCCCCAACCTTCCTCTTGAGAATACTCCACAAATTTTCACTGGGACTGAAGGGGAGTATGGAGGCAATACCCACATTTTGACTTTTCATTGCACTCAACAGTTTTCCTGCTGAAGCCGCCAAGTAGCAGGCATTGTTTTGTGAAATTTCTGAATCTCTTGATCAAGCCATTCCTGTCAGAAAAAGAAGTGAGTGGTTTCTGAAAAAAAAAAACAAATGATGTGACCACAAAAGGTGTATTTACTCTGTTTCCATTCCATGCAAGCAACACATCAGCTGAATTAGCAAACACAACATTGGAGCAATAAGATTTTGTTGTATGCACACCAGCCCAACCTAATGATCAGCTGTGAATAGGGTTTTGGATGTTTTCACAAAGTGTGAGGTGATGGCTGAAAGGGAAATTGAAAGGATTCTTTGAGGCTGGAGTCTTCAGAAAATGGAGGTGAGGAAGTGGGGCTGACCATTGAATTATTTTCTGATCCCAGTGTCTTTGAATTTGATAATTGGCTTTTCAACATTTCTTTGGGGTTGAATTGATGAAAGAACTGGACAGGACAGGAATTGATAAGTGGCCACACACATCATCAATGTCCAGGTTTGTTTAGAGTCGTTTTCACCATGCCAGGATGCTTTTGTGCAGTGCATTCTGATTCAACCTTTTTCCAACCCTGCTCTATTTTTTCACTCAAAGATTCATAATTTCTCAGTTTTTGCCAAATTCATGCCTCTCTTTTTCAATCCCAAACTTCATGCTGGAAATTGTTTCACCTGAAAACAGCATTAAAGTATTTCATCACAAAAAAAAGCACCTCAAGAATGTTTTGTTCAATTTTTTTTGACTGAATGGTGGAATTTTAGGCATTCCATTCACCTATAGCACATTCTTGGCACTGTTTAAAATATTGCTGGAAAATCTCAAAGATCAATTTGGAAAACCCTCGATTCACAACTGCTTGACAAGCAGCCATGAAGATTGTTGTTCCCACAGTAGCATTTTCACCTGTGCAGTTCTTTTTGCGACAACATGCTGAAGTTGATTTCAAGTGTTTTTGGCTGTTTTAGGTATATTAAATTCTTGATTGTTGCCAAGGATTGTGTCATCCTAAACATGTGCTGATGGCCTGCGGTGAGATTGAGTAACGCCTGCTTATTCTGGGAAAGGAGAGCGAATTGGTCAGTTGGAGTCATGGGTGATTATTTTACCATCCTTCTTTGCACTCACTCCAAAGCTTGGTGTGTTTTCTGCCACAAATCACAGAATGTGTCCAGACTGCATTTGCCAAAAATGCACAAATGCTGCACAATTCATAAAAAAACTCATCATTGTGTCAAAATGCACCAATTGTGTTTCACATTGGGTTATCGGGTGTTCCAGATGAAATGGTGGTGTTTTTGTTTTTTGAATTTCTCTGGCAAATTTGTTTGTTTTTTCTGTGTTTTTTTGCACCACACACATATACCCTCCAGTTTTAAAAAAAATGAATGGAATTGCATTTGCATTTCTCATTTGGCATTAGAAATACTGCATCGACAAACCTTGAAAATTGCCCTTCCATTTGAGCTTTGTGCTTTAACTTCACATGAAGTCCAAAGCCGTTCAAAGCCTGGTGGCACTAAATCAACAAATGGAGAAGGAGTGGCCAAGATATACAGGACCTGATGGGGAAGGTATCACCAAGAACAAATGACAGATCGAGCCACTCTGGGAAGCTGCAGCCATCCTTTCACCAATCCCTACCAAGAATAAAGGTGATGGTTCATAAAATCAAAAAATTAAGAAAAGGAAAGAAGACACAGGCAATAAGGAAACTGTCTAAATGATTCCAAATCTCTTTTACTTCTGCTCAGAGAGCATTGCCCCAAGACTTGGATTTGGATTCAATTCAATTTTGTGGGGTTACTGAAGGGAAAAATTGCTGCAGCACAACTATTCTTTCATTCTTTCACTGAAGACGACGATTACTTTGAGTGGGATTTGGATGCTGACAGAATATTGGCGGATGATTCAAACAACATAGGCATGCTGCAAAATGAGTTTTCACCAGCAGAGTATGAAATTCTTTGGGAAAAACCATTAAAGCCACTTGATGCCATTGCACTTGTCATGTTTTCGGATAAGGTGACAAATTGTGAGATATTTTCAAACATTCAACAAAACATGGAAGCTATCAGAAAAATATCACAACATCAGAATCATTTCTCAACCACATTATTTCTTCATGTTGTCACTATTTTGTTCAATTCCCATTGGTTTCTTCTGGGGCAACAATTGTTGTAACATTTTTAAAACAAAAATTTCAAGATGTGGGACATTTCGGCGTTGTTGAGAATATTATTTCTTCCTTGACATATATCTCTGTGCTTTTGATAAGGTGTTCAGGACTTGTGATAATTTCAATTACCTCAGCCACCAGCTCTGCCATGAAATTTCACTAACACCTCATCAACCTGCAAATTCAACAAAAAAGACAGCCAGATTTTTTTTGTCGGTTTGGTTCACATCATTCTGCCGAATGACAACAAGCATCAAGAGGAGACACAACCAAATGAATTGCGCTGTTTTGGCCTCAGGGATGGAGAAAGAATGACACACAGCCATCATTTCTCTGATCTCAATCATTTGATTCGAGATTGTGAACAAATCCGATAGAATGCTGAGAAAATGCATTTTAGACAATTGACAACTCTTTTTTCTTCATCAAAAACAGCTGTCAAAAAAGCCGCCATGCCAGTTGTGAAACTCCCTATCAAACAAAGCAAAGTTTCTATGATACGAATTTTTTAATTTTTATGATGACTCATTTGAAGATGGAAAGAATTTTGATGACTGTCAAAAAGTGCCAGAAATATGCAAATGTCTTCAAAGCAATCATGCTCATTCAAAACATTCATATTTGAATGTCTGAAATGATGAGTTCTCTGATTTCTTCCTTATGTTCTCACGATGCTTTACTTTTCCATCAATCACCAAATTATTTTTATTTGCCCACTTTAATTGCATTGTTATTCTCCACAAGTTCTTTGGAATACAAAGAGAAACCCCTTTCAAGAAGTAGTCTGATGGAGGTTGTGTAAGCCATGTTGAGTATGGCAGCACTTGCCAGCTGTTTGGGTGTGCTTGACAAAGAGAAACTTGCCTTCAAGCAGCAACCTTGCTCTTCCACACCAGATCACATGTGTCAACCTTTCACCCAAAACAGCAAAGTCTGCCTCTCACGAATGCGGATTTCACTCTGGCTGACGTCTGAACATGTGGCTTCAGCCCACGATTCACAGCTTGTATATCTAATCACCTAACATTTCAAGTTGTTTCCAACTGGGAACACATTGTTTCAATCTTTGCGGGGTCTAACACTCAATTTACAATCACAATTCAGCCTCATGCAACTGTGTGATTCTTCCTTGATTTGCTGAACAACACAACAATTTTGATGAAACAACGAAGAAATTCACTACTGCAATCTGCTGTTGCAAATTTGGAAAATCCTGAATAGCAACCTGCTTGATGTAATTACAGTGGATGTGATTGTTCCACATGGTTCTTACATCAATAAATGATTCAAAATTGTCGCAATGACATTCACAGCAGCAGTTCAGAACTTCAGCATCTGGCGATGGTATGAAATTCTTGCAATTTGAATTTGCGGCAGCTATGCTCCAACGGAACAATTTTCCTGTGTTACCATCACTCGCAAGCAGATGTTTGAGGAGCGATGTTTTCTTACAATTCCTAATCAACGAATATTGGCATTGAAGTTCAAAAAAACATGTTGTATTTTTCTGCCACTGCCAAAAAATTCACACTGATGGTTGCTGCAGAATGGCAGAATCACCATGTTTTTTGTGCTGCACACACTTGCAAAGAATTGTCGACCAAAAAGGACAACACCCACCCTCAGCTCATGAATGCATTCTGTGTCGAGGTTGAAAAAATTTCACATATCGACATCACTGCAAATGCCAAAAAAAAATTGCAACAAATTGGTTTTGGATCATTTCATCAACATGTTTTCTGTACATTGAGAGCGAAAAATAGGACTGGGTCATTCATAAAATTTATGAATAATTTTTGTTATTATTATTAGACTTCCAATCACCTCCTGACAATATTGTGAATTGATTGAAGGGATAACTGGTTTTCCTTGCACCATCTGATTCACTTCAAATGCCTTGAAAAAGTGTGGGCTGTAGTTTCACAAAATGAGTGGCATAATGAGATGCTATTTTGGCTGGGGAGCAGACAAACAACTTCACACAAGCAAGAATTGCTGAGCTTCTTTCTGTTGGTGGGCAGAGAGGTATGCAAAGATTTCTTGAACAGATAGTATCAAGGTGGAAAAAAATGGAGACAACTCAAGATCTTCAAAGAACAGGGCGCGAGAGTACAACTACTCTTGTCCAGGACAAGTTGATCAAAAAAGTGGTTTTTGACAATCCATCAAAAATCAAGAGGGATGTTCTCTCCAATATTAACAAGCAACATTGGGTGAAAATTTCTTGGGATATTTTGTGTGAAACGATAATAGAAGCTTTGCTCATTTCTGTCAAATGTGTGAGCAAACCTCTCGTTTCACGTCAGAACAAGAAGAGGAGATGAAAATGGGCTCGCCAATTCAAAAATAAAAACTTCACAAATTTGTTGCTTAATGATGACGCCTATGTGTGTCTTGGCTCCCATGAAAAACAAAGAAAGTGGAGGCAAAAATGTAAAACAAAAATTAAATTAAAAATTACCCCCACTGTGGGGCTACCCCACAAAAATGATGATTTTGGGATATATTGGAGAATTTGGTGTGAAGCCATTAAGATTCATTCAAGGAAAGTGAAATTCAAGAGTTGATGCTTCTTTGCTCTCAAGAGCTTTTCCAGCAATACACAAAAAAGCAAAAAAAGCATGGGTTTTTCATCATGACAATTCACCTCCCAATAATGAAAAATTGCTGCATACAAAATGAAATCAGCCAAACTAAAGGTAGTCCCTTACCCACCATACGCCCCAGGCATCCGCCCGAAGTGAATGTATGGTCTCTTTTAAAAAGGCGAATTTCCTCCAATCATGGACAAACAAAGGCATTGCTGATTAACTGCTCAAAAATAGCATGGACGAGTTTCAAGAAAGAAGTTGTGCAATTATTCCCACATAGCATGCACCTCCGCCTTCAAACGTGATTGCCAATGCTGGCTTTCCTACCAATTTCTGAGCAGTTCAGCTGTTTTGTTTATTTTTTGCTCTCATTGTTTACATCTTTTTTTCCTCAAAAAAACGCCTTTTTGCAAAATTTGAAAATTCTCTTGAATTTGTGACACTTGAGCGTTTTCAAGTTTAGTGATTTTGGTGGATTTGGTGAATGAGCAGTGAATCTTATTCAGGACATACATACCGTCAATTATTCCCTGCAACCCTGTATTATTTTCCACCACCATGATACACAACAATTCGTGTGAACAACACCAGATTTGTCTTGGTTCTGGCTGTATTTCTTCGAGGCCAATCTTTGACAAGAGTGTTGACTTGAATTTGTTTGGACACAGAATATCTGTAGTAGCACTCATGAATCAAGTGAATTCCTGCTGTTTTTCAAACTGATCTCTGCTTATTTTTGGCAGCCTTCAAAACAAAATTGGTAATGAATTCCATCATCAGTCCACTTTAAATTATGTGAACTGGAATGATTGATATGAAAGATAAGGAAACACTGAAATCACAAAATAATGAAACAAAACAATTGCAACTTGAATGCTGGGTTTCAATTGTGTGATTCCATCCTGCTTCTGAAAAACGGTTGCACAAAATTTTTCGTTTTCAAATAAACAACATTCAACATCAGAGATCCACATTTTGACCTGAATCCCTCTGCTCAAAAATTTTGTAGCCTGTGATTTGTTATCATTGCATGTTTATTTCAAATTTTTGTCATAAATGTGCTCAAACTATTGAGTGTTTGTGAAGTTATGCTGACAAAGTGACAGAACTGGAAAAAAAATTTTCGTTTATCCATTCACTTTCAATTTGTTTAAACATTCGGAGCAAATGTGTGTGTTGTCAGCCAGCTGTTCTCCCAGCTGCCTCACAGCTCTTTTGAACGTATCGCATCATTGAAAATGGATTGTCCTGAAAATTAAGACACACTGTCTGGTACTCCTATTTCACATCTCACACCAAATCTAAAAAATAATGTGAAGAGAAACCAATCCATTAATAAGGTTTCCTGCTGCTGCCATGAATGGAAACAAAGACAATGTGCAAGCAGCCTGAATGCAACAGCTTGTCAGCGTGCAATTTTCCCAATTAATTGCATGCCATTAATGTTTATGAGGAGTTTGCAAAAAACGACACCTACATGAAGAAACCAGGTCAAAACAACTGCACCAACAAACCCCATTCTCACGTTTCCAATTGATTGCCATGATTGTTGATTTTACCTGAATTTATCATTGATGGAAAGCAGACTTTTTTTACTCCCAAAATTTCTGCTACTAAAATTCCCAAAGTGAATGATAATACAATTGATTTTCATGAAGGCATTGGAAAAACATTTGAGTCACAACACATCTGAAACCATCCACATCAGATTAAACATTTCTCTGGCATCAATATGGATCTTATCCTGGAAAGACATAAATAGAAACCCATTTTTTTCATCCAAACAGCTTCCAATGTCATTCAATCAAATGACTTCGAATGATGAAAAAACTTCCCCAAATTGAACCCTCCTCCAGTTGTGTGTTGTTGTCATTTTGATGTTGTCCAATTTGCTTCACCAGCAATCACTTTTTGTGATGCTGCAATAATATAACTTCAAGATTTTTCTTCAACAACTTTTGTCAGCATTTTGAAGCTTTTGCATGGATGAGACATCAGACATTGTCACATCCGCTTAGTGAAATTGAGTTTGTGATAAAAAGAATACAGCCATCTCTCCAAGCTGTTGAGAACAAGATGGGGGATTTGAGCAAGTTCCATCTGACAACATAATTTGTGAAAAAAAGTGGCGGGGAGTGGTGTTGTAGCCTACCTTAATGAGTGTGCATCCATTAATTGCTACTGTCCTCTGTTTTCTGAATTGTGCACCATCTTGATCAGAAAACAAGTTTTCTTCGAGTAATGAAATAACAAAGACAAAAAGATGACATGTTGTTTGTATTTTTCGTCTTTTTGCCATATTTGTTTGTTAGTGGTCAGTTTTGTCATTTGTTCCAAATGGCTAAAAGCTCAGTGGTTGAAATTTAGTTCGAGTTCTGATCTACATGTCCAGAGGTTAAATGACGGAAAGTGTCAACACCCTTTATTCTTCCATCCATCATTTTTTGCTATCACATTGTGAATTTCAGTTTGGTGTCGAAGTTTCATGTTTCGTCAGACAACCACATTGGAGCGGAAGGGGAAGCTTGAATGGCAGCAGCATTGGAGAGAAACACAACTTTCACACCAGGAGGACTCAGCAGTGTGTGGTGACATTTTGTTTTTTGAGATTTTTTGGGTGATGGTGTGTATTGTTTCTACTATTCTTCTGTTCTGTAAACAGCAGCATTATGATCAACTGCAAACCGTGGAATGTGGCTACATGTGTTCAGGCGTTTTTGGCCACAGTTCCCTTCGTGTTATTCGCACCGAAGTTCAAAACAGCGCTCATACACCAAAATTGGAGATGCAGCTCGAATCGTTGAAACGTTGGACAGGAACACAACTTTGAAAACATTCCAACTTTTCTTCTGGAGTAGAATGGGAATTGTTGTGCATTTTCCCCTGTAAAATTGTGTTTGGTGTGAGTTGTTCTTGGTAAAACAGTTAATTTTTTGTGTAATGTGAAGAGTGAATTGGTGTGTTTCAGTTCAGTGTTCAAATTCAGTAAAATACATTGAAAAACATGAACAATATTCAAGGTCAACAATCAAAAACTGAAAAGGATGTTTTATTTTAAAACTGTTTTTTTGTTAAGTCTACATCATGGAGAACGTCGCAGGCAACAATGCCATCCGTTTCCAGTTCTTGAATTCTTTGTTTCTTATTGTGCGGGAGTCATCATCACTTTAGCTTTTAATATGAATCGCAGTGGGCAAGACACTCCGCTGGCTGATATCGAAAATTTGGGCAGAAAGGGCAACAAGAGCATGTGAGGAAGCTCTCGCACCATCCCAGGTGGGAGTGGGCATCAAGGGGCAACCGAGAAAGTCGCCCACACCCTCCGGACACTGGCGGCTTCACTGGACGAAGGGGATAACATGGCCTTTGTGTTCATCGACCTTACAAACGGCTTCAACACCATCACAAGAGCGTCGTTCCTCGCGGAAGTCTCCCGTCTTGTACCACAAATGCTGCCCTGGGTTAACTGGACCGATGGAGCATCCCCATTATTACGGATGCGAACGGGGCTGACCATTCGGTCGGAGACAGGGGTTAAACAGAGGGATTCTAGGTGCTGCTGAAGGAGACTAATAATCCCATCGATTTGGCTTGTTGGAATCAGCAGTGCTCCGCCATCCAAATACCAGAGTTGGAGCGCAGGCTCTCCATCTCGCCTCCAGTTGGCGAACAGTGGCTCTAACTTGTTCACCACCGTCTGGAGACCAAGTGAGAAGAGCAGCGGGCCAAGAGTACAGGAGATCGGGCTCCAGCTGAATCCAGGACGGTGCAGGATTTGGTCAACGTGTACCATCGCAACGAACAACGAGGCAGGCCACAAAATGCAGCAACACATGTGGGACGATGGCATCGTGTTTCTTGGCACACCCCTCGGAGGAGTCGCTCCTACACCACCCCCTAAGGCAGCGAGGGCACTGCTTGAGAAGAGCCAAAGCTGCCTGAAAAAGCTGCTTGACGCACTGGTTCGCCTCAATAGCCCACACGAAGCTTTCCTCATGCTGCGGAGCTCATGCGGGTATGCCAGGATAAACCACCTCCAGGGTCCTGCCAGCCTTTATACCTTGGACAGTGGCCGGAGACACTCGCAAGAGACCTGAAAGCCTGTTTGGAGGGTATCATGCGGTCCACGCTCACCGAGTCACACTGGAGGATGGCAACATGGACAGTCTCCCCAGGAGGACTGGGAATACTCGACCCATCCGCAGAACATCTGCCTGCCTTCATCGCAAGTTCAGGTGACTTTCGGCTTGGCATCAGGGACTGGACGGTGGGCATCTGCACGACCCCACTGGGTCTGTGGGACTCTATTTCTCCGGTGGCAGCCCAGCTCGGGGTATCGTCGCTTCCGGCAATGTGGCGGCAGCGCGGCTCCATCGAGTTTGCATCCCACGAAGAGTAGGACAAGGCCACCAAACAGAGCTGGTGGCGAGCAATCATGTGCTCAAAAGACCAACATCAATCAATCTCGACTGCGGCAGCAAGGAGCAAGCTTCGACTTGACACCCACGACATGGCACACGCAGGGGCGTGGCTACATCAGGCAGGTGATGGGGTAGCGAAGTGCCTGTCGAAGTCAGAGTTCTGGCTAGCGGTACGATGGTGGTTGGGCTGTCCTCTCCTCAGCAAACCCTCTGCCTGTGCAACATGCTCCATCACAAGTAACAGCTTTGGGCACCACGCAATGGCCTGCAGGTCTGGACACTACACAAGACGCCACAATGCGCTCTGCGATGTGGTCGAGGGTCGACTGACAAAAGCATGGTATGTGGTCGAAAGGGAAGTCGGGGTATCAAGGGGCGAACAGCCAGCATACCTTCTCATTCGCAACGCGGACGCGGGGAGGCATCTAGCAATTGACGTCACAGGACGCCAACCACACCCTGACAGCACCGACAGCGGATACGTGGCGGAAGCACGAGACGCAAAGGTCGCAAAGTACTCGGCGAAATGCTGCTCGAAAGGATGGTGTTTCCTCCCGCTGGTGGTCACCACATTTGGGGCTCTCGCTGAACCAACGCGTGAATTTTTCGACAGGTGGATCCGGGTGGTTGCTGGCGACCGGAACACATGGACCCACCCGGTCGAGGGGTCCAAATGGTGGAGTGAGGTGTCGACGGCGACCATGAGGTGCATCGCCCGTCAGCTGGAGTTGAGTGTTCCCGCAAACCATCCCCACAGCTTGTGGTGCTCGAGGAGCACACTCACGACCTCCTCCTCACAAACAGTCCAAGATGGAGTGGACAGAGAGGTTGAAATCGCAGCGGTTCTTAGCCAAGGCAAGGCACACCCGGCCCAGCCGGATGTGTGTCCGCCGTGCCGCAATGAGGTTCTCCACGAAAGCATCGCCTCTCCATTCGTGCAGCAACCATCACTGCAGCCAATGGTGCGGATCTCCAACAAACGTGCAGGAGCAGAAGTGAAACACTTGCAACCGAAGGCGCATAACGAACAAACCACCCCCGCGATTCAGCAGAACTCCACAAACCCATCAGCAGCCGCCACACTCCCACACCTCACACCCACAGGCCACATCACGACCCAATGTGGAGGTGCCAACTTCAACACGTGAGCCCCCATGCGCAGCATGCCACGCACAGCATCGTCCCAATCCACCTGGTCCGGGTGAGCCCGCCACTCAAGCACCTCACCATGTTGAAACAACACAACCCAAACACTCTCGAGCGGCAGAACGGGAGACGCAACACCACCCGAAATTAGGCCTGACCAGCACCTCACCGAGCAACAAGGGATCCTCTGCAGCAGCAGTAGCTTGCACTTCCAGTGCTCCAGCACATCACGCGAGGTCTGTGACCTGTCCTCGGAAGCCCGTGCGAGAGGAGAGCGTAACCGGCCGAAGTCCACCGTCACAACAGCAGCTGACCTGCGATATAGCAGTGTCGGCAGACCACACAGCCCAGGCACAGCTCCCACTGGCAGACCCACCCCGCGGTGAGCGGCAGCAAAAGGGGGTGAAGCCAGGGAGGTGAGGAGGGAATCGGAGAACAAGCCCACCAAGCGGAAGTGTTCACCCACCACGTCGAAGACGAGACGCGACTACAATATGAAGACACGAAACAGAACAACGAACACAACAGTGCTCATCGGCAGTACCTGATTATGTACACCCATGGGGGACAGTCAAGCCACTGGCCATGCAAGCCACCTGGCGGGACGAGCGGCTGGGATTGGTGGGGCATCCAGCAAGGCAGCTCAGAGCGAACGATGCGAGAGTTTGTTAGATAAAAAAAAAAAATTACTTTTGCAATTTTTGAAATTCAGTTTTATCGATTGTTTGATGTAGCATTCAACCAAAAAAATTGCAGCTGAAGCTGAAGCTCGATTTTGATAAGCACTGGAGACAAACCATACTGGGAGACTATTTTGGATCAATGGAATGACTTGATTTTGTTGCTCTTTTTTTATTTTTTTTTCCAATTTGTTGGGTATCGTTTTTCCCAATCTATTTTTTCAGATCCATTTTCTTGAATTCAATGTAATTAAGGTTGTGAGTGGATGAACTCAGGGAACAACAGTAGAGCTGAATGTGAAGTTCGAATGCCAGCAGTTCTGGATTGAAACCAGAAAATTGAAGTGTCTTTTGGTTTTATTTCTGAATACGCCATTTTATATGCAAATTTATTCTTCATGAAACATGAAGTCTGACATGAAACACTTGTGGCTCCTCAGTTGGAGACTTGAAGGCAGAGGAATGTATTGCACAAATTTTGAAATTTCATCAGGAACAACAACAACAATGTGAATGGCAAAACCTGCATTTATCAAGTGAATGAATTCTACATATTAAATCATACCACAATTTGAATTTGAATGATATTAAATCGACCCATTGCAACAACTTGTGAAACCAAAAGCACACAGACAGCTTCAATGCAATATGATGACTCTCACCACTCCAACACAATCCATATCAATTTCAATAACAACTTTCAGGGATGAAGCTGCTTTCTTTTGATATGACATCATCATGATGCAATGCCACTATCACCACAAAAGAACAGGTTGGAATCTGTTTGAGATTTAATTTTCTTATGATGGTAGTGTCTCATGTTTTTATCACAGACATATTAAAATCTCTCTCTGCCTCCTCTGTTTGATTTCGTGCTCTTCTGATTGCAATACATCATCACTGCATTCCTGAAGATCTTTTGTGGGTTGAGTCCTCTCTTCTGGAATGACTTTGTGGTGATGTTGAAACAGATTTTTTCCTTATTGTGTAATTGTCATCTTGTTGTGTGTCCAGAGTTCTTGATGTTTTTCCTTGAAAGACACATCTCATCATCATAAAATGAAGCACAAGATATTATGGTTTGAATGGCATAAATAAAAGTCACAGGCAGACACAAGATCAAAGAAAAAAAAACTATCCAGTTTATTAAAAGAGAAAAGGAGTAAGGAAGATATACAATGAAGAAGACTTCGGCGAAGTGTTGAGAAAACATTAAGAAATATCCAATTCTTGTGACATCGAGAAATCTGTTGTTTTGATGTTTGGAGGTATTGTGATTTCCTGAGCCACACGATGCTTTGACCTGCAGTTCGAAATATAAATGTGCCAGCGAAACAGAAGCAGCTTCTATCAAGGGACAAATATTTTTGGGTCTTTGGAAAAGGACTTCAAGGATTTCCTGAAATTGCTCAAACATCACCAATTGCCATACTGTCAGCAAAATCAATTTTGTGAACCCACAAAGTATGAATGGGGAATATAATCAAAGCCAATTTGTTTCCCAACATTGAAGGAATTGAACAACACAAGTTTCCCCAGCAGCTTTATTGTGTTGCTTGGTGATGGGCAAGGGTGATCTTTATAATGTGGCTGGCAAAAATAAAACTGGCAAATCCAGCAGCAAAATTAGGTGGAGTGTTTTGTTCTTCTGTCTGCCTTGCATCTTTGGGTGGCTCAAACTGGGCAGGCATCATTCTGCAGTGAATGGTTGCAGACTTCTTTGAATAAGCAAAATGAGCAGACCAATCACTTGGGTGTATAATTCAAATTCATTCAAGACTATGGGTGGAAAGTTTTGTTGAAACAAATCAAACAACTCATGAGTGACATTGTTTCAAAAATAAAGAAGGCTTAATTTCACTTGTGGAGCAGCAATCACCAAAAAAATAATGGGAATGGGGTGTTTCCAAAATATGAAATTCCAAGGAGGGATTATTTCCAGACAACCAAACATGTTTTGTCTTATTAGCTTGCTTTCGCCCTTATGTTATCTACTTAATTAATAAACATCTCACTTGTTCACAAGTATTCCATCCAGAAACCTGCACGATTAATTTCCTGTGCAAATGCTGTTTGTTTGTGTTGGAAAGGTGTGTTTTTTCTTAATGTCGACGCATTTACTTTCCAAACCCTCTTGTCTTGCCTTTTCAGCCTGGGCAAGTCAGGAATTTCACCATGGATCTTGAAATAAGATTGTTGGGCAATGAGCAAATTTGGAGCAATTGTCAGAACAGAGTTCACCATCGTTGTGTGAAATGTTGAGCATATTGCAAAATATGACTCAATTTATTTTGACATTTTTATGCAATGTTTGTCAATATTTCCTTCCGCAACCTTTTCTGATTTCTTTAATCAACATCTCTTTCTTTCTCACTTGAGACTATTTCATGCATTCAACCATGATAGCCCGGACACATAAGTCAAAAGGGTTTATGTCTGTGCTACTGGGAGGCTCAAGGGATTTGGGTAAAAATCAACAGGTGCTACGTGGACCGCTTCTGTGTGTCGTGATCAGCATGGGGTGTGGATCTTTGCTGGACAACCAGACAAATGGAGTGATTTCAGGAAGTTTCAAGTCTGAGAGTCTTCCACAAAGCCTCTTTTAGATGAACAGAATGATCAATAGATTTGCTGTTAAAAGTAACACACCTTGCCTGGCTTCTCCCACAAACAGGCAACACACATTGGATGGCCAGCTGAGGTGGAATGTGGCAGTGGAGCAAGTGCTCAATATTGCATTTGGAGACATCTCGCTCGAGGTCTGTGTGGAACGTTGTCGCACCTTCGCCATTGGCAGCTCTTGATTCCACCTCTCTCTGTCAATCTCAAACTTATATGATTTCAATAAAAGTAGAAATTCTGACAAATGATGAAAAAAAACAAATGATTACTTGGTTTCTTTGGCATGTAAAGAGCAATTCCAATCCCTTTCAAGTCGCGTTTGTTGATTTTTGCCAAAATTGCTGAATGAGCAAAAAAAAAGAATACCAAGCGGTCGTCATGGAGAAAAGACACAAACACCAACCCTGCCATTCTGTAGCAGCCACGTGTGTCAAGATTTGAGATGATGTGTTGGACGAGAACAATCTTATTGTCAATCTCCCACACTTGATATCATGTTGTGGGTGCAGGAGGTGTTGGAGAAGAATCCATTTATATGTGAAGTTCCAACTGTTCTTTCTCAGTGTCTTCACACAACTTTCATTTCAAATGTATTTCGTTGCTCCACTCGGCACTGCACAGCACGCACAGTTCTCGATCACCAAACACTGCTCCCCAACACAACTGCAAGTTGTTTATCTCATTTCTCTTGTAACCAACCCACGGGTCATTCACAACTTTGAATCACCAACTGGAAGAAGCAAAACTAAAATGAAAACCACTGTGAGATGTAATATGAGGAAAACAAAATGCCATGTCATTCTCAAAATAGGAATTCTGTTTTAATCAATGTTCAATCAATTGTAATGTGTTTCTTCTTCTTATTTGCAGTACACCCCTGGCCAATGCTCAGGACTTTTTACAATTTACACATGAAATGCAATCCAGAATTCTTGCCATGAAAACACATCAATTGCATGCATCCCTGCAAGCCAGGTGAGCCGATGCATTCCAACTCATGACATCTTCCTTTACCTCGATGTCAAAGCAAACTTGCCAGTTCTCCCCAAAACATCTCCTCAACCAAAACATGAAAACAGCTACACTGCAATTGGGAATTCAAACAAGATAATGTTTACAAATTTAACAAAATGAGGCAGAGGCAACACACAGTGGTGATAGTTTACCTAATTGGTTCAAAAATACAAAAATTGAAATTTGTGGGCATTCTTGAGAGAGAGAATGGTTCCGCTCATGCTGGTTTTGAAACACACTGCTAGCGATGTCGCGACTTTCATGACAAAGCGACCTGGGCTGCTCCGCCACGTCACTCAACACTACCACACTTCACCGGTATTGCACTCAACGCTTCGGGTCATGCAAGGCTACCAACTCCGCTCCCAGTCAGCCAGTTGGGACAGCAATGGGTTCATCCGGAAATGGGGCTTACCGCTGCGGCTGGGCTGCCTACACAATACCGCGGCTACGACTGGGCTGCGACTGGGCGGCCTATACAACGCCGGAGCTGCCATCCCGCCACCGCTGCCTACATCACTGCTGCGTCACTACTGCGTCACACCGTCGCCATCACTACTGCATCACTGCTGCACTACTTCTGCATCGCCGCTGCGTCACCGTCGCTGCACTCCCTACATCGCTACTGCGTCACTGCTGCGTCGCACCGCCACCATCACTACTGCGCCACTGCTGCATCACCACTCCATCACTACTGCATCACAGCTGCGTCGCCATCGCTGCACTGCCTATATTACCGCTGCATCACTGCTGCGTCACACCGTCACCATCACTACCACATCACTACTACATCACCACTGCGTCACGCCGTCACCATCACTGCTGCATCACTAATACGTCACCGCTGCATCACTACGGCGTCACACCGACACCGCTGCATCACTGCGGCGTCACACCGTCACCGCCACCTTCGCGGCACCGACTTCATCACTGCTGCATCACTACGGCGTCACGCCAAGGCGTCGTCCATCCCGCCGCATCAGAGGGGACAACAGGGTTGGAGAAACAGGTGGGGCTCGAGTGGCGGCAGCATCGGAGAGGAACACGACTTTGACAAAATTCAATCTCGACACGGTGAAAACACTGTGACAGTGGTGGTCACCATATGTCTCTGCCCTCTTGAGCCTGAGGCGGCCATCAGCTTGCAGTGCGATACATACCGTCAGGCCTCCTGCAATGTGGCTCTGCTGGATTCAGTGCTCTCGTGTCTGCCTGTACGAAACAGCTACCCGTACGGTGATCCGAAGTGTCTGTCCATTGGACGCTGGGACAATGTCATCTTTACATACGGCTTTCAGTGCTTGATGGGTCGTCTTCAACCACAGCTATTCGATCCAAACATCAATTTATTGGCCGTATCTGTCCAATATCAGTGTATCTCTGACTATCAAGCGCGGATGTCCAAGGAGTTCGCAGCTCTCGATGTGTCGGATTACCAGTGGCATAGCATCCGAGCCCCTGGTAACCGAGTTGCAACCGATTCTACTGCGGCACGTCACCCCTTCGGAAAACGATGGCGTCGGAACATAGCCAATGTCGTCAACACTTCCATCGGGATGGACGACACAGTGACTACTGCAACATTCAACGATGACGACATGCGGGTGGAGCCTACAGTTCAAGCTGAGCGACTGACTCGCCACCACCACCCGCCCCACCTCTACCACCCGCCCTTCCACTTACCCTCCCACTACCACCACCTTCAACCCTTCCACCACCACCACCTTCCGCCCCTCCAATACCCACCCTCACGCCTCCGACCACCCTCCCACCACCATCCGCCCTCCCGCTACATACCCTGTCTCCATCCGCCCTTCTTCCATCCGCCCTCCCACCACCCGCCCTCCCACTACCCGCTCTCCCACCACCTGCTATCCAACCACCCGCTCTCTCCCTGCCCAGTACTCCATCCCCACCCACACCTGCTCGGGTGGCTCCTGAGCAGGTGCGCCACCAGCTCGGGTCGAGCGGCGGCAGGCTACTCATGTGGATGCCTGCCGACGCATACTCGAGCGGGGGGGTCACGCATTGTTGAAGGCGTGACCTCTCCTCGCCATGTGGGCGGGACCGTGTGCACGAAGGGGACTGTACCCCCGGGAGGCCCGGCCCGCTGTCAGGGTGTGAGCGGAGCGGGGAGCAGTACCCCGCTGTTGACTCCGTGCACCCTTGTTTCGGGCTCATCCCCTGAGCCGACGCCCTCAGGGTGGGTGCCTGGAGCTGGTAACCGGGCTGGCCACTCGAGGGTGAGGGGATTGGCGGACCAGCCATCACGTGCTGGTAGCGCCGTACCTAAACTCTATGCTGCAGGCCCAATTTTTACAGTACGGGCACTTCAAGGTCCCTGGTTTCCCAGCCATCATCAGAGCCTACTGCAACATATGACGTCGAACATCCGCAATGCCGTCTACAGCTGGAGTACGGCACGGGTTGGTCAATCCGTCTGTCCTCCGTCTGAGGATGGGCTGGACGGGCATTCCGTCTCAATGTGGCGATTCTTATTCCAACAGTGCCCTGGCAGCATAAGACAGTCAGCACCCGCCATCGTCACCGGCTCAGTGACACCGCCCCGATCAGACGCCGCCAACATGAGGACTACAGGAATGGTCCTGCCCGGTGTAACTGTCAAAAGCCCCTCGGCAGCTCCCCTCGGCACCACTACCGCCGCCGTCATCACCGCGATTGGCTACGCAGAGCCACGTCAACCTGGCACCACCACCAGCGACGCAGCAGTGCCATCCCGACCTAGTGCCGCAGCCACCGTCACCGACTCTCCCTCGCCGCCAGGCCCGTCACCACTATCAGCGCTGCGGCAGCTGCTACCCGTCGTCTCCGGTTGCAGAAACCACCCGTCGGTGCCACCAACATCCTCGCAACGGCTTACCATCGCGCAGACGGTCCAAGCCAGCGTCCGGCAACCACAACCAGCGCACTACTGCCCAAAGTTGCATCCAACACCACTGTCAATCACGGGCTGCCTACGGATTATGGCTCCACCGCTGTCTGCGAGCTCGCCTCCGCCCCTGTGTCTCTTTTCACCAACACCTCCGAGCTCTCCCCCGGCTGGTTACACACTGGAGACGTTTCCGGCTCCAGACACGTCACCCTCATGCTGCCCACTGTGTCCCCTTCCACCGCTGCCGGTCCCCAGCCCATCTGCCAACACAGGTCCATCCCCTCCACAGCCACCCAATGTCCGACAACAGACTCATGCAGCCCCAGCGATCTTCTGCCTCCCACCACTACCAACAGACTCCCCACCCATGCCCTCGTCAAATCCGCCGTCGCGACGGTTCACAGTCTCTCCCTTCCCGTCTGTGTTCTCCATCATGTCACGGCCCACTGCCTACCCAGCATCCTGCCTCACCCCAGACCACCAGGGGATAACATCACCATTCGAGCCGGCGACCAACACCCGCCTGCCCCCACCACTACATCTACCCCTACCACAACACTTGCCACCTGGTTTGTTTTTGGCACTACCTGCAGCTCTGCTGATCGGCAGGGAGCTGGCACTGCGAACGAGTCTATGCAGGGAACCAAGCCCAGTCAGGGTACGAAGGGGGGTGACCTCGCTGCGGGCTATGAGGTGGGCACGACGGAAAGTTAAGGCAGCATGGGGATACCGGTGTCCTGTTACGGAGCACATTTCCTCAGCGCCGCCGCATGTGCCACCGTTCCCCCCGCGGGGTTCTTCCTCCGTTGGACGTATGAGCAGTGCCGGCAGGAAGGTCCAAGGGTGTGGTCTGTTATCTGGGGGAGGACATGACGATGGAGGAGGGGACAATTCCTCGGTGCTAGTGGGCAATCCTGCGCACGGAGCAGTCATGACCCGTGAGTGCTCAGAGGCAATGGTAGACTTGGCATTGCGAGACATCCTGCTTCAGAGGCACAAAGTCCCTGCGGATGGACATTGCCTATTCCGAGCCTTCGCGCAAGGTTTATATCTCGCGCAGGGCGAGTCTGTGACCCACGCAGAAGTGCGTAGCAGGGTCGAGGGTTGGATGGAGTCAGACGTAGCAGCAACGGCGACGTGGCTTCTCCCCTTCATGCTTGACGAACAACCGGCACAATGGGTCGAACGGCGACGGCGGGCAGAAGGACGAGAACGGTGGGGAGGAGAGGTCGACGTGGCAGTCATGGCGACGCTGTGGGGATGCAACATACGCGTGGTCACCCCATTCGACACACTCAATTATACACCGGGAACCGGCTCTCCAAGTACGACCACAGTCACCCTCGCATATGTCCAGGGAATCCATTACGACGCAGCAGTCGCACTCGAAGATGGGACACCACCGCCACCTCACAGACCGCAGCAATGCCGCATATCCTACACGGTCGACGGAGGCCAGCAAGAACAACTCCACGTACACCTGCTGGGGTGGGAATGCGTGTGGGCAATCCTTGGAGACGTTCTACATCTGGTGCGAGGCCAGTTCAGCGTGCGACGCCGAGGCACAGTACAGCCATGCCCAAGAACTGGAACAGTAGGGCAGCGTTGCTTCCACCTGTCTCTGGAGGTCCGGTCGCAACAGCCGCAGCTGATCAGCTCCCATTCGACCGTACAACAGCCGCCCAACATGTTAGCCTGCCAGACAGGACCGCTGCCGGACGTCATACCCCTGGCCTTGGCAGGGAATAACAAGCATGATAGCCCGGTCTTGTCCCCCGGTCTGAAGGAGTCAGCATCGCAGCGGACCGGCCACAACTGCCCATTCCCGGACTGCAGACAGGAGTGGAAGTCGGTCTACTCAGCAGTCACCCACGTCGCCAGTGTCCACCTGGCGAGCGGTGAAGAGATTCCACCAAGGTGGCTTGACAACTACCGGAAGTGGGTATGCAACCCTTGCCGCCTCCTCGTTCATCGGGGCAAAAGCTGCCCAGCCTGCTTGGAGTTTCAAGAACAGGAGGAGACACGGCAGCGACAGCGTAAGATCCCTCTGCGCAGACCAGTGGCAGGGCCGAAGGACGCCGACATGCAGGAGCCCACGCCCCACACCCAGGAGGTCGGCCTGTTCAACCTACAAGCTGTTGTGCAACTAGCAGTCCCAGTCCTCAAGCATGTTCCAGCCTACGCAAGGGTCCAGTGGGCAGACACGGTGACCGCAGCCCTCCGCCGTTTCACATCAAGGCCGTCTGCGGCGTCGCTCGCGTCACTCCTGGTACTCCCAAAACTCCTTCTCCGGCTACCCACGAGGGGCGGAAGGACACACCGCAGACAGGTGGCAGCGGTGGTCCGATCACGTATTGAGAGGTACGAAGCAGGTGGAGCGCGTGATCTTTGGGAAGAGGCGGTGAAAGAAGCCTCGTTGTGGTCAAATCGAGGGGCTGAGGATGCACGACGAGAAGATGACTGGGTGAAGAGGAGGAGAGCGGCGCTCACAGCATTTCGGGAGGGAGCGATATCAAAGGCGTGCCAGCGCCTCGTTAAGCCAGCACCACTTCCAGACTCGGCCGCGGTGGAACAAGCGCTACGAGAACTACACCCGCCGGCGACACATCCAGTAGCTGGGAGGACTCCGCCACAAGAGCTGCCCAGTTGTGATGACCTCTTCACAAGTGCGGCAGTCAGCGCCGCGTTGAAGGCGTTCCCCCCAGGCTCGGGTTCGGGTCCCAGCGGAATGCGGCCCTGCCACCTACTCGAGGCCCGCACCACTACGGGCGATGATGACCCCCTCGTTGCAGCCCTGGCCGAGATGTGCAGCCTGGTCGGGAGTGGGGCAGCCCCATCTGAACTTATCGACGCCATCGCAGGAGCCCTGCTGGTCCCACTGCCCAAGAAGGTCCCGGGGGTCCGCCCAATCGCAGTGGGCGAGACACTACGCCGGCTGATTTCGAAAATCTGGGCGGAACGGGCAACGAGAGCGTGCGAGGAAGCTCTTGCGCCATCCCAGGTGGGAGTGGGCGTCAAAGGGGCAACCGAGAAAGTCGCCCACACCCTCAGGACACTGGCAGCCTCGCTGGACGAAGGGGACGACATGGCCTTCGTGTTCATCGACATTACAAACGCCTTCAACACCATCTCAAGAGCGTCATTCCTCGCGGAAGTCTCCCGTCTTGTACCGCAAATGCTACCCTGGGTTTCCTGGACCTACGGGGCGTCCCCATTATTACGAATGCGAACGGGGCCGACCATTCGGTCAGAGACTGGGGTTCAACAGGGGGATCCTCTTGGCCCGCTGCTCTTCTCTCTTGGCCTCCAGACAGTGGTGAACAAGTTAGAGCCGCTCTTCGCCAACTGGAGGCGAGACGGACAGCCTGCGCTCCAGCTCTGGTATCTGGATGACGGTGCACTGTTGATTCCAACGAGCCAAATTGATGGGACCATCAGCCTCCTTCAGCAGCACCTACAAGAGATCGGTCTCCAGCTGAATCCAGGACGTTGCAGGATTTGGTCACCGTGTACCATCGCAACAAACAACGAGGCAGTCCGCAAAATGGAACAACACCCGTGGGACGATGGCATCGTGTTTCTTGGCACACCCATCGGAGGAGTCGCTCCAGCACCACCCCCTAAGGCTGCAAGGGCACTGCTTGAGAAGCGCCAAAGTTGCCTGAAAGAGCTGCTTGACGCGCTGGTCCGCCTCAATAGCCCACACGAAGCGTTCCTCATGCTGCGAAGCTCATGTGGGTATGCCAGGATAAACCACCTCCTGCGGTCCTGCCCGCCTTCATACCTCGGACAGTGGCCGGACACACTCGCAAGGGACCTGAAAGCCTGTTTGGAGGGTATCATGCGGTCCCCGCTCACCGAGTCACACTGGAGGATGGCAACATGGCCAGTCTCGCGAGGAGGACTGGGAGTACTCGACCCATCTGCCGAACATCTGGCCGCCTTCATCGCGAGTTCAGTCGACTTTCGGCTTGGCATCAGGGACTGGACGGCGGGCATCTGCACAACCCCGCTGGGTCTGTGGGACTCTATTTCTCGGGTGGCAGCCCAGCTCGGGACATCGTCGCTTCCGGCAATGTGGCGGCAGCGCGGCTCCATCGAGTTTGCATCCCACGAAGAGGAGGACAAGGCCACCAAACAGAGCTGGTGGCGAGCAATCATGTGCTCGAAAGACCAACATCAATCAATCTCGACTGCGGCAGCAAGGACCAAGCTTCTACTCGACACCCACGACATGGCACATGCAGGAGCGTGGCTACATCAGGCAGGTGATGGGGCAGCGAAGTGCCTGTCGAAGTCAGAGTTCAGGCTAGCGGTACGATGGTGGTTGGGATGTCCTCTCCTCAGCAAACCCTCTGCCTGTGCAGCGTGCTCCATCACAAGTAACAGCTTTGGGGATCACGCGATGGCCTGCAGGTCTGGACACCTCACAAGACGCCACAATGCGCTCTGCGATGTGGTCGAGCGTCTGCTGACAAAAGCAGGGTATGTGGTCGAAAGGGAGGTCGGGGTATCAAGCGGTGAACGGCCGGCGGACCTACTCATTCGCAACGCGGATGCGGGGAGGCATCTAGCAATTGACGTCACAGTTCGCCACCCACACCCCGACAGCACCGACAGCAAATACATGGCGGAAGCACGAGACGCAAAGGTAGCAAAGTACTCGGCGATATGCCGCGCGAAAGGATGGTCTTTCCTCCCGCTGGTGGTCTCCACCTTTGGGGCCCTAGATGAGCCAACGCGTGAATTTTTTGACAGGTGGATCCGGGTGGTTGCCGGCGACCGGGACACATGGACCCACCGGGTTGAGCGGTCCAAATGGTGGAGGGAAGTGTCGACGGCGACCATGAGGTGGATCGCCCGTCAGCTGGAGTTGAGTTTTCCAGCAGACCATCCGCACAGCTTGTGGTGCTCGAGGAGCACACTCACTACATCCTCCTCACAAGCGGTCCAAGATGGAGTGGACAGAGAGGTCGACATCGCAGCGGTAGTTAGCCAAGGCAGGGCACACCCGACCCAGCCAGATGTGTGTCCGCCACGCCAGAAGGAAGTCCTCCACGAAAGCGTCGCCTCTCCATTCGTGCAGCAACCGTCACTGCAGCCACTGCCGCAGATCTCCGAAAAACATACAGGAGCAGAAGTGGAACACTTACAACGGAAGACGCAGAACGAACAGCCCACCCTAGGGTCTCTGCAGAACTCAATAAACCCATCAGCAGCCGCCACACTCCCGCACCTGGCCCCGCACCCACAGTCCAAATCACGACCCAACGATGAGGTGCCAACTTCCACACGTGGGCCCCCATGCGCAGCATGCCACGCACAGCATCAGCACAATCCGCACGGTCCGGCAGAGCCCGCCCCACGAGCACCTCACTATATTGAAACAACGCAACCCAAACAGTCTCGCGCGGCAGAACCTTTCCAGCACATTGGGATCCTAAGCTTAGAATTCCACGTGGACAAGTTGTCGC
>JADMIO010799984.1_pt1 | contig 35634 bp, 26 predicted proteins | sample 8958161 | NCBI WGS metagenome assembly JADMIO01 (sample SAMN16585339, study PRJNA669376) | soil metagenome | isolation source: Crop rotation soil | place: USA: Cullars Rotation, Alabama | collected 2011
CTTTCCCCCACAATACCCGCAATACCGGGCTGGCCAATGCATATGCGGCCGTTCAGGCAGGAGTGACGATTCTGGACGCCAGCGTCGGTGGAATCGGTGGCTGTCCCTTCGCGCCCGCTGCGACCGGCAACATACCGACTGAGGATCTTGTATACATGCTCGAGCGTGGGGGCATCGAGACGGGTCTCTCGCTCAACGGCCTCATCGAGACGGCGACGTGGCTCGGAGAAGAGCTGGGGCGAGCCGTGCCCGGTATGCTGTCACGCGCCGGAAACTTCCCGCGGCCACGGCCTCTGCCTACGCCGCCGCACTGAGGAGCGTCATGGCATACCGTCTGGGGGTCGATGTCGGCGGCACGTTCACCGATCTGCTGCTGGTCGATGAGAAATCGGGAGCGAGCTGGTCCGCGAAAGTGCCGAGCACGCCAGCGGATCAATCCATCGGCGTGCTCAATGGCATCGCTCGCGTGTGCGAGCAGGCGGAAATCCAGCCCACTGCCATCGATCACGTCATGCACGGCACGACCGTCGCCACCAATACCGTGCTCACGGGAACCGGAGCGCGCTGCGGTCTGGTGACCACTCGCGGCTACCGCCAGGTGTTGCAGATCGCGCGATCGTTCGTGCCCGGCGGTCTCGGCGGATGGGTGATCTACAACAAGAGCCTGCCAATGGCCCCGCTCAGCTGCACGATCGAAGCGCACGAGCGCATGAGTGCGCGAGGCGATGTCGTAGAGGCCCTCGACGAACAGAAGCTTCGTACCAGCCTGCGCGAGTTGCGCCAACGCAAGATCGAGGCGCTCACCGTCTCGTTGATCAACGCATTCGCCAACGACGCGCACGAGACGCGTGTTCGAGCCATCGCAGCCGAAGAGCTGCCCGGCATTCCAATCTCGTTGTCGTCGGAAGTGGTGCCCGAGATGCAGGAATACGAGCGAACCGTGACCACCGTTGCGAACTCTTATGTTCGGCCTCGCGTCGCCCGATATGTCAGCAATCTAACGCAGAAGCTCGAGAAGCGGACACGGAAGGTCAAGTTGCACATCCTGCGCTCCGACGGCGGTCTCGCCTCAGCGACTGCTGCGGAAGCACTGCCCGTGAATCTCCTGATGTCGGGGCCTGCGGGCGGCGTCACCGGTGCGTTGTGGGTGGCCTTGCAGGCGGGCTATCCGAATCTGCTCACCGTGGACGTCGGCGGCACGTCGACCGACGTCGCACTCATCCAGAATGGCGAGCCGCGGCTGCGACGTGAAACGACGGTCGGCGACGTGACTGTGCGCGCCTCGTCGGTGGACATTCGCACTGTCGGCGCCGGTGGCGGGTCGATTGCACACGTGCCGGAGCTCACCAAGGCGTTGCGCGTCGGGCCGCAGAGTGCCGGCGCAGAACCTGGACCCGCAGCCTACGGCCGTGGCGGGACTGAGCCCACGGTCACGGATGCCAACGTCGTTCTGGGCTATCTGCCGGAAATGCAGAAGCTGGGAGGCGAGCTGCCGCTGGACCGCGACCTGGCACGCAAAGCGGTTGAGAAAGTCGCTGCGGCGCTCAAACTCTCCGCCGTGGATGCCGCGCTCGGCATCTACAACATCGTGAATGAAAACATGACCGGCGCGTTACGGCTCGTCTCCGTGGAACAAGGATACGACCCGCGCGACTACGCGCTCATCGCTTTCGGCGGTGCGGGCCCGTTGCACGCCAATGCATTGTCACGCCTTCTTGGCTCCTGGCCCGCCATCATCCCGCCAGGGCCGGGTGTGCTGTGCGCTCTGGGGGACGCCACCACCGCCATTCGCGATGAACGTGCGCGCACCTTCGTGCGGAAATTCCGCGATACCAACGCGAGCGAAGTCGAATCGGTGCTTCGCCAGCTTGCCCGGCAGGCTTCGAAAGAGCTCGAGAAGGAAAACGTTCCGGCAGGCGATATGCGCACCACGTATCAGGTCGACGTGCGCTATCACGGGCAAGGCCTTCGCCTCACCGTCAGCGTGAATCTCAAAGCCTTGGCACGAGACGGGCTCGAGGTAATTTCCGCTGCCTTCGATGCCGAGCACGAGCGGCTCTTCACGTTCGCACTGCCGCTGGAGCATGAGATCGTGTCTCTGCGCGCAGCGGTTCAGGGGAAAGGCACGAGCGTGCGCCGCCCGAAGATCGCCAAAGGAACGCGCAGCGCATCTGCCGCTGTGATCGGCGAGCAGCGTACCTACATGGACGGCAAGTGGGTGAAGGCGAAGGTGTACGATCGCCTGCGCCTCAAGTCCGGCAACCGCATCGACGGCCCGGCGATCGTGCTGGAGATGGACTCGACCACGGTTATCCTGCCCCGCTGCACCGGGTCCGTAGACAAGCTCGGTTGCTTACTCATCCATCCCGCCGGCCGCGAGCTGGCGCGGCGCTGATCAGGAACCGAAGCCATGCCCGCGAAGATCCTGCAAACCAACCGGCGGCCTTTCAAGAAGCGCAAGGTCGACACCGTGACGATCGACATCATCGAAAGCGCTCTGCGCAACGCACGGTTCGAGATGGACACCGTGCTGTTCCGTACCGCCATGTCTCCTGGCATCCGCGAGCAGCACGATGAATTTCCGCTGATCGCCAACACCGACGGCAAGATGGTCGTTGGCCAGTTCGGCTCGTTCATCCACGGCTTTCTCGCGGGATATGACGGCACCGTGGGCCCGGGCGACGTGTTCCTCACGACCGATCCGTATTCGGTGAATGGCGCGATCAGTCACGCGAACGACTGGCTGCTGCTGATGCCCGTGTATAAAGGCGGTCGCGTGATCGCCTGGGCTGCGATGTTCGGCCACATGACGGACGTGGGCGGCAAGGTACCGGGCAGTCTGCCAACCGATGCGACTTCCATCTTCGAGGAAGGCATCGTCATTCCGCCCGTGAAGATCTACAAGGGTGACGGCCGCGGCGGCAGCGCGCTGCAGGAAGACGTGCTCAAGGTGATCCTGCACAATTGCCGGCTGCCGCACTGGAATCTCTCTGATTTCAACGCCATCGTCGCCGCCCTGCGCACCGCGGGCAATCGCTGCGTCCAGCTCTCCGAGCGCTTCGGCGACGATGTGTTCCACTCTGCGATGCAGGCCATGCTCGATCGCAACAGGCGCGCCATGCGCCAGCTCATCGAGCGCACCGTGCCAGCCGAGAAACAATACTTCGAGGACTATCTCTGCGATGACGGCCTGGGGATGGGTCCCTACAAGATCGCCTGCAGCATGTGGCGCGAGGGCGAGAAGTGCATATTCGATTTCACGGGCACCGACCCGCAGTCGGTCGGCTCGATCAACTTCCTGCTGAACGAAGAGATGTTCAAGATGTTCGCGGGCATCTACATGATCATGGTGTTCGACCCGCAGATCCTCTTCAACGACGGTTTCTACGATCTGATGGAAGTACGCATTCCGCCCGGCACACTGCTCAAGCCGCTGAAGCCCGCCGCACTCTCCTGCCGCACTCACGCGCTCGGCCGCATCTTCGACATCCTCGGAGGACTCCTCGGGCAGGGCAATCCGGATTTCATGTGTGCCGCAGGCTTTTCCGACAGCCCGCACTTCATGTACTCCGGCTACGATCGCCACGGCGAGTGGTATCAGCTCTATCAGATCGGCTTCGGCGGCATCCCCGGCAGACCCTTCGGCGACGGCCCCGACGGTCACTCGCTCTGGCCCTCGTTCACGAACGTGCCCAACGAATTTCTGGAGAGCTACTTCCCGTTGCGCATCGAGACTTACGAGACGCTCACCGACAGCGGCGGTCCCGGCAAATACCGCGGCGGCAATGCGCTGCGCATCGGTTACCGATTCCTCGAGCCCGGTGAGATCTCCATTCACGACGATCGCTGGCTCACCTATCCCTGGGGTGCAAACGGCGGGCTTCCCGGGAGACGTGGCCGCAAGGTGCTGATGCGCGCGGCAGGTGGCGAGGTGCTGCTGCCATCCAAGGCGGATCACATCAAGGTCGAGCCCGGCGATCTGCTGTATTTCGATACCTGGGGCGGTGGCGGCTGTGGCGATCCGCTCGAACGCGATCCGGCAAAAGTGCAATTCGACGTCGAGGCTGGCCTCGTAAGCCGCGAAGGCGCGCTGCGTTACGGTGTCGTGATGAAGGACGATCTTTCGATCGACGAGCCTGCGACGAGCGCATTGCGCAGGAGCATCTCCGGCGAGCGCGGTGCGAAGCCACTCTTCGATCGCGGCTTCGAATCGCTCGATGAGCTCAAGGCGCGCTGCAAGTCTGAAACCGGGCTCGAGCCGCCCGCGCAGCCGCGGTTCTCCCGCCGCATGCGCGCTCCGCAAGCTGCAAGCTGATGGCCGATTCCCGATTCAGCAACGGACCGCTTTCCGATCTGCGCGTGATCGAGCTCGGCACGTTGCTCGCGGGCCCGTTCTGCGGTCAGCTGCTCGGCGATCTGGGCGCGGAAGTCATCAAGGTGGAGCCGCCAGGCCAAGGGGATCCCCTGCGCGTGTGGGGACGTGAGAAGGCGCACGGAAAATCGCTATGGTGGCCAGTCGTCGCGCGCAACAAAAAGTCCATCACTCTGGATCTGCGTCAGCGCGAAGGTCAGCAGGTACTCCACGAGCTGGTCGCGAAAGCTGATTTTCTGCTCGAGAACTTCCGTCCCGGCACGCTCGAAAAATGGGACTGTGGCTGGGACCGGCTGGCCGCGATCAATCCGCGACTCATCATGATCCGAGTCTCGGGCTATGGGCAGACCGGCCCGTATTCAAAGCGCGCCGGCTTCGGGGCGATCGGCGAGGCCATGGGCGGTTTGCGCTACGTCGTGGGAGACCCGAGCACGCCACCCTCGCGCGTCGGCATCAGTATCGGCGATTCGCTCGCGGCTACGTTCGCCTGTCTCGGTGCGCTCTCGGCGCTGCACAGTCGCGAGCGAACGGGCCGGGGGCAGGTGGTGGATTCGGCCATTTACGAGTCCGTGCTGGCGATGATGGAGTCTCTGATCACCGAGTACGACAAGACCGGCTACATCCGCGAGCGTACGGGCGCCATCCTGCCAAAGATCGCGCCTTCCAACGTATATCCCACCAAGGATGGCGACATGGTGCTGATCGGGGCCAATCAGGACACCGTGTTTGCGCGCCTGACCGAAGCCATGGGCGAGCCCGCACTCGCGCAGGACGAGAAATTCTCGACACACGTGGCGCGCGGCGCACATCAGGAAGAGATCGATGCGCGCGTCGCAAAATGGACCGGCACTCTCACCGCCGACGATCTGCTCGCGCGGCTGGAGGAAGCCGGGGTTCCAGCCGGGCGCATCTACCGCGCGCCCGATATGCTCGAGGATCCACATTTCCAGTCTCGCCAGGCCATCGTCAGCACGCCGCATCCCGATTTCGGCGACCTCAGGATGCAGAACGTCGCACCGAAACTCTCCGAGACACCCGGCGGCATTCGCTCGCCCAGCCCCGCACTCGGTGAGCACAACGACTGGGTTTATCTGCGTTTGCTCGGCATGAGCGCGGAGCGCTACGCTCAGCTCAAATCGCAGCGGGTGATCTGATGGGCGGCACCGGCGGGGCGGTGGACGCGAACCCCTTGCAGCGCAACGAGCTTGAATGGGGTGCACATCCCGCCCTCATCGTGATCGATTTCGTGAAGGCGTACGTGACCCCCGGCTCCGCCCTGTACGCGGACTTCGAAGCTCCCCGGCAGGCGACCCTGCAGTTGCTCAATGCCTGTCGCGCGAGAAAGATTCTGATCTGTCACACGGAAGTGGCTTATCTCCCCGGCGGAGCCGACGGTGGCGTGTTCTTCAGGAAGCTTCCGGCATTGAGCTGCTTCGACGCGAGCGCGCATCCGGAGCTGGTTGGGTTCGCCGCTGGGCTCCAGCCGCTGCCCGGCGAAATCGTGATCACCAAGCAATACGCCAGCGCGTTCTTCGGCACTACGCTGGCATCGACGCTCGCGGCGCACCGCATCGATACGCTTCTCATCGCGGGCGTCACGACGAGTGGCTGCATTCGAGCGACTGCCGTCGACAGCTGCCAGCACGGCTTCATTCCCATCGTGGTCAAAGATGCGGTCGGCGATCGCGCCGCGGGTCCGCATGAAGCCAATCTTTACGATCTGCAGACCAAGTACGCCGAGGTCGCCGCTTTGCAGCGGGTGCTGGAATATCTCGAAACAGTCTAGCCGGACGGCTCGTAGCGCCGATAGCGCTCCCGGATCGGCTCGAGCACCGTGATGAGCTCATCCAGATGCTGCTCATACCGATGCCACTGGCCCACGGAGTTATCGTAGATCGGTTGACGCACTTGCTCCGAGCTCGGCGTGCGCACGGCACGTGTGCTCTCGTAGAAGTGCAGGCAAGCGTCCTCCCACGGTAGCTCACAGAACTCGAGCATGCGCCGTACCTGCGTTTCGAGATCGGACACGACTTCTTCGTACTGTACAGTCAGCACCCGTCCGGGCATCACCGCTGCCCAGTGGTCCATCATGCGCTGATACTGCAGGTAGTATTCGCCGATCTCGGTGAGATCGTAGGTGAAGGCCTGACCTTTGGCGAAGAGCTGCCGATAACAGCTGAGGCACGCGTCCAGAGGATGGCGTCTGGCATCGATGATCTTCGCCCCCGGCAGCATCAGCGCGATCAGCCCTACATTGGGAAAGTTGTTGGGCATCTTGTCGATGAAGCGCGGTGCATCGGAATGGCGATGGAGTCGCGCGAGCTCGAGGTAATCGAGCCCGAGGCGCGCGAAGTCCGCGCATCTGAGCTCACGTGCGGCTTCCGGATAGTTGAGCCCTTCGGCCCGATTGCGGCTCAGCGACGTCGCGATGCGACCCACATGCGGCAGCTCGCTCGTGCCTTCCACCTGGCTATGGCTCGCCAGGATCTGCTCGAGCAGTGTCGAGCCCGAGCGGGGCAGGCCCAGGATGAAAATGGGCGAGGTGTCACGGTGCCCGCAGCCTGCTCGTGATCGCAGGAACTCGGCGGAAAACACCTCGATGAGCCGATCGTTCATCGACTCGGTATGCACCGGGTCGTATGACACCTCGCCGCGCTGCTTCGCATTGCCGGTTTCATAGAAGTGCCAGGCGCGATCGAACTCACCGCGATCCTCGTACGCCTTGGCGATGGCGAACAGAAAATTGACCTGCGACTGCACGGCCAGGCCGTCAGCCTGCGCACGCTGCTCCATCTCCGCGATAGCGGCATCCTCGAAGCGATAAGTCTTGAGATTCGCGAGACTCCAATACGTCTCGCCGAATTCCGGCCGGTGTTCGATACAGGCCTCATAAGCCTGCACCGCTTCCTGATATCGACCGACGGTCTTCAGCATGTGCCCCAGATTGAGCAGGGCGCCGAGGTGGCCCGGTCTGAATTCGAGACACTTCCCATAAGCCTCGAGGGCTTCCTCGGTGCGACCCGACGGCGCCAGCGAAATGCCTCGCAGATAGTGGGCCTGAGGGTTGCGCGGATCCAGCGCGAGCGCGCGTTCGGCGAACTCGAGTGCCTCGCCGTAACGATCCTGTTCTTTGCGCAACTGCGCCATATCCAGCAGCGCAGCGACGTAGTCCGGCGCGAGCTCGAGGGCCCGGGCCAGTAACGCCTGCGCCTCGCCTTCGCGGCTGGCCTCGAGGGAGATCAGCGCGAGGAGCCGCAGCGCATCCACGTTGTCGGGGTTGTGGCGAAGCACGCGGCGATAAAGATGCTCGGCTTCTTGCGAGCGGCCTTCTTTCTGGTGCTCGGCCGCAAGTGCCATGAATCTCCTCTCCGGCGACAGCGCAAAGCATTTCTCGAAGGCCGCATCCGCTTCGGTTCCACGACCCAGCATCGCCAGCGCCTTGCCCAATGTGAACCAGGCCTTCTCGAGCTTCGGATCGAGATGCGTCGCCCGCTGCAGGTAATGCACGGCAACCTCGGGCCGATTCTGCTGCACGAGCAAATGCCCGAGATCCTCATGGGGCTTCGCAAATGTCGGCGCCTCCTCGATGGCTGCGCGCAGCGATTCTTCGGCCTCGGCAGGGCGGTTCAGCTTGATCAGAAGCGCGCCCAGCAGTGCGCGCATGTTCACGTCGCGAGGATATTGCGCGAGCGTGCTTCGGCATCGGGACTCGGCAGCGGGCAGATTTCCCACGTTGATGAACGCAATCGCTTCATCGAACGCAGCTTTCGGCGCGAAGAGCTCTTTCACAGCGCTAGTGTATCGATCGGCACGTGGGCGAAGGAAATCAGGACCGTCACCCAGCGCCGTGGAAACCGCGCTGCCGCCACGCCTCGTACACGACCACAGCTACCGCGTTGGAGAGATTCAGGCTGCGATTACCCGGGCGCATTGCAATACGCAGCCGGCGATCCTTCGGGCACGACTCGAGCAGCTCCTGTGGCAGCCCGCTGGTTTCGGGGCCGAACACGAATGCGTCACCCGGGGCAAACTGCGGCAGATCGTGGCGCACCGTGCCCCGCGTGGAGATCGCGAACCAGCGCGGCAATTCGAGGCTCTCCAGACACTGCGCAAGCGAATCCCAGGTATGCATATCGGCGAGCTCGGCGTAATCCATTCCGGAGCGCCGCACCGATTTCTCGCTGATGTCGAAACCCAGGGGCCGGATCAAATGCAGGTGTGCGCCGCTGTTGGCGCACATGCGGATGACGTTGCCCGTATTCGGTGGGATCTCCGGCTGATAGAGGATCACGTGGAACAATGCACTCTCCTGATGTCAGAATGACGCGACAATTATGAGTCTCGCTCGCTGCTACAACATCGCGGACCTGCGTCTCATGGCGCAACGGCGCCTGCCGGCACCGATGTTCCACTATATCGACGGTGGCGCCGACGATGAGTGGACGCTGAGGCGGAACACTTCCGCATTCGACGACTACGAGCTGTTGCCCGGCCAGCTGAAGGACGTCGCCACGATCGATCTCACCACCACCGTGCTCGGCGCGAAGCTGTCGTTGCCGTTCTTTCTCGCACCGACCGGAATGTCGAGGCTCTTCCATCACGACAAGGAAATCGGCGTCGCGCGTGCCGCCGGGGCTGCGGGCACGCTCTACTCACTGTCCACTGTCGCAACGACGAGCATCGAGGATATCGCCGCGCTGGGCGCCGGGCCGCTCATGTTTCAGATCTACATCCTCAGGGACCGGGGGCTGACGCGCGAGCTCATCGAGCGTTGCAAGGCGGCGCGCTGCCAGGCGCTCTGTCTCACGGTCGACACGGCCACCGCCGGCAATCGCGAGCGCGACCGGCGGCACGGCATGACGATGCCTCCGCGATTGACACTGAGAAGTGCCTGGAGCTTTCTGACACATCCCGTGTGGGGATTGAATGTGGTTCGCAATCCGGATTTTCGTCTCGCGAACGTCGCTCACCGGGTGGATGCCATCGGCCGGGGCACGGTCGCGCTCATCGACTACATCAACAGCCAGTTCGACCGCAGCGTCACTTGGGACGACGCCGCGAAGCTCATAGAGCTGTGGCGCGGTCCATTTGTCATCAAAGGTCTGCAGACTGCCGAGGATGCGCGCCGCGCACTTGAGATCGGCGCATCGGCCATCATGATCTCCAATCACGGCGGGCGGCAGCTGGATACGGCTCCGGCCCCCGTGACCTGCCTGGCCGAGATGCGCGAGGCCGTCGGGAATGCTCTGGAGCTGATCGTGGATGGCGGAATCCGGCGTGGCACGCACGTTCTCAAAGCGCTGGCGCTTGGCGCGAATGCCTGCTCGATCGGTCGGCCTTACCTCTACGGGCTGGCAGCTGGAGGTCAGGCGGGGGTGCAGCGGGCCCTGGACGTGCTGAGAGAGGAGATCCAGCGGGGAATGGCCCTGCTGGGCTGCCGGAATATCGAGGAGATCACACCGCAAAAGGTGCGCGGTTCGCGTTTTTCTGCTTCGGAGGGTGCCGAGCCGAGGCTTCGCCGCGTAATTGCGGCGACCCGCAACTAGGCGCCCCCCGGTGGTTCGTTTACTATCCCTTGCCGCTTCATGGACTTGACCGTGGGCGTAACCCGAGAGAGCTGATGCCACAAACATCCGTGCCTGCCGCCAAGCCGCCGATCGCCTGGCTCCCTGCCTCCGTCCTGACCCTCACGCCGATCCTTGCCGCCATCCTGGTGCCATGGCACATCGTGACTCATGGGCTGAACACCGGGCTCATCATCGGCTTCCTCGTGTTCTGGACGTGCAATGGGATGGCCATCACCACGGGCTACCACCGGCTCTGGGCGCACGGCACGTATAAGGCGCACCCGGCATTCAAATGGGTGCTGGCGCTCATGGGCGCCGCGGCCGTGCAGAACAGCATTCTGGTGTGGGCCACGGGCCACCGCCGCCACCACCGGCACGTCGACGACAACGATCGCGATCCTTACTCCGCGAATCGGGGCTTCTGGTTTTCGCACATCGGCTGGATGCTGCGTCACCATCCGACCGGCGAGCCGGATTTCAGCAACGGCCTCGACCTGCAGCGCGATCCGATCGTGGTGTTCCAGCACAAGTACTATCTGCCGCTCACCGTTTTGATGAACTTCGGCCCGGCGATCCTCATCGGCTGGCTGTGCGGCGATGTGGTCGGCGGCCTCATCTGGGTCGGCATCCTGCGGCTGGTCGTGAGCCATCACCTGACGTTTTTCATCAACTCGCTCGCGCACATCTGGGGCGAGCGCCCATACACGGATTCGAACACGGCGCGTGACAACGGCTTCCTCGCGCTCTTCACCTGGGGCGAGGGATATCACAATTACCACCACATCTTCGCGCAGGATTATCGCAACGGCGTGCGCTGGTACCAATGGGATCCCAGCAAGTGGCTGATATTCGCCGCGAGCAAGGTCGGACTCACCACTCAGCTGAGCCGCATGGACGATTTCAAGATCCAGCGGGCGCTGCTGGACATGCAGTTCAAGCAGGCGCAGCACCGCCTCGCCTCGAAGGGCAACCCGGAAAAGTGGCGTGCCGCGCTCGAGCACGAGTACCAGCAGTTCGCTAGCTGCCTGCATGAGTGGAACACCGTGCGTGAGCAGTGGTTCGAGCAGAAGCGGGCGCAGCTTGCGCAGAAGGCCGCGCATCTGCAGACGGCACTGCATTCGCGTTTGATCGAGCTCGAGCGGGCGCTGCGTGATCAGCGCAGGCGCGTGCGAAATCTGACGCTGCAGTTCGCCTAAGGCGGCAGCGCCTTTCCGGAGCCGGAACTCTCGGATATCACGCCGAGCAGCGCGCGCGACACGCGCTCGTCGATCTCTGCTGCGCTCTGCACCTGCACTGGGTAGCGCACGACCGCATCAACGCCTGAAGTCGCGAACCGCAGCTGCACCTGGGGTTGGGCTTCCCCGCCGGCACCCGAGCCGGACGAAGTGGTCTGCTGAATCCTGCTCGTCTGCCGCTCGATATCTTCCAGGTAATCGCTGAGCACATCTTTCACGGCAGCGAGCAGACGCTCCTTCATGTCCGCGTAGTCTGCCGCAGGCGGCAGCGTCAGCGTGATTTCGTGCCAGGCGAGGTTCACGCCCGGCAGCTGTTTGAACACACCTCCGGAAGACTGGAACACCACGGAGTTGGCGAATGCGACCACGCGGCCCGTGGGGCCCAGCAGTCCCTGCCCACCGAGTTCCATCAGATGCAGGCGGACGAGCCCCAACTCGATGACTTCGCCGGTGACGTTGCCGATCTGTACACGGTCGCCGACCCGGATACCGTACTTGCCGATGAGAAAGAAGTAGCCGACGAACGAGACCAGCACGCTTTGCATCGCCACCGCGAGGCCGGCCGTGATGAGGCCGACGAACGTCACGAGCGAACCGAGCTCCGTCGCGAACGACAGACTGACGATCGCGATGACGAGCGTCCAAAGCACGACCTTCCGGACCAGCAACAGCTGATTGCGACGGCGCACGTCCTGCACGTAGCGCTGCACGGTCCGCCGCCACACCTCGGCCAGTATCCACACCGCAACGAGCAGCAGGAGGAGAAATCCGACACGCGTGCCCAGTGCCTTGAGCGCATCGCGGTACTGCGCCTTCACGGCGTCGTTCCAGTTGGAGAGATTGTGGCGGTACTGGGTTAGCAGCACGCCTTCCTTGCTCAGCGGAACGAGAATGTCGGCGGTCTGCCTGAAAAGCCAGGCGAGCGTGTCGAACTGATCGCGCACGCCCTTCAGGTCAGCTGCCGCAGCGCTCTCGGCCTGATAGGCAAGCGCGTCACCGCGAGCAGCGAGGGTCTTGAGCTGCTCGAGCGGTGGCGTACGGATCTGCGCGAACGTCTCCTGCAGGGCCGCCGTCTTCTCGTCGGTCGCTTCGATCATGCGGCGCTTGGCGGAGAGCTTCATCACGTTCGAGGCGAGATCCCAGATGCCGAGGCGGGTGCCGGTGGCATCCTCGATTTGATTCAGCAGGTTGTTCTGATCGCGTGCCGCGGCCGCAGGGGAGCCCTGGCCGGCCGGGGCGGCGGCAGCCGATGACGGGATCGAAGCGGCGATCGCATCGATATGCGCCTTCAGCGCACTCGCGCCCGTTCCGTTCTCGTCGCTCTGGCTCACGAACTGCGCCATGGTGTCCAGCAGGTTCCTACGAGCCTCGACCATGTCCAGCTCGCTCTGCAGGCCGAAGGCCTTCGCTTCCAGCTCTGCGCGCTGTGCCTTCGTGACAGCGGCGCGCCGGCGCAGCTCCGCAATCTGTTCCTGAAGCTTCGAGCGCTGCGCGTCGAGCTGCCTGCGCATATCGGCCCGTGCCTGCATCGAGAAGGCTGAATCCTCGTTGCCGCGCGTCAGATCCGCTTCGCTACTGAGCAACTCGGCATTCGCCCGCGCAATGTCGAACGCCAGCCCGATGACTTTGTCGGCGGTTTGGCGGTTGGCGTAAACGATGAGCAGATCGCTCGGTTGCGTTGCCGACTGCTGTTGCACACCCAGCGTGCGGTACCAATCCACCGTCTCGTCGAGAATGCGCACTACCTGCTCACCAGTCATTACCGCGCGGGTGTGCTGCTGCGCCGGAGCGGGAGAGTTAGCCGGAGGCGCGTCCGCCGTCAATGCAATGCTCGAGAGCACACCAAGCGCGAGAGTGAACAGAGTTTTGGGCAAGGAAAGCATCCGCTCATCCTAGCGCAAGGCGCTCAGGGCGCGTGAATTCGCGCAGCCCGAGTGCCTGTAGCGACTTGCACATCCGTGCGCCTTGCGGAATGATCCTGCGCGCGCCAGCAATACATCGCAGGGGGTTCCATGATCGACCTCAACGTCAACGGCGAATCACGGAAGGTGGATGCAGCGCCTGAGATGCCGCTGCTCTGGGTCCTGCGTGACGTCGCCGGTCTCACCGGCACCAAATTTGGATGCGGCATGGGACTTTGCGGCGCGTGCACCGTGCACGTAGACGGTGCAGCCGTTCGCTCATGCATCACGCCGATTTCCGCGGCGGCGGGCAAGAAGATCACCACGCTCGAAGGCATCGCTAACGATGCAACCGGACGCGCGGTGCAGAACGCCTGGCTGGAGATCGGCGTGGCGCAATGCGGCTACTGCCAGGGCGGTCAGATCATGTCCGCCACTGCGCTCCTCAAGTCGAATCCGAAGCCGAGCGATGACGACATCGATGCGGCCATGAGCGGCAACATCTGTCGCTGCGGCACTTACACGCGCATTCGTGCGGCAATCAGACGCGCCGCCGAAGGAGCCGGGAAATGACCGCGGAAGTCACCAATGTGAGCCCAGCGCTCTCAGGCGGAAATGAGGCTGGCGTCGTGGTGAGATTCGTCAACCGCAGGCAGTGGTTGCAGGGCGCGGCCGCGACGGGCCTGGTGCTCAGCGTAGGGCTGTCCAAGATCGCGCTCGGGGCCGACGAGAAAAAGGAGAAGAAATACGGCGCGGATGCGATGGAAGGCGGCACGGTCGACAGTCCGCTGGCCTTCATCTCGATTGCCGACGACGGCACGGTGACCATCCTGTGTCATCGCCCGGAGATGGGGCAGGGCATCCGCACCAGCCTGCCCATGGTCGTCGCCGAAGAGCTCGAGGCCGATTTCTCGCGCGTGAAGGTGCAGCAGGCGCCGGGCGACGAAGCGAAATACGGCAACCAGAACACCGACGGCTCGCGCAGCATGCGTCACTTTTTTGAGCCGATGCGGCGCGCCGGGGCAGCCGCGCGGATGATGCTCGAAAGCGCTGCGGCCGCGCAGTGGGGCGTGGCTGCGAGCGAAGTGCACGCCGCCAACCACGAGGTGGTTCACGCCGCCTCGAATCGGCGAGTGGGTTATGGCGCTCTGGCGAAAGCGGCCGCGGCGCAGCCGGTTCCCGCCCGCGGCAAGCTGAAACTCAAGGATCCGAAAGCTTTCCGCTACGTCGGCAAGTTGGACACGCGCCTCGTGGACGGCGCAGATATCGTCAACGGCCGCGCGAAATACGGCATCGACACGCGGCTCGATGGCCTGCTCTATGCGGTCGTCGCACGTCCGCTGGTTTACGGCGGCAAGCTGAAGAGCTTCGATCCCAAGGCGGCGCTCGCCGTGCCGGGTGTGGTGAAGATCGTGGAGATCAAGGGCGAGCCGGCTCCGCCTATGTTTCACCCGCTCGGCGGTGTCGCGGTGATCGCCGGCAACACCTGGGCGGCCATAAGGGGTCGCGAAGCCCTGAAGATCCAATGGGAAGACGGCTCAAACGCGGCTTACGATTCCGAGACGTTCAAGTCGACTCTCGAGGCGCAGGCGCGACAGACCGCTGACAAGATCTCGCAGTACGCGAAGGAAGCGGCCACGGAAGTAAAAGTGCCGCGTAACGACGGTGATGCGCTAGCGGCGCTCGCGAAGGCGAAGCGCAAAGTGGAGGCGGAGTATTACCTTCCTCATCTTGCGCATGCCACGATGGAGCCGCCGGCTGCCACAGCGAGGATCAGCAACGGCAAATGCGAGATCTGGGCCTGTGTTCAGGCTCCGCAGGGTACGCGCGACGGTGTCGCAGGAGCACTCGGCCTCAAGCCGGATCAGGTCAGTGTGAACGTCACGCTGCTGGGCGGGGCGTTCGGGCGCAAATCCATGCCGGATTTTGCAATCGAGGCCGCGCTGCTTTCGAAGGAAATGAATGGCGCGCCCGTCAAGGTCACCTGGACGCGTGACGACGATCTGCGTCACGACTACTACCACACCGTTTCCATCGAGCGGCTGGAAGCGGCACTCGATGCGCAGGGCAAACCGACGGCCTGGTTGCATCGTTCCGTCGCACCCACGATCGAGTCTACGTTTGCGGCGGGCGCGAAAGGCGAGGCGGGGTTCGAGATCTCGATGACCGCGATCAACGTCCCTTATGAGATCCCGAACGTGCGCATCGAGACGCCCGGCGTGGACGCGCATACGCGCATCGGCTGGTTCCGCTCCGTGTCCAACATTCCGCACGCCTTCGCCGTGCAGTGCTTCGTGGCCGAGCTCGCGGCCGCTGCGGGACGGGATCCCAAGGATTACCTGCTCGATCTCATCGGCAACCAGCGCCGCATCGATACGCGCAAGCAGGGTGATACCTGGAATTACGATGAATCCCCCGAGCTTTACCCCTTCGACACGGGCCGACTGCGTAAGGTGATCGAGCGGGTCGCGCAGGAGGCCCGATGGGGCAGGGCGATGCCCAAAGGAAGTGGTCTGGGCATCGCGGCCACCTACAGCTTCGTCACGTATGTGGCGGCGGTGGTCGAGGTCTCGGTCGGGCCCGACGGGCAATTCGTCGTTCCGCGCGTCGACGTCGCGATCGACTGTGGCGCGCAGGTCAATCCGGACCGCGTGCGCGCACAGGTCGAAGGATCCTGCGTCATGGGCGTAGGCCTGGCTCGAACGGGAGAGATCACGTTCAAGAACGGCTTCGTCCAGCAGACCAACTTCCACGAGTTTCAGGTGGCGCGCATGAACGATGCGCCTCGGGAAATCCACGTGCACTCGATCCCAGGCGAGTTCGATGCGCCGCTGGGCGGCGTCGGTGAGCCGGCGTTGCCGCCCATCGCGCCGGCGCTTTGCAATGCCATCTTCGCCGCAACGGGCAAGCGCATCCGGCGTCTGCCGATCGGCGGTCAGCTGGCCGTCAAGACCTGAAGGACCTGCAGAGCCCTTGCCGCGCGCTCGGCGGGCGCAGATACTTCAGGTGTCAAACACATCAAAGGTGGCATCATGAGTCAGGCAGCATCGTCCGCATCCGCCCAGGTCCTGGCGCAACTCGCAAGCGGAATCCTCGGCGGCAAGATTCGCGTCGTCGATCTCACGGTGCCGCTCGAGCCCGCAACGCCCACCATTCAGCTGCCGCCGAATTTCGCGCCGTCGAAGCCATTTTCGCTCGAGGAAATCTCGAGATACGACGAGCGTGGCCCGGCCTGGTACTGGAACAACATCGCGTGCGGCGAGCACACGGGAACGCACTTCGATGCACCGGTGCACTGGGTCACCGGAAAGGACTATCCGGGCAACGCGACGCACGACATTCCGGTGGAGCGCTTCATCGGTGCGGCGTTCGTGATCGACGTCTCCGCGCAGGTGCGCGCAAACCCGGATTTCCTTCTCACCCAGCAGGTGGTCGAGGAGTGGGAAGCCAAACATGCCCGCATCCAGAAAGATTCATGGGTGCTCATCCGCACGGACTGGTCCCGGCGCACCGGCGCGAAGGATTTTCTGAACATCGGAGCCGATGGACCGCATACGCCCGGCATTCATCCGAAGTGCGTACCTTTTCTCGCCAAAGAGCGGGACATTCTCGGCGTCGGCGTCGAGACCGTGGGCACGGATGCGGGGCAGGCCGCCACGTTCGATCCCATGTTCCCCTGCCACACGCTCATGCATGGCGCCAACAAGTTCGGTCTTGCCAGCCTCACGAATCTCGACAAGCTGCCGCCGACGGGCGCAGTCGTGATCGCGCCGCCGCTCAAGATCGTCAACGGCTCTGGCAGTCCGCTGCGCGTGCTCGCGCTCGTTCCGGCGTGACGTCGAGCGGGTTTTCAGCGCTTCACTCGCGCCGCGAGTTCTTGAGTGGCGGTGTCGGGCTGCTCACCTTCGTCGTCGCGGGCTGCGCAAAAAAGCTTACGCCTGCACAGGCGAAGGCGCAGGCTGTTCCGCTGCGGACGCTGAGCGAAGCCGAGGCGAAAACTCTCGAGGCGCTGGGGGAGATTTTGCTGCCGGGCGCGGCCGCCGCCGGCATCGCGCAATACATCGACCATCAGCTGTCCGGCCCGCCGGCAGACAGCATGCTGATGGTGAAGTATCTGGGCGTCGCTGCGCCCTTCGCTCCGTTCTACAAGGAAGGGCTTGCCAGCGCCGAAGCCGCAGCGCAGGCCGCGCACAGCAAATCACTCGCGGCGCTCGATGCAAAGCAGCGTGAGGCGTTCGTCGGCGACATGGCCCAGGGCAAGGTCGCGGAATGGTCCGGTCCGCCCGCGGGGCTTTTCTATTTCACACTTCGTAGTGATGCCGTGGACGTGGTGTACGGCACCCAGCAGGGTTTCGAGCGGCTCGGCGTGCCTTACATGCCGCACATTCCGCCACCGAGCCGATGGGGCGAAGGATGACGGCCCGCGCTCTCCCGGATGTCGTCGACGCAATTGTCGTCGGGTCCGGCGCATCGGGCAGCGCAATGGCCGCGTACCTCGCGGAAGGCGGCAAGCGTGTGCTGATTCTGGAAGCCGGGCCGGAGCTTCCTCCGGGCAAGCTGGTCAGCTCCACTCTCTACGCGCGACGCCTCAAATGGAACGGCACGCCGGTGATCGAGGAAGGCAAGTCGCCGATCAGTCATGTCTTCAATGCCGGCTACGGCGTCGGCGGCAGTGCCATGCATCACTATGCGGTGTGGCCGCGCCTGCACGAAGAGGACTTCGAGATGAAGTCGCGCTTCGGTCGCGGGCTCGACTGGCCGCTGCGCTATGCGGACCTCGCGCCATTCTACGACCAGGTGCAGAAGGACTGCGGCATCTCCGGCGACGCCGAGCAGGAGATCTGGCGTCCAAAGGGGGCGCCGTATCCGATGACGCCGGTGCCGGTCTCAGCGCAAGGCCAAGCGATTGCTCGGGGATTCAAAAAGCTCGGCAAGACCGTCGCCCCGATTCCGCTCGCGGTGAATTCCGTGGCTTACAACGGCCGTGCGGGCTGCCTCTGGGATGGATGGTGCGATGCGGGTTGTCCGATCGGAGCGCTTGCAAATCCTGCAACGGTGCATCTGCCACGCGCCACGGCGAAGGGCGCAGCGCTGGTTGCCAACGCTACTGTCACCAAAGTGCTGACGAATGCGCAAGGCACGCGCGCCACAGGCGTGGAAGTGGTCACGGCGGATGGGGAACACGCAACGGTTCGCGCAGCGGTAGTCGTTCTCGCGGCATTCGCAATCGAGAATCCACGCCTTATGCTGGCCTCCGCGACGGACAAGCATCCCAACGGACTGGGGAACGGGAGTGATCTGGTCGGGCGATACATCATGTCGCACGCCGCCGGCCTTCTGTTCGGTGTGTTCGATGAGGACACGCAGTTTTATTCGGGTGCCTTCGGCGGGCAGCTCGTCAATCAGGACAGCTATCCCAAGCGGACTCATGCCGCGAGCGGCGCCTTCGGCAGCTATCAATGGATGATCGCGCACGCGGTGAAGCCCAACGATCTGCTCGGGATCTCCACTTCACGCGCCGATCTCTTCGGTCAGCCGCTGCACGATTTCATGAAGCGGGCGGTGCGGGGCTTCGCCTCGATGACTGCCGTGATCGAAGGTTTACCGGTGGCGGACAATCGCGTCACGCTCACCGGGAGCAAGGACCGGTTCGGCGTTCCGCAGGCGCGTGTCACACATTCGCAGCATCCCGAATCGGTCGCGCTGTGGAAGGCGGCACTCGCCGAGGGCAAGGCCGTTTTCGAGGCCGCCGGCGCCAAAGAGGCGTGGACGGGCCCGCCGGGCGGCATGCATATCATGGGCGGCACCATCATGGGCCGCAGCGCCGAGCATTCGGTTGCGAACAGCTTCGGGCAGGTTCATTCGATCGCCAACCTCGTGATCGCGGGGCCGGGATTGTTTCCCACGAGCGGTGGGGTCAATCCAACTTTCACCAGTCACGCCGTTACCGCGCGCTCCGCCGCGCATTTGCTTCAGGAGTGGAACGCAATCGCCGCGTGATGCGATGCCGTTGCGTCGTCCCGGGATGGAACCGCGTGAGGCGCTCGATGTTCTCGCAGAAATAGTCGATGAAGAGCCGCACCTTCGCAGGCGTGTAACGCGCACTCGGGTAAACCATCCAGACAGGCAGCGGGTCTGAGCGGAAGTCTTCGAGAATCGGCACGAGCTGTCCGCTCTCGATGAAGTCGCGCACGTAAAGATCCGGCAGCCGGCAGATCCCCACAGCTTCGACGGCGGCGGTGACCAGCGCCGAGCCGCTGTTGCTCCGCCAGTTGCCCTGCAGATCGACCGGTACGTCCTTGCCATCCACCTTGAAGTGCCAGGTGGCGCAGGGATCGAACGTAGCGACCAGGCAGTTGTGCCGCCGCAGATCCTCGATACCCGAGGGCTTGCCGTGCTGCGCGAAATAGTCCGGAGAGGCGCAGACGACGTGGGGCAGCTCGTACACCTTGCGTGCCTTGAGCGATGAGTCATTGAGCTCACCGTAGCGGATCGCGAGATCGTATCCTTCAGCGACGAGATCGACGGTACGCATGGTCACGTGCACGTCCACCTTGAGCTGCGAATGCGCGCTGCAGATCTCAGCCGCGGCGCGAGCGACGTACTGCTCGCCGAGAACGTCGGTGCACACGACGCGCAGATGCCCGCGCGGCATCACATCGAGACTCAGCACGGATTGCTCGGCCTCCTCGAGGTCGCTGAAGAGTCGTTCGCATTTGACGAAGAGCGCCTGCCCGGCATCCGTCGGATTGAGCCTGCGGGTCGTGCGCACGAGGAGCTGCGTTCCGAGATGACGCTCGAGCTGCGACACCTTCTTGCTCAACAGGGATTTGGAGACGCTGAGCCGCTCCGCGGCGGCGGAAAAGCTGCCCGCATTCACCACCTGAACGAACGATTCCATGAGGTCCCAGCGGCCGGAGGTTCTCATTGTTCTCTCCCGGTCAACAAACTGGTGCCTGTCGTACCATTTCTGGCGCCGATTTTCAAAAATAAACTCCCGCCACCATTACGAACACGGTGGATGACCGCATGGCTTCCTCCCACAAGATGACGCGGAGCGGGCTCACGAGACTGGCGATCGCCTTGATCGGATGTGCGCTCCCCTTCGTCGCGCAGGCTCAGGGCGTCATGGAAGAGGTCACCGTCACGGCGCAGAAGCGCGAGCAGAACGTTCAGGATGTCGGCATCGCAATCTCCGCGTATTCCGGCGCTCAGCTGAAGGAAATGGGTGTCGAGGACAGCATCGACATCGCGGCGATGACTCCGGGCGTGCACATCAGCGGCAACAACGGCGGACAGAAAACGCTGTTCACCATTCGCGGCGTCACGCAAAACGACTTCAACGATCACACCGAGGCGCCGGTCGCCGTCTACGTCGACGACGGCTACGTCGCCTTCGGTCAGGGTCAGTTGTTCGGCGCCTTCGACCTGGACCGCGTGGAAGTCCTGAAGGGCCCGCAGGGCACGCTGTTCGGGCGCAATGCCACCGGCGGACTCGTGCACTACGTTTCCAAGCGGCCGACGCGTGAGTTCGACGGCTATCTCGATGCCACTTACGGCTCCTACAACGAGACGCGCATCGAATCCGCCATGAGCGGTCCGCTCGGCGATGCGGTGTCCGGCCGCGTCGCGGTGCTGTATTCGAAGTTCGATCCGATCATCAACAACGACTATCCGAATCGTGCCGTCACGCTGAACGGCACTCCGAATCCTTCAGACGATGCGGATACGTTCGATGAGGACACCCAGGGCGTGCGCGGGCAGTTGCTTTTTGGGGCAGAAGACGACCGCTCGTTCCTGCTGATCGGCAGCTATGCGAAGACCGAGCAGAATTCAGCGCCGTTCCTCGAGCTGCCTACCGTGCCGATCTTCGATGCGGCCGGCAATCATGTCGGCACCATTCGTGCGAGCTCGACCGAGACGCGCGAGGCGATCTCGCCCGACGGCACGGCGATCAACCATCCGCTCTCGTTCGACGCCGATCTCACGCGCCCCGCGGGCGGCAATCTCTACGGCCCAAGCTGCTCGGAGCACGACCGGCGGCATCTGAAATGCAGCATGGATTTCGCCTTCGACAACGTGAATACGACCGAAACCTACGGTGCGAGCGGCAAGCTCACCTGGCAGCTCGGCGGAGTCACGCTCACCGCGGTGACCGATTACAAGCATTTCGAGAAGTTCCAGGCCATCACCGCCGATGGCGGACCGGCCTCCACCGTCGAGGCGTTGTTCGATGCCGGCGCCAAAACCTGGACTCAGGAGCTGCGCTTCAACGGCAAAATGGGCCGCACACGCTGGGTGGCGGGTGGCTATTACCTGTACGTAGATCTTGCTTCCAACTTCTCGCTGCCGGCCGAGCCCAACAGTCTATTCGAGCCACTGGCCGGCGTGCCCTGGGAGGACGCCGCGCTCACGAAGCTCAAGACGAAATCCACGTCGCTCTTCGGGCAGGTCGAATACGATCTGACGGACCGCACGACGCTGATCGCCGGCGCGCGCGCCATCCGCGAAAAGAAGAGTTTCACGGGCGAGGAATCGTTCTTCCTCAATACGAGTCCGCTGACGCTGGATACGGACACGATCCTGTTCAACGTTCAGCCGCGAACCCATCGCAACGACTCGGACGACCTCTGGAGCGGCAAGCTGCAGCTGGATTTCCGACCCGTCGATGACCTCCTGCTCTATGCAGGCGTGAACCGTGGCGTGAAGGCAGGCGGATTCAACGCGCCGGCGACATTCGGCGCGGGCTTCCCCCCGGCGGACATTCCCTACGGCCCCGAGACGCTGACCTCCTACGAGACCGGTTTCAAGTGGGACCATCTGCTCAACGGCACGACGCGACTCAACGGCTCGTTCTACTACTACGACTACAACAACTATCAGGGCTTTTTCTTCACTCAGGTGACGGGCTTCGTCCGCAACCTCGACGGCAAGTACAGGGGCATGGAGCTCGAGCTCGCGAGCGCGCCTGCCGAAGGGCTCGACCTGCTGTTCACCGCCGCGCTGCTCGATGCGAAGCTCTACGATATCCAGCTCGGACCGGGAGTGTTCAAGGATTCCCGCCCGAGCTTTGCACCGAAGACTCAGTTCTCCGGGCTCGCGCGGTATCGTTTTCCGACCACCGTGATGGGCGGCAGGATCTCCGCGCAGCTGAGCGGCAACTACGCTTCGAACTTCTACGACAACATCCGCAATTTCCAGGCTTCGTTGCTGCCCTCGTACGTGCTGCTGAACGCGCGCCTCGGCTGGCAGAGCGATGACGGGCACTGGCAGGCGGATGCGTTCGTGAACAATGTCGCGGACAAGCGCTACTACACGATCGGCTACGACCTCTCGAATGCCACCGGCTCGAACTCGCTGGTGCCGGGGAAGCCGCGCTGGTACGGAGTCACCGTGCGCTACAACTTCAAGTGATGAGGGATCATGTTCATCCGCAACACGTGGTACATCGCAGCCGAGCCGCAGGAAGTCACGACACGGCCGCTGGCGCGGACCCTTCTCGAAAAGCCGGTGGTGCTGTTCCGCACTGAGTCCGGCAGGGTCGTGGCGCTGGAAGATCGTTGCCCGCATCGCTTCGCGCCGCTGTCGCTGGGCAAGGTCGTCGGCGAGCGCATCCAGTGCGGCTATCACGGCGCTCAGTTCGATTCGAGCGGCGCGTGCGCGCTGGTGCCGGGGCAGAGCATCGTGCCGCCGAAGGCGAGAGTGGTGAGTTATCCGGTGGTCGAAAAGCATGGCTACATCTGGCTCTGGCCCGGCGATGCCGCGGGCGCCGGCGATCTCTCGAGCATTCCGGACTTTCTGTATCGCAGCGGCGATCCGGACTGGGACGGCGGCTACGGCCACTTCGAATCCATCCAGGCGAACTACAACCTCATCAACGACAACCTGTTCGACATCACTCACGCCGAATACGTGCACCCCGAATCCTTCGGCGGCGAGGAGATGCGGCTCTACCGCAATTCCAAGCCGGGCGATGAGTACCTCGACGGGCAGATGACGTGGACCTCGAGTGAGCGCGGGGTGGTCTTTCGCATGCGCTCGCTCAACATGGCGACGGGCGGGCCGTTCTACCGCTGGATGGTTGCGACTTCACTCGGCCGTGACAGCTACCCCGACCCCATCGATCTCGACATGGAAGTGCACTGGGGTGCACCGTCATATACGAGCTTTCTGCTCAACGCGCGCCCTGCAGGCAAACCGCGCGAGGGGGGCGTGGAGGTGTGCAACATGCACGCGATCACGCCTGAAACCGCATCGTCCTCGCATTACTTCTATCGCTCCGTGAAGAACTATGGCGACAGCGAGCTCGCGAAGATTTTCGTGAACGGTGTGAAGGCGATCTTCGATCAGGACAAGCCGCTGCTCGAGGCGCAGCAGCGCCGGGTCGGCTCGCGCGATCTGTTCGATCAGGAGCCAGTGTCTTTCGGCGGAGATCTGCTGCAACAGCGTGCACGCCGCATCAACCGCGCACTCCTGGAAAAAGAGTCGGGGAGCTGAGCATGTACATGGTGGCCTTCTGCTATCCGAACGAGCCGGGCGGCAAGTTCGACTTCGAGCACTTCGTCAACGTGCACCTGCCGCTGGGACTCAGCCAGACGCTGAAGCATCTGAGGCTCAAACCCGAAAAGCTCGTGGTGTATTCGCCGACGTGGAACGTGGCCGACCCTCGGGCATTGCTGCCCTACATCGCGATAAGCAGCGTGTTCTTCAAAACGCGCGCGGACGCCGAGAAGTTCTCGACCCTTTTCAGCTTCGAGGAAGCCGCGCGCCTGCTCTCGGCAGACTTCCAGAACTATACCCCTGGTCCGCCGGACGTGATGATGGCGCAGGTCACGGAGTTCACGGACGTGGATGGGCTGATCCGCAAGCACAAGGCTCAGTGAACCCAAGCCATTTTTTTATACCTTCGGTGTGGCGGGACACCTGAGCCGCGTTCGATTGCCGGGTCGCTGAAACCACGCGTCTCGCCGCGTGCGCGCTATCATTGCTTCCTCACGCACGCGCGCTGGGAGAGCTTGAATGCGTCGCATCCGTCCGCTGATCGCGGTTTCCATTCCACTGATCCTGTGCGGCTGCGGCACCAATCCCGTCACCGGCAAGCGCGAGATCCAGTTCGTTTCTGAGGCGGCTGAGCTGCAGATGGGCGAGCAGAACTACGCGCCCACCCGCCAGAGTGAAGGCGGCGACCTTACGCTGCTCCCCGAGCTCACCACTTACGTGAATGAGGTGGGACAAAAGCTGGCCGCCGTCTCCGATCGCAAGCTGCCCTACGAGTTCAAGGTGCTGAACAGCTCAGTACCGAACGCCTGGGCACTGCCGGGCGGCAAGATTGCGGTCAACCGTGGACTGCTCACCGAGCTGAAGAACGAGTCGGAACTCGCCGCCGTGCTCGGCCACGAAATCGTCCATGCCGCGGCACGGCATGGCGCCAAGGCCCAGGAGCGCGGCACGCTGCTGCAGGTGGGGCTTGCAGCAGCCACAGTCGGTGCAGCGGTAGGGGGTGTCGATCAGAACGTCGCTGGCTTGCTCGTGCAGGGCGCAAGCGTCGGCGCACAACTGGTGCAGATGAGATACGGTCGCGAACAGGAGCTCGAGAGCGACAAGTACGGCACCCGGTACATGAAGCTTGCCGGCTACGACCCTTGGGGTGCCGTCAGCTTGCAGGAAACCTTCGTGCGCCTATCGAATGACAGTGGTGCGGCTAAGCAGGGCTGGCTCGAAGGGCTCTTCGCCTCGCACCCGCCATCCACCGAGCGCGTCGAGCAGAACAAGATCACCGCCAACGAGCTCGGAAGAGGGGGTGACGTCGGCGTGGACCGCTTCGCAGCCCGTGTCGCGCCCCTGATAAAAGTGAAGCCCGCGTACGACAAGTACGACCAGGCGATGGCGGCCGTGCAGAAGAAAGACTTCGCGAAGGCGAAGAGCCTGGCGAGCGAAGCCTCGCAGATGCTACCGAAGGAAGCGCGATTCCGGCAGCTGCAGGGCGATGTCGCGCTCGCGGAGAAGAAGCCCGCCGATGCCATTCCGTTTTATCAGCAGGCCATCGAGCTCGACCCGACCTACTTCGGCGCTTATCTGGGTGGTGGCGTTGCCCAGTACCGCTCCGGAGACAAAGCGAAGGCCGAGGAATGGCTCGCTCGCAGCGCACAGTTACTCCCGACCGCGCCCGCGGCGTACTTCCTCGGGAATCTTGCGCGCGAGAAGGGAAACACCGATGCGGCGATCAAGTACTACCAGGCCGCGTCCGGCTCGCAGAGCGAGATCGGACAGCACGCTTCGGCCGAGCTCGTGCGTCTGGATCTGCCGCGCAACCCCGGCAACTACGTTGCCGTCGTGGGCCGGCTGGATGGTCAGGGAAGGGTGATCGCGCTAGTGCAGAATCGTGCACCAGTTGCTCTATCGGCCGTGCAGATCACCCCGGTGCTCATCGACGCGAGCGGCCGAATCGTGCGGCAGGCGAGTCCGCTCCGGATCCACCGGCAGATCGGCTCGGGCGAGCAGCTGGCCGTCGATGCCGGCGTCGGTCAGCTTTTGCCGGAACAGCTTGCGGCCATGCGGTTTCGGGTGGATGGGGCGACGGTTGCGGAGTAACGCACTCATGGCACGGTATGGCGACCATCCAGGCAGCGGTAACTTTTTCAGACTGACCATAAAATCTTCCCCCGGCCCGGTCGCGCCCGATGTCGTCGTTTTCCGACAGTCCAGCCAGTAGCGCGGCCGCAGCCGGCTTGCGAGAATTCGCGCTCGAAAAAAGGCGTGGATCGACGTTTGCGTCGTCGACCGGCGAAAATTCGGTTCCCGGGCATGTTCGTCGCCGGGCCCGGACCGACATTACGCACCCGTGAAGGAGCTGCTCCCGGTGTTTCTGCGTCGAACCTGGCAGGTGCGCTTGCAAGTGCTGGCCGTCACCCTTCTCACTGCGGTGCTGCTTTCCGATGCGAGTGGCGGTCCGGACACCAAGCCGCCCCCGGTCAAAACACGTGCGCCTTTCACTTTCACCATGGTGCAGCGCTGGGCACAGCAGCGCGCCGCGCGTCCGTACGTCAAGCCGTCTGAGGAGCTTCCGGAGGTGCTTCGCAAGCTTTCATACGACCAATATCGCGACATCCGTTTCAAGCCCGAAGCCGCACTGTGGCGCAACCAGGGGCTTTTCGAGGTTCAGTTCTTTCACCGCGGTTCGAGCTTCGCCCGCAAGGTGCAGATCTCCGAGGTGAACGACAACGGGATCCTGCCGCTGCGCTATGACAGCAGTCAGTTCAACTTCGGGCCGCTCACGCAGCCCATGAAGCTGCCTACAGAAACGGGATTCGCGGGCTTCCGCGTCCACTTCCCACTGCAGTCACCCCAGTACAAGGACGAGCTCATCGTCTTTCTCGGTGCCTCGTATTTCCGGGTACTTGCGCGCAATACCAACTATGGGATCTCAGCGCGCGGGCTGGCCGTGGACACCGCATTGCCCAAGGGCGAGGAGTTCCCGCAGTTCACCGATTTCTGGCTGGTGAAGCCCCAAGCGGAGCAGCGCAACCTCGTCATTTACGCGCTGCTCGACAGCCCGAGCGTGGCCGGTGCCTACAAATTCGAGGTGCGGCCGGGCGGTGTCACGCAGGTCGAGGTCACGAGCGATCTCTACCCGCGTCGTGCCATCGAAAAGCTGGGTGTCGCTCCGATGACCTCCATGTTCCTCTACGGTGAGAACCGCGGGGAGCGGCAGTTCGATGACTTCCGCCCCGAGGTGCACGACAGCGACGGTCTTCTCGCCCAGACCGGCGGGGGCGAGTGGATCTGGCGGCCGGTCGCCAATCCGCGTGATCTGCGGGTGAGCCGTTTCATGGATGAGCATCCGCACGGGTTTGGACTCAGCCAGCGGGACCGCGACTTCTCGCACTACGAGGACAATGAATCCCGTTTCCAGCAAAGACCGAGCTACTGGGTCGAGCCGCTGGGCGATTGGAGCAAGGGCGGGGTCGAGCTCGTCGAGATCCCGACCGACGAGGAGATCCACGACAACATCGTCGCCTACTGGGTCCCCGCTGCACCGGTGCGCGCTCGCAAGCCGCTGCGCTTTTCGTATGTTTTGTCTGCCTACTCCTACAGCTCGCGCTGGCCGCCTGGTGGCAGGATAATTGCAACGCGGATCGGCAATGCCAACTTCGGCGGCACCGGCAGCCGTTCTCCTGATGGAACGCGGCGGGTGCTGATCGACTTCGCCGGCGGAGATCTCGATGGCCTCAATGAACGACAGCCGCTGCGCGCGGAACTCTCCGCGAGCACTGGTGAGGTGAGCGACGTGACCGTCGAGAGACAGCCGAATGGCATGTGGCGGGCGGCGTTCCGCATCAAGCCGAACGGTCATCGCCCTGTAGACATGCGCTGCTATCTCACGCTCTACGGCGAAGTGCTCACCGAAACGTGGACCTACCTGTGGAACCCCTGAACGGAACAGCGCCCATGCAAGACGATCCGCTCCGCAAGGATGCGCACTGGCGCCGCGCGCTGTTCCTCGGCCTCACGCTTGCGACTTCGATCGTCGCGGCCGACATGATGCTGGACATCCTGCGGGCCAACGGGCTTTCGCTGCTCGAGGTGGCGAGCCTGGTGCTGTTCACGGTGCTGTTTTCATGGATCACGGGCGCGTTCTGGACGGCGGTTGCCGGATTCATCATTCGTCTGATCGGCCGCGATCCGGCGGTGATTCATCAGGACGAAGTCGCCGGCCGTCCGCTGAACACACGCACGGCGTTGATCATGCCCATCTACAACGAGGACACGGGTCGCGTCGCTGCCGGCATCGACATCATCTGGCGCTCGCTGCAATCGCAGGCGGAGCAGGCTTCGTTTGATTTCTTCATTCTTTCCGACACGCGCAAGCCCGAGATTGCGCGCGCGGAAGAAGCTGCGTGGCGCGCGCTCGTCGTAAGGCACGGCGCGCAGGGCCGCATCTTCTATCGCCGCCGCGAGATCAACAGCGGCCGCAAGGCGGGAAACGTCGCGGACTTCGTGCAGAAGTGGGGCGATGCTTACGAGAGCATGATCGTGCTCGATGCGGACAGCATCATGTCCGGCCGCACGCTCGTGTCGTTGGCGCGCCTCATGGAAAAACACCAGGAGGTCGGCATCATTCAGGCTCTGCCGCAGCCCGCAGGACGCGACACTTTGTTCGCGCGGCTCATCCAGTGGGGCTCACGCCTCAACGGACCGATGCTCTCCACCGGCCTCTCCTTCTGGCAGCTCGGTGAGGGAAATTACTGGGGTCACAACGCAATCCTGCGCATCAAGCCGTTCGCGAAGCACTGTGGATTGCCGAAGCTTCCAGGTCGCGCACCACTTGGCGGCGAGATCCTGAGCCACGACTTCGTCGAAGCGGGGCTGATGCGCCGTGCCGGCTACCGGGTCTGGCTGCTGGCGGATATCGACGGCAGCTGGGAAGAGGTGCCTTCGAACATCGTCGATTTCGCGGCGCGCGATCGTCGCTGGGCGCAGGGCAACATGCAGCACATCAAGCTGCTCCGCGCAAAGGGGTTTCACTGGCTCAGCCGGCTGCACATGCTCACCGGCATCCTGTCGTATGCCACCTCGCCCATCTGGATGGCGGTGCTGGTGCTGAGCTCGGTTCTGGTCTGCCTGGCCGCCGTTCACGGTCATCAGTATTTCGAGCCCGGTGCGTTCACGCTGTTTCCGAACTGGCCTGAATCGCGCGTGGACGAGATCGCTTCGCTGCTGACCATCACGGCATTCGTGCTGCTGTTGCCCAAGCTGCTCGGGCTGACGCTGGCACTCGTGAATCCCGTGCTGCGGCGCGGCTTCGGTGGGGCGGGCAAGCTTGCAGGGAGTCTCCTGCTCGAGCAGGCGTTCAGCATCGTGCTGGCGCCCGCGATGATGGTGTTTCACTCCACGTTCGTGGTCAGCACGCTTCTCGGTGTCCCCGTCGCGTGGGATGCGCAGGAGCGCGGCGATCGCGGCATCACTTTTCGTGAAGCGTTCCGGCGCCATCGGTGGCAGGTCGCGCTGGGAATCGCGTGGGGAGCGATCATTCTCACGTTTGCGCCGGAGTACATCTACTGGATGCTGCCGGTGCTCGCCGGGCTCATTCTTTCCGTGCCCCTCACCATGATCACCAGCCGCTCCAGCCTCGGATTGAAGCTTCGCGAACGCGGCTACCTGCTGACCCCTGAGGAGACGCATCCTCCCGTCGAGCTTGCAGAATTGCGGGCGCTGCAGTTGCAGCCGTCGCTCGCGGATTCGGCGCCGCCCCCGGACGATCGCCAGCTCGAAGATGTTTCGGCCATTCCAGCCCTCGCTCCGCTGCACATGGAGCCCGAGCCGTTGTTGATGCACTCGGTTCGCGGCAGCGCACATCAAATTCTGGTGTACAGGCGCGCGCGCCGCGCGCGCCTGAGCGCGCAACCAGGCGCGTAGCAGTTGGCGCCTACGACGCGTCGATCCGCCGGTAAGAGCTCACACGCCAGCTTTGCCCAGAATCTCCATTAGCTCGCGCAGCGAGGCGCCGAGCGTCGGATGATCAGCTTCGAAACGCACGGCGAGCTCTTCGACGCGTTCGACCCAGGAATGGCTGGCCGAGGCGGAGCTCCGCGGCAGTCGTTCCGCATCCCGCGCCATATCCTGCAGAAGACGCCTTGATTCCTCATCGAGGCTCGATGCGTGCCGCAATTCGCCGCGCAGCCGCTCCAGCGTCCGGCGCAGATCTTCTGAGTTCATCGCCATCTCCCACGGTTTGAAGGCGCAGCCCGCGAAAGCGTAGCATGCGCCGCTTCGCCTGCGGTTTGCTCTGAGGTGCTGCGCATGTCCATCTTCACTCGTTCGCTCCTGAGCTGCGTCTGCGCGGCGCTGCTCGGCACCGCGCAAGCGCAGGGGTTGCCCAGTGACACTCCGTCCAGCTTCACCGTAAAGCGCGACGCGTTCGATTTCGTGAAGCGCGAAGAGATGATCCCGATGCGCGACGGCGTGAAGCTGAAGACGTTCATTCTCATACCGAAAGGTGCGAGGGGAGCGCCGATGCTGCTCACGCGCACACCTTATGACGCTGCGGGCCGGATATCGCGCACGCAAAGTCCGCGAATGGCATCGGTGGTGCCGCAAATGGACGATACCGCGGTTGCCGCTGGCTACATCATCGTGTTCCAGGACGTACGCGGGAAATACGGCTCCGAAGGGGACTACGTGATGACCCGCCCCTTGCGTGGCCCGCTGAATCCAACCGCCGTTGATCACGCCACCGATGCGTACGACACCATCGAGTGGCTGGTGAAAAACGTACCTGAGTCCAATGGCCGGGTGGGGACGCTTGGCGGCTCGTACGAGGGTTACACCACCGTGATGTCGACCGTCCATCCGCATCCTGCTCTGAAGGTGGCGGTGCCGTTTGCCCCGATGGTCGACGGGTGGATGGGCGATGACTGGTTCCATCACGGCGCGTTCCGCCAGGAAGCCACGCTACCGTACATCTACGAGCAGGAAGGCACCCGTGGAAATGACGAGAAATGGTGGTCCGGAACGCGAGACAGCTACGACGAGTACCTGCGTACGGGATCCGCCGGCGACATGGCGGCATCGCACGGTCTCGAGCAGCTCGGTTTCTGGCGCGCGATCAGCGAGCACACTGCCTACGATGCCTTCTGGCAGGATCAGGCAGTGGACCGTCTGCTCGCGAAGGAGCCGCTGCAAGTGCCGACGATGATCGTTTCCGGGCTCTTCGACCAGGAAGACATCTACGGTGGCGCGACGCTTTACAAAGCACTCGCGGACAAGGATCCGGGAGGCGAGAAGCTGCACCTGGTGCTGGGACCGTGGAATCACGGGCAGGGCCGGCGTGAAGGCCGCAGTCTCGGCCAGCTCTCCTTCGAAGGCGACACCGCCACATGGTTCCGGCGCACCGTGATGCAGCCGTTCCTCGATCACTATCTGAAGGATGCACCCAAACCCGACACGCCGCGCGTTCTCATTTATGAGACGGGCGCGGACCAATGGCATCGGTACGACACCTGGCCTCGCTCGTGCGCGAGCGGGTGCGGCGAGAGGTCGCGCAATCTGTATCTGCAGGCGGGAGGCAAGCTGGGGTTCGATGCGCCAGCGCCTTCCGCGTCCAGCTTCGATGAATACGTCGCGGATCCTGCAAAGCCTGTGCCCTACCGCGAGCGCCCGACGCTCAATGCGGACGCGCCCGATGCCACGTGGGGCGACTGGCTCGTGGATGATCAGCGTTTCGCTGCTTCGCGGCCGGATGTGCTCGTTTACGAGACCGAGCCGCTGGCAGAGCCGCTGCGCGTCGCCGGCCAACCGGTCGCGAATCTGTTCGCTTCGACCAGCGGCACGGACGCGGACTGGGTGGTGAAGATCATCGACGTCTGGCCGGATGAGGATGCCAATCATCCGAAGCTCGGCGGCTATCAGCAGATGCTGTCGGCGGACATCATGCGCGGGCGATTCCGGGAGGATCCGTCGAAGGCGAAGGCCATCGCCGCCGGCAGGACGCTCGCCTATCGGCTGCCGTTGCCCAACGTGAGTCACACCTTCCGCGCCGGACATCGCATCATGGTGCAAATCCAGTCGAGTTGGTTTCCCCTCTACGACCGCAATCCGCAGCGGTTCGTGGCGAACATCATGTTCGCGAAACCGGGCGACTACATGAAGGCGACGCAGCGGATCTGGCGGTCGCCGCAGGCCGCGAGCGCGATCGAGCTCCCGGTCATCTCAGCGTCGGGAAGGTGATGCAGCGGCTCGCGGGGAAATTCCGGCGTGCCGCGATCGGGTTCTCTGAGACTCACGCCGCGTCATGAAATATCAGGCCTAACGTGCACCGATGGCCGCTGCGCAGGCGGCTCACGCCGTGACGCATGTTCACGCGATAAGTGCCGCGTGTTCCGCGCACGGGCCGGTGATGAACCGCAAACACCACCGCATCGCCTTGCCTCAGCGGCACCACATCCACTCGTGATTGCATTCTTGGCCGCTGCTCCGTGAGCACGAATTCGCCGCCCTCGAAATCCCTTCCGGGCTCGCTCAGCAAGACTGCAACCTGCAATGGAAAAGCGTGCTCGCCGTAGAGATCCTGATGCAGGCAGTTGTAGTCGCCCTCACCGTACTGCAGTAGTAACGGAGTAGGGCGCGTCTGGCCCGCTGCGTGACAACGAGCGAGGTACTCCGCGTGCTCTTCGGGAAAGCTTGTTTTCACGCCCAGCGCTGCGTACCAGCGATTCGCAATCGGGGTCAGCTGCGCGTAGAGCGAGGTGCGCAGCTCCTTCACTAGTTTCGGTAGCGGATAATCGAAATACTTGTATTCGCCGCGCCCGAAGCCGTGACGTGCCATCACGACACGGCTTCGGAACCGCGAATCCGATCGATACAGCGCGGCGATGGAGCTGCATTCCTGCGGCGTGAGCAAACCTTCGATCCTCGCGTAGCCGCGAGCATCGAGATCCTCTTCATTCACGCCGTCGCTTCCTTTTCCAGCAGCGTCTGCTTGCGCTCGATGCCCCAGCGGTAGCCGCTGAGCGCTCCATCGTTTCGCACGACGCGGTGGCAGGGAATGGCGACGGCAATCGGATTCGCACCGCAGGCCTGCGCGACCGCACGCACCGCCTTTGGCGCACCGATGCGACGTGCGATATCCGTGTAGCTTACCGTCTTGCCAGCCGGAATTTTGCGCAGTGCGCGCCATACGCGCAGCTGGAACGCCGTGCCGCGCACGTCCAGCGGCAGATCGAGTCCGATGCGCGGCGCCTCCACGAAACCGACTACCCGCGCGACGAGCTTTTCGAACTCGCGATCGGCGCCGATAAGTTGCGCCTTTGGAAATCGGTCCTGCAGATCGCGGATCAGAGAATCTGGATCGTCGCCCAGTGTGATGGCGCAGATCCCACGCTCGCTCTGCGCGACCAGAATGGAGCCGAGCGAAGACTCGCCGATCGCGAAGCGGATCTCCACATTGCGTCCGCCTGCGCGATAGTCCGTCGGCTTCATCCCGAGAATCTCGCCGGCCTTTTCGTAGAAGCGGCTGCTCGACTGGTAGCCGGCGTCGAATATTGCGTTCGTCACGCTTTCGCTGCTGCCGAGCTCCTTTCGCATCCTGCCGCCGCGATGAGCGGCCGCGTAGACCTTCGGGGTGAGCCCCGTGATGCGCTTGAACACGCGATGGAAATAGAACGGGCTCATTCCAGCGCGTCGCGCCAGAGTCTCGAGACTCGGCACTTCCTCCGCACGCTCGATGAATCGGCAGATCTCGACGACTGTCGCCGCGAGCTTCCCGGACGAGAGCGGATCGTCCGGCTTGCAGCGTTTGCAGGCGCGAAATCCGGCCTTCTCGGCGTCGGCACGCGTGGCATGGAACTGCACGTTCTGCGGGCGGGGCAGTCGCGAGCCGCAGGTAGGCCGGCAATACACGCCGGTGGTCCGCACAGAATAGAAAAACTTGCCGTCCGCGCCCGGATCGCGCGCGGCGAGCGCAGCCCACCGCGGGTCGCGAAGCGTGGCAGAGCCGGATCGTTCTCTCGTTTTCATGACCGCATTCATGATAAGCCCTTCATGACAGAATCGACGATGCCGCAAGCTTAGAGAGCGTGTCCGTTCGTCACACCCCGGCTCTTGCTCTCGAATTCGGGGGCTTTCAGTCGCAGAAGTGACGGATTCCGCGCGCCGGCCGCCGGGAATGGCTAGCATGCCGTCGGCTCGGGCTCAGGAGTGTGCGGCGCGATGGAATCGGTTTCGATGACTGCCCGGTTCACCCGCAAGGACTGGGAAGCCGTCCGCCAGGCTCAGACTCTGCGTCTCCTCTCGGAGAAGTGGCCGACGCGGCGCCGCATTCAGGTGTTGCTGATCATCCTGGCAGGTGCCGGTCTGGGCCATGCGATCGGCAATCTCGTGCCGGTCTACGCGATGTTTCTGGGTGGACTCGCCGGTGTGCTCTCCCAGCAGCTAGGAATACGAGCGACAGTGAAGCGCATGGCTCCGGATGAGGGTGGCCTTTTCCTCACCGAGCACCATCTCGAGTTCAGTGACCGGGGCTTTCGCTCGACACAGAGCGGCATGAGCACCTTCACCGATTGGTCCGCGGTACGCGCGCTCGCTGCATCAGACGAACATGTGTCTCTCTGGCTCGATCGGCAGCATTGCCAAACGATCCCGCTTCGATTCCTGCCGGAAGGGATCACGCCGGACGAATTCAAGAGTCGCATCGAGCACTGGACCGGCCGTACCTTCGAAGCAGGGACGGCGGCACTTGAAGCGGTGCGGGTGCGCGAATCCCCGAATGCGTGGTTGCACGCAGTAGGCAGACTGTTGCTCCTGCGCCCGGCGACAATACCTGCGGCTGCGGACGCACGCATCATTCCTTCTTCTGGCGCTGGTCAGTCTGGGAGTCTGGATAGGTTGCGACTGGCTGCGCGTTCAGCCGGATCCGCAGTTCTATCCCTATGGCATCGTTAGTCTGTGCTGGTACGTGTTGATGACACTCGCTGTTGCTGCTGTCATCGGGGCAGTGACGTACCCACCGGTGGCTTTCGGCCGAGTGCTGACGGTGCTTCTCGCGATTGCGCCGGTCGTCGTAGCTATCTTGTATCTGATGGACGGAACTTCCGGATGGCTCAACATCTGCGCGACCGCGGCGCTCGTGATTTATTTGCTCGCTTATGTACTGCGCGCTTTGCGGACACTGACTGGCGTCCTGCAGCTTCGCGCCGTCGCGATCGCAGCGTTCCTGGCGCTGGCCTTTTCCTGGGCGACTGATGCGCTCTACGTCGATCCCAGCGTCTGGTATGTGCCTGAGGATGAGGATCCCAACGCCTATTTCTCGCCCACCAGCGAGCCGCTACTGTTCTATCAGGCGAAGCGCATCGACGAGGCCGTCGCGCGCATGTCGCCATCGGATGCAGTATCTCCCAGCGCCTTTTTCCTGGGATTTGCGGGCTATGCAGATCAGCGTGTCTTCGCGGAAGAGATCAAGCTGGCCGCCAGGAACGTAGGAGCGAAATACGGATCGACCGGCCGCAGCCTCCTGCTCGTGAACGATCGTCGCTCGCTAGAGGCTGCTCCCCTTGCGACCCCAACATCGATGAGATACGCGCTGCAGGCCATTGCGAAGAAAATGGACGTGAGCAAGGACGTGCTGTTTCTCTCGGTTTCCTCGCACGGTTCGAGCGACGGCACGATTTCAGTCGCAAACGGTACGCTCGCCATGAACGATCTCTCGGCGAGCGATCTGGCCGATGCGTTGAAGCAATCGGGAATCAGGTGGCGCGTCGTCGTCGTTTCGGCGTGCTATTCAGGCACCTTCATCGAGCCGCTGCGCGCATCAGGCACGGCGGTGATCACTGCAGCCGCGGCCGATCGCACGTCGTTCGGCTGTTCCGACGATCGCGACCTCACCTATTTTGGCGAAGCGTTTTACCGGGATGCGCTGCCCCGAGCCGGATCGTTGCGTGAGGCTTTCGAGCGCACCCGCAAAGCCATCGAGGATCGTGAGAAGGTCGAAGGTGTGGAGCCTTCGCATCCGCAGGCGGAGTTCGGGGCGGGGATCATCGAGAGAGTCGATGGGTTGAGCGGGAAAG
>JADMIO010996607.1_pt1 | contig 35630 bp, 15 predicted proteins | sample 8958161 | NCBI WGS metagenome assembly JADMIO01 (sample SAMN16585339, study PRJNA669376) | soil metagenome | isolation source: Crop rotation soil | place: USA: Cullars Rotation, Alabama | collected 2011
TACAGATAATAAAAAATAATTATTTGTTAACGATAAGAAATAGTATGTAAAAATAAAAAATTTGTTTTTTTCAGTCCTTTGCCTATTTTGCGGCCTCTTTAGTTTTATTCAACCCCATCCTTTTACAAAGTGCCATTTTTTCGGATAATCTTCCGAAAGAACTTTTTATTAATTAACCGAAATTGACACTGTGGTAAAAATTGTTTTCGCACGTTATTGTTTTTTGTTCTTTTTCTTTCTCCTTTTTTCTTTCGGAGTAAAATCTCAAACTACCTATTATGTAAATGATCACAGCCGTGCCGGGGATTCCTACAGCCAAAGTCCGGGTAATGATCATAAGCAGGGAACCGCTGCTGCTCCGTTTGCTACCATTAGCCATGCCATTTCAGTAGCGAATAGCGGAGATATTATTTATGTAGATGCAGGTACATTTACGGAGCAACTGGAAATAAATAAGCAATTGAGTATTGTGGGTGCTGGAATTGGTATTACAAATATTAATTCGCCGGGCATGCTCTCCTTATCCTATACCATTCCTCCTAACACTACCGTGCACCGGCCAATTGTATATGTGCATGATGCTGCAGGAGTGGTTATTAAAAATATTACGGTGAATGGCCTTGGAAATGGAAATGCCAATAACCGCTTACAGGGAATTGCGTACCGTAATGCAGGCGGCACTGTACAGGATTGTGAGGTTAAAGCAATTCGTAACAATCCGATGGATGGTGTACAGGCAGGTGTGGCTATTTATGCAAATGCAAATAATGGCACTGCACGAACACTAAACCTGATTCATAATTTACTTACGGATTATCAAAAAAATGCAACTGTACTTGCAGGAAATAACCTGACAATTAATGTTGCTAACAATACAGTTATAGGTTCCGGCCCGCTTGATTTTACGGTGCAAAATGGTTTCCAGGTTAGCGATGGTGCATCAGGAACAATTACAAATAATGCAATTTCAAACATCAGTTATATCTCTTCAACTGTTGTTGCAGCCGGAATTTTAGTTTTTGGTCCGGGAAGTATTCAAACTTCCGGTAATGCGATAAAGGATGTGCAGGCTGGTATTTATTATAGCGGATCAGGTGGAAGCATCAGTAATAACATGGTGAGCAATACGGTTGCCGGCATGGGGGCTACACCTTATTGGTATTCAATCACTGTTGAAGACGGTAACTATAGCGTAACCGGAAATGAAATAAACGGGGAGGGAAATGGGGCAGGAATTGAAGCAGATGCATACGAAGGCCACGTGACAACGATGATTGCCACGAATAATTCCGTGATGAATATGGATGAGGGGTTTGTGATTGCTAAATATGGTTTAGGGGCGGTAAATGCGAACAATACGAACAATAGTATTACTGGCAGCACTAACAAAGCCATTCATAATTACGGAAGCACCACTTCCGATGTTAACTGTAACTGGTATGGTACAACTGACGGAGCAGCAATAGCTTCAAAGATCACCGGCCCGGTAACCTATACATCATTTTCAACGAATGGAACCGATATCCAGCCGGGAACGCCGGGCTTTCAGCCAGCTTCCGGTTCATGCGGCAGTACTACATGTACAAATGATGTAACAGCGCCGATCATCACTCTTAAATCAAACCCTACTGTCTTTCTAACGTCAGCTAATACCTACACCGTACAACTGAGTGATGTGCTGCAATCGGTGACTGATAACTGCGATCCCAACCCGGGTGCTACGGTTAGTACATTGAATATAAGTTGTAATAGTCCGGCATCCGGAAGTGGCGGAGCGTCTCACCAGGCATACGTAGCAAACAGTTCAACCGGTAATCAGGTATTCCAGGGAGAGCTGGGTATGGACTTCAGGGTGAATGCAGCCAATGGCATCGTCATCACTCAATTAGGTGCTTTCGATCACCAGGGCAATGGCATCATCGGTACCCAGCCGGATGGTAATGGCGGCTTCGGTATCCGGGTGGCCATCTTCAATAAAGCTACACAAGCTATCGTTCCCGGTCTTAGTACCGTGATCACAGGAGGCGGAGATGTTTATAGCGGCTATTACCGCTACAAAAATATTCCTGCTGTAACACTGCCTAAGGGTGACTACATTGTGATTGCTAAAGGCTACAATGCGGCTGAACTGGAAGGCAACAGCCAGGTGGGCGGTGGTCCTTATCCACAAGGCGACAATGCAGGAGGTGCCATCACTTACCTTAATTCAGGTTATTATGGTGCCGACAATCCTTCCGGCTTCAACTACCCAACCGGTTCGGCGAACACCGGAACCTCCAGCATCTATAAGGCAGGAACATTCAATTATTCTTTAAGTCAGGGCAATACCATAACGGTTACTGCTACTGATGTTGCCGGCAACCGGAGCCAGGCTAGTACAACAGTTAGTGTTGTTAACACTGCTTATGTGCTGACCACAAAAGATATTACAGTGGCACTGAACAGCAGCGGACAGGCAACTATTCAGCCGGCAGATGTGCTGCAATCGCTGAAAAACAGTTGTGGCATAGACATTACTACCAGCACTTTGAAGGTAAGCCCGTCCAGCTTTGACTGTAGCAGTATCGGTGGCGGTGGCGGAGTTACACCTTCCACTACTTCTTATTATCCTTTTGTTGCCAACAGTTCAACCGGCAATCAGAGCTTCCATGGGGAACTAGGCATGGACTTTAGAGTGAATGCTGCCGGAGGTATTGTGATTAATCAGCTGGGTGCCTTCGATCATCAGGGTAATGGTATATTGGGTACACAACCCGATGGCAATGGCAACTACGGTATCCGGGTAGCTATCTTCAGCAAAGCTACACAGGCCATTGTACCAGGTTTAAGTACAGTAATTGTTGGCAACGGAGATTCCTACAGCGGTAATTACCGTTACAAAAACATTCCTGCCGTAACCCTTCCTCAGGGAGATTATATCGTCATCGCCAAGGGCTATAATGGGAATGAACTGGTAGGCAATAGTTATGCAGGTGGTAGCCCTTACCCTGCCGGAGACAATGCAGGAGGTGCCATTACTTACCTGAACTACGCTTATTATGGACCGGACAATGCTTTGGGATTCAGCTATCCGGCCGGCGCCATCAATGTAGGTACCTCCAGCATCTACAAAGCAGGTACGTTTGTGTACAAAACACTGGCGACGGGTGGTAGTGCTGCGACTCTTAATGGCGGCACATCTTATCAACCCTTTGTTGCCAACAGTTCAACCGGCAATCAGAGCTTCCATGGGGAACTAGGCATGGACTTTAGAGTGAATGCTGCCGGAGGTATTGTGATTAATCAGCTGGGTGCCTTCGATCATCAGGGTAATGGTATATTGGGTACACAACCCGATGGCAATGGCAACTACGGTATCCGGGTAGCTATCTTCAGCAAAGCTACACAGGCCATTGTACCAGGTTTAAGTACAGTAATTGTTGGCAACGGAGATTCCTACAGCGGTAATTACCGTTACAAAAACATTCCTGCCGTAACACTGCCAACAGGCGATTACATTGTCGTTGCCAAGGGCTATAATGGGAATGAACTGGAAGGAAACAGTTATGCAGGTGGTAGCCCTTACCCTGCCGGAGACAATGCAGGAGGTGCCATCACTTATTTAAACTCGGCTTATTATGGTGCGGACAATTCTTCCGGCTTTAGCTATCCTTCCGGCTCGCTGAACGTAGGAACATCCAGTATTTATAAAGCAGGAACATTTACCTATGCCTTAAGTCAGGGAAACACAAATACAAGCAACAATAAAACGGTTACCATTACTGCCACAGATATATATGGAAATGTAACGACTGCTACTGCAACGGTTACGATTACCAATCCTTCCGGCAGTTGTTCATCTACACCTATAGTGGCCTATGTGGCAAACACATCCATCGCTTCCGTACAGACAACAGATGCATCGGTACCGGTAGTATTGGACAACATTACCAAGGCATTAAAGGTATATCCCAATCCTTCCAACGGGCAGTTCACCGTTCAGCTGGTTGATGTAAAAGGGGCAAAGGTGACCCTGCAGATTGCGGATGCAAGTGGCCAGGTGATTGAACAAAAGACCGTACCGCTAACCGGCAAAATGCCTTCACTGGCAATACCGGTAGATATCAGCAAACACGCAACAGGCATTTATGTAATCAAAGTCATCAGCACCGATGGCATACAGACAGCCAAAGTGGTTGTGAGCCATTAATAATAGTTAGTGTATTTGAAAAGGGGTTGCCGGAAATGGCAACCCCTTTTGGTATTTCAGAAGGTAGTGAATGATGAGTCGGGGAGCATAGGTGGCATAAGGTAGCATAGACATCGTTGATGCGGGGGCCGTGCAAATCATTTGTTACGGCCCATTCTGCATTGAATGGTAAAATAGTTTTGTCACGGTAGGATCAGGCCGGCCGGCTGACCTGGTGAGAAGAAGCGGAAAAGTAGTATTAGTCGGCAATCCGGACAAGGCAAACGAATTAGTATTTTTTTCAATTAACCATTCAAAATCGTCAACACCGGGTATTATTTAAATTTTGGTATTGCCAGCCAGGATTAGATATGGAATGGCCTTACCTGCCGCTGTTGTGTAAGAAACGGGTTTACGTAACATTAATTTGAATGGCATTTTTTGCGCAGGTGTTCCAACCTCCCGATGTAGGATCCGGGACAAGTTGTACAGAATTATTACTTTTTTTGATAGGAATGCCATTGGTAAAAAACTAACAAGCCGGCACAACTTGTCCCATAACCGATGATTGGTGGGGTAAAAGCCCTGCGCAGTATAAAATAAGCCTTGCTTTTTAAGTTTTCTATAACTACTTTTAATGCTCTCTTTTTCGGTTGCTTAATGCGTAACGTTTGGATAGTCGTAATCCTGTCCTCAGAAAAGACTTACACTATCGAAATCCTATTTTCAGAAAAGCCTCCATTTTCGAATAGTCAACTAAAACTAAGAGGCGACAATGCGGGCCTTTCTGATTAAATATTATTCCGGCTAATCGCCTTCCTGGTATCCTTACCATCGCTTCTTTATCGCTCTACTCAACCTTATTCAACCCTTATGAAGCAGCTTCTACGCCGTCTGTTTTGTGTTTGCCTGCTTGCCTCTTTTGCAGGGCAGGCTATTGCTCAATCCATCTGGACCAATCCCATCACCGGCACCAATCCCAACACTTCAAACCCCTACACTGCCGGGCAGACCGTTAATACCAATATAGGGGTATCCGGTATTGGACGTGGCACAGGTATAAACGGCAGTAATGCCGTGGATCGCTACGATGCAACCGGCTGGGATGCCGTGGCAACACAATGGGATGATTACTTTACGTTTACGCTTACACCCAATAGCGGCTTCAAAATAAATTTAGTAAGTTTTGTATATACCGGGCAGGCATCCGCTCAGGGACCCTCAAACTTTGCATTCAGGTCATCACTCGACGGTTTTAGTGCCAACATCGGTACACCCACCGCCACAGGAACAACCATTTCTTTATCCGGGGCTGCTTACCAGAATATAACCTCGGCCATTACCTTCCGGATTTATGGATGGAACGCCAACACTGGTACAGGTACTTTTGGCATCAATGATTTTACTTTTAATGGTACAGTGGTAGCTATTGCTCCTTCGCTCACAGCCAACCTGGGTGATCATCCTGCCAATGGAAATCCTGCTGCCGTAGTGGGAGAAACCATTACTTACCGGGATACGATTAAAAATGCCGGTACGGACAGCGCCAGAGGGGTTTCCCTCACCAATACGGCTCCTGCGGGAACCACTTTTAACCCGGGTAGTTTAAGAACCTCCGCCCTGGCAAGAGACGACAATTATTCCATTTCATATACTGGTATTCTTACTTCCAATGTATTGAATAATGACTATGGCTTAAACAATGGAGTACGCACATTAAGTATAGTCTCTTTTGGCCCCACCGCTTCCAATGGCACGGCTACGCTTGCGGGCACAACAGGATCAACAGACCTGGGAGCTCCCATAACCCTGAATGCGGATGGTAGTTTTACATGGGCAGCGCCTGCAGGCTTTTCAGGTACGGACAAGTTTACCTACATCGCTACAACCGGGGCAGCAGGACTACCCAACAACAGTGCTGTTGTTACCATACTTGTAGCACCTGATATTAGTTTTACCACCACTAATGTAAATCCTTCCTGTAATGGATCGTCTACCGGCAGCATTACCTTTTCAGCAAGTGGCGGTTCGGGAACCTTACTTTATTCTATCACCGGGGCAGCAGGAAGTTTCCTGCCTGGCCGTATTTTCAGCGGACTGGCGGCCAACACATACCCTTTGGCGGTTAAAGATGCTAACGGATACATTAAGACAGGCTCCGCAACGCTTACCCAGCCTTCGTTAGTGACGTATGGAATAACCAGTGTGACCCCAACCTGTAACAATGTTTCTAATGGCAGTATTACATTCACCAGTCCGGGTGGCGGAACAGGAGCACTCAGTTTTTCCATCATGGGCCCGGGTGGGCCGTTCCAACCCTCGCCCAGCTTCACCGTTCTGGCAGCAGGTACTTATACGCCGGTGGCTAAAGATGCAAATAATTGCACCAACAGCGGAGCACCGATCACCTTCACCAACCCGGCAGCACTTGTATTAGGAACACCCACAACGGCTAATCCGCTGTGTACCGGGCAATCCAGTGGAAGTATCACCTTCAACTCAAGCGGTGGTACGGGTTCACTTACTTATTCCATTACGGGAGTGGGCGGCACCTTTCAATCGTCGAATGTATTTAGCGGTCTTGCAGCAAATACGTACAACCTTGCGGTAAAAGATGCCAATGGCTGTACGGCCACAGGTACGGCAACGCTTAGCAACCCGGCTGCGATTGTGGTGAGCGGAACGATTCCGCAGTTGGTATACCAGACAGCCATGTCGAATGTGACCTTTAGCAAAACCGGTGGTGCGGGATCACCTGCAAACCCCTGGTCGGCAACAGGATTGCCGCCGGGTGTAAGTATTAATACAGCATCAGGTGTGGTTAGTGGCACGCCAACTGCCACCGGCAGCTTCAATGCCATTATTACGTATACGGACGCCAATGGCTGTACGGGAACAAAAAGCCAGACCGTTCTGGTAGGGCCTAATATCGTTGCTGAAACCTATACAGCTGTAGGAAATACGCAGCTTACAGGTGGGGTGGCAGCCCCTTCAACACCTTCTGTCGCCGTTTCATCAGTGGCTACCAACGACGTATCCGATGCCGCCATCACGTATGCAGTAGTTACAGGACCTGCACAGGGCACACTTACAACGTTTAACACCAACGGTACTTTCTTATATACCCCTGCAGCGGGTAATACTACTACCACGACATTTGTTTACAGCGGCACCAGCAATGGTGTTACTACCCAGCAAACTGCCACTATTAATTTCAATGGCAGGGTGTGGTATGTACGGGCAGGCGGAGCAGCAGGCGACGGACGTTCTAATACACCCTTTAATACCCTCGCTTCTGCAGGTTCACCGACTTCGGCTGCCAACGACTTTATTTATGTACTAAAAGAAGTAAGCGGGACCACGCCGGGAAGTATTGCTTTACAATTACTCCAGCAACTGGTAGGTGCAGGCGCAACATTAAATGTTCCGGCTGCCAGTCCAATATTGACGATTACCGGAAATGCGGCAAATACGCCTACCCTTACCGGAACGGCACCTGCTACGGCGGCTATTACCCTTGCCAGCAATGTAACGGCAACCGGCTTTAATATGGCGACAGCCGGGTTGACCGCAATTACCAATGCGGGTACCACCGTTACGGGTATTACCATAAATGTGGGCACTGTCACCACCACCACGGGTACGGGTTTGTTGATTAGCGGCAGTGGCAATACCGGCGCCATTACGCTAGCTTCAGTAACCACAGGTGCGGCGCCAAACGGTGTCAGCGTTACTAATTTTTCCAGCCCGGGCACGGTGGCTATAAACGGCGGTACCATTACCAATACGACGGCAGTGGGTATCAACTTTTCTAACATTACAGCTGCTTCACTTGGCGGTGTAACTATAAATGAAACCAGCCAAACAGCCCTGAGTATATTCGCCACTCCGCTTACGCTTACCGGCAGCCTTACTATTGCAACCAGCGGGGGAGGAGCCGGAGTAATAACCAGCGCCACGTCATCCATAGCAGCCGGTACAAATGCATTTTCGGTAACAAATACCGGTTCAGGATCGGGGATAGCCCTTACGTCGGGGTCTATTTCCGTTACAGGGTCCAATAATACCATCAGCACGCAGACTGGTGTAGCCCTTAATATGACAGCGAGCGTTACGGCCGCCGGTGTAACCTTTGCCAGTGTTTCATCAAATGGGGCCACAACTGGTATTAATCTGACCAGTGTTAACGGACCCGGAAGTATCAATATAGGCGGTGGCTCGTTAACAGGCGCTTTAGGTCCCACTTTCAATGTCAGTGGGGGGAATGCGGCAGTTACCTATAGTGGCTCCATAACCCAGAATACTTCCGGGGCATCCATGGTAACGATTTCGGGTGCAAACAGCGGAAATATTACTTTTAATACGGGCACATTGAATGCCGGTGGTGGAGATGGTTTACAGTTTGATAATGCAGACGGCACTTATAATTTTAATGGAACAACAACGCTGAATGGCGGTAATGCCGGAATCTCTATTTTTAATGGCTCTGCTGGTACGTTCAACTTTGCTACCACTTCGGGCAGCATTGCCATTACAAACCCTTCGGGTACTGCATTTGCAGTAGGGGGCACCAGCAATTCGGCTACTATTACGTACGATGGCAATATCACTAAGAACAATGCGGGTAATATGGTGAGCATCGTTAATCATACAACCGGCACAATTACGTTCTCTGCCGGCAATACCCTAAGTGCCACAACGGCTTCAACGGGTAACGGTTTGCAGTTTGACAATGCCGATGGTACCTATAATTTCAACGGAACAACAACACTGAATGGCGGTGATGCAGGGATAGATATATTGAATGGCTCAGGCGGAGCATTTACCTTCAGCAGCACTACCACAATTACTAATCCATCGGGCACAGCATTTAATATCGGTTCGGCAGTTGCAAGCAGTGGAGGCGGAGGGAATGTCACTTACAATGGAACAATCACAAAAAACACCGCCGGCAGAGCCATAGAGATACAGAATAAAACCGGTGGAACAGTTGCATTTAACGGAGCCATTTCAGCAACTGTGAGCAGCACCGGTATAAACCTCGCTTCAAATACGGGTGCTACTATAAATTTCCCTGCGGGACTTAATTTGAACGGAGCCGCCGCTGCTTTTATTGCAACGGGTGGCGGAACCGTTACTGCTACTCAAAACAATACCACCATACTTAACATCATTAACAATACTTCGGGAACAGCACTCAATGTGACCAATACTATAATTGGCGCATCCGGGTTAACTTTCCGAAGCATCACGTCAACCGGGGGAACCGGAACAGGGATTATCCTGGACAACACAGGTACAACCGGCGGGGGCTTTACAATTACAGGCACGGGTACCACTGCCGGATCGGGTGGAACGATTGCAAATAAAACGGGCGTGGATGGCTCAGTTGCAACTGGTTGCGGGATGTATCTGAATATCACCGAGAAAGTTTCATTGTCAAATATGAATTTTACCGGACCTATTCAAAATTTTGGCATCCGCGGAAAGGCAGTGAATGATTTCACCCTCAAAGAGTCGAATTTTACGGGTGTATTTGGCACAAACAATACCGGAGGCGTTGTTGAATCAACTATTCACTTTGGTTCACAAGGTGCGGATGGTTCAGGCAATGGCTTAACAGGAACAGCACAATTCCTTGGCAATAATATAGCAGGTGGCTTTACTGACAATCTCGGGATATTCAATAATAATACAGGAAGTCTGAACATGACCGTAACAGACGGTACTAATCAGGCGATTTTTGGCCATAATGCAACTACAGGGAACACCGCTAATGATGCTATGATCATTGAAAGCAGGGGTAATGGTGGCGCTGCGGGGGCAGGCTTTAATCTTACTTTATCTGTAACAAATGTTGAGTTTCAGGGGGCAAGAGGTGATATGATTCAGACCATAGCGGCGAGTAATGCCACACATAACATTACAATACTTAATAACACTTTTCATAATACACATCCTCAAATCATAACCGGGGGTGGCGGAATAGCAACAAATGGTGGGGGCTCAGGATCGAATTATATTCTTAATTATAATATCGAAGGAAACAGTTTCCGCGGAGCGAAAAGTTCACCTATTCATATTGGTACGGGAGGTTCCAGGGCTACTATCCGGGGAACCGTTCTAAATAATATTATTGGTGTTGATGATCCAAACGTAGGCGTTGCTCCTAACGACATTCCGCCCCCTGAGCAAGTGATAATGGGAATGGGATCAATTTATATCATGAAAAAGTTGCAGGTGCTGGTACCATAACACATGCTATAAGAATACAAGGAAACCAGGTTCGTGATGTTACCGGGATTCCAATTTTCCTCCGTTCAAACGCAGCGGACCTTTTGGGAACAAGCAGACTTGAGGCTACTGTTTTGAATAACGTTGTCGAAGAAGTCAAAACCGGGAATGGTTCAACAACAACCGGAACAATTAGCGCAGTGTACTGTCAGACAGCCTGTGGTGGAATACCAGATAATGCTATCATGGGGCTGAATTTTAGAAACAATGATTTTGATTTGAGAACGACTACAGGAGGAGCTGAAAATAACTGCTTCTTGTTTGATCAGTGTGCTGCCGAAGGTTATTACTATTTCCCGGGATACGCCGGCGGACAAACAAACAGTTCAGCCTTAAGTAGTTATTTGGCTGGTGCTCCTTATTCAAATACCATGTATAACGGGCAAAATCCGTCAGTACCCGGCAGTTTCGTATATCTGAATGCCTTTGCAAAAAATGAAGCTTTTGTACTTCTGCCGGTTCCACTTTACGCAGCCCATTCTCCATCTGCAGTTAGTAAAGTCAATAGCGTTTCGATTGCTGAAGTAAATAATTTATTGAAGGCTGCATTAAGAAGATATGAGAAGAGTGGTGTAACGAAAGAGGAAATGGACAAACTAAGGAAGGTTAAGGTCGCTGTTTCTGACATGCCGGTTTTATTCTTAGGGGCCAGCAGCGGGGGAACAATTACCATAGATGCTGATGCTGCCGGATTTGGGTGGTTTGTGGATGAAACCCCGGATGATGATACAGAGTTTAAGGGTTCAACAAAAGTTGCTGGCAAGATGGATCTTTTGACAGTACTGATGCACGAGCTCGGACATCATATAGGCCTTTCTGATGATCAATGCGATAAGGAATGCGACTTGATGAATGGTGCACTGAAACCCGGCGAACGGAGACTTACGTTCACACAAAATTCTAAGGGATGTAAGGCGCAATTAAGTAGTACAAACACGAACCATTAAACTTCCGGGCATAAACCCCATTACCCATCACCAGCTTACACAATGAAAACAGACGCCATCATAAACAAGTTATTCCTGTTCTTTTATTGCCCGGTTATAACCTGTTAGCATTGGTGCCATTTCGAAGAACTAAACAGTGAAGATTGTGTATGACGCAACCGTCAGCTCAACCTTCCCAACGTAACCGGACTGATCACACCAGGGAACGGTAAGCAGGAGTAATATTTACGTCATTGTTGGTGTTGTTACCAATAAGATTTCGTTCGGATAAAGTTTTATGAGCGGACTAACAACCTATTTAATCTCGTTGCTACAGTTTACCCCGCCATTAAGCGAGGCTCAGTTCAACGGCTTCGGAGTTGTCAGCCGACCTCACCCCAACCCCTCTCCGAAGACGAGGGGCAAGAACCCGGAGAGGAGCGAAAGACGGAAGTATTTGAATAGAGAAATGAAGAAAATATAAAGACTTGCAGTACAAGTGTACGACGCAACGATGATACCATAAAAAAAGCGGCGTTTACTGAGGTCAAACTAAAAATTATATCCGACGAAAAACCAGTGCGGTAAAAAATAATTCTGACTATCAAACGATCGATATGAACCCTACCTACCTGATCAGAAAAATTACTGTTGTTGCTATATTACTTTTTAGTAATATCAGCTTTTCGCAGACAAGCCCATTGCCTATCGGTACTATTCCCCCCGGGGATAGCATCATTGTCGTGTACGGGGCAACGGTGAACAGCGGCCCTTCGATCTCTAACCAGGGAAGCATTAGTGGTGCCAATTTCTCTACCTTCAATACCAATGACCCGAAAACCCCTGCACCCAACGACCCTACCATTACCCAGGTTCAGGCGCTGACTGCCGGGGCGGCTCTGGATTTTGATGGTACAAACGATTTTGTGAGTGTGCCGCACAATGCTGCTTTAAACCTTACTACGCTTACGGTGGAGTGCTGGATTAAAACCAGTGTAAGTAAATTCCCGGCTGGCATTGTGAGTAAGTATGTATCAGGAGAAGGCTGGCGGATTTACCAGAATAATACAAACATTACCGCCTCTGTAAACACTTCAGGCGGAAGCTGCACGGTGAATTCCTTCGGCCAGTCTATTAGTGACGGAGCATGGCATCATATTGCTTTTTCCATAGATCCTTCCGGTGGGAAAATATATATTGATGGTGTTCTTCGTGGCACAGGTATCTGGACTGCCGCACCCGCAGCGCTGACCAATACAGCGCCAATGAATATCGGATTTTACACAGGCGTTATCGGAACTGATTACTTCCAGGGAGTGGTGGACGAAGTACGGGTATGGAGCGTAGCCCGCACATGCGATCAAATAAACCAACTACGCAATTGTGAATTTATTCCGCCATTTACTGCGGAAGTAAGTAGTTTATTAAAGGCGTACTATAAATTCAACCAGGGCAATGCCGGTGCTAACAATGCCAGTGAAACTACATTGACCGATGCCACTGCCAATGCCAACAATGGAACGCTTACCAACTTTGCCTTAAACGGACCCACTTCCAATTGGGTAGCGCCGGGAGGGGTGACTACAGGCGTAAGTTGTCCTGTAAGCATTAGCGCTGCTGAAATAAATGTAAAAGGAAATAATACAACAATAGCGGATGGGAATGCCACCCCTTCTTTCGTAGACCATACCGATTTTGGAAATGCCAATACAGGCGGTGGAAATGTGGTAAGAACATTTACCATTGAAAATACAGGAACTGCCACTTTAACGATCAGCACCATTAACGTTACCGGAACCAATGCAGCAGAGTTTGTTGTTTCCGGTGCCCCATCAAGTGTAACGGCTGGTAGTTCAGCTACCTTCAATGTTACTTTCACACCTGCTGCTGTGGGTACCCGAACAGCTACGGTACATGTAAACAATAGTGATTGCGATGAAGCTGATTATGATTTTGCGGTACAGGGAACAGGTGTTACACCATGTCTTGATGAGATCAATGTGAAAGGGAATAATGTAACGATAACAGATGGAGACGCCACTCCTTCTGCTGCAGATCATACGGACTTTGGAAATGCAAGTACCGGTGGTGGAAATGTAGTAAGAACATTTACTATTGAAAATACGGGCACGGGTAATTTAACCATTAGCAGCATTACCGTTACGGGAACCAATGCAGCAGAGTTTGTCGTTTCCAGTGGACAATTAGGTGTAATAACGGCTGGTAGTTCGGCTACGTTCAACGTTACGTTCACGCCAACTGCATTAGGTGCACGAACTGCTACCATACATGTAAATAGTAGTGATTGTGATGAAGCTGATTATGATTTTGCCGTAACCGGAAATGGTGTTGCTGCATGTCCTGCTGAAATAAATGTAAAGGGAAATAATACAACAATCACTGATGGAGATGTTACACCATCTGCTACAGATCATACAGATTTTGGAAATGCTAATACAGGCGGTGGAACCGTGGTTAGGACCTTTACGATTGAAAATACAGGCACGGGTAATTTAACCGTAACTGGAATTACAATGAGTGGGGCTGATGCAGCACTATTTACTGTAGGTACGTTAACCCCTGCTTCCCCGATTATTGCAGGTGGTTCAGCTACATTCACCGTAACCTTTGCCCCAACCACTACAGGATTAAAAACAGCCACTGTCAATATTGCAAATAATGATTGCGATGAAGGCACGTATGATTTTGCTGTGCAGGGAACGGGTACAACAGTTTCTAATATTCGTTATGTTACGCAATCAGGAGCAGGTGCAAAAGATGGTACTTCGTGGAGCAATGCTTACGGGGAGGCGGAGTTTCAGCCTAACTTAAATACAGCAGTAGCAGGCTTAGAGTTTTGGGTGGCTTCGGGAACCTATAAACCTGGAGCAACACGCACAACTTCGTTTGGCATCCCTTCGGGTGTAAGTGTGTATGGCGGCTTTGCAGGCACAGAAACATCCCGGTTACAGAAAAATTCAGTGGCAAATGTTACCATACTTAGCGGTGATATTGGGACCGCCGGAGATATAACGGATAACAGCTTCCATGTTATTTACATTACCGGGATGACCAATATAACATTAGACGGGTTTACCATACGCGACGGTTATGCCAACGGAGGCAATCCGAATGACCGTGGGGCGGGCATAAGATTGGAAAACTCCAGTACCGTTACGCTGGATAGTTTAAAGATGACTAACAATGAAGCCACAACAGCTGGAGGCGGAGGTATAGAATTGGGTGGTGTTGTTAATATCAATCTTCAGAATTCCACGCTTCAAAATAATATATCGGGTGTGTTTGGTGGAGGCATTTATGTGTTTAATGGTTTATCCATCACTGTTAGTAAATGCGATTTTATTTCAAATGTGGCAGATTATTCAGGCGGTGGCATACACAATGAGGGGACAATGATAGTTAATAATTGCAGGTTTATTTTGAACACCGGCATCGGGGGTGGCGTTGCTAATGTTGGAAGTACAACGATTAATAAATCTTATTTCTATAATAACCAGTCGTTAAACGGAGGTAGTGGTGCCTTTCAAAATTTAGGGGGAACTTCCACTCTCACCAATTGTGTACTAGCCAACAACAAAGCGTTACATGCCACCAATATTGGCAGCGGTGGCGTGGTATTAACCGGTACCGTTAACCTAACGAATTGTACGCTGTCGGAAAATACAACCGCCAGTACGACTAGTCCTAACGGCAATGGGGTTTATGTACTTTCCGGCGCTACGGCAAACCTGAAAAATACCATTGTTTGGGGATCGGCAGCCATGCAAATAATTAATGAGGGGACAATCAACTATACCAACAGCCTAGTAAAGGGAGAAACTTTAACCTGCCCGAACAAAACAGCGGACCCCTTATTCATTAACCCTGCAGATCCCCATGGAACAGATAATATATTCGGTACTTCCGATGATGGCCTCATGATCTCAATCAGTTCCCCGGCTAAAAATTCCGGAACAAATACCGGCGCTCCCGCAGATGATGTGGTGGGCACCAGCCGTCCGCAGGGAACTACGGTTGACATGGGCGCATATGAAGTGGTTGAAGCTGCTACGGTTGGTGTACCGGAAATGAATGTTCGGGGCAATAGCATAACGATAACGGATGGGGATGCTACGCCTTCTCTTACTGACCATACAGATTTTGGAAATGCCAATACAGGCGGCGGAAATGTGGTTCGCACTTTTACCATTGAAAATACCGGTACGGATAATTTAACCGTAAGCGGAATTACAATGACTGGCGCTAATGCAACCCTATTTACCGTTGGCGCTTTAACGCCAGCTTCTCCAATTATTGCAGGTGGTACGGCTACGTTTACCGTAACCTTTACCCCAACCACAGCAGGCTTAAAAACAGCCACCGTCAATATTGCAAATAACGATTGTGATGAAGGTACCTATGACTATGCGGTTCAGGGAAATGGCGTAACACCCTGCCCTGCTGAGATCAATGTAAAGGGAAATAACACATCAATTACTGATGGGGATGTCACACCTTCCGCAACAGACCATACGGATTTTGGTAATGCAAATACCGGAGGTGGAAATGTGGTAAGAATATTTACCATTGAAAATACAGGAACAGCTAATCTGACCGTAACCGGAATTACCATGACCGGTGCGGATGCAGCCCTATTTACGGTAGGAGCATTAACCCCTGCCTCCCCGATTGCTGCGGGTGGTTCAGCAACATTCACCGTGACCTTTGCTCCAACCACTACTGGCTTGAAAACAGCCACCGTCAATATTGCAAATAACGATTGTGATGAGGGTACGTATGACTATGCTGTTCAGGGAACAGGGGTTAATCCTTGTCCAGCTGAAATAAATGTAAAAGGAAATACAGTTTCTATCGTTGATGGGGATGTCACACCTTCCGCAACAGACCATACGGACTTTGGAAATGCAAATACGGGTGGCGGAAATGTGGTAAGAACTTTTACCATCGAGAATACAGGAACTGCTAATTTAACCGTTACAGGGATTACGATGACCGGTGCTAATGCTGCCTTATTTACGGTAGGCACCTTAACCCCTGCATCCCCGATTATTGCAGGTGGTACCGCTACTTTCACCGTGACCTTTGCTCCAACCACTACTGGCTTAAAAACGGCGACGGTCAATATTGCCAGCAATGATTGCGATGAAGGCACCTATGATTATGCCGTGCAGGGAACAGGCATCCCTCCATTGACCATGTTTTATGTAAATGATGGCTTTACAAGCGGTGATGGCTATACAACAGCAACGGGTAATGATGCAACCGGTAACGGCACCACCACCGCACCCTACCGCACCATTACCAAAGCTCTCTCCCTTGCCTCGGCAGGTAACACCATTTTCGTAGATGCAGGAACCTACACAGAAGATGTATTGGTAAACAAAGCAGTAACCATCAGAGGCCTGGATTCTTCTAAAACCATCGTTCAGCCTGCCACCAGCAACCCGGTTGGTTCAGGCGGTACCTTGGGTGGCAATACCATCTTCCTGGTACAGGCAAACAATGTAACCATCCAGGATCTTACGGCCGATGGAAACAACCCCGGCATCGGTGGTGCAGTAGATGCACGGAACGGTATTGTTACCGACTTCAACAGCGGTGATTATACCAACCTGGTGGTGCATCATGTAACGGTAAAGAACATCTACTTCCGCGGTATCTATTCTGCCTACGGTTCCACACCGGGCCAGACCTTCAACTTCCATCATAACACCGTCACCAATGTGCAGGGTGATCCAAACGGTTCCATCGGCATCTTCAACTTTGGTAACGCCGGCATCATTGACAGCAACAAGGTGAGCAACACCCTGGATGCCATTGCTGCCAATCAGTCTACGGGTACCAGGTTCTCCAACAACATCACAACAGGCAGTGGCATCCATACCGATAACAATGGCGGCAGCGGTGGTGCTACCGATACACTGAAAGGCAACACGATAGCTAACGTTGGCTCAGGCGGATATGGTATCATGCTATTTCAACCTTCCTTTAATGTGATCGTTGAGGAAAATACCATTACAGGTGCCAATATCGGAATTGGCAATATTGGTGCAGGTGTACCTGCCGGCTCACCCGTTTTCAGAAGAAACACCATAGACGGACAAAATGCCGCTAATTCAACCGGTGTTTTCCAAACCACTTCTATTCCTGGTTTTACTCCATCGAATGTATCGGGCACCTATCTGAATAACTTCATCAAAAACAACCAGCAAGGGTTTTACCTCAAACAGGAAGCCGGCTTTACCAGCACTATTGAAGTGCATGAGAATTCTATCACCAACAATCCAACAACGGTAGCCATAGCGGTAGGACCTGATGGCGCCGGAACACTGACGAACAACTTCAGTTGCAACTGGTATGGTGGTTCTGCTCCGGTGGTAACCGGTGGAACGTTAAACTATCAGCCTACATTGATACAGGGAACGGATAATGAACTTGGTACCCCCGGCTTCCAGCCGGTGCCCGGTTCATGCAGAAACTGTGTGACACCGGATGTGATAGCCCCCACCATCACTCTCAAACCAAGCCCCACCGTATTCCTCAATGCAGCTAACACCTACACCGTACAACTGAGCGATGTGCTGCAATCGGTGACAGACAACTGTGATCCAAACCCAACTACAACGATTAGCACGCTGACCGTAACCTGTGCCAACCTGGGATCAGGCGGAGGTAGCAGCACACCACATCAACCCTTTGTAGCCAACAGCTCAACCGGTAATCAGAACTTCCAGGGAGAACTGGGCATGGACTTTAGGGTAAATGCAGCCAGTGGCATTGTTATTAATCAACTTGGTGCTTTCGATCACCAGGGCAATGGCATCACTGGCACCCAACCTGATGGCAATGGTAACTTCGGTATCCGGGTAGCCATCTTCAGCAAAGCTACCCAGGCTATTGTACCAGGTCTGAGTGCCGTGATTGTAGGTAACGGGGACTCTTACAGTGGTAATTACCGTTATAAAAACATTCCGGCCGTAAACCTTCCGCAGGGAGATTACATCGTCATCGCAAAAGGGTACAATGCGAATGAACTGGAAGGCAACAGCTACATAAGCGGTGGCCCTTATCCGCAGGGAGACAATGCATCAGGAGCGATCTCTTATTTGAACACAGCTTACTATGGAGCAGACAATCCTTCGGGCTTCAGCTACCCTACCGGCTCCATCAATGTAGGCACTTCCAGCATTTACAAAGCAGGAACGTTTACCTATGCACTTAGCCAGAACAATACGGTAACCGTAACAGCAAAAGATGCTTCTAACAACCAAAGCCAGGTAAACGTATCGGTCACCGTTATTGACACCTTCTATGTGCTGACCACAAAAGATATAACCGTGGCACTGAACAGCAGCGGACAAGCTACTATTCAGCCTACCGATGTACTGCAATCACTGAAGAACAACTGTGGTATTGATGTTACCAGCAGCACTTTGCAGGTAAGCCCCTCCAGCTTCAACTGTAGCAATATCGGTGGCGGATCTGTTCCCTCCTCCACCTCTTTCTATCCTTTTGTGGCTAACAGTTCAACAGGCAATCAAAACTTCCAGGGTGAGCTGGGTATGGACTTTAGGGTAAATGCAGCAAACGGCATCTCCATCAACCAACTAGGAGCCTTCGATCACCAGGGAGATGGCCTCATCGGTACACAGCCCGATGGCAATGGCAACTTCGGTATCCGGGTGGCCATCTTCAGCAAAACGACACAGGCTATTGTACCGGGCCTTAGCACGGTGATAGTAGGTAACGGAGACTCTTACAGTGGCAACTACCGCTACAAGAACATTCCGGCTGTAACACTGCCGCAGGGAGATTACATCGTCATTGCCAAGGGCTACAATGCCAACGAACTGGAAGGTAATAGCTACATGGGTGGTGGCCCGTATCCGCAAGGCGACAATGCAGGCGGAGCCATCTCTTACCTGAACTTCGCTTACTACGGAGCAGATAATCCTTCGGGCTTCAGCTATCCTACCGGCTCTATCAATGTAGGCACTTCCAGCATCTACAAAGCAGGCACCTTTGTGTACAAAACACTGACCACAGGTGCAAACGTAGTCACCCTCACGGCAACGGATGTGTATGGTCATCAGAAACAGGCAACAGCCAATGTATCAGTAGTGGACAACAGCGGCCCGATGATCGTAACCAAAAACATCACCCTGCCGCTGAATAATACGGGAAATGCCAGCATTACGCCGAATGATGTACTGCAATCACCTATCACGGATAACTGTGGTGTAAACAATGCCAGCATCTCTGTTAGTCCCAACAGCTTCACCTGTGCTGATTATTCCGCCGGTGGCGGCAGCGGTACCCCTCATCAACCCTTTATAGCCAACAGCTCAGCAGGCAACCAGGTATTCCAGGGAGAGCTGGGTATGGACTTTAGGGTAAATGCAGCCGGTGGCATCATCATCAATCAGCTCGGAGCTTTCGATGACCAGGGCAACGGCATCACCGGTACACAGCCTGATGGCAATGGCAACTTCGGCATTCGGGTAGCCATCTTCAGTAAAACAACCCAGGCTATTGTGCCAGGTCTGAGTGCCGTGATTGTAGGGAATGGGGACTCCTACAGTGGTAACTATCGTTACAAGAACATCCCTGCCGTAAACCTTCCGCAGGGAGATTACATTGTGATAGCCAAAGGGTACAATGCAGCAGAGCCGGAAGGCAACAGTTATATAAGCGGTGGTCCTTATCCGCAGGGAGACAATGCAGGGGGAGCCATTAGTTATTTGAACACGGCTTACTATGGGGCAGATAATCCTTCCGGCTTCAGCTATCCTACCGGCTCCATCAATGTAGGCACATCCAGCATCTACAAAGCAGGCACCTTCACCTATGCCCTGGGTCTGAGCAACAGTAAAACAGTCACAGTAACCGCCACCGATATCCATGGTAATACATCGCAGCAAACGGCCGTGGTTACGCTCACCAATCCTTCCGGTAGTTGTACACCTGCACCGGTGATGACCTATGCAGCCAAAAGTCAGCCAACAGACGGCCCGGTAATACTGGATAATGTTAAAATGAGCCTGAATGTCTATCCCAATCCTTCCAGCGGACAGTTTAGCGTTCAGTTGATGAATGTAAAAGCGCCTACAGTAACCTTACAGATCATGGATGCCAATGGGCAGGTGATTGTACAGAAAACAGCAGCACCGGTCAGCAAGACTTCATCACTGACGATACCGGTAGACATCAGCAAACATGCATCGGGTATTTACCTGATTAAAGTCATCAGTACCGATGGCATACAGACCGCCAAAGTAGTGGTGAGCCGGTAAGGGGAAAGCTTAATGGTTACATGATAAAATCCCGGTTGCAAAAGCAACCGGGATTTTATGATATCTTATCCGACAACCTTCATATGCCACATAGAGGTGTAAGTGGCCAGCTATCGCATGGATACGCTTTTCTTTGAATGGTTTCAAATACCTGGAACCGGAAAGTTTTAAAAAAAAAGTGATGATATAGCCGGAGATGCTGACAAATGAATACCCTACACACTACCTATCAATAAATTCCTGATTCCGGTAAGGAAACAAACCGGGGCTACTTCTACAAGAATGTAGTTTACAGTGTATTGAATAGAGTAATAAAAGCACGTATATGTACCAGGCTTTTATTGTTATGGTAAGCATTGTATTTTACCCAATCGGCCGGCTCCCTTCTGTATGTGTTTTAGCCTGCTTAGTGTCTTTCGCTTGTTCGTTTATCTGCATGATAGTCAGGGAAGTGCTTTACATCGTCTGTTGATACATCTACTGTGGCCTGGGAGGTAAACCAGTCTAATCCTTTTATATGTTCAGGAGAAAGGATTACTTTTTTGCCGGGCAGCCAGTTGCCTGTATCCACAATCAGTGAATCAATTTTCCAGGAGCTGTCATCAATGATAAAACCATCTACATTTCCTACATCACCGTTGGTAGCGGCTATGGTGTACTCTTTTACATTGCCGGTAGTATACAAATGGCGCTCCTGCGATGTACCGGTGTTTTGCTGTACATCGCTGCCGGTCTTTTGCAGATCATCATTGTGCATGGCATCATGTATGGCCACTTCCAAAGGTTCCGCTATCACAGGCGTCATCATACCTACCGTACCAATACCACCCGGCCATTTATCGTGGCTCCAGTAGCCGGTCCATGGATAATGCTGGTGCAGCTCCTCTTCATGATGGCGGCCAACCGGTTTTTCTACGTCAATATTGGGACTGTGTTTTACCTGGTCTATGGTAAGATTTACCCTGAAAACCTTGTGTTCATTGTCTATGCCCTGCAGTGCCTGCGGCGAAAGCAACACTTTGCGGCCCGACAACCAGTTGCCTGTTTCCACCACTAAGTAGCGAATGGTCCAGGAGGTATTATCAAATAAAAAGTCAGTTACCTTTCCTACTTCCCCATCCGTTGCCCCGATATGATAACCGGTTAGCTCTTTGAGATTCCTTTTCATGGTTATGGTGTTTTTGGTTAGAATTACAAGATGTAGGATTGCAAGTTTGCTGCCTGCTTTGCATTTTCCAGGAAACTGTTTTAAATTATATGTTTTATAATAAGATAGTGGGAGGTGTGAAACTCATCTTCAGAAGTGTGGGAATAATAAGAGATTATTGTACCCTGACTGTGCCTTATGCCGTACCGCCCGGAAGTAGTAAATCAGGCTGTTTAGTATTTATTAAAGTTAAGCAAATGCTTCGCTATCCACCATTTTTAAAGTATCTGAAATCAGTTTATTATTGTAGTTGTTATCGTTTTTACAGGAGGTGTTGTCAAGTTGTTAACCAACATGTAGCTACTGAAAAAATAGCGGATCGTTACGCTTCTTCGTTATCACAATCCGATACGGCGTATAACCCGGACTCATTTCATGACTATATCTTGTTCAGCCAAAACAATCTACATTTAGTTCCTAATTACGTATTGCATGCCTCCCTATATTTTAGCTTTCGATCAGGGCACCACCAGCTCCCGTGCCATTTTATTTAATAAAGAAGGCGCAATTGTTTCTACTGCACAAAAAGAGTTTACACAACTATTTCCGGAACCTGGCTGGGTAGAGCATGACCCTAATGAAATATGGAGTACCCAATTGGGTGTGGCAGCCGAAGCGGTTAGCAAAGCAGGGGTGACCGTAAAAGACATTGCTGCTATTGGTATTACCAACCAACGCGAAACCACCGTGGTATGGGACCGGAAAACAGGACAGCCCATTTATAATGCCATTGTATGGCAGGACAGGCGTACTGCCACTGTATGTGATGAACTGAAAGCTCAGGGGCATGCTTCATTGATTCAGCAAAAAACAGGACTGGTGATTGACGCTTACTTTTCTGCTACTAAACTACAATGGATATTGGACAATGTACCCGGTACAAAAGAAAAAGCGGCTAATAATGAATTATGTTTTGGTACCATAGATAGCTGGCTGCTGTGGAAGCTTACGAATGGTAAGGTTCATGCAACAGATGTAAGCAACGCAAGCCGCACCATGCTGTACAACATACATACACTTAGCTGGGATGAGGACCTGTTGCAACTGCTACGTATACCGGCAGGCATATTGCCGGAAGTAAAAAGCAGCAGCGAAATATATGGCTATACACAACACATTTTAACTGCCCACAGCATTCCGGTTGCAGGTATGGCCGGCGACCAGCAGGCAGCAATGTTCGGACAAATGTGTATGCAACCGGGTATGGTAAAAAATACGTATGGCACAGGTTGTTTTATGCTGATGAATACGGGAGAACGACCTGTGCCTTCTGCCAACCATTTACTTACAACCATTGCCTGGCAGGTAAATGGAAAAACACAGTATGCTTTGGAAGGCAGCGTATTTATTGCAGGCGCAGTGGTACAATGGCTGCGGGATGGTTTACAACTGATACGGTCATCTGCAGAAGTTGAAAGTCTTGCACAGCAGGTAGCTTCCAGTGAGGGCGTTTACATGGTACCTGCTTTTGCAGGCCTAGGCGCTCCTTACTGGAATCAGCATGCACGTGGAATGATGGTTGGTATTACCAGGGGAACAACGGCTGCACATATAGCAAGAGCCTGTCTGGAAAGCATTGCCTTTCAAACAATGGATTTGCTGACTGCCATGCAGGCCGATGCAGGCATTGCCATAAAAGAATTACGTGTAGATGGCGGCGCTACTGTAAACAATATGCTGATGCAGTTTCAAAGTGATGTGCTGAACACGGCAGTCATCAAACCAAAAATAACAGAAACCACAGCCTTGGGCGCCGCCTATCTTGCAGGGCTTGCTGTAGGTTACTGGAGCAGTACCGAAGAAATAATACAGCAATGGCAGGCCGATAAAATATATTACCCCGCTATCGGTGAAGATGAACGAATGCTTTTATCAAAACAATGGCGGAGAGCTATTGGCGCAGCACAGTCATGGGCTGATTATAAAGATCAATGATGATACAATCAGTTGTACCACATTGAAACAAACTATAGAAAATACCTGACTGTTTTACATTGATTTACTTATTGCTAATTGTCCATTGCCTATTTGAATCTGGTATTATTGCCAGGTGTATTTCGTATAAACACATATGAACAGAAAAATAATGCTGGCGCAGGTAAGTGAAATGGCTGAATGGGATATTGTGATTATTGGTGGCGGTGCAACCGGCCTGGGATGCGCCGTTGATGCAGCTTCCAGGGGGTATAAAACATTACTGGCAGAGCAATATGATTTCGGTAAAGGCACGTCCGGCAAGTCAACAAAACTGGTGCATGGCGGCGTTAGGTACTTAGCACAGGGTAATATACAATTAGTGATGGAAGCCCTGCGTGAAAGGGCTTACCTGTTGCGTAATGCACCGCATGTTACGGCTGTATTTCCGTTCGTGGTACCTGTTTACTCTTTATGGCATAAATGGTTTTATGGCATTGGCTTACAACTATACGATTTATTGGCCGGTAAACTGTCTGTCGGCAAAACAAAATGGCTGAACAGGCAACAAACACTAAAACATCTGCAAGGCATTCATGATAAAAATTTATATGGAGGTATTCTGTACTATGATGGCCAGTTTGATGATGCAAGACTAACAATAGAACTGGCAGCTACTGCCGTTGCACAAAGCGCAACCGTACTGAACTATTGCAAAGCGGATGCATTGATTAAAACCAATGATCGGGTAACCGGAATTACAGTACAGGACACGTTGAACAATAAAACCTATACCCTAAAAACAAAAGTAGTGATTAACGCAACAGGCGTATTTGCGGACACTTTAATGCAAAAGGATAATGCATCAAACGGCAGGCTGATTGCACCGTCACAGGGTGTACATATAGTGGTTGATAAGAAATTTTTTCCCGGCAATGTTGCCATGATGATTCCAAAAACAGATGATGGCCGTGTATTATTTGCAGTGCCATGGCATGATAAAATACTGCTGGGAACAACAGACACACCGGTTGCAGCTATTACGATTGAGCCAAAACCATTAAAAGAAGAAATTCAATTTATTATTCACCATGCCAACAGGTATTTAACGCAGGCAATTACCCAAAAAGATGTACTGAGCATGTTTGCGGGGCTTCGGCCACTGATTCATAAAAAAAGTATTTCTGATACTGCTATGCTCAACAGGGAACACACAATTATTGTATCCCATTCCGGTTTAATAACCGTTAGCGGCGGCAAATGGACCACTTATCGCAGGATGGCAGAGGAAGTAATTTCAAAGGCAGCGGCCGCTGCCGGTTTACCCCCAAAAGCATGCGTAACCAAAACACTCCGCATTGGTAATATGAATAATGCAAACAGAACTATTTATGGAAAAGACTTTTTACAAACAGATTTTACGTGTTCAGAAAAGGATATTACTTATTTTGTTGAGCATGAAATGGCAATGACCGTTGAAGATGTATTGGCAAGAAGAACAAGGATCTTGTTTTTACATGCAGCCGCTGCCATAGAAATGGCGCCAGCTGTGGCCCGGCAAATGGCAATCTTGTTCAACAGGGATGAAAACTGGGTAACGGAACAGGTAAATGCATTTACACAGGTAGCAATGGATTATGTGTTGCAACCAGATTAACCTTCTTTGTTATTATAAATTAATTATATTTTAAACGTTGTGTATGACTCCTTTTATCAGTGAATTCGTTGGTACGGCAGTACTCATTACCTTAGGCGATGGTGTGGTGGCCAATGTAATCCTGCACAAAACCAAGGGAAATAATGGAGGTTTGATTGCAATAACATTTGGGTGGGCTATGGCTGTGTTTGCTGCCGTATTCATTTCAAATAAGGATAGTGGTGCACATTTGAATCCCGCTGTAACAATTGCACTGGCCTGTGTACACAAGTTCTCATGGAATCTGGTACCGCTTTATCTTGCTGCACAACTAGCAGGTGCAATGGCCGGCGCATTACTGGTATGGATTTCCTACAAGCAACACTTTGATGAAACAGCAGACGCAAACGTACAGTTAGGCGTATTCTGTACGGCACCATCCATCCGTAACGCTTCACATAACTTTATCACGGAGTTTATTGGCACATTTATATTTATACTGGCCGTTCTATACATCGTTGCACCATCCAACAGCCTGGGGGCGCTGGATGCCTTGCCGGTTGCTTTATTGGTATTAGGAATTGGCTTAGGCCTGGGCGGGCCTACCGGCTATGCTATTAATCCTGCCAGGGATTTGGGGCCGCGTATTATGCATTCATTACTACCCATAAAAAATAAAAGAGACAGCGACTGGAAATATAGCTGGATTCCCGTGCTGGCACCTCTTTCCGGTGCAGTGACAGCTGCTTATACATGGTTGCTGCTTACTGCTTAAATATAGCTTTCTGTCATACTATTTGTCAGTAATATTCCAACGTTTCCGCCTGCAACAATGCGCCAGAGGCTGTTTACATTTAAATGAAATCGAGCCTCAGATATTTAAGGTTCTTTCGTCTTGTGGGATGAGCTTTTGCTTTTCCAGGCGAACACTTTTATAGGATTCTTCGCTTTGTTGGTGTACTTCAACAACCAAATGTGTTCAGAAGAAATTCACTACGGTTCTTTACGCCGGCGGCATAACCTATCTGTAGAAACAGGTATCTATCAACATTGGGTATTGCCCCGGATGGGGCAACCCTACAACGGTTATGAATGAGCAACAGATAGGTTGCCTCCCAAAATCATCGGGACAGACTTTCCGGGGCAAAAACCGCAACTGTTGTAAAATGAAACAATCTTCTTCCGAACAGTATTGCACAACCAGTAATCACATGGTAGGAATGCTGCTGTTTACAAGGCAATGAGATTGCTTGTGAAGGGTACCGGTAATCGCATGGAGAAGTTCATGCTTCTCCGCCCAGAGGTGTCACTTACCTAACATCTTGCCATCATCTGTACCCTGGTTTCGTTTGCTTGCAACAATTGTATTACTTTCAAATTCTATGTTGCCCGACAACCTGAATGAAAAACAAAAAGAAGCGGTTCTGGCCGAAGATAAAAGAGTGTTGGTTTTGGCCGGTGCAGGCTCCGGCAAAACAAAGACGCTGATTCAGAAATTATTGTACCAGTTGAGCGAAAAGGGAACCAAACCATCCGCCATCCTTGCCATTACCTTTACCAAAAATGCAACCAACGAAATGATTGACCGCCTGATTATGGCAGGCGATGATCAGGGCAATTATGAAAAATGGATTGCCGACAAGTATATTACCCGGCAGCAGAAAGAGGCAGAACGCCGCAGGCAGATAGGCCTGAAACCCTGGATAGCCAACCTGACCGTCAAAACGTTTCACTCCCTTTGTTATGGCCTGCTCAAAAGCAGCGGTGGTGTTTCCTTCGACAATAAGTTTCGGTTGCTCATTGACGAGCAGGCCGATGAAGTGAGGGAGGACATGCATTCTACCATTGCACCGGAAATAAGCACTGATATCCAGCACAAAATGCTGTTGCAGCAATGCAAAGATGTACACTACCTGCTGAAGCTAAAACGGTACATTCTTGACTTTTATGTAGATAAAACTTTTGTTGATAAAAGTATCCAGGCAAAAAGCTATCCTAATACCACTACGTACACTACACTGCGGGGCGAACGGGTGAAATCGAAATCGGAACGGGATATTGCCGATTGGTTGTACCGCCACAACCTGAAATATGAATATGAGCCGTCCGTTAATTTTAAAGATTTCAACTTTCGTCCGGATTTTTTTATACCCCAGGCGGATTTATACCTGGAACATGTAAGCAATAAAAGTTATTCCTTACAAAATAAAGAAGAGCAGTTTCAGTTAGCCGGCCGGGCCTGTGTAAAAACATTTGAAGCCATGACACAGGATTCTACCCTGTTCAACCTGGCGATGGACCGCATTGTAATGGGAAAGGTAACGGATACCATCTCGCAGTTAGCGGCACTCAGTTATGAAGAGGAATTCAGAACCTATGGGGACAAGATTAAAGATTTCCTGCGCACCGTAGGCCGGGTGCTTTCCATGCTAAAGGCAGACGGATTGCTGACGGACGATGTATTACAAAAAGCCGCCAGGCACCAGCACGAGCGGGTACGCATGTTCTACGAACTCGCTGTGCCACTGATGAATGCTTACCAGGCGTATTGCATCAACAAATCGTACCTCGATTTTGATGACCTGGTGATACAGGCTATTCATTTACTGATCAATAATCCCGAAATCAGGCAGGCTTATCAACAGCGTTACAGCTATGTGCTGGTAGACGAGTTTCAGGATGTGAATAGCCTGCAGGTGAAACTGCTGGACCTGCTGCTGACACCAGCTACGCAACTGTTTTGCGTAGGCGACGACTGGCAAAGCATTTACGGTTTCCGTGGCTCGGAGGTGGATTATATTGTGAACTTCGAGCAGCACTTTCCGGGCGCCCGTATTATTATGCTGGATGTAAATTACCGCAGTACACAAACCATTGTGGGTGCCAGCAATGAAGTGATCCGCAGAAACAAGTTTCAGATTGATAAACAAATCAGGGCCTATAAACAAACACCCAGCAAAATACAGATTTACCGGGCTAAAGAAGCCGGTGCCGATGGCGTAACATATATGGTAGATAAAGTAAGAGATCTGCTGGATGGTGGCACACCACCCGAAGAAATACTGGTGTTGTACCGCCGCAGCAAAATGTTCTGGCCTTACCGGGATGCGTTGCGGACGAATAATTTAAAAGTTACCGCTAAAACTATTCATGCCGCCAAAGGGCTGGAAGCAAGTGTGGTATTTATTATTGGCCTTACCGATGGCAGCGGCGGCTTCCCCGACATCTGGCTGGACGATGTGGTATTCCGGGTAGTAAAAGATGTAAAACTGGACCGGCTGATGGAGGAGGAGCGCCGCCTGTTTTATGTAGCTCTTACCCGTGCTAAAGACGAACTATACCTGATTACCGAGTTAGGTAGCGAAAGCCGCTTTATTGATGAAATTCCCAAAGAATTTTATGCGATCAATAAAACAGAATTTAAAAATATTATCTCACCCGTAACCGTGTGTGCAAGGTGTGGCACAGAACTAAAAGCGTTTTATAAATTTTGCCCGGGCTGTGGCGCCGAAGTGTAGTGTTTTAAAGATTTCTTTTCCGGTAGGTATATGCCAATTCAAATAAACAATCCTGTACGAATGGGGCAAGTTGGACAATTAGGAATAAATACGAATCAAGTGTTACCATTCTTACAAGCGTATCTTACCATACGTATTGTTGTATTTGTTGGGCATCGCCCAACCCTGTTGGTAGACAAGGAAAACCATTTCCAGGCATCCGTTGGGCATCGCCCAACCCTTTTTGTAATAGATGATAACCCTGTAGGGATTGGGCGCTGCCCAATAATACACCGATATTGCTTTTGAATACTACCAACAGAATTGGGCGCTGTCCAATCATACCCATAATGTCAACCCCTTGATTCACATACTAAGTAAATCAGTATCAGTCATGTGTTTTTTACCACCCGTTGTAAGGTCATCGCATCATAATAGTTGATGTTTACGCCTGACTTCCCTACCGCATATACGGATTGTTCCTTTTCTCTTCCCCAACCGTCGTTGCGGGCCCGTGCCCGGGATAAATCATTGTTTCTTCCGGCAGCGAGAGCAGTTCGCTTTTGATGCGTTCAATAAGGGTAGCATGGTTACCGCCCGGCAAATCGGTACGGCCGATACTACCTGCAAACAAGGTATCACCGGCAATGACAAAAGCTTGTGCCTGGCTGTAAAAGCATATATGCCCCGGCGAATGCCCCGGCACAAACAATACTTTTAGCTCGTCATCGCCTAAGGTTATCAGCTGGCCTTCCCGCAAAAAAAGAAATGGCCCGGTATAGGAGGTAAAAGGTACGCCCCACATTTGCCCGGACGACTCGGCAAACTTCATTACCAGCTGCTCATTGGTATGTATAGATGGTACCAGGTTCCAGGTTTCGGCTGCCCATTTTTCACCAAACACATGATCCAGGTGGCAGTGCGTATTTAATAAAAGCTTCGGTGAAAGGTTGTGCTTTTCTATAAAGGCTCTTAATTCTTCTTTTTCGTAGGTATGGTAGCATCCGGGGTCTATAATAACGGCCTCCCGTTTTACGTTCCATAGCAGGTAAGTATTTTCGGCAAGCGGGCTAAAAGTAAAAGATTGCAGTTGCAGCATGGTGAACATTTAAAATTCAAAATACAAAGGCAAAGTTCACCCGTTTACAGGTTCACTCGTTCACCTGTTTTGTTAGGTACGACAGGTAACTTATCATCAACTACTAAACAAGTGAACGTGTAAACTGGTGAACAAGTGAACTTAACCCTGGTTAAAAAAATCAGAACTTTAAAATTTGACCCCTGAACTTTAAACATTCTCATCCGAAAACACTTATTTTTAAAGGCAGTAATACAGAATTAAATACTCAAATTGCAGTTTTTTAGAAACGGTTCTAAAGATTGAACAGAAAGCGTAAAAAAATTATGAACGTACTCACCAGGCGAAAACCCGTTGCTCTCCTTTTGATAACAGGTCTCCTTTTTTCTTTTTTTCACCCCATACAGGCACAGGTCAATTCCGTTATTTTCGGCAAAAACCGGATTCAGTATCATAAGTTCAACTGGCGGTTTTACCAGACTGAAAATTTTAATATTTACCATACCCAAAATGGGTTGGAACTGGCCAAATATGTATTGCAGGTAGCTGAGGAAGAACTGCCTTCCATTGAAAACTTCACTGAAATGAGCCTGCAGCGCAGCTGCAACATCATTCTGTATAACAGCTATGATGACCTGCAGGCAACCAATGTAGGACTAGGCAATAATATTCAGGATGTGGGTGGCCTGACCCGGCTGGTGAATAATAAAATGGTTATTTACTTTAACGGTAACCATGCCGACCTGCGCCGCCAGATACGGGAAGGGATTGCCCGTGTACTGGTAGATAACCGCCTGTTTGGTGATGATATTGGCGAAGTGGCCGGTAATGCCGCCCTGCTGGACTTACCGAAGTGGCTTACGGATGGCTATGTAAGTTACGCTGCAGAAAACTGGAGTCCTGCCTGGGACGATGCCCTGCGTAATGCTATGCTTAGCGGAAAATATAACAGCTTTTACCAGTTTGCCTTTGAAGAGCCGGACGTAGCCGGCCACGCTTTTTGGCACTATATAGCCACGCAGTATAAAAAAGAGAATGTTACTTACTTTATGTACCTCTCTATTTTGTACAAAAATACCAATGCTGCCAGTCAGCGGATCGCTAAGAAGAAATTTAAGGAGGTATTGAAGGATTTTATGCAATACGAAGGCGATCTGTATTATAAAGATATCCGGGGACGCCGGGCTTACCCCAAAGGGCGGATTGCCGTAACCGAAGAGGTAGATAAGAATACCGACTTTTACCGCTTTATACCCAACCCTAACCGGCGGTTATATACCTGGGCGGTAGCTGAGTATAAAAAAGGTCGTTATAACCTCGTACTTGTTCAGAATTATGTGAACCGTAAAGTATTGGTAGCGAATGGTACCCGTGTTTATAAGCATCAGAAAAATCCAAACTACCCGGTTATGGGTTGGGATGGTAAGGGCAGCCGCCTGGCATACGTATATTGGAAGGAAGATAAAATATGGCTTGAAGTATTTGATATTGTAGCCAATGCCCGCCGGGTAAAGCAGGACCTGAGCCGCTTTTTCGACCAGGTGCAGGATGTGCAATACATGCTGGACGCCAATACTTTAATCATTAGCGCTGTAAAAAATGGGCATACCGATTTATTTATTTACAAAATAGATAAGGAAACGGTTGATCAGCTAACAGACGATGTGTGGGATGATCTGGATGGTTCCTTTGTATCCTTCCCCAATAAATACGGGATCATTTTTGCCAGCAACAGGCCGGGAGTTGATGTAAAAAGTGGTGATACGTCGCTGCCATCTAAAAATCAGTACAACGTTTTTCTGGTAGATGCCGTGAAAAAGGGTGGGTTCCGCCAGATAACACAGCTTACGAATATGAAGTTTGGCGATGTGCGCTACCCCACCCAATACAATACCAATCACTTTACGTTTGTAAGCAACGAAAATGGTATTGGCAACCGGTACGCAGGCTTTTTTACCACTAAAGCCGAAGGGGTAGATACGCTGATGATAGTAGGGGATGAAATATTACGAAACCCGGAACCCCAGGAACTGGACAGTACCCTGCGTGCCTGGAACCGCAGTGAGCCTGACAGCATCGGATACATTGCTATTACTTCTGATTCAACCTATACCTTCCCGCTCACCAACTACCAAAGCAGCTTGCTGGAAACCCGTATCGCCGGGGATATTGGCCAGGTAAGCGAAGTAACCCGTCAGGGTGATTTCAAATTCTTATACCAGATACGGGTGGATAGTGTTGCATTACGCAACCGCAAAATAAATGCAAGGCCCACACCCTACATGAAAACCATATTGAATAATGCAAAAATAGCCGCAGGGAAAGCTACTATTTATCAAAAAACAGATACTACTAAAGCAACAACCAACATCTTCCAAAGCGAATTTGAGAATGAAAAGCCCGATAGTGCAGCCATCCTGCGTAAACAGGAGGGAGCAACAAGAACGCTGGCAGAAACACAATTAAGCCAGGCCCGGCTATACAAATACCGTTTAAAGTTCTCGGTTGACCAGGTATTAGCCGGGGTAACGAATAGTGTATTGGTAACCCGTTACCAGCCGTATGCCGGCGGACAGGGACCCATACAACTTAACAATGGCAATAATCTGAGTTTTGCCTTTAATGCCACAATCAGTGATGTAATGGAGGATTACCGCTTTTCAGGTGGTGTAAAACCAGGGGGGAATTTTAAGGACAATGAGTATTACTTTGCCTACGAAAACTTCAGGAAACGGATTGATTGGGGTGCTATTTACTACCGGGCGGCACAAAACAACCTGCTCGTTAATAATCAGTTCCCTGCCAAACAGTTTACCAATTTATACCAGGCTAATGTGGCCTACCCGTTTGATGTGGTCAGGAGTCTGAGATTGTTTGCAGGCTACCGGGTGGACAGGCTGGTGTTTATTCCTTTTAATGCAGGTGGCCGCTATACCACTTTTGACGATATTCCGCAACGGTATGTAAATATGCGGCTGGAGTATGTGCATGATAACAGTTTGGTAGCTGCTCAGAATATCTGGCAGGGCCTGCGTTACAAAGCATATATTGAAAGTATTGCACAGGTTAATAAAGACCAGGGCCAAAAAAGGCAGTTTACTTTCAACGGTGGGTTCGATGCCCGGCATTACCTGCCACTGTACCGCAACCTGATATGGGCCGTACGTGCAGCAGGCGACTTTAGCTGGGGCAATCAAAAACTGATTTATTATCTCGGTGGTACCGATGGCTGGATCAGTCCTAAGTTCAATAACGCCAACCGCCCCGATCCCACAAAGAATTATTTATACCAGACACTGGCGGTAAATATGCGGGGCTTTCAGCAAAATGTGGCCAATGGGAATAATGCATTGGTGATTAACAGTGAATTCAGAGTACCTGTGTTTGCTACCTTCTTCAATAAGCCCATCAATAATGCTTTCATTCGTAATTTTCAGCTTACGCAGTTTGTGGATTTGGGTAGTGCCTGGGAAGGAACTTTTAAAGGCCTCAAACGGCCCACGGCTATTTACCAGACCAATGCCGGCAGCCCGGTTACCATTGAGAAAAAAGCAGGTGGTATCGGCCCGTTTGCCGGTGGCTACGGCTTCGGTGCCCGCAGTATGCTGATCGGTTACTTTGTTAAGTTGGACGCCGGCTGGCCAATGGATGGTATTTTCAAAGGAAAGCCTGTGTGGTATTTTTCGCTGGGACTGGATTTTTAAGAAAGGAACTATTTTATAGCAAAAAGCTCCGAGGCAATAAGCTTCGGAGCTTTTTACATACCGGTATGCCTATAATGAATAGGAACATGCTGATAATATACCTGCCAGTGCATAAAAGCGGAAGAAATCAGGTGAATCCCTAGTATACTTCCGTCCGGTGTGTATTATATTCGTAGCAATGTATATATGCTTATTACTGACAGGCAGCCGGTGAGCTCAACGTTGGGCGGATTTGTAGATGGCAATCTTGTCACAATCTTTATAAAGAAGCCGATTATGAATGAATACAAATTGCAACAACTCGAAAAACAGAGAGATGAAATTAAAGACTTACTCTCCCTGTTTAATCGGGCGGCTTTTCGTCCTTACGACGGAAATAATGGTGGCGACCCAACAGCAGCACTCAATGGCATTTATGAAACAAGAGTTTCTCTTCAAACGAGTGGGGCCGTATTCATCCGGAATAAAAATGCCGCCAGCTTTTTCAGCAACCTTCAAGATCAGTTATTAGAGCTTGAAAACAATGTCCGGGAGAAATATCCGCAGGTGATGGATGTAGCGATCCGGTGGCGGGAAAAGCCCATAAATACAGTAGAACGTATAACAAGCATCAGGCAGGAATTGGGAAAAGCCTATGAAGAAGCTGCCATTTTCATAAGGGCCGAGGCGTTCAAAGTATATAACTCCCCTGAAAAAGCACGAACGATTTTAGAAGAGTTTGATAAAGAGATAGATCAACTCGTAAATGAAGAGGATACAACAACCCCAAAGACCGGTATTTTGTTTCTGGCGGCTGATCCTAAAGATGCTTCCCGGTTGCGATTGGGGGAAGAGTTCGGAGAGATTAACGAACAAATTAAACGATCTGAACACCGGGATCTTTTTAAATTGGAATTGCCTCAACTCTCCCTTCAACCTAAAGAGATTAGTGAAGCACTATTAAACTTACAACCGAAAATCGTTCATTTTTCTGGTCATGGTATGTCTGACGGTGAGTTGTGTTTTGAGAACGAGAAAGGACAAATTCAACTCGTTCAGCCTGAGGCACTGGCGGATTTGTTCAAGGAATTTGCCAATCAGGTGAATTGTGTAGTGTTGAACGCTTGCAATTCACAACCTCAGGCAGAAGCAATCGGTAAACATATTAAATACGTTGTCGGTATGAAAAGGGCAATTAGCGACAAAGCCGCTATTGCTTTTACTACAGGGTTTTACCAGACATTGGGAGCAGGGAGCTCGATAGAAAAAGCCTATCGCTTAGGGTGTAATCAAATAAAGTTCCTGCCGGGCACCCCTGAACCCCTGCCACCTGACATGGGCCGCGGCATGGGTACGGGAAGCCAGGAATTACCGGGTACGCATGAATCCCTAACACCGGTTCTGATAATAGAAGGGCAATTACAGCAATAAGCTGCTACGCTTGCGTGCAGCCAGGGTTGCTCCGCCATAATAACCCTCACAAACCGGAATCAGGAATGTAAACAATTTTGTTTACGGTATACTCAAATGGGGGTGGTAAGTCAGGGCAAACGCATCTACATGATAAATGACCAAAAAAACTTTATTAGCTCAATATTTAAGTGGTTTTATGCTCCATGGGAGCAATTGGTGGGTAGAAAAAAGGGAAGCGAAGCACGAAGCGTTCCTATGGGAACGCCTGGTAGTCCCAAAATTTCTGTTACTACCCACCAATTGTGCCCTACGGCACAAAGAACCGTGGCATTTCGCATCCCAAAAATTTAGATGCGTTTGCCCTGGGGTGGTAATCATTTTATAACTCATCTGGCTACCGCACCAACTTCTTCACCACCGGAATTTTTGAAAATTCCTTCTTTTCCACAATCAGTAGAAACCGCAAATACAGCAATAGCAGGCTGGTAGCCAGCAACATG
>JADMIO011606010.1_pt1 | contig 35626 bp, 39 predicted proteins | sample 8958161 | NCBI WGS metagenome assembly JADMIO01 (sample SAMN16585339, study PRJNA669376) | soil metagenome | isolation source: Crop rotation soil | place: USA: Cullars Rotation, Alabama | collected 2011
AATCCAAAAGCAGCGGGAAAAAGTCTATCCCGTCGCGGGTCTTTTCGGACATTATTGTTGTAGCTAACACCACCGTGTCGCCGACGCGCGCCACCACAGCGCCGCTGGCCTGGCCGGCCAACTTGCCGGTTTCAAAACTAAACTCACTCTCCCCTACCTTCACACTAATCTTTTTGGCTTCCATCATTTTCCCTTTTGAGGATGATGTATGTGTTGACGATGACTATTAATTAGTCGTCGCTATACCCATACACCAGCCTATTAATGACAAATTAAAAATTTCAAATGTCAAATCAAATCCAAATTTTCAAATTTAAAATTTTAAACTTTAACCTTGATTTGAAATTTGATATTTGATATTTGAAATTATTTTAAACAACTAACTTTTCCGATTTCGTAAACTACCTAATGTTTCTTCCTCAAAATGCAGCAAGAACGGCGCCGGGTCGGGAGTGCTGCCGAATAATATATGCTCCACGCTGTTGCGCTGGCCGCGGTTCATGGCGCTGCCTACGCCTTTGTTCTGGAACCATTCTTGCCAGGCATCGCTAAAATTCTTATAACCCGCGCTGTCCTCGGCCCCGTACTTGGCATAAATGAGTTCGTACTTCGTCTGGTCACAAATATTAATGAACTCGCTCTTTTCTTCCATAGTCAAAAAGCCGTTCTTCTGCAAACTGTTCTTGAGCTTCTGGATTTCCGGCTTAACGTATATGGCCTGGCAAATCTCCACGCCCAACTCGGTCCATTCTTTTTCAAACTGTTCAATATCCATGATTTATAAAATAAATCTTCTACTAAATACGAAATAGTACTAAAAGTACGAAAACGATGATAGTACGATTTAGTACCTTTCGTAATTTTTAGTATTTAGTAGAGAAGTTACGCAGCAATTTTAAGCTTCAGTTTTTCCGCGATCTTTTCGTACCGCTTTTGGTCCTCGTTTTTAAGGTACCGCAGCAACCGGCGGCGGTTGCCGACCATTTTAAGCAAACCGCGGCGGGAATGATTGTCTTTGCGGTGGGTCTGCAAATGTTCGCTGACCTGCTCAATTTCGCGGGTCAAAATGGCAATCTGCACTTCCGGACTGCCGGTATCGTCTTTGTGAACTTGATACTTTTTGATTATCGCGTTCTTCTCTTTAGGAGTAAGCATTTACTTTTCGCCCGATGATTATCGGCGCGCCTTTCTGCACGTCACGGGCAGTAAATTCCCATGCGTGGATTAATTAACTTTCTAATTATACCTTAAACTTCGAATTCCAGCAAGTCATTTTACCCTTATATATTCGACAAAATCAGCTACCGCGTTATACCCCGTAAGCTCCTCAAAACTTTGCAAACCCGGCCAGCGGTTGACTTCCAGTACGTAAAATTTGTCATCTTTTTGGAGAATGTCGACTTTGGCCAGTTCGCGTTTTAGGAGGCGGGATGAGGATTGGGCGAGGCCTATCACTTGCTGTAGCGCAGGCCCTTGGCCTGCCTCATCAGTTAGCAGGCCGCGGGCCTGCCCTACATGCAAAACATCAGCCTTCCCAAAATCTGGCCTCCAAATTTCTTTATTTATTTCAAAGCGCAAAATTACGGGTAGGGCTTTGTAACCGACTGTGATAATTTTATATTCGTAATCGGCTGGAATGAATTCCTGAAGCAACAATTCGTCTTGCGGGAGCAGGTTGGTAGTTTTTTGTAGCTGATTTACATCGTTAACCAAAAAAACTTCCTTGCCGCCAAAACCGTAAGTCCATTTTACAATGCAGGGGTACTGCCACTGGGTGGCCTTGGTGAGCCATTCGGTTTTTGGGATGCTGATGTTAGCCTCCATCAGCCTTTCATAAATCGGCATCTTGCCATGCCCAACATCGCCGGTCGCGATGTTGGCATCCACCACCTTTTTGCCGGCCGCGATGAATTTTTTTGCTAATTCGATGCTCTGCTCAAAATATGGGTAACAAAAGCGGATGTATAAACAATCGTAATGGTTAACATCAATTTTAAAATTTTTATCAGCCAACTCCTGAATGCTAAAATTTTCAACGCCGATGTCGGCGTTGGCGGCCTCGTCCAAAAAACGTTGGGTAATGTAAGCGGTTTTGGGGGAAATAAAAAGCATATTCATAAAAAGATATTTATAGATATTAGTTTGATATTAATTGATATTGGGAGGCTGATAGGCACAACAAATATCCCGATATCCATAAATATCTATTAATATCTGATTACAATTCCTAATTATTATCCCAATAATTCATTTTTAACACAACCGAAAAAGTATGATATACTATCAATGTCGCAATTGTATAAATGTTACGACATGGCGTGTCGCAAAAACTAGATTATAACGACTGCTGTGGAAAACTAAAGGGATAACTTTATGGCTGAAACAAAAAGAGAACTCCCCCCTACCCCCTCTTTGGGCTCACATAGTGGCGAAAAAAAGAGGGGGGGCCCGGTTACGCCCCTGCGCAAATATATCCAGGAATTCTTGGAATATTGCGAAATCGGCAAAAACCAAAGCCAAATGACCTTGAGTAACTATAACCACTACTTAAACCGTTTTGCCGATTTTGGCGCGTCTTTGGGCGTGGACCGGCCGGGCGATATTGACCTGGAGCTAATACGCAAATACCGCCTGCACCTAAACCGGCTTACCAACAACCAGGACCGCGGCCTTAAGCTCATTACCCAAAACTACCACCTTATTGCCCTGCGCGCTTTTTTGAAATATTTGACTAAGATGGATGTAAAAACCCTGGCGCCGGAAAAAATTGAGTTGCCCAAAATGCCGGTGCGCCAGGTGGATTTTTTGGAGCCGGAGGAATTGGACCGGCTGTTTGCGGCTACCAAACAAGAGGCGGATGATTTGCTAAGGTTGCGCGATTACGCAATTTTGGAAACGCTTTTTTCCACCGGGCTGCGCGTGTCCGAACTTACGGGCTTAAAACGCGAACAAATCAACCTGGAACGGGGCGAGTTTACGGTCCGGGGCAAAGGCGGCAAATTGCGCATGGTGTTTATTTCCCCCGCGGCCGGCGAGGCCATAAAAAAATATCTGGCCATAAGGAAAGACAACAACCAGGGGCTATTTGTATCGCACTCCACCGTGGGTAATACTATAGATATAGAAATAGACAGCCAGGGATTCAGGAAAAAATCACCTGATGGCAAAGCCGCGCCCACAGGCTTAACACCGCGCAGCATCCAGCGTATAATAAAAAAATACTGCCGCGTGGCGGGGATAATAAAAAAAGTCAGCCCCCACACCCTGCGCCATTCGTTCGCGACAGATTTATTACGCAACGGCGCGGACATCCGCAGCGTACAATCGATGTTAGGCCACGCCTCCATCACTACGACCCAGATATATACCCATATAACCAACGAAGGCTTAAGAGAAATTCACAAAAAATTTCACAATAAAGATTAAACTTATGGCCGAATACGGCGAACAACACATCCACGAATCAGAAACAGAAACAATCCCCGACTCCGAGATTTTAATTGTCCTTGGAAAAAACCGGGGAATGATTATTGGCAAACCGCATCCCGAAGGCCCCGAAAAAAAAGATATTTTAAGTATGGAATCAAAAATGGCCGCGCTGGCAGCCGGGTATCTTTACGAAATGTCTAAAGGAAAAATGAAACGCTTAATTTTTTCCGGCGGCCCTACTTCCGGACCCGACTATAATTCGGAAGCTGAATCTATGGCAAATTATATGCGGGACCGTTTCCCCAAAATTCCCGCTGAGGCGATTTTACTTGAAGAACAATCTTCTGATACCCCAAGCAATAGCGCGGGCATTAAGCAATTATTAGGAGCTTTATACCCCGACCACAGCCTGCCCGCGACGGGCTTATTGGCATCCAGCGACCATATGGAGCGGGCCCGGGGTCGTATGGAAAAAGCCGGAATAAAAGCCAGGGGCTACGTTATTGAAGAAATCTTAAAACAAATTTCTCCCCACCACGCAAGATTTATAAATGAATATTTAGGGTCACCGGTAAGGACTGCGGGCAACAAAGCCAGAGAAATGTTGGCAAAAAAATTGGATAGTACGATCTTAGCCAAAAAACTCACTAAGCAAAGGAAAAAATAAGGCATCTTAAAAGCCCGTTTCCTCATCGGATAACGGGCTTTTAAGTACTTGTTCTGTTATACATCGCTTTCTTACTTATTTACTTATTAGCTGATTGCTGATTAGCTGATTAAATATACCACTTATACTCGCTCATGCTGCGCATGGCTTCTTCCATGTCGATGTCGTACTGGGCCTGGCTGTTTTTGTTATAGGCCGTCAGCGGGACATCGCAGTGCGGGCAAATACTAAACTTCTCGCGGCTAAACCCGCAAATGTCGCACATGTACATATGAAAATCCTGCATATATGCCTCCTCCTTTGCTTCGGCTCCGGCAAAGAAATTGGAAATTTCTTTTCCGCCGCCTCCGCAAAGTCCTCATCTTCCCCAAATTTCGCTATGAATAAGCACGAGGCCTAAATTTGGGGGCCCCATTACTCCGGCATTACCGCCGAAATAAAGAGCACGTTAATTATGGCAGAATTAATTATGTTGGGGTCCCCAAATTTCCGAATGAGCAAAACCCAGGGAAATTTGGGGAGAGGGACAACAATACGAAGGCTGTAGTGACCTAATTTATTAGGGCACGGAAGCCGCAGTATTAGTTGGCCCGACGAACCTCCTTTCTACTTACGGTTTAGCCCTTTTACGATGATATGTCAAGCATAAGTTATACACCATTTAGCGCTCTTGAGAAAAATCCTTGTTTATGATATAATTTGGGAAGTTTTAGTTGTATTTTGGGGGGTCCCCAAATTTCCAAACAAGCTTTACATCAGGGAAATTTGGGGCAGAGGAGCAGCTGCGGAGAGCTTAAAAAATTTGCTTTAGCAAATTTTGAGAGCTCAGAGCAAGTTGCGACGGGGCCTCGTAGCTCAGTTGGATAGAGCGTCAGCTTGCGGAGCTGAAGGTCGCAGGTTCGACTCCTGCCGAGGTCACCACGGGTCAATCAACCCTCCCTACATTCGTATAAAATTACTTATTATTACAGTTGAATAATTTTATACTTCACTCCGCCTGCCTGCCGGTAGGCAGGTTCGGGTTGTTGCCTCTTACCCCGAATTTCCTAAATTTTACCCAAGGCCGGAATAAAGCACGACGCGGTTCCGTAGCTCAATGGATAGAGCAGTGCTCTTCTAAGGCATTGATGTTGGTTCGATTCCAACCGGGACCACCAAAAAATATGTTAAATGGAAGAACTTTGATATACTTAAGTCAAGGTTTTTATTTTACCCATGCAAGAACGCGTACAAAAATTCATCAGCTCGGCCGGGGTGGCCAGCAGGCGCAAGGCCGAGGAGTTTATTAAGTCCGGCCAGGTTACCATAAACGGGCGCAAGGCCAAGCTGGGCGACAAAGTGGATCCGGAAACAGATGTGGTAAAAGTTTATGGCAAGCTGGTTAAAAACCGCGAGGAACTGATTTACCTGGCGCTTAACAAGCCCAAAGGCGTGGTTGTAAGCAAGCAGGACCCAAAGGGCCGCAAAACGGTTTTTGATATTTTGCCGGAAGAAATCCGCACTAAAGTTTGGAATGTTGGCCGTTTGGATTTTGACACGGAAGGGCTTTTGATTTTGACCAACGACGGCGATTTCACCCAACAACTGGCGCATCCAAGTTTTGAGCACGATAAAGAGTATGAGGTCACCACCCAGGAAGTTGCCGATGAAAATCAATTAGACAAACTGCGCCAAGGCGTAGACATTGCCACTGGTACAACATACCCCGCTAAAGTCAAACTGCGCGGCGGCAAAGTTTATATAACCATCCACGAAGGCAAAAAACGCCAAATCCGCCGCATGTTCGACGCCGTGGGCTTAACTGTAGCCAACTTAAAACGCATCCGCGTCAACAACCTGACATTGCCTCCCACACTCGCCGTCGGACAGTATGTGACGGTAAAAAAAGAAGATATTTTGTAAGCAATTTTCAGCTCTGCGGCTCATCCAAGGAAAACCGCGGAGCTCTCCCCATTTAATGGGGAGATGTCACCCGAAGCTTTAGCGTAGGGTGACAGAGAGGTTAAATACTAGGTCTTAACCTCTCCCGCCCTAAAGGGCACCCTCTCCATTAAACCTCTCTCCCCCTCGCAAGCTCGGGTACTCTCCCCATAAATTGGGGAGAGAAATAATGTTGCTTCGCGCTTTGGGAGAGGGGCTCCGCGGTTTTGCTTAAGATCAACCACCCGGAACAAAAATTATGCCCCATCGCAAAACCAAATTTTCCATTTTCTTTTTGATTGCAGCAATACTCACGGTTGCTGCGCTTTTCTATATTAAGCGGCATTACCAAATAATTATAGACAGCGAACCGCTGTTAAGCCATTCCCATCAAGCCACAAACGTGGCCCAGCCCGCGGTCACGCAAATTGGCAAAGACGCGACCACTACTCCGGCGGTGCCTCCCGACCATCTATTGTTACCAATACCGTTTACCCCGCAAGCGCCCACCGCCAACTGGGACACCCTGCACGGCGAAGCTTGCGAGGAAGCCAGCGCCATTATGGCCAACGCCTATTTTTCCGGAATGACTGATGTGACGCTCAAGCCGGAATTTGTAGAAAACGAAATTACCAAAATCACCCAATGGGAACAGGACCACTTTGGTTACTATTTAGATGTAAACTCCGAAGAAGCCGCGCAAATGATTAGCGGCGTTTACGGCCTGCAAACCAAAATCCTCCGCGACTTTAAAGAAGCCGATATAAAAAGCGAGCTGGCCCAAAACCACATTGTCCTCTCCTCCACCAACGGCAAACTCCTGGGCAACCCAAACTTCCGCTCCCCAGGCCCGCCCTACCATATGCTCGTAATAAAAGGTTACGACGGCGACACCATTATAACCAACGACCCCGGCACCCGCAAAGGCCTAAACTACGCCTACTCTTTTTCTACCTTATACAAAGCCAATGGGAATTTTAACCATAAAACTCACGAAGTCGACACGACACAAAAAAATATTATTGTGGTTTGGAAATAAATTCCTATAGGCATATTCGTGCGAATATGCCGATGATGAATCTGGATATAAAACAAAAAAGCCGCAGGCAGAATCGATGGACGAACATCGTTTCTGTTACTGCGGCAAAGACATAATTATTTTTGCGGCGCTCTGTTCTAGGTGACAGATTGCCGGCTCCCCTGGAAAAGGGCGCGGCGCAAAGCGCCGAACCCCAGAGCCACAATTGCGGCCATTGCACCCATGAGAATTGCTGCCATTAGCAAACAATCTTCCGTATTGCTCGTCGTCTGACTTTCCATGTTTGACCTCCTGCCGCCAATTCGACGGCAGTTCATAAAATTAGAAAAGCAGGGGTAACATACCCCCTCCTTTCCTATTCGCGCATTATACAATATTTCGCCCAAAATTAATAGCCCCTTAGCGCAATTAAGCCAGAAATAAACTTCCCTTATTTAAGCCAATTTTAAAGGCTCAACTGCGGTTGAGCCTTTAAAACTAAGGTGATAATTAAACTCTTTCTTCGTCTTTGGCTCCCTGTTTATCAACCCTTTTATAAGGCTCAGGCATAAGTAAAATCCAGGGAACTTTTAACATTTCGCCGTTTATTTTCATCAAGACAAAACCATACTTAAAATTTTCAGCCAATTTCTGTCTAGTGTCAGCATTAGGTAAAATAGTTTTGACTTCATTGGTTTCAGGATCGCGCTCTAAGCCAACAAAGGTTTGTAAAGAATGGGGTGACCCCGGATTACGCTCGCTTGATGGAGGAACATGCTGTTGTTCGTGTAATTTATGAATAAACCTAGTTTGCACGTCGTTCCTAGAATACTTTAAATAACTAAAAGGCTGCGGTTTCTCGGGTCCGGTTTCAACAATTGGTTGATTGGCAACTGTTCTAGCTCGAAAAACATAACAAGGATCATAAGTTTTTGGCTCTGTGCTCATATCTTCTAGAGATTGATCATAAATATTCTGATCTTCAGGTAGTATAGGATAACGGCGCGCAACGCTATAAATAAATTCTTTTTGCCTGCGCCTTGCTTCAAGTAATTCCGGAGTTCCAGACTTCTTTAACTTTTCCTCTAGGGGGTCATACTTATCAAACAAACCAGAATCGGGATATAATAAAAATGCCGGGAGTTTCATAGTTGTTCTACCTGGGCGCAAGGTTGCTGGAGGCATTATTACCATCGCGGTCGGATCATGTTGGCATAACCCTTCGCGGCAATATGTACAAGCACCAACAAGGTGCCTCATAACCCCCTTGTTTTGTTTTTCACTCACTACTTCTTTTCCATCCTGCCCGGCACCTCTGTCTTTAAGTGTACGCAAAATGCCGCTATCATTAATAACATTTTCCCCTCTATAGGTTGCTAATGCATCTACGGCCTGATTTGCCCGATATATTTCATCTAGTAAAAACCTTTCTGCGCAAGTATCGGCATTTCCCAATCGATAATCCTCCTGCAAATCTCTACGAGGCCGACCGTAGCTATCTTTAGTCCTACATGCCGAACAAAATTGTCGGTTACCTTTTTTAAACCTAACCCTCAGTACTTCCGAGGCATAATCCTTTACTTCCTCATCATCAATAGTAACAGGAAACAAATCGCTAAGGGATAAAATAAATTCTTGATATTCTTTATCCAGCTCATGGTACTGTTCTTTGGTTAATACATCTCTGGCCAATTGCAAATCAGTCTCGGGTTTTAGACCGAGTTGCCCACTATAATATTCCACCCCTTCTCTCTGGTAATCCTGCATCATATAAAATCTAATTTAAACCGCTGACGCTAAAACCAAATCCGACTCCTCGCGTTCGCCGATTTGTTGGCGCCACATGGCGTAGTAGAGGCCTTTTTGGTCCAGCAAATCTTGGTGGCGGCCTTGTTCGGCTATGTGGCCTTTTTCTAGGACATAGATGCGGTCGGCGTGCATTATGGTGGAGAGGCGATGAGCTATAAGGACGGTGATTTGTTCCTGGTTTTTGCTTAAGGAACGGATTGTGGTGGTGATTTGTTCCTCGGTCAACGAATCTAAGGACGATGTCGCTTCATCAAAAACTAATAGTTTAGGATTGCGCAGTAACGCGCGAGCGATGGATAACCTTTGCTTTTCTCCCCCGCTAACTTTTACCCCGCCTTCGCCAATTACGGTGTCCAGCCCCTGCATAGCGCGGGCCATTAAACTATCCGCGGCCGATCTTTTTAGCGCGTCCCACAACTGCTCATCTGTCGCGTTGGGGTTAACGAATTTCAGGTTATCACGGATCGAACCGGCAAACAATTGCGTGTCCTGGGTTACAAGTCCAATTTGGCCGCGAACTTCTTCCAAGTCGGCCTGGTTGACATCTACATTATTATATAAAACTTTGCCTATATGTGGACGATATAGCCCCACCAATAATTTTACCAAAGTGGTTTTGCCGGCGCCGGACGGCCCCACAAACGCCACGGTTTCCCCTTTGCTCGCGCTTAAACTGACCTGCTCCAGCGCGTTGCGGCCCGCGGTTAAATGTTTGAAGCTGACGCCGTCAAAAGAAATTTTTTCCAGGCGCCCGACTTTTTGCGGATGCTCGGGCTTGGGTTCTTTGGCCGTGGACAAAATGGCGTGAAAATTCTGCAAACTGGCCTGGGCCTCGCGGTACGAGTTAGTCACATCGCCCAATTGCTGTAGCGGGTTAAACAGGAAGAAGGAGTAAATCCACAAACTAAAGAACTGGCCAATGCTGAGCGTGCGGTTGTAGACCAAAAAAATCATCACAAACAAAATTATAGTGCGCAAAAAATTAATGGCCGTGCCCTGGACAAAACTTAGGGTGCGCAAATATTTTACCTTTTGCAGTTCCAATTTTAAAATTTCGCCGGTGGTGTCATTAAGGCGCTTAACCTCGGCGCCGGAAAGGCCCATGGACTTTACCAGTTCAATGTTGCGCAAACTTTCCGTGGTCGAGCCAGCCAGCGCCGTGGTCTGCGCCACAATTTTAATTTGCACCGTTTTTATCCGCTTGCTTAAGAAGGCCGACAGCGCCGCTAAAATTGGCACCATTGCCAAATACACCGCGGCCACAATCCAACTTAAGGCAAACGCGTAAACAATAACAAAAATAAAACCGATGATGCTAAAAAACAAAATGTTGACAAAGTTGGTAATGAGCAGCTGGGTGTCAGTCCGGACGCGCTGGAGTTTTTCCAAAGTTTCGCCGCTGCGCTGGTCTTCAAAAACCTGGTACGGCAGTTGGAGCGAGTGGGCAAGGCCGTCTGTATACATCTTTGCCCCGACTTTTTGCGTTACCGTATTCACGTAAAAATCCTGAAAATTTTTGGCAATGCGGGAAACTAAATTCGTCCCCATAGACAGCAGCAGCAAAATACCCACGCCGCGGAAAAAATCTGACCGAGCGATGTGTTCAAACTTGGTGGCGTAATTGTCCAAAATCAGCCTAAAAATATACGGGTCAAGCAAGCTAAAAACCTGGTTGACCGCCGCAAGGAACATAGCCAAAGCCAAAATCTTCCAATATTTTTTGAGGTACGATAATAATATTTGCACGGGACGTTAGGAATAATGATTGGTAATTTGGAAAACTTCCGCTTCTTGCCCATCAAAAAAGAACAGAGCGCGGTACTTACGGTCAACGCGGAAAGAATAAATCCCCCGCCACTTCGACTCCATCAGTTCGACATTCAATGATGGGTGCTTAATGTTGCTGTTAAATAACAAAACCGCTTTCTGCCACTTTTTAGCAGGCTGCGGCTTTTAAGATAGGCAATTAAATCCGGCCGTAATGCTTTTAGCATGACACTAGCGTTGCGCTTTTAAGTAAGATGACTTCCTTAAGCCGCTTTCTAAATCTTTCAAAAAAGCTTTATTGTAAAGTCCTGTAGTTTTAAAATCCTCAACAACTTCCTGGATGGGATCTTTAAGCACGGCTGAAAACAAGCTTTTGGCCATTTTGCGGTAAGCCAAAGCCTGGCTTTTTAGCCTGTCGTATTCTTTTTTTGGAATGGTGACTGTAGCCATACTATTATATTAGACGATGAACGCGCCAGAGTCAAACAATGCAAAAATTTATAAAACAAACTTACCCACAAACGTAACCAGCACGGCAACGGTAATCATTACAGCGGAAACGCGCAGGAACCATTTGGAAAATCCGCGGGAAACGTACTGGCCCATAATGGCGGTATCCTCGGAAAAACGGATGAGGAAATAAAAAATAACCGGCAGCATGGCGCCGTTGAGATAGTCAGCCATCAATGTTAAACCAAACAGGTTAACTTTAGGAAACAAAGTTACAATTAGGCCAAACGCGATTTGGATAATAAAAAATACGTAAAATGTGCGGCCCTGGGCAAAGTTGGCATTAAGCGTGCGCTCGTAGCCGAAAAATTCCGTAAACACATATGCCGTGGCCAGCGGAACAATCGTAAGCCCCAAGCACGAAGCGGCAAACAGTCCTGTGGCAAATAAGGCTGATGATAACGCGCCAGCCAAAGGCTTAATCGCCAGCGCCGCGGTAAGGCCGTCGGTAACCGCCTGATGATGGATAAACAGCGTATATGTGACGGCCACGGCTATCATCCATGAAAGAAAATTGGTTACTAGCGCGCCAAAATACACTTCGGCGCGCGCCTCTTTAAGCTGTTCAGGCTTTAAGCCTTTATCGGCTACATAACTATTTATAAAAAATTGCCCCCACGCCGTAACTGTGGTGCCCAGTACCGCGATGAGCGCGAACCAGTACTTAAGGTCTGTAAGTTGCACCAAGCGCGGGTAGACTAAACTCTCCCGCGCGGCCTGGCCCCAGTTTGGATGGGCCAAAAACGCCGAGAACACATAGCTGCCGTAAAAAATAATTGTGACTAAAAAAATGCGCTGGAGATTTTTATAATTCAGTTTGATAACCATCAGCACGAGTAGGCAGCAAAAAATCAGCAGCAACAATTGCCAAGGCAGCCACGGCGGCAGCTTCCACGATTGGTCAAACACCTGGATGGCGGCCTTAAGGCCGGAGACATTCTGCAAAACCACGCCCTGATTAACAATAAAATACAGGAAAAAAAGTCCGACAGCTATTCTGGCGCCATAGTGTTCGCGAATGAGGTCGCCCAAACCCTTGCCAGTAACAATCGCGATGCGCGCGCCGATTTCTTGGGTAATGGCCAGCAGGATGGTAGTGAGGATAACAAAATACTGCGACGCCATGCCGTACGTGGCGGCGGCCACAGTATACGTTGCCACTCCCCCGGCGTCGTTGTCGGCCACGGCGGTAATCAAACCTGGCCCGACGACGGCCAAAAAGATGACGAAGTGGCGCTTAAACCTGGAGAAAAAACTGAGTTTCATTAAATAAAATTGACCAAAATTAAATAAAATTAAGTAAAAATTAAATTACCGCAAAATTTTATTTAATTTTATTTAATTTCTAAATTTTACTTAATCTATTTATGCTGCCGGGAACAACTGCCTCATAACATCATCAATTGTTACAATCCCAACCAGCCGCTTGTCTTCGTCCAGCACCGCCGCGGTGTACAAATTATAGCGCGTCATAAGGCGGATAATTTTTTGCATCTTGTCTTCGGGCTTGAGCACCGACGCGGCGGTTAAACGCTTGGCCATATTTTTAATTACATCTGTTGGCGGCGCGGCAATCAGGCGGCGCAAACTGACCACCCCTACGAACTTGTGCTGGTCGTCGGTAACGTATATATAGACAATAGATCTAAAATCGCTGGATTGGCGTTTGACTTCTTCAATCGTCTGGGACACTGTCCAATCCGGCCGGGCCGAAACATACTCCACGGTCATAAGCCCGCCGGCGGTGTTGTCGGGGTACTCGGCCAATTTGGCAATGTCCGCCGCTTTGCCGCCCTGGACTTGCGATAAAAATTTCCTCGACTCCTCGTTGGTAAATGTTTTGGCCAAGTCAACAATTTCGTCGGTCGACATGTGGTTTAAAATAGTGCCGGCTTTTTCCGGTCCCAGGTACTTTACCAAAATATTCTGCCAGGTCGGGTCCACCTCTTCCAAAACCTTGGCCGCCTCTTTTTCTTCTAACGATTCCAATAAACGACTGCCGTGCTTGACGTCCAAGTCTTCCAAAATGTTGGCCAAGTCCGCCGGATGCAAATGCGCCAAATGCTCAACCATGGTGTTAAGCTGTACTGTGCCCTGCCGCTCGAACAATTGCGCCTGCCGCCAGTCTATTAAGTTAACCTTAAACAGCGAGGAAATAAAACTGCTGCCCAGGCCCAAGCGGCGCAGCAGGCCGCGGAAGCTTGGGTCTATGGCCAGCACGCAGGTCCGGTTGTCAAAATTGCCGATGCGCAAATCGTTAACGCGCACCACGCGCGTGCCGCCCACGTCCACAATCTGCTGGTCTAATACGTCTTTTTTTAAATAGATGAAGGGTTGGTCGGGCAGGCGGTCCAGCGCGATGCTGCCAAACAAATTCTTAAGCGAAATCTCGCTGCTGGTAAAATTTTCCACGGCCGAATACGGCACAAATTTTATTTCCCGGCCCGGAATGGTCTTGACCACCAAATACTCCAGCGGGCTGAACGAGCCGTTTTTGGAGCTAATCAAAATATCCTCCAGCTTGCCGGCGATGGAGTCTGAACTGTCGTAAACTTTATTGTTGAGCAATTCGCTAATGTAAGGCATGAACCCCAAAATCAGAATTTATTCCGAAGTGACCAGATCTTTTTTGTAGTACGGGAACGGAACCCCTGAAACTGAAATTTTACAGCCCTACGGCCGTAGTAACAAAAGCCAGGGGGAGATCCAAACGCTACTATTATACCACGCTTTGCGGCCGCTTGCTACTGTAAGACAGCTCAAAAACGAAACGTCACCCCATACGGAATATCTATCAAGAAGCGAGTGGACAAAATATCCGTTTAAACATACAATAATTAAAATCATTATTAAAAAAGATTTAAAACTATGGAGCCAAATACATCATCCCCAAACCCCCAACCAACACCCACCCCAAGCGGCAGCACTGCCGGTGCCTGGATAGCCGCGATTGTCGTAATAATTGTTGCCATTGGCGTTTTTGCCTGGTACCGCAGCAACAAGTCTTCTAATTCCAGCGGCTCAGGCGACTACAACCAAAATACCAACCAGGCCATGACCAACGACAACGGCCAGGCAATGGCCCCGGACCAAAACACCGCCATGCCTGCCAATAGCAACAGCCCGGCTGCTATGGCAACCCCGACCCCCACCCCTACCGCAACCGGCTCAACTGCCCAAGAAAAAACTTTTACCGTGGAAGGCGGCGAGTTTTACTTTAAGCCGACCCAGCTTACGGTAAACAAAGGCGACAAAGTCAAAATTGTTTTTAACAACGCCAACGGCTTTCACGATTTCGTGATCGACGAGTTCAACGTCCGCACGTCCCGCATCCAGGGCGGCCAAAGCGCGACCGTGGAATTCACGGCCGACAAAAACGGCAGCTTCGAGTACTACTGCTCCGTGGGCCAGCACCGCGCTATGGGGATGAAGGGTACTTTGGTAGTGCAATAAAGATATTAGATATTGGATATTAAGATATTAGGGGGCGACATCGCAACCCCCTCGATGACTGTCATCGAGGGGAAACGTGCTCCCTTGATGGGCATCTTCAAGGGGTTTTTCTGTCCCTTGATGACAGTCATCGAGGGAAACCATGTGTAGCGTGCCGATTTATCGGCCTGGATGTTTATTCAGAATAACTAAAGGCTCGAACCTCTTGGTTCGAGCCTTTAAAAATGCAGTTGATGAAAAAATCACGGCAACCGATAAAACACATTTTGCCCCCGCTCCCCTACCCTTACCAATTTTCCCAGGTTGATTAAATATTCCAAATATCGGGTAGCGGTTGCGTCGGACACTCCCAAATATTTTTGCACAGCGTCATTGGTAATTTGCCGCTGGCTGCGGGCCAGTTGCATAATCTTGTCTAAATTTTCGCGGCGAATTCTTATTTGCTCCGGGTTAAGCGGATCGGTAAAGTCTGATTTTTTTACAACAAATAAATGATAAACCGCCAGCGCGACTAACGTCCCCACGGCCAAAAATATTGCCACCCGCGCGTCCCACATGGAACTCAGCAACACTGCGAGCGCCGCCACAACAATAACAATGGTTTGGGTTTTGTTGGCCATGGTTTAAAATTATCACAACTTTCCGCACAAATCAATTGCGCGCTTATATGATATAATAGGGTCATGCCCTGGTATCAACATTTACTTGAATTCGTGAGCTTCTCGCGCTACGCGCTGGTGTTTATTGGCTGTATTGTGGAAGGGCCGGTGGTTATGCTGACCAGCGGTTTTTTGTATCGGTTGGGCCAATTCGAGCTTCTGCCCCTGTATTTCTCCCTTATGGCCGGCGATTTTACCGCGGACTTGGCCTGGTACGCTGTCGGCCGATTTGGCGCGCGCAAACTGATTAACCGCTACGGCCACTGGTTCAACATTACGCCGGAAATAATCGAAAAAATAGAAAAACGCTTCCGCACCTACCAGGACAAAATTTTATTTATTTCCAAAATCACCATGGGGTTTGGTTTTGCCCTGGCAACGTTAATTGTGGCCGGGATGCTTCGCGTGCCGTTTAAGCGCTACGCCCTGCTGAATTTTTTAGGCGGTTTTATTTGGACCGCATTTTTGCTTTTAGTCGGCTTTTTCTTTGGCAATATTTATGATTCGTTGGTCGGGCCAATCCGGCCGGTATTTGTAGCGCTGTCGATTGTAGTAATAGTGTGGGGCCTGTGGGCGGTGAATAGGTATTTAGTTAAAACAGAGATATAACAACTTTACGGAGTACGGAGGGGACATTACGGATATACGGAACTATGTATTGCTAAAATTTAAGTGTTCCCTCCGTATATCCCCGCCTGCCAACGCTGATGTTTATAGCAGAACAAGATATTGATTAACCATCAACGTGACTATAATCATTAAACTTTGGCGGGCAGGCGTATCAATTCCGTACTCCGTAAAGTCCATAATTATGCTTTCTATAATAATCCCAACCTTAAACGAAGAAAAGATTATTGAACGCACGCTTAAAGCGCTGCGGGAGTTGAACGTGGTCGATTATGAAATAATTGTGTCCGACGGGCATAGCACCGACCGCACGGTGGAGATAGCAAAAAAATACGCGGATGCGGTAGTGGAACACGACGGATCATTCCGCCAGACTATTGGCCAGGGACGCAATGCCGGCGCGGCTGTGGCGCGCGGCGACTTACTGCTATTCCTCGATGCCGACGTTTTTATTCCCGATATTAACGACTTTTTTGTCCGGGCTGTTAATTTATTTAGCGATGATGAAAAACTGGTGGCGCTCACCGTATTTTTAAAAGTTTTACCCGAACATATTACGCTGTCCGACAAATTATTCTTTGGTATGACAAATCGGTTCCTGCAATTCTCCAACAACGTGCTCCACTGGGGCGCGGCTGCCGGCGAATTCCAAATGATCCGCGCGTCCGCGTTCCGCCAGGTCGGCGGCTTTAACCCTAAGCTCGTTATGGGCGAAGACAATGACTTATTTGCCCGTCTTAGCAAAATCGGCGCCACCCACGTAGAAACCGGCCTCCACGTTTTCCACACCTCGCGCCGCGCCCACTCCAAAGGCTGGATTCCCCTCCTCCTGCTCTGGTGGTCAAACACGCTCTACAATAAAATTTTCAAACGCTCGCTGAGCAAGGAATGGGAAGTTATTCGATGATCATCAGCCAACTTAAAACCGCCCACAGTAGGGGCGGTTTTTATGACAAACGATGTTACACCTTGCCTTTAAAAAAAGATTGCGGACGGTTAAACTTCCAGGGTTTTTTTACACCGCACTTAAAAACCTCGACTTTTTTCCAAACCTTTTCTGTAACATACGGTTCCTTTTTAAGCCAAGCCTTTAACTCCTTTTCCGAGGGAAAATCCATCACCGCCATTGAGCCAATCATTTTAGCATTATCATCCAGCATCACGCAGCCATACCATCTATTCCCCAATGCTTCCATCTTGTCCCCAAGTTCAAGATGTTTTTTTCTGGCCTTCATTCTTCGTTCCAGCGCTTTTTTGTCCGTACCGTCCCTGCCGATAACAAGAAATTGCATAAATGTATGTTTACTATTTTAATTGGTCTATGTCGCTCTGATACTGCGCCGCGGTGGCGACGACATTGTCGCCGTAGAAACGGTATTTGGTGTTGGTGCCGCCACTAAAGTAGCGCATGGCCGCGGCCCATTCTCCGTCCTGCGATGTGGCTCCGCCGGCCGCGAGCTTAAGGGCCGACGCCAAAAACGCGTCGCGGATGTCCCACGGGTCAGCCGGCTTGCCGGTAATTTGCGCCACCTGGTCTTTGTAGCCTATCCAGGTTGAAGGGATAAACTGCGCCGGACCCATGGCCCCGCCCCAGCCGACCTGCCGGCCCTTGCTGTCCTTCATGGGGCAGGAAACCGGAGTTATGTCCGGGTCGCGCCCTAGGTCGCCGGTAATTTGCACGAACAGCGGCACATCGCGGGTCGGGTGCATAACCACTTTATAACTTTTTTCCGGCGGGTCACCGGGACGGTTGCACGTGCCGACATTTTTTCCCAAGTTAGACTCCTGCGTTAAAATCGCCAGCAAAAAAGCCGCGCGCACGCCGCTCTGGCCCGAGGCCCATTGCGCGATTTTTACGGCGTCGCCAAAATTAATTTGCTGGCTGACTCCAAGCAATTGGTACAGGCGGGTGCGGATTTCGTTGGCGCGCCGCCGCGTGTCGTTAAGCGTAATTTGGTAATCCGCTTCCTGGCCTTTGGTCTGCTGGAGCAAAGTAGTTTGGTCGCCCACGGTGGCGGCCAATTGCTGTTGCTGGATGCTTTGAATAGACAGCAAATTTTTGGCCTGGTCCTGCTGGTCGGACAATTCCTGTTCATGCTGGGTCAAATCATTTTTTAGCGCGACCGTCTGGCCAAGCAAGCCGTGCAGCTGCTCGGAAATTTGGGCGTAGTCCTGGACGCGGTCAAACACGTCGGACAAATTCTGTTTGGCCACAACCGTGTATAAAATTGGGTAACGGTCGTTCTCGTTCACCAAACGCATTGCCTGGGCTATTTGCTGCTGTAGCAATTCGATTTTATTTTGGGTGAGCGTAATGGAAGTTTGGGTATCATTCCGCTTAACCGTTAAATCCGCGATCTGCAAATTAATCGCTTTAATTTGCAACGTTAGCCGCGCCTGCTGGGTTTGCAGCTGCTTAATCTTGTTAAGCAAAGTATTTTTTTGCCCTTGGATAGTTTTAAGCTGGGCCTGATAATTACTAATTTGCTTTTCTATATCCAACAGCTGTTGTTGTAATTGGGCCTGCTCAGCCGGGTCGGGAGCCGGCGTACTGGTCTGGGCCAAAACCATGGTGCCAAACAATAAAATCCCGACTGCCGACAATATTACGATGCGCGTTTTAGCAAATTTTTTCATACTTCTTTATTATACCAAATTAAAACACGATCCGCCTAAAAACGAATCGTGGTTAAAAAAACCGCCTAAACTAGGCCAGTCTGGTCACCGCAAAAATAAACGCCGCGCCTAACACTGTCAGCAATATAAGCCGCAAGGAACTGTGCTTGCTGTGGGCCTCGGGCAAAATATCACTGGCGCCAATATACAGCAGGAAACCGGCAAAAAAACCGAGATACAAAACCAAAAAATGCTGGGATACCGTAAACAGCAAGGTCGAAGCCGCGCCGAGAACTGGAGCAAGGGCATCAATGAACAAAAACCACTTGGCTTTGCCCGTAGTATTTTTATGCATGAGCATTAAACTTACGGTATTCATGCCATCGGTAAAGTCGTGGGAGATTACCGCCACGGCAACCAACAAACCGACCGCCGCGTTAATTTGGAACCCCAAACCAATGCCCACGCCATCCATAAAGCTATGTCCCGCCAAGGCCAAGGCCGAAAGCATACCGACCCGCGGGTGCTTGTGGTCGGCGTAGTCTTCCTCGTGCGCGTGGTGGATGACGGTGAGTTTTTCCAAAATATGGAACAGCAAGAAGCCTATCACCAAAGCGATCATCGGCTCGATTGGCTTAAACCCGTTGTTGCCGACCTGCTCTATAATTTCCGGGAAAATATCAAACGCCACCACCCCAAGCAGCACCCCGGCGGTAAAACCCATAATCAAATGGAGTTTATTCTTAAACCGCACCGCGAACAACCCGCCGAAAAAGGTGGAAAAAAAAGTGGCAATCGCAAAAAATACTGCTTCCATAAACCTTGGATTATTTACTATAGTTTAACATTTTCTGCTTTTTTAGGCGAGCATTTAAAAGCCGCCCACAGCAATCGCCCTTAAGGGGATTTTTTGCTATTATTAAGGAAAGATTTAACTAGAAGCTATCTTAAAAATCCTTTGGGCTGCAATTCCAGCATTTCGGACACGAGCTTGGCCCGGGCAGAGCCCGAGGCCATCGCGACCCATCTTGTCCCAAAAAATTTTTCATCCGCCTCCTGGCGGATTCGGCTAAACCTCAAAATTTATTTGGGCCAATCTGCTCGAAATCCTGTACTTTCGCCTCTCAAATTATTTTTAAGATAGCTTCTAACCACTATGAATACCGAAGAAAAAGATAAGAAATATTTAGGGCGCGGCGGGGGCCCTAAAAAACTGGAAGTCGCCCATTCCCAGGGTAATTATGTTATTGATGCCAAAGGCCGCAAGTATATAGACTTCTACATGGGCTGGTGCGTTGGCAATGTCGGCTGGGGCGTTAAGGAAATAATCAGGGAAGTAAAAAAATTCAACGGCCCGGATTACGTGAGCCCAAACTATTTATACAAGCCCTGGTCGGAGTTAGCCGAATTACTCGCAAAAATTACTCCGGGCAACCTTACTAAAAGTTTCCGCGCTACGGGCGGGACCGAGGCCGTGGAAATTGCCTTGCAAGCTGCAATGGCCCACACCAAACGCAACAAATTTATTTCCATAGAAGGCAGTTATCATGGCCATTCCATTGGTGCCATGAGCATAGGCATGTCAGGTTTTAGAAGCTGGTATAAAAACTTGCTGCCTGGTTGTTATAAAATCAATCCCCCATTAAACGCCGCGGCTGCCAAAAAAATAGAGAAGCTCTTGAGCAAGCGCGACATTGCCGCGTATATTTCCGAACCCATAATTTGCAATTTAGGCGTTGAGGTCCCAACTCAGGAATTTTTTGACATTGTCCAAAGGGCCTGTAAAAAATATGGCACGCTTTTTATAATGGACGAGGTTGCCACCGGCTTTGGGCGGACCGGTAAAATGTTCGGCTCGGAACATTATAATCTTAAACCCGACATTATGTGCCTGGCAAAGGGCTTAACCGGAGGCTTCGGGGCTTTAGGCACCGCCATAATGACGCCGGAAGTGGCCAAGTCCATGGAGTTTGGTTTTAGTTTTTATTCCACATTTGGCTGGCACCCGTTAAATGTACAGGCGGCTATTGCCAATATTAACTATCTACTTAAGCATAAAACCGAGTTTCTCAACAACGCAAATACCATCGGTAAATATTTTAAGGAACGGTTAGAGAAGATGAAATTTAAATATCCGGCGGAAATCAGGATTAAAGGCCTGGCCATAGGCGTTCGGTTTGCTAACGATGGATATAGCGGCCAGATAATCAAGCAGGCGCTGCACAAGGGCCTGTTAATAGCGGACGCTACATCTAAAGACTTTATAATCTACCCTCCTGTTAACATTTCCCGCAATGTCGCTAAACAGGGTTTAGACATACTTGAAAGCTGTATTTAAATATTACAGAATAATATAAAGCCATGAATGAAATTGAAGGTAAAATTTTAGAAATCAATGTTCCAAAAGTTGAAAAGAAGCTGCTCGCAATGGGAGCAAGAAAAATTTTTGACGGCGACTTGGTAGCCACTGTTTTTGATTTTCCTGACAAGCGTTTCTCGCAACAGGAAATACTCATACGATTACGCAAAGAGAATGGAGAAACCAAGTTAGCTTACAAAAAACTTTTAAGCACACATCAAGCGAAAGTTTCGGAAGAAACAAAAGTTAGCGTGGACGACTACGACTCTATGGAAAAAATACTTTTAGCAATAGGACTAGAGCCAAAACGGGGCTACCCTTTTACCAAACGCCGTATTTCTTATTTGGTAAACAATGTCCGTTTTGATATAGACACTCTCCCGCAATTTCCTACTTACTTAGAAATTGAAGCCCCTAGCAGTGAAGTTATTAAAGAATACGCGATAAAACTCGGATTCGAGGCATCAGATGTCAAACCCTGGGGTACTCGGGAAGTCTTTGCCTACTATCGAAATAAATAAAAAACTCGCAAATGGAAATGGAAACCTTTACTAAAGCGATCTTAATCCCGGGCAACGGCGGAGCAAGGCCCATCGATGCATGGTTTCCGTATGCGCAAAAAGAATTGGCCGGCCTAAACATTGAAGTCATTAATAAACAATTTCCCGATCCGCTCCTGGCGCGCGCGGAATATTGGTTGCCGTTTATAAAACAGTTAGGTGCCGACGAGCGAACCATCTTAATTGGCCACTCCTCGGGCGCGGAAGCGGCAATGCGCTATGGGGAAACCAATAAAATACTGGGTTCTGTATTAGTAGGGGCCTGCTATACCGACTTAGGCGACCAAAATGAAAAATTGAGCGGCTATTATAGCCACCCGTGGGATTGGAGCGCCATAAAAAACAACCAACAATGGATAATCCAATTCGCCTCCACCGACGACCCTTTTATTCCAATAGAAGAAGCCCGTCATGTGAGCGAACAATTACAAAACGAATATTTTGAGTACACCGATAGAGGGCATTTTATGGCCCCGGCATTCCCGGAACTTATTAATGCCATAAAGTCAAAATTGACCAAAAAAAATTGACCAAAACCCCATAACCTGGTATACTATTTTTACCTGGCACTTCTCGACTTCGCTCGAAGCCTGCGGCAGCCAGATTAAAATATACGGCACAGCGTATATTTGTTAGGTAGCTCTTCACGTTCTGCTCCGACGCTTCGGTCGGAGCCCCGACTCCTCTGTGCGAGGACGTCGGAGTGCAAGAGTTTTTTTATTTCGACGAAGTCGAAATAACTCCGACCCCCAAAACTGGCGTCGAAGTATGGAGGTTTTATGAAAGGCTTTGTCTATATCTTAAAAGATGACAATCATCGATATTATATCGGCAGCAGCACAAACCCTCAGCAGCGATATGAAAGGCACTTATCAGGCTTTGTATACACTACACGCCGGATGAAAAATCCTAAAATAATTTTCACCCAAGAATTTCCAACAATTCAAGAGGCAAGACGAGTCGAACTAAGACTGAAAAAACTAAAGCGCAAGGATTATATCGAAAAAATAATAAAAGACGGTCATATAAAAATAAAGATATGAAATATTTCTTGTGGTGCCCGTAGTTCAATGGTAGAACGCAGCTCTGTGGCAGCTGTCACGTGGGTTCGATTCCCATCGGGCACCCCAGTAAATATTTCATATCTTTATTACCGCTCTGCTCCGACGCTTTGACTTTTTCTAAGAACTTACTGAGAAAAAGTCAAAAGTCGGAGTCCCGACCCCCTAAAGGGCGTCGGGATGGCAGCGAGTATACGGGTTCGATTCCCGTTAGCCGCCCCAAAAAATTCCATGGTTATTTTTCAAATTTTGTTTTCATTGGGACTGTTAGGGGTTATTGGGTTTGTCGTGTATTGGTTTGGGGTAGGTTTAAAAGCCGGCCCTAAAGCAACCCAGGACGAAATCAATAAGGATCCCAGGTTTAAATAGCGGTCAGCGCAAGTAGTGGGCTAAAATGAAAAACGCGCCGAAACTAATAGCAATCATAAACAAACACCAAATTACGCCCGGTAATATTTTGCTGGTGTCCCTGACTATGTGGCTGACGGCTATAGCCGTGCGCGGCGTTATTTTTTGGTCAGTGTACCACGGGGTTATTCCGGCGGTGTTTGTGCGGGGCTACCACATTCACCATTTTATTATGGGATTTTTTATGCTGATTATTGCCGCGGTCATGCTCAGCAAACGGATTTTTTCCAAATACATCCCCCTGACTTTAGCTGGGTCAGCTCTAGGGCTGGTGTTCGATGAATTCCTCTATTGGACCCGCGGCCACTTTAACTACTGGAGCATGGTAAATTTAATGGGCACGGTATCAATTGGTTTTTTAATGATAGCCTTTTACCTTTACGCCAAACGCTACGACTTGGGCCACTTAAGCAAAAAACGGATCGCCGCAACGCTGGCGCCCATTTTATTTTTTTCCGCCCTCCTTTACGGGCTGTTCCATTACCAAAACCTGTTGTCCGTTGTATACGCCGACAAAAACCAACCGACCCAAACCCAGCCGCAGGACTATGACGAAGTTCCTGCCCCGTAAACTACTTTAAATCCCCAGCCTATGCTGGGGATTTTTTTATTACGATGTTGATTCGTCGTAATATACATGAACACAATTTACTTAGTACGCTTAATAGCGGAAAATTTTTCCTGTCCGCCGAACTTTACTTGCGGAGCGAATTCAAGCGTGCCGGTATCTAATTCCCTAACGCCTTGGGTAGACAAAATCTTTACCTGGATAGTTGCTATAGCATTAATTTTAATGGTAATCCTTACCATTATTGGCGGGTTTTTGCACGCGACTTCAACCGGCAACGCGGAAGGCCAGCAAAAAGCTTCGGCAATCATAAGCGGCAGTATTGTTGGCACTGCTGTTATTATTGTTGCGTTCCTGCTAATTAAGATCGCGATTTATTTTTTGGCCAATTCCCGCCTGCTTGGCTAATGTCCAATAGCCGGGCGTGGCACAGCAGGCGCGGCACCGGCCGGACGGTCGGTAGGGATAAATAAAGAAAAAACAGCGCCGCCGAACAGGAATATTAAGGCTACCTGGAGCGCCCTGCGGGAAGCGGCCACCAACGCGGTTTTGACATCTTGGGTAACGGCGTCGGTTATTTCCTGGGGCACATTTTGCCCGACGCTCGGGCGCTGGCCGCTTTCCGGAGTTATGCTTTGCAGGCTCGTAATAATTGCCGGCTTGGCCTGCGCTGGAATTACGGCATCGGCATTTATATTTTTAGCAATGATCGATTGCAAAGTGCTGGCCAAAACCATCCCCAAAATCGCAATACCAATAGCCGTTCCGACCTGGCGAATGGTGTTGTTAACTGCGGAAGCCTCCCCGGCCATTTCTAACCGGACATTGGACAATGTAATGTTGGTTAACTGCGCGCCGCTGCCGCCAATGCCAATACCAAACACGAACAAGCCGGGAGCCAAGCGCCAGCCGCTAATCCCAGTCTTTAAAGTTTGCTCAATCATCAAAATGCCTATGGCGGTAAGGAACATGCCGACTACCACCACCCAGCGCAGGCTCAGTTTAGCCGCCAAAAAACCGGACAGCGGGCCAAAAATAAAAATACTGGCCGATGACGCCAAAAAAATCATGCCAGTGTTAAACGCGTTAAGCCCCAGCACGTTCTGCAAAAAAATCGGCAAAATAAAGAACGAACCAAACTGGCCCAGGGAAACTATCATTAGGGTAATAAGCCCAAACGTAAACCCGCGCGACTTAAACATGCTCGGACGCATCAGCGGCACGCGGCCGCTTTTTTCCAGTTCGTATTCCCACCACACGAACAAAGTCAAAAAAATTATAGCCAAAAGCAACGCAAACGGAATAATGGAAATAGTTTGCAAGGTCCACTGCCATTGGCCGAGCGCCAACACGGTGGCCGGATGCCACCATCCATATTTTTGGCCTTCAATTAAGGCAAACACCAAACTGAATAAACCGATGCCGGAAAACAAAGTCCCCCACCAGTCAAAACCTTTTTGCTCTTCGCCCCGGGATTCCTGGACAAACACCATACCGAGCATGGCCAGTATGGCAACAAAAACATTAATGCGCAAAGCCCAGCGCCAGGAATGGTAGGTGGTAAAGTAACCGCCGAGCAGCGGCCCTAATGCTGCCGAAATCCCGGCCACACTCCCCCACACGCCAAAAGCAATGGCGCGTTCTTTGCCCTGGAACTCGCTCACCAGCAAAGACAAAGACGAGGTAAGCATCATGGCGGCGCCTATGGCCTCAATTAATGCCTCGCCCAAAAACAGTATGCCGGCATTTTTGGCAATGGAAGCAATAAACGAGCCGACCGCAAACAGCACAATCCCGACCATAAAAATCCGCTTGCGCCCGAACACGTCGCCGACGCGGCCCACGGTTATTAAAATGGTAGCGATGATTAAGGCATAGCCGGAAATAACCCACTGGATGGCGTCAAAGCTGGTATTAAGGTCGCGTAAGATGTACGGGATTGCCACGTTCAACACAGAGTTGTCAATAATGACAATGGCCAGGCCAACGGCCAAAAACACCAGGGCCCACCAGCGGTATTTTTCGGATGATAAATCTGATAATTTCATACTAATATTCGGACGGGACTAGATTAATAAACTAACAAAAAAATAGAAGGGGCTGGAGCCCTTTCTGCTGTTATTATAGCAGACTATTGCCAATTGGGCAACTTTTGATGACAAGCTGATTAGATGGTAAGATATCACTATGAATACCGAACCCGTCATATGCTTTGGCCAACAGCCGTGCGGATTTTTCCCCAAGCGGTTTTTGGTCTCCAAGATTAATACTGCAAAAAAACTGCAATCTGATATTGGCGGGCGGATTGTCTTTTTTTACCACGACAGCGACGCGGACTACCGCGAAACCATAACCGTGATGCGCGACCGCGCGACAGGCGCCGAGGTGCGGCTAAATTTTTTGCAACCAAACAAAATCCAAAAAAAATTCTCCCCGCTGTATGCCAAACGCATTGCCCCGGGGTGGAAACAGGAAATGTTAAAACAACTTCCGCGCTTCTTGCGCCCTTCTCCCCCTTTGGGGGAGATGTCCCCAGTGCATCCGAGGGACAGAGAGGGTGCACCCACATACCAACTAACCGATTTTTTTTCATCAACCGATGAAAACCAAACCGTGGCCGACTTTTGCCTGGAAATGTATAAAAAGATGGGACTGCTTGACGGAATTGAGGTGGTAAGATCAGGCGATAAAGAATTTCGGATGAAGGCGCCAGACTTGGACAAAGACTACTTTGCTGATGTAGAATACCAGGGAGAAATTGTTAGGGCTAAAATAGAACCCCCTCCCTCTCCCTCTTTGGCTGATGAAATTTCGAGGAAAGAGGGAGGGCGAAATACCGAGGATAACAGCGTCCCCCCCTCTTTTTTAAGGTCTACTGAGCACAAAGAGGGGGCTAGGGGGAGTTCTTTTCCGCTCATCGGAACCCTCCACGAAGGCGGCAACAAATTTATCCGTTTTCCTATTGAGAAGCCCATTGAAAAATGGCAAAAAAACCCCGGCCGCGACCAGCGCTTTGGCTGGATGCAATCGGTAATAAATTGCACCCACTATATATATGGCGAGGGCGAAAAACAATACCTCGACGTTAAACCGTTTCCCAATATAAAATTTATTGACCGGGACCACATCGAAAATGCCAATTATGCCTGGCTCGGCAATATCTAAATATCTATCAATATCCTAATATCAACAAATATCTTTCTATGAAATTACTCGCGATTGGTGCCCACCCGGATGATGTAGAGTTTGGTTGCGCTCCGCTCCTTATTAAAGAAGTGCAAAAAGGCAACCAAGTGAAAATTTTGGTGCTGTCTTTGGGCGAGGCCGGGTCAGCCGGGACGCCAGAAGGACGCAAACAGGAATCGGTGGAAGCGGCCAAAATTATTGGCGCGGAAATTGAATTTTTGAATTTAGGCGGCGACTGCAATATTACCCACACTCCGGAAAATGGATTTATGATTGCCCAGAAAATCCGGGAATACCAGCCCAATATTATTTTAGCACCGGACACCAACGAAAATCAGCACCCCGACCACGCCGCGGCCGGAAAAATTGCCCGCGACGCCGCGCGCTTTGCGCGTTACGGAGGTTTAAAACAAATTAAAGATCTGCCAGTCCACCAAATCGACAGCCTCTACTTTTACGCGATCACCCAATTCTTCGGCAGCCAGCCGGACATTCTAATTGATGTTACTAATGTACAGCCCGTATGGGAAAAAGCAATGGCCGCGCACCAAAGCCAAATGAAGAGCAAAAAATATTTGGAAATGATTCTGTCCTGGTCGCGCGCTTTGGGTTCTTCAATGGGCGTGGAATACGCGGTCGGCATAAAAGCCAACGACCCCGTGCGCTTAGACAGCATTTCCGACATTAAATTATCATCAAGAAACTACTAACTTCTCTACTAAATACTAAAAATTACTAAAAATACTAAATACGAAACCTGGAACTTGAAAACAACCAAGGGTGCTATAAGTTTAGTATTTAGTACCTTTCGTATATTTTAGTATTTAGTAGAAGATATCCATGAACAAACTACGCATCGGCATTGTCTGCTACCCGTCCATTGGCGGCAGCGGGGTTGTGGCCACTAATTTGGGACTGGAGCTGGCCAAGCGCGGCCACCGGGTGCATTTTATTTCTTACGAACAGCCATTTAGGCTCACCGGGCACGAAAAAAATATTTTTTTCCATAAAGTGGAAATAAACAAATACGCCCTGTTTAAGTATCCCGATTACACCCTGCCGCTGGCCGTAACCATTGAGCAGGTCCAGCGGAAATTCAAGCTTGACGCCATCCATGTGCACTACGCCGTGCCGCATGCCACGGCCGCGCTTTTGGCGCGCCGCATTATGAGGCAAAACAAAACTCCCCTGCCCAAAATTATTACCACCTTGCACGGCACCGACATTACCCTGCTGGCCCAGGACAAAAATCTTTTTGATATTATTAAATATTCCATAGAGCGCTCCCACTGCGTGACCGCGGTTTCGGAAAGTCTAAAAAAAGATACTATCAGAATTTTAAAACCAGACAAACCCATTGATGTGGTCTACAATTTTTACACGCCCAAAAAACCATCTAAATCGCGGGAAGCCGTGCGCCGCGGGCTTGGGGTAAAAGCTGGTGATTTTTTAGCCATCCACCTTTCCAATTTGCGCCCGGTAAAACGGATTCCGGACTTGCTTAAAATCGCGGCGCTGATGAAATCCCATCCTAATTTTAAGTTGTTGGTTTTGGCTGGCGGCGCGTTTACGCCCTACGAACCGCTGGCAAAAAAACTCAAGCTCAAAAATATTATTGTCAAAGAAAATGTCCGCGACATAGAAAACTACCTTAACGCGGCCGATGCCGGCATTTACACCTCGGAAACCGAAAGCTTTGGCATGGGCATGCTGGAAACCATGAGCTACGGCAAGCCCGTACTGGCCACCAACGCCGGCGGCGTACCGGAAGTAGCGCGCAACGGCACCGACGGCTTCCTGCTTAAAATTGGCGACGTTAAAGGCTTTGCCGCCAAGCTCAAATTGCTGACGGAAAATCGTCAGCTAACCGCGCAACTCGGCCGCAACGCATTAGCTCATTCCCGGGAAAAATTTTCCGCCGATGTAATTGTTGAGCAATATCTGCATCACTATCGCCAAACCTGCGAAAGCTAATATTCAATTTGTCTCCTTTTACTCCCATATGTGAGTAAAAGGAGACAACTTTTAACTTTGCCAATCCAACAACTTTCCCGCTTTTATTTCTATCTTATCTGCTTTGCGCAGGTTTTTTATTTGCGCGGATGATAAAATTTTATAATGCCTTGCGGCGTCTAAGATTTTTGGCAAATTGATAAGATCCATATTTGTGGTACGCCAGTTGGGAACTCCCCCTACCCCCTCTTTGGGCTGGTGGTAATCCGCGGAAAAGAGGGGGAACCGATTATCCAACGCCTTCAAATTAAATGGAGCGGAGTATTCTCGTAAGGTTTTTTGGCCGCTGTCCAAAAAATATTCGTGGAAGTAGGAGAGCGCTAATTCCCGGAGAGTTTTATATATCGGCTCGCGGTAACGCAGTACCACATGGTTGGTTTTGCTTATGGCGCCCCAGCAATTAAATTGCTTATACAACGCGACTACATGATCAAGATCATCATCGGCCGAGCGCAAATCCATCACCAGAGGCTTCTGCCCGTGGAATTCCAAAATCGCCGCGGCCAGCAGCGCGCCTTCCATACAGTGGGCCTTGCCAAACTTTAATACCTCGCGCGGACTGCGGCATTCCACGCCGTCCTTTGCCGGATTATGCCTAATTTTAAACGCCAAAAAATCCTGGATTTTTTTTGGCGTGTCCAGTTTTTTAAATAGTTTTATTTCGGATCGGGAATAATCGGACATACATCATACGTAAAACTGCGGAGCCCCTCTCCATTTAATGGAGAGGGTGCCCTTTAGGGCGGGAGAGGTTAATAACCTGGTGTTTAACCTCTCTGTCCCTCAGATGCATTCGGGACATCTCCCCATTAAATGGGGAGAGGGCTCCGCGGTTATTTCTTGGTAACCCCGTGCCCCCCAAACTGCTTGCGCAGGAGGGACACAATTTTATTGGAAAATTTTTGCTCGTTTTTGGGGTCGCTGGATTCGTCGCGGACTTTAACAGAATCCTCGATGACACGCGCATCTACACCTAACTCCTTGGCCGCGTCCACGGTCCATTTGCCTTCGCCGAGCTGGTGGATGTAGCCGCTGGTGCCGGCTACGTCTTCGTGGTCAAAAATATTTTTTGTAAGGTCAATCAGCCAGCTGCGCACTACTGTCCCCTCCTGGTAAATCCGCGTTACTTCTGCCAAATCCAAATTAAAATCGCTGGCTTCCATAATGGCGTAGCCTTCGGCAATGGCTTCCATCATGCCGTATTCTATGCCGTTATGCACCATTTTTACAAAATGGCCGGCGCCATGCTTGCCCAACAGCCCATAATTTTTTCCCGATGATAAAGCCTTCATAACGGGTTCAATAACCGGCCACTGTTCTTTAGGCCCGCCGACCATAAGGGCAAAACCATTGGCATAGCCCCACACTCCCCCGCTCACGCCAGCGTCGTAATATACCACGCCTTTTGCCTTTAATTCTTCCGCCCGTTTTATGGAAACTTTGTAGTGGTTGTTCGCGCCGTCTATAACAATATCGCCGGGCTTTAACAGCGGCCCTAACTGGTTTTGCACAAATTCCTCTTCCACTTCCTGTAACAGCATGAGCCAAAACACGCGAGGCGTCTCCCCCATTTGGGCGACCGCTTCGTTAACATCAGCAAAAGTTTTTACCCCATGCTTGGCCACTTCCTCCCTTGGACCCTCGCTCCGGTTCCATGCCAAAACATCAAACTTCTTGTCATGCAGCCTTCTGGCAATCTGACTGCCCATTTTCCCTAACCCAAATACAGCAATTTTCATAGTTTTATAAAATAATTTGTAATAATATAAGTTAAAGTAATTGCCTCAATCACAGCAAAGGCTATATCGAATATATGATGCCCGCTAAAATCCAATAAAATTTTGTCGGTACTGATTTTCTGCAAAGCTGGATCACCACTCCGGTCAAAATAGCTTTCGTACATTATTTGGCGCTTATGGTCTTCCAGCAGGCCATAAATTATAATGATCGTAACAAACAGGCAAAACCCAAACACCGCGCCAATCCCCTGGGTAAGACCCACAACGTACAGCGCCGATGTTAACACGGCCGTATGCGCGCTGGGAAAGCTCCCAACCCACAAAAACGTCCACGTAAACCTGTCCCCCAACACCGGCCGCCGCCGCGCGAGCAATACAAAAAATTTAATAACATGATTAACCGCGTAAACAATAAGCGGGATTAAAATAAACTTCATACCCTAATTATAACAAAAAACCGGACAAATGTCCGATATAGTTTTTGCGGCCGAGAGGATTCCATCCACCCGGCCGCGTTTGTCGATTTGGCTTCGTGATTAGTTGGCGGTTGCTAAAGTAAGAACGCGAATGAGGTCTCGGTCCCATGGCTTTGGAACGGCGTCATGGCCGCCCATTTCCAGAACCGCCCCCCACGTTGCAACGTCGGGGGTTGCCACCACGACCTTGGGGGGATTAGGAACGTTGCCTATAACACACAGCAACGACCGCCAGCTATCGGAGTACCCAGAGTCGTGAAGCACAACCGGCACCGGGCCATAGTGCCGGAGCGATATAATCGCATCCAGGATGTTGTCGGCGAACCGCAGCACAAATTGAGTGCCGGCCAACAAAGCAGACAATGCTCCTCTCTCTTCCTCCGCCACTAGCGCCAAAACAAAAACCGGATTGACCGGTTTGCTAATTGTCATTTTGTTAACATCCTCCTCTCAGGGATGTTGCATAATTTTACCCTAAAACCGTTAATTTGTCAACGGTCTTAGCGAAATTTTTTATAAACAACTTTAATAAAGCCAAATCGAAAGGCGCCATCATCACTTGCGTGATACAACGATGGCGCCTTCTGCAGACTCTCCGCCCCTATTCGGAGAGTTGAACTTTCGCGAGTTTGAGCAACCGGTCCCGGCCTGTAACGCCATGTTTGTCTTTTGCATGATACCACTCGCCGGGGCACTCAGTTTTGCGGACGTCCTGATGGGCTTTGAGCCGGGTAATCGTCGGATAATCCTTGACATATTCCCGGATCAACTTTGCCGCGGCCTTGAGTGCTTTCTTGGGCGGCGGTTTCTTACTGTAGTCGCCGTCGAAGACGATGGCGAGCGACCGCAGATTCTCGGCCCAATTGCCGGCATGCCAACCGACATACTTGTCGTCTAGCAACCGCTCCACCTTGCCGTTTTCGCGGACAATCCAGTGGTAGGCGTAGAACACCTCCACCAGCTTGCCGTCAACAAAGCGGTAATGGCCGGAGTGCGCCGGCTGACCTTGAACGAACGGGTCTTTGTCAGCGCTAGCATAGCGAGCGTCATAAAGACGCTTCTTCTGCTCATCAGACAGCATTTGCCAGCCAGCATTGGTTTGCCATGCGGTATGATGGATAAAAATCGTGTCGGTTACGATACCTTTCTCGATTTTCTCCATTTCCCAGTTGACCGGGAACCAGTCCGCCTGCCATTCCGGCGGGCGAACATGGTTCAATTGCGACTGCGCCATTGGAATTTGCGGTGCTGGGTCAACTGGCAACGCAAGCTCCTGCGCAGTCACCATCTGCCTGATTCCCTGTTGATCTGCGTTAAGCCGCTCCTGTGCGAAAGAGCAACCGAAAATGATAGACAGAAACAAAAACGCGAACACCAACCTGCTCACTTCTTCACCCCTTTCTTCATTTCATCCAACGTCTGAAGCAGGCAGCTCCCGTGCTGGTGCTGCCAGTCGTCTAGCGGGCCAATAGCCGCGCCGGTTGCCAGAACAAATGACAACGCGGCAAGACCAATTCCCGAAACTGTTACGCGAGCAACCCTATTCTGAATGCCGGAGCCTACCAGTAACCCAGCAATCCCAACTACTGCGACCAACAGAATAGCCCAGACATGGTGATGCATCATCACCATGAGCCGTGTTAGTGCGGCCATACTCTACATCCTCCCTTTTATATTGGAATATTCCCTTTAGGAATGTGTACTATTATACAATTTCTGGCAAATAAAATCTAGTCAAACAAAAACCAGCTCCCACCTTGGGGGCCGGTTTTTAAATTGTTAATATTACTGCATGGCCGGGGTCGAGGTTGGGATTAACTGCGATTGGGTTTCTTTTTCTTGCTGAATCTTATTTCAACCCCAAATGGCTGTCATCAAGGAACTATAAAATTATTTTGGATACGGATACATTCCCCAATGCCCCATGGGGATGCCGAGCCATAAGCCGCTGTCGCCTGGCCACGCCAGCTCAACATTTTTAAACTTGTATCCCCATCCCAAAAAATCCTTGGCGGAATAGAACGGATGCTTAACGCCGTGCTCGATCAAATAAACTAAGGGACTGTCAGGAAAAATAATCAAACTGCCGTCAAGGTGGATGGTGAGCTTGGTAGAAACCCCCAAAACCTGGGGCCTGGTGGAAGTTGGCAAAATATAACCACTGCCGCCAAATGAAACTGGGGTAATTGGAATGTTCGGCCCGCCAGAGCCGCCGTCCGATTGGCCGCCCGGCGGGGTGGAAGAAGAGGTGTCCGCCGGCGGCACCTCTGGCTCCGTCGAAGTCGCCACAGTAATGCTAAAAGTTGCCTCTTTTACTCCTTCGTCATTAGCTGCGTTGTCCAAAGAATAATATTTTATTACATGACCGCCGCTACCTGAAACCGTAATACCCGACGCGTATTCGGAAAAATCCGCCGCATTGTCCAATTTGTAAAAAGTTTTATAAATTCCTGCCGGATTTAAAGTGGGGAAATCCTGGGCAGTAAGGGCAACAGCAGTCGAACTGGAAAAATTATTTACCGCGCCGGCGGCCTGGCCGTTAAACTTAAGCGTTGTTTCCGGCGGCAGCTGATCGCCCGCTTGTCCGGGTTCCAAGACGGCTATGGGAGAGGCTGTTTGGTCAATTTCACCGTCCCCGTTGGTGTCCAAAAATAATTCGGAACTGCCGGAGGCGGAAAAATGCAAAGTCCCCTTTAATTTTGGGGTTACCGGAATATGATTATAGATTTCCATTTTTCCGGACAAGCTATTGTCTATGTCCGAGATTTTAAAACTAAAGTAGCCGGTACCAGTGCCGGTTAAGTTAATGGTGTAATTTTGGCCGGCATCGGTCGGCAAAAAAATAAATTTGCGGTCGTCCCATTTTTCAAAATCCGCGCCCGGGATGTCGTTTTGAATGCTGCCGTCGGCCGCAATCCCCGTCCGATTGCCGCTTTGGTCAAAAATTTCCGCGTCCACCGGGCTCAAAATTTGCCACCAGTGGCCTTTGAGCTTGCACTTAGAAGGGTCATTATTCAAGTCGCCCTGGCTGATAATATTATTCCCCACAGGCAAACTGCTGCCGGAAAGAATATTCACAATTTGCTGGCGCGTACCGTCCAGGCTCAGCATTTTAGAATGCACGGTTTTTGTGGCAAAGAACTTATGGTCGTCGTTTGTTAAAATGCTGTTGGCGCTGGGCATAGGCACGGTGCCGTCGCCGGTAATTTCGTCAGTCGGATTAATAAAAAAATCCGAGCGCCGATTAACAAAGTACACGCCGTCGGGCGTAGCGCTCTTGCAGCCCACAATGCTATAGGCGTCTATACCGGCATTCCTGACATCAAATTTGTCAAAGTCGGCGGTATGCAAAGCATCGGCATTGCTTACTGCCGTGCTGTTAACTAAATTACGCGATGTTAAATATTGGTTTGTTTGGTCATGGTCTAATAGCTTCATTTTATTGCCTATATCCTGATTATAGTAATCCACTGTAGTAAAATAAACACCCGCCGCATTAACATATTCCCTGCTCGGCGCCAAATCATAAACCACCGGCAAATTCTGGGCAATCTTTTTCATCTCTTCGTCACTTAAACCCAACACTCCAAAATTATCACCCGAAAGCAAAACCTTAACCGCCTTTGGCGCTCCCAAATTCGGCACGCCGACAAATACGATTTTACCAATATGATGGTCCGCGGCATGCTCCATTACATACTTTTTAATAAGCAATCCCCCGGTACTATGGGCAATTATGTCTACTTTGTCCGACCCCGTCTGCTTCATAATATCCTGAATTTTTTGCGCCAACTGGTCAGATATTGTACTCCCATCTGCCAACTTACCACTAGCCCCATACCGCCAGTCATAGGGAAAAGTAAATAAATTTTTATTTTCTTGATAGCCTTGGGTGGAAAATTCATTTATTAGCCCTTCAGAGTAATCAAATAAATGGTCAGGATTGGAAATTATTGAACCTAAAAAAATATTTGGATCTATTGACTCTAAATTGGTGGAAAAAATTAATGGGTCCATAAAATTATCAGAGTTTACGGGATCGGCCATCCTTAAAACTGAAGCCCACAAACGAGTCTGGTCCTTAAATATTTCCGTTCCCAGAACCCCGGGTATAATTAATATAGGTGTTTTTTCTAAGGGAGCAGGCTCAGCCTCAACCTGAATCCAAATTTGATGTGTTTGATCCCCACCCAGGTCTCCCACCCCAAAATACGGCAAAGTAGGACTGTCGGTAGCAGCTATTTGGGCATACCCTGGGTTGCCAGCACGATTTGTAGTTATAGCAAAGCTGCCTAAAGTATTTTTAGACAAATCACAAAAGTTTGGAGGCATGGTAAAGCTGTAAACCTCAAAAGTGTCGGTTAAATCTTCCGGCCAGTAAAAGTTTATAGAATTACTGGTGTCTGTTAACAAGGTACGGGGATCTTCACAGTTTAAGGAAACATTAAAAGGAATTCGGTCTGTTATGCCGTTCTTTCTAAGCTTCAGCCTAACAGTTGTAATATACATAGGACTTGTAGTGGTGGCCGGATAAAAACCAGGCGGAAAAGCCCCAATTGACCCAAACCCTAATATCGGCCCTTCTCCGTTCCAGGTATAATTTCTATTTCCGGTTGTGCTATAAATAAAACCATCTGACGAGGTCTGTTCGAAAAATGTAATCGCCTTAGAGGAAAAAGGCGAAAGAATAAAGAAAAAAATAAAAAAATATTTTAATATAAAAGTTCTTTCCAGCACATTGGGATCCTAAGCTTAGAATTCCACGTGGACAAGTTGTCGCG
>JADMIO010787599.1_pt1 | contig 35621 bp, 34 predicted proteins | sample 8958161 | NCBI WGS metagenome assembly JADMIO01 (sample SAMN16585339, study PRJNA669376) | soil metagenome | isolation source: Crop rotation soil | place: USA: Cullars Rotation, Alabama | collected 2011
CTTTCCCGTCGCGCGCGAGACCGCGCGCGTGGCCGAGGAGGCGCTGACGGTGGCGCGCGACCGCCGCGCGGCCGGCTACGGCTCGCCGGTCGAAGTCGACCGCGCGCAGGACGCGTACCGCCAGGCGCGCGAGGACGCCATCGCCGCGGAGTCGGATGCCACGGCGGCGCAGTTCGATCTGGAGCACGCCACGGGCGGGATCCGGCGGTTGGTGGAGGCGGGGCGATGACACAAATGCCGAATGCAGAGTGCAGAATGCAGAATGCGTTGAATGCGACCGGCATCTGCATTCTGCATTCTGCATTCTGCATTCTGCGCGAGGGCCGCCCATGACCGCCGGCTCCGTCGCCCTCGCCGGCGGTGGCGCGACCACCGCGCAGGAGCGCAAGCCGGTCAACAAGTGGCTGGTCACCGTCTCCATCACCTTCGGCACGCTGATGGGGGCCATCGACGCCTCGATCGTCAACGTCGCAGTGCCGCATCTCACGGGCTCGCTCGGGGTCACCGTGGAGCAAATCACGTGGGTGACGACGGGGTTCGTCATCGCCACGGTCATGGTCATGCCGCTGACCGGCTTCTTCGCGCGGCTGTTCGGGCAGAAGCGCGTCTACATGTCGTGCCTGTTTCTGTTCATCGTCGGCTCGGCGCTGTGTGGCATGGCCCGCACGCTGCCGCTGCTGGTGTTCTTCCGCGTGCTGCAGGGCCTCGGCGCGGGGGCGTTGCAGCCGACCGAGCAGGCCATCCTGCGCCAGACCTTCCCGCCCAAAGAACAGGGCATGGCCATGGCGCTGTTCGGCATGGCCGTCGTCCTCGGCCCGGCCTTCGGCCCGACGCTCGGCGGCTATATTGTCGATAACTATAGCTGGCCGTGGATTTTCTACATCAACGTCCCCATCGGCATCGTCTCGCTGCTCATGGTCTCGCGCTTCGTGCACGAGCCGCCGGACGTGCGCGCCGCGCTGCACGCCATGGCCGAGCGGCAGCGCAAGAACATGGACTGGTCAGGCATCGCCATGCTGGTGGTCGGCCTGGGGACGATGCAGTACGTGCTGGAAGAGGGCAATCGCAACGACTGGTTCGAGTCGGGAGAGATCAAGATCATCTCGCTCATCGCCGTCGTCTCGCTGACCATGCTGGTCATCCGCGAGCTGAGCGCGCGCGTGCCGGCGGTGGACATCTCGCTCTTCCGCGACATGGTCTTCTTCTCCGGCACGATGATCGGCGCGGTGATGTTCGCCATGCTCATGGCGGTGACCTTCCTCCTGCCGCTGTTCATGCAACTGATGCTCGGCTTCTCGGCCACGCAGTCCGGGCTGGCCCTGATGCCGCGCTCGCTGACCATGCTCGTAGTCATGCCGATCGTGGGACGTCTCTACAACCACGTCTCGCCGCGCATCGTGGTGGCCTTCGGCATCGTGCTCTTCGCCTACACGGCGTGGCAGATGGGGCACTACACGCTGGCCAGCTCGGCGCGCGATATCGTCAACGTGTTGATCATCCAAGGCGTGGCCTTCAGTTGCCTCTTCATCCCGCTGACCACGGTGGCCCTGAGCACGATCCCGCGCCATCGGCTGCCCGATGCCACCGGACTCAACTCGCTGCTGCGCCAGACCGGCGGCTCCATCGGGCTGGCGGCGTTCGCCACGCTGCTCTCGCGCTGGGCCACCAGCGCGCGCGGCGCGATGCTGGCCAGCCTCACCGTCGATCGCCCGGCGGTGGCCGCGCGCGTCTTTCAGCTCCAGCGCGCGCTGACCGGCCGCGGCGTGCCGGCGGCCGAGGCGCCCGGGGCCGCGGCGCGCATCATCGACGGGCAGCTCCGCCAGCAGGCCATGGTCCTCTCATTCGAGCGCCTCTTCTACCTCGCCGGAATCGCTTTCCTCTGCGTGCTCCCGTTGGTCTTCTTCCTGAAGACGCCGAAGCACGCCGAGCCCATCGACGTTCACGTGGAGATGTAATGTCAACCCAACCCGAACCTGGTCCCGGTCCCGCCCCCGTCCCCGAGATCGCCGAGCACGAGCCGGTGATCGAAGAGTCGCGCGCCAAGCGGATGTACTTCATCGTCGGCGCGGCCGTGCTGCTGCTCGTCATCGGCTACACCATTTACGCGCTGGCCACCTCGGGAAAGGAAACGACGGACGACGCGCAAGTGGCCGCCGACGTCGTGCCGGTCGCCGCGCGCGTCTCCGGGCAGGTCACCGCCGTCTACATCCGCGAAAACCAGCCCGTGCGTCGCGGCGAGCCGATCGCCGACCTCGATCCGGCCGATCAGCAGGTCAAAGTAGCGCAGGCGCAGGCCGACCTCGAGACGGCGAAGGCGCAGGCCGCCGACGCCGACGCGCGAGTCACCGTGAACACTGCCGGCGCGAAGGGGGGCTTCGCCGCGGCGCAGGCGGCGGTGCAGAGCTCGCGCGAGAGCGTCGATACCTCCGAGGCTGCGATCACCGAAGCGCGCGCCGCGGTCAGCCGCGCCGCGGCCAACGCGGAGAAGGCGCGCAACGACTGGCAGCGCGCCTCGGAGCTCGGGGCCAAGGGCGACATCTCCAAGGCGCAGGTCGACGCCGCGCGCGCGGCGCACGAAGCGGCCGACGCCGACCTCGCGCAAGCGCGCGCCCGCTTCACCTCCGCCGAGAACGCGCGGCAGATGGCGCAGGCCAACGTGGCGCAGGCGCAGGGACGGCTCGAGCAGAGCGCACCGGTGTCGGCGCAGGTGGCCGCGGCGCAGGCGCAGGCGCGCCTGGCGCACGCGAAAGTGCAGACCCAGGAAGCCGCGCTGCAGGCGGCGCAGCTCACGCTGTCCTACACGCACATCACCGCGCCGATCGACGGCATCGCCTCGAAGCTGGCGGTGCATCCCGGCTCGTACATCTCGTCCGGACAGCCGATCGTGCAGCTCGTGCCGCGCACGACCTACGTCAACGCGAACTTCAAGGAGACGCAGATGAAGCAGATGCGCGCCGGGCAGCGCGCGACCATCCGCATCGACGCCCTCGGCCGCCGCGACTTCGAAGGACGCGTGGAGAGCCTCTCCGGCGGCACCGGCGCGACGTTCTCGCTGTTGCCGCCCGACAACGCATCGGGCAATTTCGTGAAGGTCGTGCAGCGCGTGCCGGTGCGCATCTCCTGGACCGGGCTGCCGAGCGATCAGGTGCCGGTGGGATCGAGCGCGGAAGTCACCGTCTACACGAAGTAGGTCAGTCGGCGAAGCGCTCCTGGCAGTAGCGGCACTTCTTGGCCTCTTTGCGGATCCACTCCGCGCAGGCCGGGCACTGCTTCATCTCCTCGCGCGGCGGCGGCGCGGCGAGCGGTTCCGGGGCGGTGTTCGGCGCGTGAGCAAGTGCCACTCGTGCCACGAGCGTGTTGGCGATCGCGTCATGCAGCGTCTGCTGCCGGCGCGAGGCAAAGGCGATGGCCAATCCGAGGAGACAGGGCAGGATCAGCTCGTTGGCGAAGTGCGGCAGCTCGGAGTACTCGGTGAGCGCGTAGACAAAAAAGTGCGGCAGCCAGGCCACCGACTTGGCGATCGTCCGCGCGGCGGCGCGGAGAAGCGAGATCCGCTCGCCGTTCAGCCCCGTCACCACCACGCCGAAGAGCTTCTTGCCGAACGTCGCCTGCCACGGCGAGCTCTCCATCACCGCGTGGTAGAGGAAGACCGTGACGGCCGCGAACACCGGCGCGAAGAACAGCCAGCGCGTCTCCATAAACGAGAAGCCTTCGAGCCGAATGCCCTGGAAAACGATCATGATGAGCGGCTTGAGATTCAGCAGCGCCTGGATGGGCGAGATGGTGGCGATCCAGAAGTCGCGATCGCCGGTCAGGATCGAGAGCCTGGCCACCACGTTCACGATCTTGAAGAAGACCCAGAGGATGACGCCGTCGGCGGCCGCGGCGCCGAGACGTCGCCACAGCGTGGCCGAGGCGAGGTTCGGCATCACCGCGTCGCCGGAGAGCTGCAGGCGGCGCAGAACGTCGCGCATCCAGACGATGCTGCGGTCGATCCAGTCATTCGCGCCGTGCGGCGCGGTGGTGACGGGCTGCTCGGTCATGTTTTCGGTGGCCACGATTGTACGACGCCGCCGCCAATCCGCCGCGACGCTGCGGCCGTAGAGACAGCCAAAGGAGGAAGTGATCCATGAAACGACTGGGCATGCTCCTGGTTTGTTCGATCCTCGCGACTTCTCTCTTCGCGGCCGACGCGCCGCAGAAGTCGCTCTATCAACGTCTCGGCGGGTACGACGCCATCGCCGCGGTGACCGACGACTTCATCATGCGTCTGGCGCAGGACAAGCAGCTCGGGCGCTTCCTGCAGGGGCACAGCAAGGACTCGCTGGGCAAGATCCGCCAGCACGTGGTGGAGCTGATCTGCTCGGTCAGCGGCGGGCCGTGCGTCTACATGGGCCGCGACATGAAGAGCGCGCACCAGGGCATGGGCATCACCGACGCCGATTGGCAGGCGGCGGTGAACGACCTGGTGGCCACGCTGGACAAGTTCAAGGTGCCGGAGAAGGAAAAGAACGAGCTCCTCGGCGCGGTGGCCAGCCTGAAAAACGACATCGTCGAGCAGAAGTCGGCGATGAAGTAGTCACTGCACCGGGACGACGCCTTCGTCGGTCCGGAGATTCACGGTCGAGCGCTGGCGAGTGATGATCTGCTCGCCGCGCTTGACCGTGACCACCGCGTTCGCCTCGCGCTCGTTCTTCACCGTCACGCTGAACTCCAGCGAGTAGCCGCGCGCCAGCGCCGTCGTTTTCTCCATCGCGCCGCGCGCCACCACCAGCTTGGCGTGGAGAAAGGCGACTTTGGTGTCGGCCTGCGAGACCAGCGCTTCGCAGGTGTAGGTGCTCGGCGACGGGCGGCGGAGCAGTTGGTACGGATCCATGAAGCTCGGCCGGATGCTGACCCTGACCTCGGGCGCCGTGAGATCGGGTTGCTGCACCGGCAACGACAGGACATCGGCCAAAAGAAGAAGCACTACCAGCATGGCGTCCTCCTTTCCGAAGAGCTTAACGCCGCTGGACCGCCGCCGTCTCCCGTTCGCGGTAGAATTCCGGCGTTCCCGAAACGAACGACAGAGGAGGAGTCATGCGAAAGATCTCTTCGATAGCATTGGTCCTCGTTCTCCTCAGCGCCGGAGCGCTGCTCGCGCAGAACACGCAGCAGAGCCAGCCGGCGATGAGCGCGCAGCAGAAGGCGATGATGGACGCCGCGATGCGCGCCGCCACCCCCGGCCCGGCGCACAAGCGGCTGAACGCCATGGTCGGCACCTTCGACGCGAAGGTGAAGTACTGGCCGGCTCCCAACGCGCCGGCGATCGAGTCGAGCGGCACCTCCACCAACGAGTGGATCCTCGGCGGCCGCTGGATCCAGCAGCGCTTCGAGGGCTCGATGATGGGGGCCCCCTTCAGCGGCCTCGGTTACACCGGGTACGACAATCTTCGCCACATGTACGTCGGCACGTGGATGGACAGCATGTCCACGCAGTTCATGACGTCGTCGGGCGGCGATCCCGATCCGAGCGGGAAGACGTGGAACTTCACGGCGTCGATGATGGATCCGATGTCCGGCGAGTCCGTCAGCGCCGAGGAAAAGATGACCGTCATCGACAACGACCATCAGGTGTGGGAGATGTACGGCCCGGGCCCCGACGGTCGCAATTACAAGATGATGGAGATCACGTACACGCGCAGGAAGTAGGCGGCGCGCGGCCGCGGCGCTGACCTACCGTCAGCGCCGCGCCAACTGGATGACCGCGAACGTCGCGCCGTGCGGATCGTTGATCACGGCGAAGCGGCCGACGTCGGGAATGTCCATCGGTCCGAAGGAATCGCTGGTGCCGAGGGACTTCGCCTTGGCTAACGCCGCGTCGCAGTCGGCGACCATGAAGTACGGCTGCCAGTGCGGCGGCATGCCGTGCATCTCCGGCGCGATCTGCATCAAGCCGCCCACGGCCTTCTCCCCGACGTGCGCCTCGGTGTAACCGGGAGTGACTTTGAGGTTCCAGTCGAAGAGCGGTCCGTAGAACTGGCGCGCCGCCTCGACATCGCTGGTCATCAGCTCGTTCCAGCAGAGCGTCCCCACTTCGTCGCGCACCTCGATGCCGTGATGCAGCTTCGCCTGCCAGATGCAGAAGACCGCGCCTTGCGGGTCCTGCACCACGGCCATGCGCCCGACGTCCATGACGTCGAACGGCTCGGCGATGAGATTCGCGCCGAGATCTTTGGCCGACTTCGCCGTGTCGTCGACCGACTCGACGGCGACGTACGACGCCCAATTGGGCGGCGCGTCCGTGTTCTGGTACAGCGCGCCGACGTTCTTGCCGTCTTTCTGCAGCATCACGTACGGCTCGCCGCCGTCCATCGGCATCTCGTTCGCCGTCCAGCCGAACAGCGACGTGTAATAGCGCTGCGCGGCGCGGCGGTCCGGCGTCGTCAGCTCGACCCAGCAGAACATCCCCGGTTCGTCGTATCTCATGGCGCGCATTCTATGTATTCGGCGAGCGCGCGTCGCCAGGACGCAAGTGGCGGATCGGTCACGATCGGCGGCGCGCCGCGGCCGCCGGCGCAGGCCTCGATGAGCGACCGGTCGGCGCCGACCAGCCGCGCCGCCTCGAGCGCGAATTCGTACGGCGAGCAGAGGCCGTCGTTGGCGATCTCGAAGATGTGGGGCGGGTTCTCAACCCCCCCGCCCCGGACGGGTTGAGAACCCGTCCCACATATCTCCGCGGCGCGCTGCGCGAGGTGCTCGACGTAGGTGACGGACGAGCGGACGTCGTCCGCCGCGCGCACGCGCTCGCCGTTGCGCAGACGGCGGTGCACGGTGGAGAAGAAATTGTCTTTACCCGCACCGAAGACCCACGACGTGCGAATGACCATCGCGGCGTACCGCTCCCCTTCGCGCTTCGTGCGGCCATACACGCCGTCGACGGAGTTCGTACTGAAGTGCACGAGGCGCTCGCAGACGGAGGCGAGCAGCGCCGGGCCGCGCACGTTGACCGCCTCGGCCAGCGCGGGATCGCGCTCGGACGCTTCGACGCCCACCACCGCGCAGTTGAGGATGACGTCCGCGCGCAACGCGCGAACGGCCGCTTCGTCCGTGATGTCGAGTTGCACGTGCGTCAGTGCAACCGCGTCCGGAAAGCGCCGCGCCATGGCGCGGCCGACCAGGCCGTTCGCGCCGGTGATGATCACCGCACTTTCTTCACGTCCGAGTCGTCGTCCAACAAGATCCACTGCACGATCGACAGCGGCAGCGAGCCGTTGGCCAGCAGGTCGTCGTGGAATTGGCCGAGGCGGAACGCGGCGCCTTTCGCGTCGCGATAGCGGCCGAGGAGGCGCATGATCTGCCACTTCCCAGTGATGTACCAGATCTTCTGCGTGGGATCGGACGCCGCGCCGGCCGCCTCCCCTTCCGCCGCCTCGCGATCGAGCCCGCCCCCTTCCATGAAGTGCTTCACTCCCTGCTCGAAAGTCCAGCGGCCGGTGTGCAGATTGACGTCGACGCCGATGCGCGCGGAGCGGTAACGCGCCAGCCGCAGCACCTGCGCAGCGGTCGGCGAGTCGACCGGGTACAACCCTTCGCGCAGCAGCATTTCCTCGGTGTACAGCGCCCAACCTTCGACGAACACGCCGTCGCCGTGATGGCGGCGGATCTCGTTGGCCAGATGGTTGGCGATGGAGATCTGCAGGAAGTGACCGGGGATGCCTTCGTGGCCGAGGAGCGGGCGCGGGTCTTCGATCGCCGCGCGGATGTAGAAGTTGCCGCTCTGCGGGTTGTAGGTGGGGATGAAGTAGAAGCCGCCGTTGTCCGCGTCGTAGATCCCCGGCGGATTCATGAAGCCGCCCGGGCTGGTCGGCTTGAACGCTTCGGGGAGCTGGCGAATCTCGAACGGACCGATGTAGCTGGGGATGGTCACCAGCCGCTTCGCCTTGAGGAACTCGATCATCTCCTGCTCGCGGCTTTGATACGCGGCGAGGAAGGCCTGCTGGTCGGGGGGAATGCTCTTGGCGCGCTTCGGATCGGGGTCGGCGTACGACGGATCGGGGAGCATCGCCTCCAGCGCGCGGTAACGCGCCAGCTCGACCTCGCCGAGGTGGCCGACGTCGCGCGCGTCCATCGGCAGAAGGAGGACGTGCTTGAGGAAGTAGTTGTAGTTCGCCTCGCCGAGCGGCTGCCACGGCGTCATCGACGGTAGCCGTTTCTCCAGCCAGTCGGCGTAGTCGTGTAGCGATTTGATCGCGGCGGCGCGCGCGGCGCGGTCTACGGTGCCGAGGCCTTCGAGGCTCTCGTTGAAGAGTGGATCGATGGAGCGCGCGGAATCGATGGCCAGTTGTGCGTAGAGCCGCACCGGACGCGTGAGGTTCTTCTTCCCCTCTTCGATCATGGCCGGCATGGCCCGCAGGCGCGCGGTCGCGGCGCGCGCGCGCACGGCGGGCGGCGCGTACTCCTTCTTCAGCAGCGAGAAGATGGCGTTGCTCGCCTCGTTGACGTATGTCTGCGGATCGCTCTCTTCGCGATGCAGCACGCGCGACGGGAAGTCGGCTGACTCGAGCTCGGCGCGGAAGAGCAGCCAGTCGATGACGTCGTCCTTGGCCCAACCCTTCACCTCGGCGGCGCGCACTTGCTCGAGCAGCGCACGCACGTGCGCCGCGCGCTCGGCCACCGCCGCGGCGCGGTAGTCGGTCAGCTTGTCGTCGTAAGCGTGGAAGCCCTGATCGGAGGCGAAGACCGGGTACTGGCGCGTCTGCCACTCGTAGTAGTCGTGCGCGACGGCGCGGAGCTGCGCCGGACTGTTGATGGCGACGGCGAACAGCACGGAAGCGATCATGGCAGTTCTCCAATGGCGATGCTCATCACTTGGCGCACGCAGCGCGCCTGGCCGTCGGCGAAAGCGCGATCGATCTCCGGAAGGGCGAAGAGCGCGCGATAGCCGTCGGTCGCGCTGACCCGCCCGCTGACGCGAATCGACGTCGCCGCGTGCGACGCCGCCCCGATGAGAACGAGGGGAACTGCGGAGAGGGTGCGCATTTGCGCGCGATTCTAGCGAACACGAGCTCGACGTATCATGACGCCGAGGTGCTGTATGGGTTCAGAGTTTCGCAGCTTCCTGACCAAGACTAACGCCCTGGCCCTGGCCATCGGCGTGATCATCGGCGCCGCCATCGGCAAGGTCGTCTCCGCGCTGGTCGATGACATCCTCATGCCGGTGATCAGCCTCGGCATCCCCGGCGGCGACTGGCGCAAGGCGCAGGTGGTGCTGAGCCGCAGCGTCGACGCGACGGGGAAAGTGACGGAGAACAGCATCCTCTACGGCCACTTCATCGGCACGCTGCTCGACTTCATCATCATCGCCGTCGCGGTGTTTCTCATCACCAAGGCGCTGATCAAACCGGCGACGTCGGAGCCGACGCGGAAGTGCCCCGAGTGTCTGGAGTCGATCCCGCTGGCGGCTCGGCGGTGTCGCGCGTGCACGGCGGCCGTCGCGGCGTCGTAGCCCCCCAGCCGCATTTGTTTCTTCCCTCCCATCTTTTCTTCGGTTAGACTCCCCGCCTCGGAAACCCAAGCAAAAGTGAGAAGCACTCGTCGGAGGGCCGCCGCCCGGCGGCGAACGAGTATTCGAAGCAAACCAAACTCTCGGAGGTTTGAATGAGATCACTTCGCCCCAGTCCCGCCTTACTTGCTGCATTGATCGCCACGCTCTCGTTCGGGTTGTACGTCCCGAGGAGCGCGGCCCAGGAAACAAGGCCACCGGATGACACCTCGTCGGTGGCGCTGCACAGCCTCGAGCCGAACGACCCCGAGGCCAAGGAGCGGGGCGCCGAAACCGACGACGCCACCGCCCGTCTCGAATGGGAGCGCGGCGCGTGGGGCCTCGTCACCCCCGCCTTCCGCAGCCTCGCGCTGAGCGAAGGGAAGAGCCACAACGACAAGAAGAACGCGCCGGGACCGAAGTGGGTGAACATCGGCCCGACCGGTTCCGACTACGAGCAGAACGGCAGCTTCACCGGCCACGTGCGCGACAGCGGCCGCGCGCGCACCATCCTTCCCCATCCGACCAATCCGGACGTGGTCTACTTCCTCACCTCCGGCGGCGGTCTGTGGCGGACCAACAACTGGACCTCCCCCAACACCACGTGGGAGCCGCTGACCGACGACATTCCCACCACCGGCGGCGGCGCGGTCGCGTTCGGCCGCAACCCCAACACGCTCTACCTCGGCACGGGCGATCCGTACGACCAGATCCTGGTCGGCGGCGCCATGGTCAAGTCGAAGAACGGCGGCGTGTCGTGGAGCGCGATGATCGAGCTCGGCACCGCGGTGTCGGTGCGCGACGTCAAAGTCGACACGAGCACCAACCGCGACATCGTCATGGTGGCTACCGACAGCGGCCTGTATCGCTCGGCCGATGACGGCGAGACCTACAGCGCCGTGGCCACCTTCAACGGGCTGTCGGTGTGGAGCATCGCGCGCACCAGCGCGGGGTGGCTCGCCTCCGCGCAGCCGTGCGCCGCGGCGAACGTCGGCCTGCAGTGCGGCGGCGCTACCACGCTCTATCTCTCCACTGACCGCGGCGCGAGCTGGGCGCCGATCAGCAACGCCGGCAACGTCTTCTCCGCGAACGGCCGCACCACGCTCGGCATCGCCGTTGCGGGCGACAACGTTGTCTACGCCTACTCCAGCACCGTCGGCGACGCGCAGATGCGCGACGTCTATCGCTCCTCCGACGGCGGCCAGACCTGGGTGGCCAACGGCGTCAACTCCACCAAGATCCCAACCAACCCCGTCGCGGGCAGCATGCCCAACATGAACATCTGCCAGACGCAGTGCTGGTATGACCAGATGATCCTGGTCGATCCGCGCGATGCCAACCGCAACACGGTGTGGATCGGCGGCAACCTCGCCGCGGCGCAATCGACCAACGGCGGCGGTACGTGGACGCTCAAGACCTGGTGGCTGTACAGCCAGGTGCCGACGCTTCCCTATGCCCACGCCGACTATCACGCCGCGGCCTTCAAGACCACCGGCGCGCCGACCATCATCTTCGGCAACGACGGCGGCATGAACATCAGCACCGATGACGGCACGTCGTTCAGCAGCGACAAGAACAACGGGCTGACCACGCACCTCTACTACACCGTTGCCGGAAATCCGGAGTTCCCGAACCTGATCATCGGCGGCCTGCAGGACAACGGCACCCGCCTGCGCACCGACAACGGCACCATCCACAACCAGGTCATCGGCGGCGACGGCATGGGCGCCGCGTACAGCCAGGCCAACACGAACACGGTCATCGGCAGCTCGCAGGGCTCGGGCATGCGCACGAACCTGTCGAACAATCCGCCGACCACGTTCCAGAACTGGGCCGCGGCGACTGCCGGGCTGTCCGACGTCGGCTTCGGTTTCTTCACCTGCATCGTTCCCGCGCCGGCGCCGCTCGACTCGACCGGCCGCGTGTTCTTCCACTTCTCGAACGCGCGCGTGTGGCGGTCGAACAACGGCGGCTTGAACTGGATCCTGATCGGCTCCGCGGTCGGCGTCCCCTCTCCCGGCCTCCCGCCTGCCCGCCGCTTCCGCTCCAGCCCGTACAACCTCGGCGTCAGCCCGGTCGACCTGCAGCACATCGCGGTCGGCGCGGCCGGCGGCTTCCTCGACATCACCACCAACGGCGGCGCGACCTGGACCGACCTCAATCTCATCGCGCTCGTCCCCGGCTACCAGGGCTTCGTGACCAACGTGACCTGGGCCGACAACCAGACGCTGTGGGTGACCTCCGTGTCGCAGTTGCCGGGCTCGGCGCGCGTGCTCAAGGGCACCATCGCCACGCCGGCCTCGAGCTGGGCCACGGCGACGTGGACGGTGCTGCAGAATGGGCTGCCCGATCTGCCGGTGACGCGCGTCTACATCGACCCGCGCGACACGTCGCACAACACGATGTTCGCCGCGACGCACGTCGGCATCTACCGCACCACCGACGGCGGCGCGAACTGGGCGCCGTACGGCAACGGCCTGCCCACCGTGCGCGTCAACGACATCTACATGCCGCCGGACGGCAGCTACGTGCGCATCGCCACCTACGGCCGCGGCATTTGGGAGCTGGCGCAGATCGAGCTGGCCAACGCGACGTTGTCCGATGACGCTAGCTCGTGCGACGCCGACGGCGTCCTCGACAACGGCGAAACGGGCAACCTCACCGTCACGCTCAAGAACAACGGCCCGAACAACGTCAACCAGGGCACGTTGACCATCACCACCACCAACCCGCACGTCAGCTTCCCGAACGGCAACGTGTTGAACTTCCCGCCGATCCAGAAGAACGCCGTGAGCACGGGCTCGATCCGCGTGGCGGTCAACGGCGCGGTCGGCCTGGAAGCGGCCGACTTCCACATCGCCATCACCGCTCCGGAGCTGGCCGTTCCGCCGTTCAACGTCGTCTCCATTCATCGCATCAACTACGACGATCAGACGCAGGCGTCGTCGACCGAGACGGTCGAGTCGGCGAACAACGGCTGGTCGGCCTCCGGCGACGCGACCACCGAGCCGAACATCGAAGGGTGGCAGCGCCGCGCGCTCTCGCCCACGCAGCACGTCTGGTTCGGGCCGGACAACAACGGGCAGAACGACGGCCAGAAGCCGGACCTGCCCGACCAGCAGGTGCTGGTCTCGCCGGTGCTCAACGTCGGCAGCGGCCCGCTGACCATCTCCTTCAGCCATCGCTTCTCGTTCGAGAACGGCGGCTGGGACGGCGGCGTGGTCGAGCTGAGCAACAACGGGGGCGCCACGTGGGTGGACATCGTTCCGTCGGCGACCTATAACGGCTCGACCAACGCGGTGACCTCGGCGCCGATCGGCACCAACCGCCGCGCCTTCGTCAACCGCATGACGGGCTGGCCGAACTTCGCCACGGTCAATCTCAACCTCGGCACGACGTACGCGGGTCAGGCCGTGCAGATCCGCTTCCGCGTCGGCGCCGACGAGTCGACCGGCGCGCCGGGATGGGACATCGACAACATCGCCATCGGCGGCCTCGTCTCCTCGCCGTTCACTGCATTGGTGGGCGAGACCACCGTCTGCACGCACTAGTCAAGTAGTCGGCTTTCCTCCGAGGGGCTCCGCGCTGGCGGGGCCCCTCATTTTGTTTGGGCGCACCGCGTTACCATCGCCCCGTGCTCGAACAACAGGTCGGCCGCTACCGCGTGACCGGCAAGCTCGGCCAAGGCGGCATGGGCGAGATCTTCTCCGCCTATGACGAGAAGCTGAAGCGCACCGTGGCCATGAAGGTCATCGCCGGCGGGCAGCTCGACGCCGACGCGCAGCGCGACTTCCTGCGCGAGGCGCGCGCCGCCGCGGCGCTCGATCATCCGTTCATCTGCACCGTGCACGAAGTGCTCGAGCACGACGGGCAGCCGGTCATCGTCATGGAGTGCGTGGAAGGCGAGACGCTGGCCGACCGCCTGGCGCGCGAAACGCTCGATATCCGCGAAGTCTGCCGCTACGGCGTCGAGATCGCCGAGGCGCTCGCGGCGGCGCACGCGCGCGGTGTCGTTCACCGCGATATCAAGAGCGGCAACATCATGGTCACCGCGGCCGGGCACGTGAAGGTGATGGACTTCGGGCTGGCGCTGATCGCCACCGCGTCGCCCACCGACGAGACCGAGCGCATCGCCGACGCCGCCGGCGTGGCCGGCACGCTCCCCTACATCGCGCCGGAGCTGCTGCGCGGCGAGCGCGCCGGCGCGGCCGCCGACCTCTTCGCCTTCGGAGTGGTGCTGTACGAGATGGCCACGCGGCGGCGGCCGTTCAGCGGCGCCACCGCCGCGCTGGTGATGTCGGAGATTCTGGAGCGCCGTCCGGCTCCGGCGCGGCAGCTCAATTCCGCCGTGCCGCCGGCGCTCGACGAGTTGATCGCGTCGCTGCTCGACAAGCAGCCGTCGCGCCGGCCGGCGGCGACGGAGATCATGGCCAGCCTGCGCGAGATCGCCGCGCCGGCGCGCGAGAAACCGCGCCGCGCGCTGGCCGTGCTCCCCTTCCGCGCGCTCACCGGCGATCCCGACAGCGCGCACCTCGGCGTCGGGCTGGCCGACGCGATCACCTCCGAGCTGGCGCTGGTCCGCCCGCTCCTCGTGCGCCCCACCACCACCATCCTCGCCTTCGAAGGTCACGATCCGATCGAAGCCGGCCGCGAGCTCGGCGTCGACGCGGTCTCGCCGGCACGTTCCAGCGCGCCGGCGCGCGGCTGCGCGTCAGCGTGCAGCTCATCGACGTCGCGGAGGAGCGGCCGCTGTGGTCGACGAAGGTCGACACCACGTTCGAAGATGTCTTCGCCCTGCAGGACGAGGTTTCGCGCAAAGTCGTCGACGCGCTGCAGCTCGAGCTCACGCCGGACGACGCGCGGCAACTCGGCCGGCGCGCGCAGCCGTCCGGCGACGTGCTCGAGCTGTGGCTGAAGGGACGCGTGGCGCTGCTGCGCGAGACCGTCGTCGACACCAACGCGGCGATCGACGCCTTCGAGCAGGCGCGCGATCTCGATCCGCGGAATCCGCTGCCGTGGCTCGGCCTGGCCGACGCGTACAGCCGCCTGGCCTACACCTGGGATCCGGAGGGCGACTGGCACGAGCGCGCCAGCGCGATGTGCGAGCGCGCGCTGCAGCTCGACCCGAACATCGCCGAGGGGCGCTACATGCGCGCGCGGCTGGCCTGGACGCCGCAGCGCGGCTTCGATCACGCCTTCGCCATCGCCGAGATCGCGGAGACGCTCGCCGAGCGCCCGAACTTCAACGAGGCGTGGGACCTCCTCGGCGTGATTCTTTTCCACGTCGGCCTGCTCGACGACGCGCGCCTGCTGGCCGACCGCGCGCTGGCCATCAGTCCCGGCGATCCGCTGGTCACCTCGCACATCGCCTGGCTGGAGACCATCCGCGGCAATCATCGCGAAGCGCTGCGCTACGCCGCGCAGCGCGCCACCGAGGGGCGCGCGGCGCATCCGTCGTACCTCATCGCGCTGAACTTGATGCACCTCGACGACCTCGCCGGCGCGGAAAAGGTGCTGGAGGAAGCGGCGCGAAAATATCCGGGACTGGTCCTCAATCACTCCGCGCGCGGCATCGCCGCGGCGCTGCGCCGCAACGAAGGGGCGGCGCGGCATCAGATCGAGTTGACACTGCAGAACCGCAAGGCCTACGGGCACTTTCATCACGCCGAATTCGACATCGGCTGCGCGCTGGCGCTCCTCGGCCACAGGGACGAAGCGATCGAGTGGCTTGCCGCCGCGGTGCGCGACGGCTTCCCGTGCCTGCTGCCGTACGAACAGGAGCCGTTCCTGGCCTCGCTGCGCGGCGAGCCGGCGTACGTCGCGCTGCTCGACGAGCTGCGCCAAACGCGCGACCGCTACGCGCGCTTGTTCGACGGCGTGCGCCAGCGCATCAGCAGCGCGTCATGAGGGCGCCGCGCGGCACGGCGCGAATCCGAAGAGCGTGGTCTGCTCGAATGATCGTTCGCCGATCGAGCCTCGCCATCGCCAGTTGCGGCCGTCGGTCGAATCGATCTCGAGATGGATCGCATCGCCGCGCGCGACGGCCACCGGCTCATCGAGCGGCAGCAGCGCCTGCCGCCAGTTCGGCGTGCGCAGCGGCGGCTCGTTGCTGACGGGGATGCCGTCCGCGAGCGTGGCCGCGAACCATGCCGCGAAACCGTGCATGACGCCCGCGCGCTCGATGGTGAATTGCGCACTGCCGCTGACCTCGGGCGTAGCCACGGTGGCCAGATCGACCTCCAGAAGTTGCGCCGAGGTCGCCAGCAAAGCATCGGCCTCGGCATCGATGACGCGAACCTGGTTCGCGGCGAACGTGCGCACCAGCGAGAAGTCGATCCCCTGCCGCGGCTCGCTCCAGGAGGCCACTTCGCGCTCGTGGACCTCCGCCGCGCTCACCGGCGCGGCGACCAGCGCCACGCGCGCCGGGATGATGCGCGCGTCCGGCGTGAGCAGACGTTGGCGCGCGTCGATCACCGAGCGCAAGATCTCTTCGTCGAATCCGAGGTTGCCGAGCGTCTCAGTGACCAGCACGTTGGCGCGCTCCGGCAGCTCCGCCTCGTGCGAGCGCTTGTGAATCACCTCCACGCGATCGCCGCAGCCGTTCGCCGCGACGAGCATGGCCGCGATGTCCGCGATGTGCCCCTGCTCCACCGCGAACACCCGCCGCGCCCCCGCCCGGCACGCCAGGATGGCCAGCACTCCCGACCCGCTCCCGAGATCGAGCACCACGTCGCCCGCCCCCACCACCCGCCCGATGGCCCGCGCGTACGCGTCCGTGCGCACCGCGTCCTGGATCATGCTGCGATGCACGCTGAGGATGTGGCGCTCGTCGAAGTACATGGAGGGGCCGTACACTACCGCATCGTGAGGACGCACGAGCAGATCGACCGCCGCAGCCTGCGCATGGTTCGCGCCATCGTGGCTAAAATCGACGCCGATCCCGAGCGGCGCGGCTTCGAACATGCCAAGCGCGTCTGCGAGCGCTGGACGTCGCGCGGGGTTCGCTCCGCGCGCGAGTGGCAGGAGATCCTCAAACGCCCGTGGGAAGAGGTGCGCTCGATCCTGCTCGACGAGAGCAACGAAGGACTGCGCTTGCGGCAGACGGACCCCTTCTGCGGGATTCTCACGCCGCAGGAGCGCTGGGCCATTTATCGCGAGACGGCGAGCGATGCGGCGCAGTGAGCTCGAGCACATCCTCCGCGCCGCCGGCGCGATCTCCGGTGTCAAGGAATGGGTGATCGTCGGCAGCCAAGCAATTCTTGGCGCATTTCCGAACGCTCCCGCGGAACTCCTCGTTTCCGAAGAGGTAGACCTGTATGCGCCGGATCATGAGGCGGCAAGCGATCTGATCGACGGATCGATCGGCGAACGGTCGCCGTTTCACGAGACGTTTGGCTACTACGCGCATGGAGTCGGAATGGAGAGGGCGAAGCTTCCGCCGAACTGGCGCAGCCGCGCCATCGCCGTTCAGTCGCCGATGACTGCCGAAGTCAGTGGCATCTGTCCGCACCCTCCGATCTCGCGATCAGCAAACTCGCCGCGTGGCGCGAGAAGGATCACGATTTCGTGCGCGGACTCTTGCGGCACCGGATCACCACCGCTGAAGAAATCGAGCTGCGGTTACACGACTCGATCCGGCCAGCGCGGCGGAGTTGCGCTCGCGGCTGCGCACCGTGCAATCGCCGCCGCGCGGCTGACCATTAATTCTTACGGTCGCGCTGGCTTTACACGAGGTGAAAACCTACACTTGGGCCCCTAAACGTTTTCTGTAGGAGAATCGTCTTAACAAAATGCGGTTGATCCTTCCCCTTTTCCTCTTCGCCGCCAATGCGGCGGCCCAGCTCACGCTCGTCCCTGTCGCCCGCGACCTCAATCATCCGGTGCAGGTCATCCAGATGGACGACGGCCGTCTGCTCGTCGCCGAGCAGAGCGGACGCATCGTCATCGTCAACAACCGCGTCGTGGAGCCGGAGCCGTTCGTCGACTTGTCGCCGCTGGTCAATTGCTGCAAGAACGACGAAGGCTTCCTGAGCATCGTCCTCGATCCGCACTTCGCCTCGAACCACCGCTTCTACGCCCAATACGTCGACCGCGACGAGAACACCGCTATCGCGCGCGGCGTGGCCGGCGATCCCTCGGCCACGCGCGTTCTGCTGACCGTGCCGCAGCCGGCGGACAACCGCCCCAACCACAACGGCGGCACGCTCAACTTCGGGCCCGACGGCATGCTCTACATCTCCGTCGGCGACGGCGGCGATGCGTCGTTCACCACCACCCGCGCGCAACACCTCGAGCTGTTGACCGGCAAGATCCTGCGCATCGATGTCAGCGGTGACGACGACTACGCCATCCCGCCGTCGAACCCGTTCGTCGCCGACGACACCGCCCGCCCCGAGATCTGGGCGTACGGCTTTCGCAATCCGTGGCGCACCAGCTTCGACCGCGAGACGGGCGATTTCTGGATCGGCGACGTCGGCGACAGGACGTGGGAAGAGATCGACATGCAGCCGGCGTCGAGCCGAGGCGGCGAGAACTACGGCTGGCCGCTGATCGAAGGGTCGCACTGTTTCATGCAGTGCGCCACGCCCGAGCTCACGCTGCCCGTGCTCGAGTATGACCACGAGAATCCGCGCTGCGCCGTCACCGGCGGCTATCGCTATCGCGGCCAGAACCTCCCGCAGTTGCGCGGCGCCTACCTCTACGGCGACTTCTGCAGCGGCGAGATCTTCGCCGCGTTGCCGGACGAAGACGGCGTCTGGAATTCGCAGCTCCTGCTCAACAGCGGCGGCATGATCGTCTCGTTCGGCGAATCGACCACTGGCGAGATCTTCGTGGTCGACTACAAGGGAACGGTGTACGAGCTCGCGCGCGCGGCGCGCCGCCGGGCCGCGGCGCACTGAAGACGCGTCAGCGCAACTTGGCCAACCCGCGCGGCTGCGCCTTGACCAGCGCGTTTTCGCGGTCGATGCCGTGGCGCTTGTCGAGCACGGCCTGGCGAATGATGCGCATCATCTGCTCGAAGTAGTCCTCGGCGCGGTCGAGCGCGTGTTGCGCCTCGTGCAAGGCGGTCTGCACGTTGAGGATGACCTCCACGCCGGCCAGGTTCACGCCGAGGTCGCGGGTCAGGGCGAGGATGAGCTCCAACTTGCGAATCTCATCCTGCCCGTAGAGCCGCGTGTTGCCGGCCGTGCGCGAGGGCTTGATGAGGCCCTCGCGCTCGTACAGCCGCAGCGTCTGGGGATGGATGTTGTAGCGCTCGGCGATGGCCGAGATCATGACGAAACCGTCTGCTCTCCGGCGCCCCATCGTGGCCTCCCGATCCTTCGCTCCGCTCAGAATGACGGCGCTTAACGCGCCGTCACTTGTTCTCGTCCACCACTTCCGCTTCGATCACGTCATCGGCCGACGACTTTCCGTCGCCGCCGCCGGCCGGAGGCTGGTGCTGCTCGCCGCCGGGCTGCGCGCCCGCCTGCTGGTACATCACCTCGGCCAGCTTGTGCGAGGCCTTGGTCAGGTTGTCCGTGGCGCGCTTGAGATTGTCGAGGCCGCCCTGCTCCATCGCCTTGCGAGCGTCGGAAATGGCGCTCTCGAGATTGCTCACGTCCGAGCCCGAGATCTTGTCGCGGTTGTCGTTGAGCATCTTCTCGACGTTGTAGACGAGGGAGTCGAGATGATTCTTCGCCTCGATCTCTTCGCGCTTCTGCTTGTCTTCGGCCGCGTGCGACTCGGCGTCCTTGACCAGCTTCTCCACGTCATCCTTGGATAGGCCGGAGGAGCTGGTAATGGTGATCTTCTGCTCTTTCCCGGTGCCGCGGTCCTTGGCCGAGACGTTCATGATGCCGTTGGCATCGATGTCGAAGGTCACTTCGATCTGCGGCACGCCGCGCGGCGCGGGGAGAAGGCCCACCAGGTGGAACACACCGAGGAGCTTGTTGTCGCGCGCGAAGTCGCGCTCGCCTTGCAGCACCTTGATCTCGACCGAGGACTGGTTGTCCGCCGCCGTGGAAAAGGTCTCCGACTTCTGAGTGGGGATCGTGGTGTTGCGGTCGATCAGCCGGGTCATCACGCCGCCCAGGGTCTCGATGCCGAGCGACAGCGGGGTTACGTCGAGCAGCAGGACGTCCTTGACGTCGCCGCCGAGAACGCCGCCCTGCACCGCCGCGCCGACCGCGACCACTTCGTCCGGATTGACGCCCTTGTGCGGCTCCTTGCCGAAAAAGTCCTGCACCAGCTTCTGCACCAGCGGGATGCGCGTGGAGCCGCCGACGAGCACCACCTCGTCGATCTTCTTCGGATCGACCTTGGCGTCGCTCAGGGCCTGCCTCACCGGACCCATGGTCTTCTGGATGATCTCGCCGACGAGTTGCTCGAACTTGGCGCGCGTGAGCACGATGTTCAGATGCTTCGGACCCGACTGGTCGGCGGTGATGAACGGAAGGTTGATGTCCGTCGAGGCGGTCGAGCTGAGCTCGATCTTCGCCTTCTCCGCTGCTTCTTTCAGGCGCTGCAGAGCCATCTTGTCCTTCGACAGATCGATGCCCTGGTCCTTGCGGAACTCGTCGATGATCCAGTCGATGAGGCGCTGGTCGATGTTGTCGCCGCCGAGGTGCGTGTCGCCGTTGGTCGACTTGACGTGCACCACGCCGTCGCCGACCTCGAGGACGGAGATGTCGAACGTGCCGCCGCCGAAGTCGTACACGGCGATGGTCTCGTTGTTCTTCTTGTCCAGACCGTAGGCCAGCGCGGCGGCGGTGGGCTCGTTGACCAGGCGCTCGACCTTCAGGCCGGCGATCTCGCCGGCGTCCTTGGTGGCCTGGCGCTGCGAGTCGTTGAAGTACGCGGGGACGGTGATGACCGCGCGATCGACCTTCTCGCCGAGGTAGTCTTCCGCGGCCTGCTTGAGCTTCTGCAGGATCATCGCGGAGATCTCGGGCGGGGAGTAGAGCTTGCCCTGCACTTCGACGCGGGCGTCGCCGTTGGCGGCGCGGGTGACCTTGTAGGGCACCATCTTCATCTCTTCGCTCACTTCGTCGTACTTGCGACCCATGAAGCGCTTGATGGAGAAGACGGTGTTTTCGGGGTTGGTCACCGCCTGGCGCTTGGCGACCTGGCCGACAAGCCGCTCGCCGCTCTTGGTGAAGCCGACCACCGACGGCGTGATGCGGCTGCCCTCGGCGTTGACGATGACCTTCGGCTCGTTGCCTTCCATGATGGCCACGACAGAGTTGGTCGTGCCGAGGTCAATGCCGATGATTTTGGCCATAAGCTATTCTCCTTCGTGCGACTTATCGCGATGTTGAGTGCGATACAGTCAACTTTAACGCGCTTCAAAACCTGAGCGCGGCATTATAAAATTCCGATTTTCGAGGTGCAAGCGTCGTTCCTCGTTCTTCGTTTGTCGTTCGTCGTGAGCCGGCGTCGTCCAACGACCAACGACGAACTACGAACTCGCTCCGTCGCGTTATCATCCCCGTTTAACGGAGGGTCCAAGAATGCTTCCCAACCCCAACCAGTCGCAACAGCCCGCCTGGATCAGCGCCTCGACGGTCGAGAGCGCGGAGCGGGAGCGTGCGTTTTTCCGGTCGGTCTATAGCTGGATGTTCGGCGGCCTGCTGCTGACGGCGGTCGCCTCGATGTGGGTGGCCACCTCGCAGCCGATGCAGCGGCTGGTGCTGGGCAATCCGATCATTTTCATCGTCCTCTGCGTGGCCGAGGTCGGCATCGTGTTCTACGCCGGAGCGGCGCTGCAGCGGCTCACGCCGGCGGCGGCGGCCAGCCTGTTCCTGGTCTACTCGCTGCTGACCGGGCTCACGCTCAGCGTGCTGCTGTTCGTCTACACCGCCGCGAGCATCGTGCAGGCCTTCGTGGTCACGGCGGGCATGTTCGGCGCGGTCAGCGTCTACGGCCGCGTGACCAAGCGCGACCTCACTTCGTGGGGAGCGTTCTTCTTCATGGGCGTGGTCGGCCTGCTGCTGGCCATGATCGTCAACATGTTCATCCGCTCCACGGCGCTGGACATGGCCATCAGCACGGTCGCCGTGTTCGTCTTCGTCGGCCTCGCCGCGTACAAGACGCAGGCGCTGCGCTCGTGGGCGCACGCCGGCGGGCAGCAGGGTGAGACGCTGGCCATCTACGGCGCGCTGTCGCTCTACATCACCTTCATCAACCTGTTCCTGCACATCCTGCGGCTGCTGGGCCGCAGGCGCTAAGCGGTCCGCTTGACCCGGCGCCGCGAGGCGCCGGGCACCATCGCCTTCAGCGTCAGCGCGTTGTTCACCGCGTACGCCGAATCGTCGTTGTCGAAGTAGACATACACCGCATTGAGCGTGCGCTTCCACGACTCGATGCGCTTGGCCCACGACTGGAGCTGCTTGTCGCTGTAGCTCCCCTGATACTTGAACTGCGTCGGCCCGTGCAGGCGGACGTACGTCCACGATGCGGTGATCTCGATCGGCGATTGATAGCCGGCCAGCTCGTAGATGCAATACGCGGCGTCGTACTTGCGCAGCACTTCGAGCACCGCGTCGGTCATCCAGCTCTTGTTGCGCAGCTCGAAGGCGTAGCGGATGCCGCGCGGCAGCTCCTCGAGGAACTGCTCGAGCCGCTCCACGTTCACGTTCCATCCCGGCGGGAGTTGCCACAGCATCGGCCCGAGCTTGTGCCCCAGTCGCTGCGCGCGCGGTACGAAGTTCCAAATACCGCGCCCGGGATCCTTGAGCTTGATCATGTGCGTGAGGAAGCGGCTCCCTTTGACGGCGAAGAGGAAGTCGTGCGGCACGGCGTCGCGCCAGGAGTCGAAGGCCGACTCCGGCGGCAGGCGATAGAAGGTGTTGTTGAGCTCGACCGTGTCGAAGTCGCGCAGGTAGAAGTCGAGCATGTCGGCGGCGCGAATCTTTTCGGGGTAGTAGCGCCCCACCCAGTGCTTGTAGTGATACCCGGAAGTTCCGATGCGGATCTCGGCGGCCACGCACGACGCGTGAGCGGGTCTCGTGCCCGCTCACGCGCTTCGAGTGGCGCTAGCGAATGCGCGCGTTGGTGATGCGGATCTGCCCGCCGACGTTGGTGATGGTGATCGGCGACGCGGTCGCGTTGCTCGGTCGGATGACCAGGCCCGCGGACGTGCGGCTCGCGAGGTTAACAGTCCTGCTCGCGGTGGTGCTGGTGTTCACCGTCGACTGCGCGGTGATCGGCGTGGTCGCGGTGGTCGTTCCGAGCACCTGCCCGTTCGCCGTGGTGACCGCGCCGGTCGTGGCCACCGCGCGGGTGTTCGCGGCCGAGGCCATCGACGGGTTCAGCCCGTTGAAGTTCGTCTGGGCGAACATGCCCGGCGTCGCGGTGGTCGCGCCGCTGGTCGGCGTCAGCCCGACGTTCGCCGCCGCGGCGATGGACGGCGTCACGTTCGTTGCGGCGGCCACCGGAGTGGTCGCGCCGGTCGTCGCAGCGGTCGCGCCGGTCGTCGCGCCGATGGTCGACGCAGCGGTGACGGCAGTTCCGGTCGCGGCGGTCGCGCCGGCCACGGTGGTGCCCGGAAGGACGAACGCGCCGGTCACCGCGCCGGTGTCAGTGCCGCCCCCTCCGCCGCCGGTAACGACCGGCGTGGCGTCGGAGCTGATCGAGGCGTTCACGGTCACCTGCGGGTTGGCGTACAGCGACGGCGGATACTGCGCCCCGGTCGTCACCGGCGCCGGCTGCTGCATCCGCGGCGTCGGATTGAGCCAGCCGAGGAAGCGGCCCTGGCGGGCCTGGTGCTCGCGCATGATCGCCGCCGCCTCATCGGCCGCCAAGCGGTCGACCGACGGCGTCAGGTACGCGCTCGACATCGGCACGTTGCCGGACGATGTGCCCGGCGTGCTGGCCGGACTCATGGCGGGGGTGGTGGTTACTGGCTGGCCGTTGCCGGGCGTGCGGTTGGTAGTGCAGCCGGCGACGGCGAGTAGGATGGCGATTGAAATCGGTAAGACTTTGCGCATCTTGATGCCTCCTGTTCTGTCGCAAGTCTGCAAGTTATTTGAGCAAGTGCCGAGCCAGCGGGTGACCCACACAAGCGACTGATTCTGTTGGCTTTATCGACCGAAAATGCGCCGAATGGCCGCCCTCGCTGCCCAGTAGCCGCACATGCCGTGCACCCCGCCGCCGGGAGGCGTGGAGGACGAGCCGATGTACAGCCGCCGGTTGGGGGTGGCGTACGGGTCGAACGACAGCACCGGCCGCGCGATGAACTGGCGCAGCGTGTTCGCGCCGCCGCCGATGTCGCCGCCGACGATGTTCGCGTTGTAGGCCTCGTACTGCGCGGCGTTCATGGTGTGCCGCGCCAGGATGCGGTCGCGGAATCCCGGCGCGAAGCGCTCCACCTGCCGCTCGATGCGCTCGGTCATGTCCTCGTTCCAGCCGTTCGGCACGTGGCAGTAGGCCCAGCCGGTGTGCTTACCGGCGGGCGCGCGGGTGTCGTCGAAGAGGCTCTGCTGCGCGACGAGCGTGAACGGCTTGTCGCCGACGCGTCCGTGCCAGATGGCGCGCTCGTGTTCGGCGATCTCCTCCAGGGTGCCGCCCAAGTGCACGGTCGCCGCGCGCGCGCAGGCTTCGGCGCGCCACGGAATCGGTCCGTCGAGCGCCCAATCCACCTTGAACACGCCCGGGCCGTAGCGGAAGCGGCGCAGGCGTCGCGTGTAGCGGGGCGGCAGCTCATCGCCGGCGATGTCGAGAATCTGCTTCACGGTGAGATCGAAGATCACCGCGCGCGACGGCGGGATGTCGCGCATGGTTCTGACAGCATGCGAGGTGCGGATCTCGCCGCCGAGCGAGCGTAAGTGCGCCGCCAGCGCGTCGACGATGGCCACCGATCCCCCTTTCGCCAACGGCCACCCGACGGCGTGCGCGGTGACGAAGAAGACCAGCCCGAACGACGCGCTCCCCGCCATCTCCAGCGGCACGAAGGAATGCGCGGCGCAGCCGGCGAACAGCGCGCGCGCCTTCTCGCCGCGAAATCGCGCGCGCGCCGCCTTCTTCGCCGAGCGGATCGCGGTCAGGCCGAAGCGCGCCATGAGCAGCGGATGCGCGGAGAGGATGCGGATCGAGCGGAGGATCTCATCGAACAGCGCGCGCGCCGATCGCGCGATCGGCGCGACCAGCTTGCGATAGGCCTCGGCATCTTCGCCGAGCGCCGCGGCGGTGACGTCGATGGAGCGATCGAGGATCGCCGCGGTGCCGTCGTCGAGCGGATGCGCCAGCGCGTGAGGCGACTCGATGAACTGGAGGCCATATCGATCGAGCGGCAGCGTCCGAAAGAACGGCGACGCGACCGCGGTGGGATGAATCGCCGAGCAGACGTCGTGGCGAAATCCGGGCAGCGTCAGCTCCGCGGTGCGCGCGCCGCCGCCGACGCTCTCCTTCGCCTCGAGGACGACGACCGACAGTCCGTTCTGCGCCAGCTCGATGGCGGCCGCCAGACCGTTCGGACCGCCGCCGACCACGACTGCATCGAACTGCTCGGGCACTTCTTACCGCGGCTCCCGGTTCGCGTTCATCGACAGCAGCGGCATCGACGAGGCGATGGCCACCTCGGAGAAGCCGACCGCGGCGAACTTCGCCGCGCTGTACGGCAGCAGGTGCGGCACGCTCACTTTGCCGCCGATGGAGGTGATGTTCACGATGCGCCCGCGGCGACGCTCCTTCATCGCCGGCAGCACCGCCAGCGAGGTGTACATCATCCCCCAGAACATGATCCGCATCATCTTCTCGAAGTCGGCGATGTCCATCGCTTCGGCCGGGACGACTTGGATGACGCCGCCGTGGCCATGTTGCGCTTTTTCACGAGACGAGAAATTGCACGCGGCGCGCCGCGTTTGACTGTTGACGATCGGCAGTTGACGGTTGACAGAGCACGCCAACCCGCTGTCAACTGCCAACCGCCAACTGTCAACTCCGTTGCGGGCTTAGCTCAGCGGTAGAGCATCTGCCTTACAAGCAGGGGGTCACTGGTTCGAATCCGGTAGCCCGCACCAACAATGCAACTCGACTTCATCCTGCTGCCCGATCGCTACGCGATCGCTCGCCTCGATGCCGCCGCCCCCGTCCCCAGCTGGTCGCGCGGCGACTTCGTCTCCGTCACGCGCACGCCGAACGAGCTGTCGATCGTCTGCCGCGAAGACGCGCTGCCGGGCAACGTGCGCGCGGAGCGCGGCTGGCGTTGCCTCGCGCTGCAGGGGCCGTTCGCGCTCGATCAGGTGGGCATCGCCGCGGAGTTCACGCGCGTGCTCGCCGCCTCAAAGGTCAGCGTGTTCGTCGTATCAACCTACGACACCGACTACGTGCTGGTCCCGGACAAGGCCATCGAGCGCGCCGTCTCGGCGCTGCGCGCCGCCGCTCATGCCGTGCGGGCCTGACCGACGCACGACTCGACCATGTCGGCCAAGTCGCGGATGCGCAGCGGCTTGCGCACGATCATCTGCACCAAGTCCGTGTCGCCCTCGCTGCCGCCTTCGCCGCTGGCGGCGGTGGCGATGACGATGGGGCGCCGCTCCGCCGGCAGGAAGCGCAACGTCTCGATGACCGCGGCGGCGCCTGCGTGCGGCAGCGCGAAGTCGAGAATCATCACGGCGTAGTCGCGATCGCCGAGGCAGGTGATGGCGTCGCCGCCGCTGGCCACGCAGTCACAAAACACGTCGCGCTCGAGAAGCGCGCGGAACATCGCCGACCGGACGATTTCCTGTCCGTCCGCGACGAGTACGCGCACGTTCTGCTTCATCACAATCCCTACCGGCTGCTAGCCGTACAAAACATCTGCCAATACAATCCGCGCGATGGATCGGTTCGCCGAGGACGTGCGGCGCGGCCTCTCGGCGACGCCGAAGTTCCTGCTGCCGCACTACTTCTACGACGCGCTGGGCTCGGCGCTCTTCAACGCCATCTGCGAGCTGCCCGAGTACTACGTCACCCGCGCCGAGACCGAGATCCTCACGGAGCGCGCGGCAGAGATCGCCGCCGCCTTCGGCGAGACCGCGCGCTTGGTCGAGCTCGGCAGCGGCAGCGCGCGCAAATCGCGCCTGCTGATCGAGGCGCTGCTGGCGCGGCAGGAGGAGCTCGAATACATCCCCGTCGACGTCGACGCTGGCATCCTGGAATCGAGCGCCGCCGCGCTGCTCGACGAGTTCGCCGAGCTGACCATTCATGCCGTCTGCGCCGACTTCCGCGATCCCGCCGCCGCCCTCGGCGACATCCTCTCCCCCGACGGCGGCGAGCGCACCGTGGTCCTCTTCCTCGGATCGAGCATCGGCAATCTCGATCACGACACGGCCGTGGCCATGCTCGCTTCGCTGCGCACGTGTCTCGCGCCCGGCGACATGCTCTTCCTCGGCGCGGACCTGAAGAAGTCGCGCGAGGTCCTCGAGCCGGCCTACGACGACCCGCTCGGCGTCACCGCCGCGTTCAATCTCAATCTGCTGGCGCGCATCAACCGTGAGCTCGGCGCGAACTTCGACCTTTCGTCGTTCGCGCATCGCGCCTTCTACAACGAGCAGGAAGGGCGCATCGAGATGCACCTGGTCAGCCGCCGCGCGCAACAGGTGCGCATCGGCGACCTGACCGTGTCCTTCGCCGAGGGAGAGTCGATCCACACCGAGAATTCGTATAAGTACGACGACGCCACCCTCGGCGCCCTCGCCTCCCGCGCCGGCTTCCGCATCGAGCGGCGATGGATGGACGCGAAGAGGTGGTTCGCCGATTTGCTCCTGGTGGCCGGATGAGAATGCACCGCCCCGCCCCCGCGTTCTCACCCGCGCCCTCAGCGTGTATCATGCGCGCCACCGTGCCGGGGTAGCTCAGTTGGTTAGAGCACCAGATTGTGGATCTGGGGGTCGCCGGTTCGAAGCCGGCCCCCGGTACCAACCAACCGCTTCGCGGAATGCAGAATTGAGAATGCAGAATACAGAACTGATCCGCCTGCACGATTCTGCGTTCTGCATTCTGCATTCTGCATCCTCGACTTCATGACTTCGACCGTCGAGCCCCGGGTAAGCCGCGGCCTGCGCGATCTGCTCCCTGACCAGATGCTCGCGCGGCAGTCGATGATCGACACCATCCGCCGCGTGTACGAGCTGTACGGCTTCGTTCCCCTCTCCACGCCGGCCATTGAGTTTCTCGACGTCCTCTCCGGCAGCGCGGGGCAGGAGGCGCAACAGTCGATCTTCCGCGTCACCAACCCCGAAAACGAGGCGCTCGGGCTGCGCTTCGACCTCACCGTGCCGCTGGCGCGCGTGATCGCACAGTACGCGGAGCTCCCCCGCCCGTTCCGCCGCTACCAGGTCGCGCCGGTGTGGCGCGCGGACAAGCCGGACAAGGGGCGCTTCCGCGAGTTCACGCAGTTCGATCTCGACTCGGTCGGAACAGAATCCGAGGTCGCGGACACGGAGATCCTCGCCGGCATGGCGGACACACTCGACGCGCTGAACGTCGGCCGCTACCTGGTGCGCTTCTCCAGCCGCGCCATGCTCAACTTGCTGCTCGACTTCGCCAGCCTCCCGCACGATCAAGGCGTCGACGTCTTCCGCGTCCTCGACAAACTGGACAAAGTCGGCCTGGACAAAGTGAAGCTGGAGCTGGCGGAGGGGTACAAAGACGAATCGGGCGACACGATCCGCGGCGTCGGATTGACGCAGGAGCAAATAGTACGAATCGTACTATTCCTCGACATCAAGGCCGACTCGCGGCGCGAGGTCATCGCCAAGCTGCGCGATCTCTTCAAAGGACTGGACCACGCGCCGGCGCAGATCGACGTCGTCGAGCGCGTCTCCAACCACCTCGACGCCCTCGGCTACGGCGACGACCGCATCGCCCTCGACCTCTCCATCGCCCGCGGCCTGGCCTACTACACCGGCCCGGTGTTCGAAGCCATCCTCCTCGACGCGCCGCAGTTCGGCTCCATCTTCGGCGGCGGGCGGTACGACAATCTGGTCATGCGCTTCCTCGGACAGGCCATCCCCGCGGTCGGCGCGTCGATCGGCGTCGACCGCCTCCTCGCCGCGCTGGCGTACTTGGAGCGCGTGGACAAACGCAAAGCCACCGCGCGCGTGCTGGTCACGAACATGGACCCGTCGCTCATCGACGACTATCTGCAGATCACGTGGGAGCTGCGCCGGGCCGGCATCCCCACGGAGCTCTACATCGGCACGGCCAAAGGTCCCGGCAAGCAGTTGAAGTACGCCGACCAATACGAGGTGCCGCTGGCCATTCTGTACGGCACGAACGAGAAACAACAGGGCATCGTCACGGTGAAGAACATGGCCGTGGGGCGCGCCAAGTCGGGGCAGCTCGGCGACCGCAGCGCGTGGATCGCGCAGCGGCCGGGGCAGACCACCATTCCGCGCGGCGAGTTGGTGAGCGGCATTCGAAGGTTACTCGCGGAGATCGAGGACGTGTCATCCTGAGCGTAGCGAAGGACCGGTGTGGGTGTGTGGCGCGCCGCGCGGCCCACACCGGTCCTTCGCTACGCTCAGGATGACAGCGGCATGATCACCCTCGACGGACACTCCCTCACCATCGAACAACTCGTGGCCATCGCGCGCGACGACGAGCGCGTGCAGCGCGATCCGTCCACCGACGCGCGCGTCGCCGCGGCCGAGGCCATCATCGCCCGCGCCGTGGAGCAGTATCGCCGCGCCTGGGAGGCGGGCGAGCCGGCGCCGACCGAGTACGGCGTGACCACCGGCTTCGGCGAGTTCAAGGACAAGCCGATCGCGCCGCGCGACCTCGAGCAACTGCAGCGCAATTTATTGCTCTCGCACAGCGCGGGCGTCGGCGCAACGGACGATCCCGACGACCTGGCCAACTACTTTCCGGCGGAGGTCATCCGCGCCGTGCTGGCCACGCGTCTGAACGCGTTTCTGCAGGGCCACTCCGGCGTGCGGCGCGTGCTGGTCGAGGCCATCGAGGCCATGCTCAACCGCGGCGTCATCCCGCTCGTCCCGCTGCGCGGCTCGGTCGGCGCGAGCGGCGACCTCGCGCCGTTGTCGCACACCTTCGCCACGCTCCTCGGCGTAGGGCGCTTCTACACGGTCGACGATCGCCGGCTGCAGGCGGCGTCCGAGCTCGACCTCGGCGTCACGCCGACGTTCAAGGAGGGATTGGCCCTCGTCAACGGCGTGAACTTCTCCGCCTCGATGCTCGCCCTCGGCGTGCACGACGCCGAGCGCCTGGCCGATCTCGCCGACGCCGCCGCCGCGCTGACTCTCGAGGCGATGTGCGGCTGCACGCGCGCCCTCGACGCCAAAGTGCACGCCGCGCGCGGGCACGAGGGGCAGATCCGCAGCGCCGCGCGCATGCGCGAGCTGCTCGCCGGCAGCCGCCTGGCCGAGCGCGCCGCCGCGGTGCAAGACCCCTATTCGCTGCGCTGCGCGCCGCAGGTGCACGGCGCGTCGCGCGACGCCATCCGCTTCGCGCGCATGGTCGCCGAGCGCGAGATCAACGCGGCGACCGACAACCCGCTCTTCTTCCCCGACGGCGACGCGCCCTTCGACGCGAACTTCCGCGCCAATTGGCCGCAGTCGTATCGCGGCGAGAACCGCCTGGCCTACTCCGCCGGCAACTTCCACGGCCAGCCCATCGCCCTCGCCGCGGACTTTCTCGGAATCGCCATCGCGGAATTGGCCAACATCTCCGAGCGCCGCACGCAGATGCTGCTCGACGCCGACACCAACCGCGGTCTTCCGGCCAACCTCACCACCCGCCCCGGCGTGAACTCGGGATTGATGATCGCGCAGTACACCGCGGCGTCGCTGGTCTCGGAGAACAAGGTGCTCGCCCACCCCGCCTCGGTGGACTCGATTCCAACCGGCGCGAACGCCGAGGACCACGTCTCGATGTCGACGCACGCCGCGCGGAAGATGCGCACGATTTTGTTCAACGCGCAGAACGCGCTGGCCATCGAGCTGATGGTCGCCGCGCAGGCGGCCGACTGGCGCGTGGCGATGATCGGGGGCGTCGCCGAGGCGCACGACATCGAGTCCGCCGAGGCGCAGGCGCGCGCGTTCGCGGACGCGGTGAACGGCGCCGACATGACGAAATGGCTCGGCGGAGGCACTGCCGAGCTCTACCGTCGCATCCGCCAAGTGGTGACGCCTCTGCTGGAAGACCGGCCGCTGTCCGACGACATCCGAAATCTGGCGCGAGTCTTGACACATGTCGAGGCATGAACTTGATCTACGTCCCGCTCGTCTTCGCGCTCTCGATGGCGCAGCCGAGCGTTGCCATCGTCAGCTACCGCATCGCCGCGCCGCCCAACTCCGTGGTCCGCTACGCGGATGAGTCGTACACCGTCGGCAAATCGGGATCGATCGAACTGGTGGCCGATCCGGCGACGACGACCGTCAGCCTCGGCGAGACCGTCTTCAACCTCCCGCAGAACGGCCCGACCGATCGCTTCGGCAGCGTGACCATCTCGCTCATGCCGCAGACCGAAGGTTACAAGCAGGGGCTGCGGCCGAAGGGCGCGAAGCAGCGGATGGCGCGCTAAGGCGCGCAACGCGTCACCGCGAGCATCGTCACGTCGTCGCCCGCCGGCGCGTCGCCGATGTATTCGTGCACGCGCGTGTCGATGGCATCGAGCAGCCGCACCGCGTCATTGCCGTACATCGTGCTGAGCAGACCGAGGATGGGATCGAGGCCGAGCTGCGTTTCCGCGGCGTTCTCCGCCTCGGTCACCCCGTCGGTGAAGAGCACCAGCGAATCGCCCGGGTTGAGCGTGATCGACTGATCGCGATAGGTCGCCTGCGGCATGATGCCCACCACCAGGTCGGTCGTGCGCAGCGCGTTGACGCCGTTGCGCGAGATGACCAGCGGCGGCACGTGCCCGGCGTTGGCGAACTCGATCGCGCCGGTGGAGGGATCGAGCACGCCGACCACCGCGGTGACGAACTTCGTCGGCGCCGTCTTCGGGGCGAGGGTGGCGTTGATCTCGCGCAGCAGCTCCGACGGCTTCGGGTCGTTGCGCGTGAAGATGTTGAACGCCGTGGCCACGCTCGACATCACCAGCGCTGCGGTGATGCCCTTCCCGCTCACGTCGGCGATGACGAAGTAGATGCGCCCGTCCGGCCGTACCACCACGTCGTAGTAATCGCCGCTGACGGTCTTGCACGGACGGTTGCTGCCGGCGAAGACGTAGCAATCGTTGCGCGGCAGCGACGCGGGCAGCAGGCGGCTCTGGATCTTGTAGGCCGTGCGCAGCTCCTCGTCGAGCACCGCCTTGGCCACCGCTTCTTCGCGCAGGCGCGTGCGCTCGAGCGTCACCGCGGCGAAGCTGGCGATCTGCGCCAGCAGGCGCACGTCGTCTTCGCTGACCACGCCGCGGTTCGAGACGTAATCGATGTAGAGGACGCCGAGGACCGCGTCGCGGACCACCAGCGGCGCGCAGACCGCGGAGCGGATGTGCTGCGCGATGATCGACGCCGCGCGCGCCAGCGCCTGGTCCTGGTCGGTGTCGAAGTACGAGACGACCTTGCGGCCGTCGATGACCTCGCGCAGCAACGTCTTGCTGATGGTCAGATCTTCAGAGTCGTTCGCATCCTGCTTGCGCAGGCGCACGCTGGAAAACGTGCGGCGGTCGTCGGCGAGCAGCGCGATCGCGGCGCGCGACGGGCGCAGCAGGTGCACCACGCGGTCGAGGATGAACTCGAACAGCTCGTCCATCGGCCGGTCGGCCAGGAACTCCAGCGCCAGCGAAGTGAGGATGGCCGAGCGCTCGTTGCCGCGCGTCGTGTCGTCGATGTTGATGGCCAGATTGGTGGCGTGCGAGTCGCTGTCGACGGCGATGAGGTGCGACGACGACTCGTCGGGATGAAAGACCACTTCGCTGTCGCCCAACGCGATGCGGTCGCCGCTGCGCAGCGGCGCCGGCTCGATCACTTTCGTCCCGTTCAGCGTCGTGCCGTTCACGCTGCCGCAGTCGCGCACCAGCCAGCGGCCGCGGTCGTAGGCGATCTCGGCGTGGCGGCGGGACAGGAAGCGATCCTTGATCGGAATGGTGCATTCCGAGGCGCGGCCGAGCGTGATCAGTGTGTTATTCGATAAGGTGACCTGTTGCGGCGCCAGGCCGGGTTGGTAGACGGTGAACCGCACGCGATGGGCCGACGTTTCGGGCACGTTCGATCTCTCTTGAAGACTGACGATTATACGGACATCGTTTCAACGTGAGCCGCCGTAGCAGACTCATCTTCGCCTATTGGATGCCTGCGGTGCTATGGGCGGCGGTGGTGCTTTGCGCCTCGAGCGATCTATTCTCCTCGCAGCACAGCGGCGACTGGCTCGGCGAGATCATCATCACCGTGATCGGCCATCCGCTGCCGCCGCGGCAGTTCAACGTCCTGCACTTTCTCGTCCGCAAGGCCTCGCACCTCACCGAGTACGCCATCCTCGGCGCCCTGCTCTTCCGCGCCCTGCGCGGTGACGAGCGCGGGTGGCGGGCGGGTTGGGCGGCGGGGGCGGTGGCGCTGGCGCTGTGCGTGGCGGTGAGCGACGAGTGGCACCAGATGTTCGTCGTCTCGCGGACGAGCAGCGCGTGGGACGTGCTGCTGGACGGGGTGGGAGCGGCGGTGGCGCAAATGCTTGTCATCCTGAGCGTAGGCGAAGGACCGGTGTGGGCCGGGCGGCGCAAATAGGCTGCCCATTCGCGCCTCCCGCCCACACCGGTCCTTCGCTACGCTCAGGATGACAACGAACCTGCTACCCTTTTGCATCATGCTCCTCCCCCTGCTCCTCGCCGCCGCGATCGCCCCGCAGCCGGGGCTGACCTACCGCACGCTCTCCGCCGTCTACACCATCGACCGCAAGTACCGCTCGATGGAAGGACCGTCGTCGATGCAGCGCGTCTTCCTCGGCGACAAGAACAACCCCGAGCTGCTGTGGATCACCGGCGTGCGCACGGAGATGGTCGGCGAGGACGGCGCGACGCCGCAGCTCCCGGAACTGATGTGCCACGTGAACGTCGATCTCGATCCGACGTTCCATCAGGCGCTGTTCGATCTGCGCCGCCCGGTCGGCTCGCGCGTGATCACGCTCTCGCAAGGCATGCTCGCCGCGAAGCTGCCGCCCGGCTTCGGATTTCCCATCGCTTCCAACGAGCCGCTGCTGCTGTTCACGCAGGTGCTCAACCTCAACATCGAGAGGCCGAACAACATGAAGGTGCGGCATCGCGTGACCATCGACTACGTGCGCGACCGCGACCTGACCACGGCGATGAAGCCGCTCTTCAACGTCGGCGCGTCGGGGATGGTGGAGCTGGCGGACAACCCGCTGGCGCTGACCACGTCGATGAACTCGTCGTCGAGCGACGCCGGCGCCGTCTCGCACAGCGGCACGAGCTGCCTGATCGGCGCGCGAGCGCCGCAGGCGCAATCGACGTCCGCGGACTACGTCGATCCGCAAGGCCGCAAGATGACCGGGCACTGGATCGTGCCGCCGGGACGGCAGGTCAACCACAGCGACGTGACCTGGTTCATGAACCTGCCCTTCGACACGCGGCTGCATTACGCCGCGGTGCACCTCCACCCATTCGCCAGCGAGATCGTCCTGCGCGACACCACGGCGAAGAGCGACGTCTTCCGCGCCAAGGCGACCAATCCGATGTCCGGCATCGGCCTGACGCGCGTCGATCGCTTCACCAGCATCGAAGGCGTGCCGCTGTACAAATCGCACAAGTACGAGATCGTCAGCATCTACGACAACCCGACCAAAGAGAACGCCGACTCGATGGCCTCGGTCTTCCTCGGCCTCGACGATCCGGAGTTCGCCAAGCCGACGCCGGCGCAGCTCGCGCGCCGCACCGCCGTGCTGTTCAACTCCGAGAGCATCGCCCTGCGCACCGCGGCGGGCGTGGTCACGGTGAAGCTCGCGCGCAGCGCCGCTTCGGAGACAGCCATCCAGTTCGCCCGGCTGATGGAGGGCGGCGCGCTGGCCGGCGCGCGCGTGACGAACCTCGGCGCGACGATTCACATCGCCATTCCGCTCAACGCCGAGACGCAGAGCCTCCTGCAGCCGCTGCGCGCCGAGGCGGGACTGCCGCACAAGGCGGGGACGATCTCGTACTGCATCCCCGAGGCGGGGAGCCGCGACATCGTGCTGTCGGTGGCGGTCAAGGACGGCGCCGACCTGCAGTGCACCGCCTTCGGGCGCATCGACGGCGTCGACGCGCTGGCGGTGTCGACGGCGGTGAGCGTGGCGGCGCGGTAACGCGCTACGCCTGTCATCCTGAGCCTCAGCGAAGGACCGGTGTGGGCGGGTGGCGCGTATCGTGGCGTTCAGTGCGCCGCCCGCCCACACCGGTCCCTCGCTACGCTCGGGATGACATCAGCCTCCGCACGATCGCGTTCACCATCCGCCGCGGCGTGAACCGCACGCTGTGCGCGAGCAGCTTGTTGCGCAGGCCGTGGATGACCAGCCGCCGCCCGCGCTTCATGGCCTCGTAGCCGGCGCGGGCCACGGCGGCGGACCGCGCCGGCTTGCTCAGCGTGAAGAGCCGCGTGGTGGTCATGTCCGCCGCCGCGGCGAATCCCGTCTCGGTCGGTCCGGGGCAGAGCGTGGTCACCGTCACGCCGCTGTGCCGCAGCTCATCGGCGATCGCTTCGGAGAATGACAGCACGTACGCCTTCGTCGCGTAGTACACCGCCATCCCCGGCCCGGGCTGAAAGGCGGCGGTGGAGGCGACATTGAGAATCCGCCCGCTGCGCCGCGCCACCATGTCGGGCAGCAGCAGCTTGGTGAGGTGCGTGAGCGCGAGGACGTTGACTTGAATGCTCTCCAGCTCGCGGCGAAGGTCGCTCTTGTCGAAAGGGCCGATCGCGCCGAGGCCGGCGTTGTTCACCAGCGCGTCGATGCGGATCGACTTCGCGCGCAACTCGTCGGCGATTCGCTGCGGCGCCGCCGCGTCCGCGAGATCGGCCGCGATCACCGTCGCCGTCACGCTCTTCAGCGACGCGGCCAGCTCGCGCAGCTTCCCTTCGCTGCGCGCGACCAGCACCACATCCCACCCGTCGGCAGCGAAGAGGCGCGCCAAGTCCGCTTTCCAGCACAGTGGGATCCGAAGCTTGGAATTCACGTGACTTGAAGTCGCGGC
>JADMIO011434993.1_pt1 | contig 35609 bp, 28 predicted proteins | sample 8958161 | NCBI WGS metagenome assembly JADMIO01 (sample SAMN16585339, study PRJNA669376) | soil metagenome | isolation source: Crop rotation soil | place: USA: Cullars Rotation, Alabama | collected 2011
CGAACCGCCGACCCCTACTCTGTCAAAGTAATGCTCTAAACCAACTGAGCTAACAGTCCTATTATATGCCTCTTCTCTTAACCTCTTTTTTTATCAGCAATAATTCGCGGCCGGTCTGCCCGCTTACACTACTGTTTTCCTGCGCACGGCGCATCAGGTAAGGTATCACATCTTCGATAGGACCAAAGGGAAGATACTTACTTACGTTGCAACCAGCTTTTGCAAGGTTAAAAGTAATATTATCGCTCATACCATAAAGTTGGCTGAAATGCACATGTGGATGATTTAAAGGATATCCTTTGCGAAGCAAAAGATCTGTTGCCAGTTTGTTGCTGTATTCATTATGTGTAGCCACTATTACTGATACCTGTTCGAGATGATCAGTACAAAGTAATACTGCATCGTTATAATCACGATCACAACTCTCCTTATCCGGTTGTATCGGAGATGGATAACCTTTTTCCTCGGCTCTTTTTCTTTCTTTTTCCATATAAGCCCCGCGTACCACTTTAGCGCCTAATATAAACCCACGCTGTTGAGCCGCTTCAAGCATGGCACGAAGAAAGGCAAGCCTGTCGTGGCGATACAATTGTACTGTATTGAATACTACTCCTGTCTGGCGGTTATGTTTATCCATCATCAGGCAGGCAAGTGCATCCACCGGATCCTGTATCCATGTCTCTTCGGCATCCACCAGTACTCCTACTTTTTGTGTGACCGCATGGCTACATATTTGTTCCATACGTTCAACCACTTTCTGCCATTCTGATCTTTCGTTTTCATCCAGCTTTTGTAATGCATGCTCATAGCGTTTCACCAAGGTGTTGGTAGAACGATGCATCAGGTCGTCGATCTTTTCAAGCAGGTCATAACGTGCAAAGCCAGTAACTTTTATACTGATAAAAGGTATATTCGATTGCGTGCCCGCATAGTCAATTACTTTTATAAATTCCTTCATGGAGTGATCAAAAGCAGCCTCTCCATCCTCACCACCCTCCACACCATAATCCAGGATAACGCTTACACTAAATTTTGCAAGCTGATCCACTACCGGCTTTGTTTCTTCCAGTGATTCACCTCCTACAAACTGCCTGAATACCGTGTTGCGAATAAGCGATTTGATAGGGAGCCCCGCCTTAATGGCCCATGGAGTAATGCGTGTTCCCATATTCACCAGCCATTGATAGCCCATGCTGGAAAAGAGGAACTGCGCCTGTTTAAGCTCTTTATCTGACTTATAACTAAAGGCATTTTCTGTATTCTCAAAGGAAATCACCGGCTTGGATAATGTTGGCATAGCAGGCATTTATATCAATTAAAAAAGTTTGCTGCGAAAGACCATGCTAAGATAAGGAAAGGACCTGCTGAACAACCCTGTTATTTTACCATTACTGTTTTACCCGCTCTATGAAAAAAATGTGCATAATAAAAGAATAGCAGTCAGAGCCTTTAGCGCCTTTTTTTCTATTTATATACTATTATTGAAAAATAAAGACGCCTCCGCCAAAACAAACCTTCCCCAAGGTTGCCAGGCAATGGCAATTTATTTGATCTCTCTCTTGCCGATATGATCATTACTGGTACTACTATTTACCGTTTCAGCATACCCATGGAGCCATTTACTATAGCTAGTGGTACCATGCAATATGCTCAAAACATACTGGTGCATGTGCATACCGATGCTGGGCTGGTTGGTGTGGGCGAATGTTCAGCCTTTCCCATGATAGCAGGAGAAACTCAGGACACTTGTTTCGTGATCGCTAAAAGTTTTGCCGAGATATGGAAGAGAAAAAATGCAAACCACATTGAAGAAAGACTCAAAGAGCTGAATGTGTTCATTGCAGGTAACCACACTATCAAAAGTGCTTTTGACATGGCACTGTTCGACCTTGCAGCCAAAGAAAAAGAACTTCCCCTTTATGAATATCTTGGCGGCCATTATTTCGAACCTGAAAGTGATCTCACCATTGGCATCTCTTCACCGGAGAGAATGGTGGAACAGGCCATTGATTTTATTAAAAACAAAAAAGTAAATATCCTGAAAGTCAAAGTTGGCAAAGATCCTGTAGAAGATATACTGAGAATAGTGAAAATAAGACAAGGCATCGGACCTCATCCAAAGATCAGGATAGACGCAAATGAAGGATGGGATTTCGAAGGTGCATTGCTTGCCTTAACAGGCATGCAGCCATTGAATATAGAATTTTGCGAACAACCGCTTCCTAAATCATCCGATGATAAAATGCACTCCCTCCGGCGCATTTCTTCCATTCCTATCATGGCAGACGAAAGTGTATTCGACCATCGCGATGCCGAACGGCTCATAAAAAACAAAAGTTGCGATTATATCAATATCAAACTGGCAAAGTCCGGTGGCATACAGGAAGCATTGCTGATACATGACGCATGTGCTGCGGGTGACATGCCGAACATGCTCGGCGGTATGCTTGAGAGCCGCATAGCACTTACCGCAAATGTTCATCTTGCTTTAGCCTGTCCTAACATCCAGTTTTATGATCTCGATACCTGCCTGTTGGGACATTTAGCCGATCCTGTTATTAACGGTGTACAGTTTGATGGCATGAAGCTAAAAGTACCTGCGCTGCCTGGCATTGGAGCAGATGCCGATCCTGCATTTTTAGAAAAATGCGAGTCTGTTACTATTTGAATTTTCTTTGCCAGGGAGATTGTAATTCCGATCTTCTTCCTTCTCCCTTTTTGATAGTATTCGCCAGTTGCTTTGCCAACTTAGCCTTATGCCGCATCTTCGTCTTTATCTTTGCTGGCATGAATGCAAAAAAAATTTCCGATAGCAAGAACCAAATGAATGAACTGGTATTGCCCAACGATACCAACACTTTTGGCAACCTGATGGGCGGCCGCTTGATGTACTGGATGGATATAGCTGCAGCTTATTGTGCAGCCAAGCACTGCAGCGCTCCTGTTGTTACCGCATCTGTTGATAATATTTCCTTTAAAAATCCTATCAAACTCGGGCATTATGTACATATAGAAGCAAGCGTAACAAGAGCTTTTAATACTTCTATGGAAATACATCTGCGGGTACGGGGAGAGGATACACTTCACCAGTTCACTTATGAAAGCAATGAAGCCTATTTTACCTTTGTGGCGCTTGATCCAAACGATAAACCTCGTACTGTGCCTGAAGTAGTGCCTGAAACAGAAGAAGAAAAAAAGTTATTTGATGGGGCGCTTCGCAGGCGGCAGCTCAGACTCATACTCGCCGGGAAAATGAAGCCAAAGGATGCCACAGAACTAAAAGCACTATTTGTCAATTCAGAATGATAAAACCTTCTTTGGCTATGCTTTCTTCTTTTTGATCAACGGCGCTATTTCTTCCACAAACCTTTTTGTATAAACGCCCTCTTTATCAAGATCAGGATCAAGTATGGTAATTTCAATGCCTGCTGATTTATCACTGCTTAGCAGGCATGCCAGGATTTCTTTCAACTCTTCATAACTAAGCCCTCCTTTTTCTCTTGAATCTACTGCCGGCATTATCTCATCGTCCAGCACATCAGCATCTAAATGTATCCAAAAACCATCCAGCCTATGTTGGTCGATCATTTGTAAAAATGAGCGACAGCAATTTTCAATCCCGGTTTGACGCAATGGGTTGATATCAAAATAGTGGACCGAAGAATCTTTGATGATCTTTACATACACTTCATCAAAATCTCTGTTGCCCACACCATACATCATCTTCACGGATATAAGGTGAAAGGTTTTCTATATTAGTTAGTTTCGGATGCCCATGACCAGTAACTATGGCAAGGTCCATACCAGCTGCTCCAGCGGTTTGCGAAAGAGAAGGCCATCCAAAGTCAGTATGTCCATCAAGAAAAAAAAGCCCATAGTTGCCTGCTTGTCTCAATGCCAGCGCATTCCCGATCAATATGCTGCAATCGCCACCAATGACCACTGCAAAAACATTTTGCTTTATTATTTTCTCCAGGATATCCGCCTGCTGCTTTGCATAGGTTGCTATCGCATCTGCATTTCTTACACCTGAATCTTTATCAATATCCATAGTGTAAGGTGGTGGTTCAATAGTAAATATTTGACTTGCTTCCAGCAATTGATGAAACCCGTGCTTATGCAACCAGGCTGGCAACTTCCCTACTCCCGGTTCATGCCCTGGTTTGGGTTCTATCAATCCTAGATTAGATGGAAACTCAAGGATCACAATACTGTTCATAAAAATTTCAGGCAGTTGATCATTTTATCCAAATTAATGTAAATCTTAATACTGGTTTCACTTTGTATATTTAGAAACAATTTTATCCTTCCTAAAACTAGGGCTTATGAAAAAAACACTCTTTCTTCAGCCTATAGCCTACAGCTTATGGCTAACAGCGTTTACACAAAATGTAGGAATTGGTACCACTACTCCATTGGCCCGCCTGCATGTAGCAAACGGCAGCGTGGTATTTACGGCCATTGGCGATACAGTGCCAGCTCCAGGTGCTGTACCTGTTTCAGGTGCTGGCCGGCGGATGATGTGGTATGCTGACAAGGCTGCCTTCAGAGCGGGCTATGCAAATGGTACAAACTGGGATAACGACAGTATTGGTGTTTATTCTTTTGCTGCCGGGTTTGATACAAAAGCCAGCGGACCGGCTTCTGCAGCCATAGGCGCCAGTACAAGAGCCAGTGGGGCAATTTCTACAGCATTGGGAAACAGCACAACAGCCAGTGGGCAGTTTTCTACAGCAATGGGGGGCGGAACCAGAGCCAGCGGGGTTGGTTCTATAGCAATGGGAGGCAGTACAACAGCCAGTGGTCAGTATGCTGCAGCAATGGGCAACTTTACAACAGCAAATTCTTTTGCATCAACAGTAATAGGGAGATATAATGATACCACATCTTCCTCCTCCATCTCATGGGTTGATACCGACCCGCTTTTTGTTGCTGGTATTGGCACAGCCAATAACGCCAGGAAAAATGCACTTACTATTTCAAAAAATGGTAACACAGGTATTGGCACAAGTACGCCAAAGGCCCGCCTGCATGTGACAGATAGCAGCGTAGTGTTTACAGCAGAGGACAATGCCTCCGCACCGTACGGTGATCCACCTGTATCGGGTGGCGGTCGGCGCATGATGTGGTACGCCGATAAGGCAGCTTTCAGGGCCGGGTATGCGGGTGGGGACGAATGGGACAACGCCAATACCGGACCCTATTCAATTGCTGCAGGTTGGGAGACAACCGCAAGCGGCCTTTATTCAACGGCCTTCGGACACGAAACCATTGCAAGCAACTACTTCTCAACTGCTTTGGGAAATAGCACCGAGGCAAGCGGGCAAAACTCAATAGCCATGGGACATACTACAAAAGCGATGGGCAGTTCCTCGATGGCTATGGGATATCTTACCGTTGCGGACGGGGAATTTGCAACGGCCATTGGATATGATGCGCTTGCGGATGGACAAGCTGCCACTGCAATTGGCTACGTTTCATACGCCCTGGCTAATGGTGCCACTGCCATTGGCTATCATGTAACAGCGAATGGCAGCTACTCAACAACCATTGGCTCTTACGTATCATCCAATTCATACGAAGGCTCCTTTCTTATCGGTGATCATTCCTCAACGCTCATGATGAATTCCCCTTCTGCCAATAATTTCCGTGCAAGATTTGCCAACGGCTACCGGCTTTATACGAGCGCCGATCTTTCTACTGGCTGTTCTTTGGGTGCAGGAGACAATGCATGGACAACAGGGAGTGATGTAAGAACGAAAGAAAATTTTGAAAAAGTAAATGGAGAAGATTTTTTACAAAAGATAGCTGCATTCGATCTCGTATCATGGAACTACAAAGGACAAGACAGTAGGATATTCCGCCACTACGGTCCAATGGCACAGGACTTTCATGCAGCATTTGGCAAAGACAAGTACGGCACCATTGGTAATGATACCACTATTAACCAGGCAGATTTTGACGGAGTGAATTTGATTGCAATACAGGCGTTGGAAAAAAGGACAAGAGAAGAAAGTCAAAAATCAAAAGTAAAAAATGAAAAGCTGGAGAAAGAAAATGCCCGCCTGATCATCGGGCAGGAGGTATTAAAACATGAGATAGCAGTATTAAAAAATCAGAATGAAAATCTTGCGAAACGTATGCAGCAATTAGAAGCATTAGTGTTCAATCAAAATACTGCTTGTCAGACAGCAAAACAATAGCAACAAACGAGCTGATTGATGCGTACTCCCCAAAATATCTTAATTACATGATTTTCATGTATCATTGAGCAACCTAAGATCATTTTTTAACCCCCTCTGCAAATTGCAGATGATTAGTTATTTTTATACTCTTTTCGAATCTTTTTTCAAAACTGCACTTATGAAAAAATTGCTCGCCTGTGGCTTCGTGGCTGCTTTTATACTCCCGTCAGCTTTCTTACAAGGCCAGAATGTTGGCATTCATACTAATACTCCCAAAGCTCCTTTGAATGTTGCTGAAGGTAAAACTGTTCTTTTTGGGGGAGATACGTCAGGGGCCGGAGCTAAGTTCTTTTGGCTACCAGCAAAATCAGCGTTACGGGCAGGTTTCCTGGACAGCGCCACTTTTTGGAATTATGATTCTATCGGAGAATTTAGTGTGGCGATTGGAAAAAATACAAAAGCCACGGGGTTAGGCACTATTGCTTTAGGCTTTTCTTCAACAGCCACAAACAATGGTACTACAGCGGTAGGTGTAAATGCAACGGCAGGCGGCTTGCTTTCATCTGCATTCGGTTATTTTGCACACGCTCCAGGACCAGGTTCAGTAGCTTTGGGAAACCAGGCTCTTGCATTGGGAAAAACGTCAACAGCACTCGGTTATTTAACTGTTGCAAAAGCAGCATCCAGTATTGTAACAGGCATTTTAAACGACACCTCGGATCAGCCCGACCCACTATTACCCGCTCCTAACGACCGTATTTACCAGTTAGGTAATGGCGATCCCAGCAGCGATGCACGTCGCAATGCCATCACCGTTTTAAGAACCGGGAATACAGGCATAGGCACCGTTGATCCTAAGGCTCGCCTGCATGTAGCGGATAGCAGTGTTGTATTCTCCGCAGAAGGTCTTGTTCCTGACATACAAGGTAATGTCCCTGTTTCGGGGCCCGGCCGGCGAATGATGTGGTATGCAGATAAAGCTGCTTTCAGAACTGGATACGTGGAAGGAAACGCCTGGGACAAGGACAATATTGGCAATTATTCTTTTGCCGCCGGTTACAGCAATTATGCATCAGGTGATTTTTCAACATCACTCGGTTTTTTTACGCAGGCATCAGGGCAGCGTTCTGTTGCAATTGGCAGCGGCGCCCTTGCAAGTGGGCCTGTGTCAGTTGCAATAGGCAGTTTTGTGTCTACTAACGATAAGCAAGGTGCATTTGCCTTTGGTGATTACGGCGATGGAACCATACTTAATAATACCTTAGGCAATCAAATGGTGATGCGATTTGTAAATGGGTACAAACTATACACTAACAACCCGGCATCCGTTGGAGCAGAAATAGAACCGGGTGGCAATGCATGGACTACAATAAGTGATATGCGAAAAAAAGAAAATTTTGAAAGAATAAATGGTGAAGATGCATTACAAAAAATAGCAACATTTCAATTGGGCTCCTGGAATTATAAAGGACAGGATCCAAAAACATTTAGGCATTACGGCCCCATGGCCCAGGAATTTTATGCAGCTTTTGGAAAAGATAAATATGGAATCATTGGTAACGATACTACCATCAACCAGGCAGACTTTGATGGTGTAAATTTGATAGCCATACAAGCGCTGGAGAAAAGAACAACTGTTCTAAATGAAGAGAACTCAAAATTAAAAATGCAAAATGCTAAGCTGGAAGTTGAGATTACTGAATTATCAAATCGCTTTCAACAATTGGAAAAATTAATACTACAGCAAAACAAACAACAGAACGATATGGCTAAATAATAGCTGCATTTTTGTTTTATAAATTTTAATAGCTGGTGTATTTACGCCGGCTATTTTTTATTCTTGCCTGAATTAGAAACTATTTTCAATTTCCGAATAGAAGCTTATTTATTGCTTGCATAGCTGCGACTTAATAATTAAATTTAGGACAGCTAATATTCCTTTATCTCAACTTACCATTATGAAAAAGTTACTCATTCTTACCAGCCAACTTTTTATCTTATCAACTTATCAACTGTCTGCCCAAAACATAGGTATCGGAACCAATACTCCGGATGCCAGCGCTTTGCTCGATGTCACCAGCACTACCAAAGGAATTTTAGTGCCACGAATGGCAACAGCACAACGAACAGCTATTGCATCTCCGTTGAAAGGGTTGTTGGTTTTTGATAATAATACAAACAGCTTTTGGTTTTATAACGGCAGCGCATGGACAGAACTTTCTGCCAGCAGTGGTTCCGGCTGGGCGCTTACTGGTAACAGTGGCACTGTTGATGGCGTCAACTTCATTGGTACAACCGATGATGTTCCGCTAACCTTCAAGATAAATAATGTAAGAGCCGGGCGAATAGAAGCGGCCACCAGCAGCGCATTTTTTGGAGTGAATGCAGGCAGCAATAACACGGGTCAATACAATACCTTAATTGGTACGGCTGCAGGTTCCGCAAATACAACAGGGCAAGACAATACGGCAATAGGCAGTTCAGCACTTTTTGCTAATACAACCGGGCAACGCAATACTGCCCTGGGTTCAAGTGCCCTGGCAACTAACGGTATCGGAAGCTATAATACGGCAACTGGTTATGGTACTTTGCGGGTTAATACTTCAGGCGCAAGTAACGTTGCAAATGGCAGCTATTCCCTGGCTAATAATACAACCGGCGAATTAAATACAGCATTAGGGTTTCAATCGCTTCTCAAAAACACAACAGCTTCAGGCAATGTGGGCATAGGCGCAAATTCTCTTTATTCAGATTCTACGGGCATTAATAATACTGCCTGCGGAACTGGTGCGTTATATACAAATACTACGGGAGCTACAAACACTGCAACCGGTTATTATGCATTATACGGAAACACAACAGGTTTTGCCAATGTGGCCGCAGGTTTCAGGGCGCTTGCTTCTAACACAAGCGGCTATTCCAATATTGCAATAGGCGTGCGAGCGCTTTATTCAAATACAACTGCAAACAATTCTGTGGCTGTTGGCGACTCTGCCTTATACCATTCTAATGCCAACACACCCTATAACACCGCAGTGGGCTCAAAGGCGCTTTATGATGCCACCACAGCATCCTACAATACTGCACTTGGATACCAGGCGCTTCATGATAACGTCACAGGAGAGAACAATACAGCTGTTGGTGCTTTTGCCGGAAGGTATAGCGATGAAGGAGTTCGAAACTCTTTTTTTGGAACTTTCGCAGGATATTCTGTTGGCTTAAATGCTAATACAGCCTTTGATAATTCAATCTTTGGTAATGAAGCAGGCTACAACCTGTTTTCAGGAAATGAAAATTGCATTTTCGGATCCAAGGCAGGATATGGGCCCAGTTTAACCAATGATGCAAACAGTAATTCTTTCTTTGGAACACAAGCAGGATATAGCCTTACATCAGGAGATAATAATTCTTATTTTGGAGATTATGCAGGAGGAAATAATTCAACCGGAAGCGGTAATGTAGGTGTAGGCAATTTCTCATGTGAGGGTAATAATATTAACTGCACTGCTGTTGGTAATGTTTCAGGAGGCACCGGAGGTCATACCAACGCGATGGCATTAGGCTACAATGTTTATTTCTCGGGGGACAACGAGGTTCGTATTGGTAACAATGCCATTACAAGTATTGGAGGCTGGGCAAACTGGAGCAATGTTTCTGATGGCAGAGTGAAAAAAAACATCAAAGAAAATGTGCCGGGATTATCTTTCATAAATAAGCTGCATGCCATTACTTATAATTTAAATCTGGATGCAGCAGATGAAATTGTGCAAAGACCCGTTATAAAAGATAAAAACGGGAAAACTATTCAGTCTTCTCAAACAGACATAACAGCACGCAGCGAAAAGGAACAGGTCGTTTATTCCGGCTTTGTAGCACAGGATGTGGAAAAAGCTGCGAAGGAATTAAACTACGATTTCTGCGGAGTGGATAAGCCTAAAAATAATGAGGGCTTGTATGCACTGCGGTATAGTGAATTTGTAGTTCCCCTGGTAAAAGCAGTGCAGGAACTCACGGATCAAAATTCCCGCCTGACCATCGGACAGGAAGAATTAAAAACTCAGAATAATAAGCAACAGCAACAGATCGACGAATTGAAACTAAAGCTTGAAAGGTTTGAAAAATTATTGATTAAGCAATAAAGGGTTTTGCGAATCAATTGTGCAAAAAGTCAATACTAATTTTGCCAGGCAATAGAAAACAAACAAATTTTCCACTTAGTGGTGGGCCGTTCAAAAATAATGAGCGGCTTTTTTTATTCCCCTAAACAGGTTTCACCTTTTAATAAACACCCAGACATGTGATCAAATAATTTTTTTAAATTTATTCCAGCCTCAAATAATATTTCTCATATTAAATGCAAGCCATGAAAAAAATTGCAAGTTTTTTTATTTTATCTTTTATATATAACGCAGTCTTTACTCAAAACGTTGGCATTGGTACAACAACTCCACAGGCTCGCCTCCATGTAACAGATAGCAGTGTGGTGTTTTCTGCAGCAGGTGATGTATCTGCTACGCCCGGTAATCCACCTTTGTCGAGTAGTGGACGACGCATGATGTGGTATGCGGATAAGGCCGCATTCAGGATAGGATATGTAGAAGGCAGTATTTGGGATAAAGATTCAATTGGCAACTATTCTTTTGCAGCAGGGTATAATACAAAAGCAAAAGCTAACTATTCCATTGCAATGGGTTATAACACATTAGCAAGCGCCACTTATGCCATCGCAATAGGGAATACTACTACAGCTACTGGTAATTATGCTATTGCAATGGGAAGTAACACAGTAGCCAAATACGACTATTCAACTGCCATGGGGAATCGAACAAGTGCCAGTGCACCCGGTTCAACTGCCATGGGAGACAGTACAACTGCCAGCGGGTTCGTCTCTACTGCAATGGGAGCCGGCACAACGGCAGACGGCTTCTACGCTACGGCAATGGGAAATCTTACCAGGGCCTTCGGAACGGGGTCAACGGCAATGGGAATTCATACATCTGCCAGTGGTATTTATTCTACTGCTATGGGATTTTACACCAAAGCCAGTGATTTTGCGTCTACTGCAATGGGATATTCCACGGCTGCCCAGGGATATGCTTCAACAGCAATTGGATATGTCGCAACGGCCGATGGTGATTATGCCATTGCAATGGGAAGCTTTGCAACAGCAAATGGTATAAAATCCACTGCAATGGGAGATAATACAACAGCAAGTGGTGATAATTCCACCGCTATCGGAAAAAGAACAATAGCCAGCGGCTATCTTTCTACCAGCATCGGGGACAGTACAATAGCCAACGCCAATTATTCAACCGCCATTGGATCTTATGTATCTACTAATAACTGGGATGGTTCCATGGTGCTGGGAGATCATTCCACCACTACCTATATGAATGCAGCAGGTGTAAATTCTCTGCGGGCAAGGTTTGCGGGTGGCTATAGGTTTTATACTAGCAGTGATCTTAGCACAAGTTGCGGGCTTTCAGCCGGAGATAATGCATGGAGCACTACAAGTGATGTACGTAAGAAAGAAAATTTTGAGAAAGTAAATGGTGAAGATTTTTTGCAGAAGATTGCCGCAATGAATCTTGTATCGTGGAATTATAAACAACAAGATCCAAAAACATTCCGCCACTACGGCCCAATGGCGCAGGAATTTTTTGCAGCTTTTGGAAAAGATAAATATGGTACCGTTGGTAACGACACTACCATCAACCAGGCAGATTTTGACGGTGTGAATTTGATAGCGATACAGGCGCTCGAGAAAAGAACGACAGAATTAAAATCAGAAAGTGAAAAGTCAAAAGTGAAAAGTGAAAAGTTGGAGAAGGAAAATGCTGAATTGAAAACCAAAATAATTGAATTAGATAATCGCTTGCAGCAATTGGAAACATTGGTATTGCAACAAAACAAACAATTGCAAGGCATGGCAAAGAAGTAACAATTACATTTATTCGCACTTTATTAAATAGCTGGTGTACTCACCGGCTATTTTTATTCCACTCACTTTAGAAAATATTTCCCATTTTGGAGCATACTGATTGTAAACCTGTGGTTTTATAGTTAAATTAGAGTTGATATTATTTCTTTACTCAACTTACTTTTATGAAAAAGTTACTCATCCTTACTTTCCAACTTTTTATCTTATCAACTTATCAACTATTTGCCCAAAACGTTGGTATTGGTACCACTTTTCCCCTCGCCCGTTTGCATGTAGCGGATAGTAGCGTAGTATTTACAGCCGCCGGTTCTCCGGGTATAGCCGGAAATCCTCCGGTCACAGGCCAAGGCAGGCGTATGATGTGGTATGCTGACAAAGCTGCTTTCAGGGTTGGGTATGTAACCGATACATACTGGGATAAGGACAGTATCGGGTACGTTTCTTTTGCTTCAGGATATAATACAAAGGCTATAGGGGATTATTCCACTGCCATGGGATATCATTCAATTGCCAGCGGGGAATATTCCACTGCCTTAGGAGGTGGCACGTCGGCAACTGGCCAAATTTCCACAACAATGGGAACAGTTACAACTGCCAGCGGATTTGCTTCCACTGCCATGGGTTATTATACAACTGCCAGTGGCAACCACTCTACCACAATGGGCTATTATACAAGGGCAAGAGGATACGCGTCAGTTGTAGTAGGCATGTTCAATAATGCTCTTATCGCTGATCCTGAAACTTCTGTTTCATCCACCACCCCTTTGTTTATTGTGGGTAATGGCGATGATGATGATAACCGTTCCAATGCGATGGTTGTAAGGAAAGACGGGAATATAGGCATTGGCACCGGTACGCCAAATAATGCCGGGCTGGTAGTGAATACAAAAGTGGGAGCGGTCAATGCCCTGTTTGGCGCCAATACGACCGGCGTTGCTATTGAAAGCAACTCCCCCGGTATCGGTTTAAATTGCTATTATAACGGTTCCCGTACTACTATTGCCGATGGATACACAGCGCTTATGAGTTTTAGCACAACTACGGGCACTCTTTCATTGTATAACAGCGCTGCAAGCAGCAATGCAAGTAACCCTGCTACGGTGGTGCAACGCATTGCGATCATAAATAATGGGAACGTGGGTATTGGAATAAACACACCTGCACAAAAATTGTCTGTTGAAGGCAATATCTGCTACACTGGTTCTATTGCTGCCTGTTCTGATATACGATATAAGAAAAATATACAACCTGTTTGCGATGCATTAAACAGCCTGCTAAGTATTCATGGAATTTATTACAACTGGGACAAAGAAAAATTTGCAGAAAAAGCATTTACCGATGAGCGGCAGATCGGTTTTTCAGCGCAGGAGATCGAAAAATTATTTCCTGAAATTGTGCAAACAGATGCCAGTGGATATAAAGCTGTTGATTATAGCAGGCTGACACCCGTTTTGGTAGAGGCTATTAAAGAGGAACAAAAAGAAATCAAAGAACAAAACGAAAAGATCGCTGAACTGGAGCAAGCAATTAAAGAATTAAGAGCCGGCAGATCAGCACATAAAAGATGATAGCTCTGGGTAGTGTAAGAGAGTTCCAAAAGGTCAATGCGATACGTTGACCTTTATTTTTTAAAGCTTGCATAGAGTTTGCATATAAATTAATTTTATAGTGTAACATTTTTGCTTCATTCAAACTCCTATTATGAAAAAGTTACTCATTCTCACTTGTCTCCCGATAGCTATCGGGATTATCCTATCAACCTCTCAACTGCTTGCCCAAAACGTTGGTATCGGCACCACTTCACCAAAAGCCCGCCTGCATGTAACCGATAGCAGTGTTGTATTTACTACACCTGCGGGTGTACTTGTATCACCGAACAACCCGCCTGTTTCAGGTCCAGGCGGTCGAATGATGTGGTATGCTGATAAAAATGCTTTCAGGGTTGGGAATTCAGGTGGCACAACCTGGGATAAAGACAGCATCGGGGACTACTCTTTTGCTTCAGGATTTGGTACAAAGGCCAAGGGGTTTATTTCCACTGCCATGGGGAGCTCAACAACCGCCATCGGAGTGAACGCTACTGCCATAGGAAGTAGTACCTCTGCCAGTGCAGACTATTCCACTGCTATGGGATATTTGACAAACGCCACCGGTCCTTATTCCACTGCTATGGGAACAACGACAACTGCTGGCGGGGCTTCTTCCACTGCCATGGGACATACTGCAACGGCCAGCGGATTTGCTTCTATTGCCATGGGGTATAAAGATACTGCCAGTGGTGATTACGCCACTGCCATGGGACAAGGTACAAAGGCCAACAATGGTTATTCCACTGCCATGGGTTATTATACCACTGCCAGCGGGCCTGGTTCCACCACAATGGGATATGTTACAACGGCCAGCGGAGATTATTCAACTGCAATGGGCATTGCTACGACAGCCAGTGGCCACGCTTGTGTTGCGATGGGAGATTTTACATCCGCCAGTGGCGTTTCGTCTACAGCAATGGGATATTCCACGGAAGCCCACGGAGATTATGCTGTTGCAATGGGGTATAACACAATCGCCCACGAAGATTTTTCAAACACAATGGGATACATTACAAAAGCCAGCGGAGAGGCTTCTGCTGCGATGGGATGGCAAACAACAGCAAAATCTTTTGCATCTACAGTCATAGGAGAATTTAATGATACCACATCTGCTTCCTCTGCTTCATGGATTGCCACCGATCCTCTTTTTATAGCGGGAAATGGCACAGCAGGTGATGCCATGAGCAATGCATTTACCATTTTAAAAAATGGTAATACAAGTATTGGAAATAAACCATCCCCGGCTAATATGCTGCATATTTTTAAAGCAGGTTCGGGGGTAACACCTAATGCTAATGCTAACCTGGTTGTGGAAAGCAACACAAACAATTTCATTAATATTTTGGGCCCTTCAACAAACGAAAATGGAATACTTTTCGGGGTTACAGGCAATTCAACAAGTGGCGGTATCATTTACAATTCTTCCAACTCCCGGAAAGGGCTTCAATTCAGAACCGGGGGCAATACTTTTCACATGGTATTGGATTCTACAGGAAAGCTTGGCATTGGGCTAGCGAACCCAACGCACCAGTTGCAGCTTAGTACCGATGATGCAGCCAAGCCGGGCACATCAACCTGGACCGTTGCTTCAGACGAAAGATTGAAAACCAACATCAGTGATTTTAAGGATGGTCTTGCAGTGCTGAATAAAATTCATCCTGTATGGTTTGAGTACAATGGCGGCGCAGGATTGCCAACAGGAGTGAAAACGGCTGGGATACTCGCACAGGAAATAAAAAAGATAGCGCCTTACATGATCGGCAATTACAATTATGAAGACGCACAGGGCAATGCAACTGATTATTTAAGTTATAACCCAAATTCACTGTTCTACATTTTGGTTAATTCAGTGAAAGAATTATCAGTGGCAAATGATGCAAAGGAAAAAGAGATTGAAGATTTAAAAAATACAGAGAATGCAAAACTAAAAATGCAAAATGAAAAGCTTGAAGCAGAGATAGCTCAATTATCAGGGCGCTTGCAACAATTGGAAGCGTTCGTGCTGCAGCAAAAGAAACAATCGCCCGCTATAGCTAAACAATAACCATATTGTATTTATTCGAACTTTATTAAGTAGCCGGTGTTCTGCACCGGTTATTTTATTTCTACCCTATTTTAGAAATGAATTCCTATTTCTGGGAGCATCGCTTGCATAGCTATGACTTTATAATTAGATTTATATTTCTAATATCATCTCTTTACCTCAACTAACTATTATGAAAAAGGCACTCAACCTTACTTTCCAACTTATCATCGTATCAACTTATCAACTGCTTGCCCAAAACGTTGGCATTGGCACAACCAGCCCGCTGGCCCGCCTGCATGTGGCTGACAGTAGTGTAGTGTTTACTGCTGTTAGTTTTATACCAAGCCCCGGCAACCCGCCTGTATCCGGCGAAGGCAGGCGAATGATGTGGTATGCTGATAAAGCTGCTTTCAGAGTTGGATATGTTTACGATGTAAGCTGGGATAAAGACAGCACAGGTGAATATTCTTTTGCAGCCGGATATGGCGTAAGAGCCAGTGGAAAATATTCAACTGCAATGGGCATTGAGGCGATAGCAAGTGGCGAGAAATCATTTGCAACGGGATATAACACAACAGCCAGCGGCATTCATTGTACTGCAATGGGATTTTCTACAATAGCCCGCAGCAATGCTTCTACTGCAATGGGATATAGTACAACAGCCATCGGAGGCTTTTCTACTGCAACAGGATTTTCTACAATAGCCGGTGGCCTGAGTTCTACTGCAATGGGAAATGGTACAACTGCCAGCGGTGATCAATCTACTGCAATAGGATACCTCACAACCGCCAGCGGCTCTTCTTCTACCGCAATGGGACAATATGCAACTGCAATCGGCCCTATTTCTACTGCAATGGGATATAGTACACTTGCCAGCGGAAATGTGTCTAATGCAATGGGATGGCAAACAACTGCAAAATCTTATATATCTACAGCGATTGGAAGATTTAATGATACTACGTCTGCTTCCTCTGTTTCCTGGATTGCCACCGATCCTCTTTTTATAGTGGGCAATGGGTCTGCAGATAATGCCAGGAGCAATGCAGCTACCATTTTAAAAAATGGAAATACAGGCATTGGCACTGTAGCGCCAAAAGCCCGCCTGCATGTAGTCGACAGCAGTGTTGTATTTAGTGCAATTGGAACTCTACCCGCAAATCCCAGCAACCCGCCTGTATCAGGAGCGGGGCGCCGTATGATGTGGTATCCCGACAAAGCGGCTTTCAGGGCAGGATATGCTTTTTCAACTGAATGGGATAAAGACAACATTGGGGGTTATTCCTTTGCAACAGGGAATAATGTACAAGCCAGCGGTCAAGCTTCTATCGCAATGGGATCTTTCACAATTGCCAGTAGTGCTTATTCCACAGCAATGGGAGACCAAACAAATGCAAGTGGATATACATCCACTGCAACGGGATATCATACATTGGCCAGCGGATCTTATTCCACTGCAATGGGATTTACTACAACAGCAAGAGGCTATGCTTCAACAGTAGTTGGAATATATAATAACCCGATAGTAGCTTCTCCTGAAGATGTCATCACTCCCACTACCCCTTTATTTACCGTGGGTAATGGAGATGATGTCAATAACCGCTCCAACGCTATGGTAGTATTAAAAAATGGTAATACAGGCATTGGCAATATTCCATCGCCGGCTAATATGCTGCATATTTTTAAAGCAGGTTCGGGGGTAACACCTAATGCTAATGCTAACCTGGTTGTGGAAAGCAACACAAACAATTTCATTAATATTTTGGGCCCTTCAACAAACGAAAATGGAATACTTTTCGGGGTTACAGGCAATTCAACAAGTGGCGGTATCATTTACAATTCTTCCAACTCCCGGAAAGGGCTTCAATTCAGAACCGGGGGCAATACTTTTCACATGGTATTGGATTCTACAGGAAAGCTTGGCATTGGGCTAGCGAACCCAACGCACCAGTTGCAGCTTAGTACCGATGATGCAGCCAAGCCGGGCACATCAACCTGGACCGTTGCTTCAGACGAAAGATTGAAAACCAACATCAGTGATTTTAAGGATGGTCTTGCCGTGCTCAATAAAATTAATCCCATATGGTTTGAGTACAATGGCGATGCAGGATTGCCAACAGGAGTAAAAACAGTGGGGATCCTTGCACAGGAAATAAAAAAGATAGCGCCTTATATGATCGGCAGTTACAATCATGAAGATGCACAGGGAAATGCAACAGATTATTTAAGCTTTAATCCTAATTCATTATTCTACATTTTGGTGAATTCAGTAAAAGAATTATCAACAGCAAGGGACGAAGAAAATGCAAAGTTAAAAATGCAAAATGTGAAACTGGAAGACGAGATTGCTTTATTAGCCGGGCGCTTGAAACAATTAGAAACATTAGTGCTGCAGCAAAAGAAAGAGTAGCCTGATATGACCCCGTCAATAAAAAGACAAGTCTTTATAAAACAATAAAAGGTCAATGCTCTTGCGTTGACCTTTATTTTTTAAAGCTTGCATAGAGTTTGCATATAGTTTAATTTTATAGTGCAACATTTTTTGCTTCATTCAAACTCCCATTATGAAAAAGTTATGCATCCTCACTTGTCAGCTTTTCATCTTTTCAACTTATCAACTGCTCGCACAAAATGTAGGCATTGGAACTACTTCACCCAAAGCCCGCCTGGAGGTGGTGGATAGCAGTGTGGTATTTACAGGGCCGGGGAACCCATTCAGCATTTCACCTGGCAACCCTCCAGTTTCTGGTTTCGGAAGTCGTATGATGTGGTATGCCGACAAAGCTGCATTTAGGGCCGGCTTTGTAAGCGGCACTCTTTGGAATAAAGATAGTATTGGCATTGGCTCCTTTGCTTCCGGTTATGATATAAAAGCCAGTGGAGATTACTCAACCGCGACCGGCCTTGCTACAAGAGCTACGGGCACCAGCTCAATTGCAATGGGCGTTGGCGCAATAGCCAGCGGAGAGCGATCCGTCGCATTAGGAGAAAATGCAACAGCCAGTGGAGACAATTCCGCTGCAATGGGATATAATACAACTGCCAGTGGCGCTTACGCTATAGCCCTGGGGTCTTATACAAGGTCCAGGGGCTTCAGTTGCACAGCGGTCGGCATCTATAACAATTCAATAGTCGCTGCGCAGGACGTATTAACGGCAACAACTCCGTTATTTATAGTGGGCAATGGCGATGATGACGACAACCGTTCCAATGCCATGGTTGTACTAAAAAATGGGAATATAGGAATTGGCACCAGCACTCCCGATACCAAGCTGCATATAAATGGCAATAGTGCTTCGGGGGCACCTGAATTGCTGGTGCAGGAAAATGAAGATGATTATGCAAGAGTGAGTTTTAAAACCTCTGCAAACCCAACAAAATACTGGGATGAAGCGGCTATTACAAAACCAGTTAATGGTAATGCCGAATTTAATTTCTTTTATGGTGGAGTAGGAAATATACTAAGTTTAAAAGGCAATGGCAATGCTACTCTAACAGGAACACTTACCCAAAACTCTGATAGCCGGCTGAAGAAAAATATTATCCCTATCAGTAATGCGTTAGGCAGCATTATGCAGTTAAATGGTTATAGCTATAACTGGAAAGATGAGGCGAAAGATCAGTCGCAGCAGATTGGCGTGCTCGCACAGGAGGTTCAGAAAATATTTCCTGCATTAGTGAAGGCAGATGACAAAGGCATGCTGAGTGTAAACTATATAGGTTTTGTACCTGTGCTCATAACAGCAATAAAAGAACAGCAGCAGCAAATGGATAGCAGGCAAAATCAAATAGATGAATTGAAAAATGAAATGGCTGAATTAAAAACATTATTACAAAAGAAGTGAATCGTTAACACTTATCTCAAAAGTCGCAAAATGGTCTTTGCAAAGGCGATTGCTTCACTTTGTTCGCAATCACCGCTTTTGAAATAAGCTCTGGCCCGTTGATTATTGCTAAGACTTGTGTAATAAAATTTGCATGACCGGTATTCTGCACCGGTCATTTTATTTGCTGACTAAACTTACAAGGACATATTTATTGCTTGCATAACTGCGGCTTTATAATTAAATTTATAGGGCTAAAATCATCTCTTTACCTCAACTTACCATTATGAAAAAAACACTCATTCTTACTTGTTATCTTTTTAGCTTATCAGCTTTTCAACTGCAAGCCCAAAGCGTTGGCATTGGCACTTCAACTCCTGACCCCACTGCTATGCTGGATATCACTGCCAATAACAAAGGATTTTTGATACCAAGAACTTCTACTGCAAGCCGTACTGCGATTGTAAGTCCGGCAAAGGGATTGATGGTGTATGATACTACCACCAGCAGCTTTTGGTATCATAACGGCAGTGCATGGGTGCAGGTAAATGTGGAAGGCAAAAACTGGCTGCTTGAAGGCAACGATAACATCAACCCTGACAAGCATTTTATTGGCACTACGGATAAGCAGCCATTACGTTTCAGAATAAACAATACCTGGGCGGGTGAACTGTCGTCTGAAAACATTTTCATTGGCGCAGGTGCAGGCCAGTCAAACACAACTGGATACAGCAATATTGCGATCGGTGTAGATGCCTTAAAAAACGGTACAACAGGCTATGGAGAGGTGGCAATAGGCGATTCTGCATTGTATACCCAAACAACGGGCAGTGTCGCGTATCAATATAATACTGCCATAGGAAGAAAAACATTATACGCAAATACCACCGGCTACAACAACACGGCCACCGGGGCATTTGCACTTAATGCAAATACAGAGGGTGTTTATAACACCGCGAATGGAACCAGCGCACTTAGCAATAATACTGAGGGCAATTATAATACTGCGATTGGGGAAGCCGCACTAAATCACAACGTCGATGGCCACCAAAACTCGGCCTTAGGTGTCTTTTCGCTTTTTTGGAATACTTCCGGCACACGGAATACAGCTATTGGAAATGGTGCACTGGATGAAAACACCGAAGGGTGGAATAATACGGCCAGTGGCTTCCTGGCGCTAGGTTCCAACACCACGGGCTATTCAAATACAGCTATAGGTATAGATGCATTGTATTCCAATACCGTTGGTCATAACATGGTTGCAGTAGGCGATTCGGCATTGTTTAACCAGGGAGTTCATCCCCAGGGTTATTACTACAATACAGCCATAGGATCCAAGGCGCTTTATTCAAATACGACCGGCTGGGAAAATACCGCAGTAGGATATCATGCACTTTACAGCGATACTAGCGGTACTTTAAACACTGCAGTCGGTGCCCAAAGTCTTTCTTACAATACATCAGGTAATGCAAATACAGCAATCGGGATGAATGCACTTAATTACAATACGGAGGGAGTTGGAAATACAGGCATCGGCGTCTATGCACTTATTGCTAATCAGACAGGTGATGGTAATACTGCTGTTGGACGGGATGCTTTGGAAAATAACAATGGTTCTACTAATACGGCTATGGGCGATATTGCGCTGGGCCAAAACACAAGCGGTTATTCTAATGTTGCTGTAGGGGCAAGAGCATTACTTCATAATTCCACCCAAAGCAATAACGTTGCTGTGGGAGATTCTGCTTTGTTTAATAATGGTTTTGTAAAATCTTCTTCCTTGGATGGTACTGCAAATGTTGCGGTAGGCTCGAAAGCCTTATATGCAAATACCAAAGGCAGGGCAAATACGGCCATTGGCTACCAGGCATTATATGCAGATACAACCGGTATTCATAATACAGGCCTTGGCTATTTTGCAGGCAACAATATTACTTCCGGCAGCGACAATACATTTGTTGGTTATAACGCAAACTCAGGAGCTGCCGGCACATTATCCAATGCAACAGCTATTGGTTCGGGTGCTGTTGTTAACAGCGCAAATAATTTTGTTTTAGGAAATGCATCAGTAGTTAAATGGGGTTTTGGACAAAATGCTGCAGCAGCAAATATTATTGATTTTGTAAATACAACTGCAAGGCTTACTACTGGTGGCGTATGGACAAATGCAAGCGACCGCAGGTTAAAAAACAATTTTCAAAAGCTTGATAAAAATGATGTTCTTGATAAAATATGCAGGCTTGATATTGAACGCTGGCATTACATAAAAGATGGTGATGTCAGCATAACACATATTGGTCCCGTTGCACAGGACTTTTATGCTGCATTTAAAGTGGGTGATGATACTACTATCTCTTCAGTTGATCCCGCCGGTGTTGCATTACTAGGCATACAGCAACTTACCCTAAATGATGCAGTAAAAGATGCAAAGATTGATGAATTGCAAAAGGAAGTTGGCGAACTAAAACAGCAGGTCAGCATGATGCAAAATAGAGATGAAGCATTAGCTAAACGCTTACAACAATTGGAAGCACTGGTACTGCTGCAAAGCAAACTGAACGCCGATATGACTAAAAAATAACTGTACACTATAGCATCATTTTTAATGGCCGGTTTTTATACCGGCTATTTTATGTGTGTCAACATGGTTTTAAGAAGTCTCCTCATACCCGATTACTATCATGCCGTATTTTTGAATATTGCCTTTATAAGAATTTATAAGCGTTATTTAGCAGAATATTTTTATGATAGTGAAAGCAAAAGTCACAACCTGTTCAAAAAAAATAAAAGCGATAAAAGCGACCCTCATGTCCTGGCCATTGATGCTTGCATACATCGTTCTTTTTTCCAGATGTAATAGCTATAGTAAAAAAACAACTGCCGACGACATGTTGCGTGCTAAAGTAGATAATGCTGTTTCCTGTTCAATAAATGGATTAAGCCCTGCAGACAGTGTATTGTATATGCATGGAGGTGGAAGTGAATTTAGAAAAACAATAGTTGATGACAATCAGCCAACGACGACTCTTCCAGGCATGGTATGGATCCCCGGTGGAGAATTCAGTATGGGAGGTGTAAATCCTGTAGGCATGCTGGATGGAGGCAAGGAGGCGATGAATGATGCAAGACCGGTTCATCGTGTGCATGTTTCTGGCTTCTTTATGGATGCTACCGAAGTGACCAACAAACAATTTGCTGAATTTATTAAAGCTACCGGCTATGTTACAGTGGCCGAGCAGAAGCCGACAAGGGCAGAATTCCCTGGCGCTCCTGAAGAAAACTTAGTCGCCGGCTCAATAATTTTCACACCTAAAGTTGTCAGCGATCTTAATGATCGCTATCAATGGTGGAATTATGTGCACGGTGCTAACTGGAAACATCCCGATGGGCCAGCCAGTGATCTTAAGGGAAGAGAAAATTATCCTGTAGTGCACATTGCCTGGGAGGATGCCACAGCTTATGCAAAATGGGCAGGAAAAAGATTGCCAACAGAAGCTGAGTGGGAGTTTGCAGCGAGGACAGGTGAAGCGGGCAATCTATATGTTTGGGGAAACAAGTTCAAGCCTTCGGGTAAATGGATGGCAAACACTTACGAAGGCAAATTCCCAGAGCAGGATAATGCATCAGATGGTTACGCCGGTATCGCTCCTGTAAAAAAATATCCTGCCAGTGCTTATGGATTATATGATATGGCAGGCAATGTATGGGAATGGTGTAGTGACTGGTACAGCGCTGATTATTATCGAAAGCTTGGTAGTGGAGTTGCAAACAACCCACAGGGTCCTTCCGAGTCCAATGATCCTGATGAACCGGGAACGAAAAAGAAAGTGCAGCGTGGCGGCTCATTTTTATGTATCGATCAATACTGTACCCGCTATATGGTAGGCAGTCGCGGTAAAGGTGAATACCGGTCCGCCTCTAATCATGTTGGATTCAGGTGTGTGAAAAATTATGCACCCGGTAAATAAACTATTTCTTAGTCTCTTGAAAATACAGGTGCTGAACGAATAATGCCTGAAAAAAACGGCGTAGCGGATCAATGTGTTTCAGCTCATTGGTAACTTTCTAAAATTTACCTTTGAATAGTGGAGGAACCTATACGACATATAGCTCATTTTGATCTTGATGCTTTTTTTGTAAGTGTCGAAAGAATTCTTAACCCATCCTTACAGGGCAAACCCGTGATTGTGGGCGGCAATAGTGAAAGAGGTGTAGTAAGCGCCGCCAGTTACGAAGCAAGAAAGTATGGTGTAAGAAGTGCCATGCCCTCCAGGCAAGCTGCACAGCTTTGTCCAAATGCGATTTTTGTTCATGGAAGCATTGGTGAATATGCAAGATTCAGTCGCATGGTCACCGATATCATAGCATCAAAAGTTCCTCTTTTTGAAAAAGCAAGCATCGATGAATTTTATATCGATCTCACCGGGATGGATCGCTTTTTTGGTGTGTATCAATATACCAAAGAACTGAAGCAGCAGATCATGAAAGAAACAGGACTTCCTATTTCTTTTGCTTTGGCAACAAATAAACTGGTGGGTAAGGTAGCCACCAATGAAGTAAAGCCTAATGGTGAAATGGAAGTTCCACCGGGCTTTGAGAAAGCTTATTTCGCTCCTATGCCTCTTGAAAAGTTGCCTGGCGTCGGAGAAAAATTTATAGAAACACTTCACCAGGCAGGTTTATATACGATGGGGCAGGCAGCGGCTATGAAGGAACAGCAACTCGAAAAAATGTTTGGCAAGCATGGCAGCGATCTTTGGTATGAATGTAATGCTATAGATAACAGGCCCGTGCTACCCTATCACGAACCCAAAAGTTGCAGCAGCGAAAACACTTTTGAAAAAGATACAGCTGACGAAAATTTTTTACTTAGGGAGATAACACGTCTTTCTGAAAAAGTGGGTTATGAAATAAGAGCAGAAAATAAAATGAGTGGCTGTATAACAGTAAAACTTCGTTATAGCAATTTTGATACAGTCAGCAAACAATCGGTAGTTCCTTATACTGCATCCGATCACAATATTCTTACGCATGCCAAGCAATTGTTCTTAACCCTTTGGCAAAAAGGAAAAACAGTTCGATTGTTAGGTGTACGATGCAGCCATCTTGTGGAGTCGTCTTATCAACTGAGTTTATTCGAAAAAACCGAAGATGAGAAAAAACTTTATGCAGCTATTGATGACATAAAAAATACATTCGGGAAAAAACTTTTGCAAAGAGCAGGCTCTTTACAGGCAGAACAGCGGGATGATATCCGTGCCAATGACCCGCTATGGATAAGCAAGAGTGCAAAAGAATAAACCCATTGCAAATAACTGATCAGGAACATGAAAAAAGCAATACTGTTGTTTTAACAGACTACAGAGTCTCATTCGCCTTAGCGATGCCGCATCTACCCTTTTAAATTGACGCATTTACACCTTCTCTGTCGGCAAACACGAATCTATCTTTGTAGTTGTATCATTGCTTTATTCATTCAAAATCAAAACAAATGCAAAAGATCACTCCCTTTCTCTGGTTCGATGGCAAAGCCGAAGAAGCCATAAACTTTTATGCTTCCATTTTCAAAACATCTAAGATTGGCAATATCAGCCGCATGGGTCCCGGCGGAGCTGTTATGTCCGTATCATTTGAACTGGAAGGGCAGGCATTTATTGCACTCAATGGTGGACCAATGTTTAAGTTCACCGAAGCAGTTTCTTTTTTTGTGAGCTGCGAAACACAGGAAGAAATAGATGAAAAATGGGCGAAATTATCCGAAGGTGGTCAAGAAAGCAAGTGCGGCTGGCTGAAGGATAAATATGGTCTTTCCTGGCAGATCATTCCACCGATCCTTGGCAAACTGCTCAGTGATCCTGACCCAACGAAGTCACAGAATGTAATGCAGGCAATGCTGCAGATGAATAAGATAGATATTCAAAAACTGGAAGAGGCTTATAACAAATAAAACAATGTCATTGCGAACGACAGTGAAGTAATCCCCTTCATTTAAAATTGCTTCGTCATTCGTTCCTCAATCCTGCAATGACAATTTCTAAATGAACAATAAATCAATTTTCAATTATGGCAAATAAAATTCAAAAGATCACGCCATTCCTATGGTACAACGATAACGCAGAAGAAGCAGCAAATTTTTATGTCTCTATTTTTGACAATTCTAAGATTAATGTGGTATCGCGATATGGGGAAGCCGGAGCTAAAGCTTCTGGCAGGAAAGCCGGCTCCGTTATGACTGTCGATTTCGACCTGGATGGGCAATCGTTCACGGCCCTGAACGGCGGACCTCATTTTCAATTCAACCCTGCTGTTTCACTGGTTATAAACTGTGATACACAAGAAGAGATTGACTATTTCTGGGAACAGCTTTCAGCCGGTGGCAGAATAGACCAATGTGGCTGGCTACAGGATAAATTCGGGCTCTCCTGGCAAGTGGTTCCGGCTGCTTTGAGCGAATGGGTCAGAGACGATGCAAAATCTGACAAAGTAATGGCTGCCTTACTGCCTATGAAAAAATTGGATCTCCAAACACTGCAGCAGGCTTATGATAAGGCATGATGAGCATTTGCAGTTCCTATTGCATAAAACTTTGTTAGAATAAGCTCGAGTGAGGGGAAACAGTATTTAGAGTGAAGCAAGCTGTCGGTTTATAGTATAATATTGACATGAGTTGCGCTCACCATGAAAAGCTTTTCTTTCAAAAAAGTTTCCCGGTTCTTTCCAGATACCAAACAAGGCTGGAAGAATTTTTCCAGGAAACTTTTCTTTGGCTCCGCCATTATGCTGGCGGGCTTTTTTGTTTTGTTTTTGCTGCTTAACTGGTTATGCCCGCTTCCCAAAAAAATAGAATACTCAGCTGTCATCACCGATAGCAAAGGTCAGATCATTCATGCCTTTCTTACAAGCGATCAGCAATGGCGCATGAAAACAGAGCTGGATGAAATCTCGCCTCTGCTGAAAAAAACCATCATTGAAAAAGAAGACAAGTATTTTTATTATCATCCGGGTGTAAATGTGCTTGCCGTTGGCAGGGCACTATTCAGGAATATTTTTCATGGAAAAAGAACATCCGGCGCTTCCACCATTACCATGCAGGTAGCCCGGATGATGCAGCCTGCGAAAAGAAATCTATGGAACAAGATCAAAGAAATGTTCCGTGCCTTTCAATTGGAATGGAAATACAGTAAAGACGAAATATTGCAGTTATACATTAACCTGGTGCCTTATGGTGGAAACATACAGGGTATGAAATCCGCCGCCTGGTTGTATTTCAATAAAAACCCTGATCACTTATCGCTGGCAGAGCTCACTGCCTTATCTATTATCCCAAACAGGCCTACTTCTTTAGTAGTCGGAAGGAATAATGATCTCATTATAACGCAGAGAAACAAATGGTTGTATCGCTTCGCTGCAGAAGGCATTTTTACAAAAAAAGAAATTGAAGATGCATTAGCCGAACCCTTGACAGCCAGGAGAGGCATTGTTCCTAAACTGGCACCACATCTTTCTTACAAGCTAAAACAAGAAGGTGGTGATATCATTAAAACAAATATTGAACTCAATACACAGCTCAAGACAGAGAAACTCACCGCCGATTATATCCGCGGGTTAAAGCTGTATAATATTAATAATGCCGCTGTTGTTATCATCAATAATCAAACTCATAAGATCATCAGCTATGTCGGCTCTGCAGATTTTTATGATACAACAGATGGCGGCCAGGTCAATGGCGCCGCAGCTACCAGGCAGCCGGGAAGCACCCTGAAACCCTTACTCTACGGGCTTTGCATTGACAATGGATTGCTTACTCCCAAAATGATCATTACTGATGTGGCTGTTAATTATAATGGTTATGTTCCTGAGAATTACGATCAGCGCTTTAATGGTTATGTAAGTATGGAGTATGCACTTGCACATTCATTAAACATCCCTGCCGTTAAAATGCTTGAGCAGCTGGGAAAAGAGAAACTGGTACAGGCGCTTGGTCAATGCAATTTCAAACAGGTTCGAAAGGATCAGAACAAACTTGGCTTGTCGATGATACTGGGTGGGTGCGGGACAACATTGGAGGAACTGACGGGCCTGTTCAGCAGCTTTGCCAATGAAGGAGTTTATATCCGTCCTAAATTTTTACAAAATGATACGATTAATGAAAAAGCAAAGGTTTTAAGCTCTGGCGCTGTGTTTATGCTGAATGAAATATTGAGTACTATCAACCGCCCAGACTTTCCTATCAACTGGCGTGCTACTGATCACCTGCCAAAGATCGCCTGGAAGACAGGAACATCTTATGGTCGAAGAGATGCCTGGAGCATTGGCTATAATAAGCACTACACCGTTGGTGTATGGGTGGGTAATTTTAGCGGGCAGGGCATTCCTGAATTAAGCGGTGCACAAACAGCTACCCCATTACTATTCAAAATTTTCAATTCCATTGATTATGACAGCGATGAAGAATGGTTCAGGCAACCTGCTGACTGCGATATAAGGATGGTATGCAGCGAAACTGGCATGCCGCCTGCGGAATTTTGCACCGGTGTGATAAGTGATTATTTTATCCCATTGGTATCTCCTTCAAAACTTTGTAACAACCGGCGGGAAATAATGGTAAGTGCTGATGAAAAGATGAGTTATTGCGTGCATTGTGCGCCTGCAACGGGTTACAAAAAGAAAGGATTCAAGTTGATCTCACCGGACATGCAGGCTTATTTTGACGAGCACAAAATAGCGTACGAAAAAATACCCCCGCACAATCCTGCTTGTGAGAAAATATTCTATGAAGCAGGGCCCGTGATAAAATCGCCATCCAACGGCACGGAATATTATATCAGCAAATCAAAACCTGAACCATTGCAGTTGCAGTGCGTCACAGAAGCAGATATCAGCAAGGTGTATTGGTATATTAATAACCGGTTCTACAAAGCTGCTCATGCAAAGGATAAAATTTTCTTTATACCCGATGCAGGCATCAACAAAATATCATGCACCGACGATAAAGGCAGGAACAGGGACATAAAGATAACAGTGCAGTTTATTGATATGTAAAATAGCTGACCCTGGAGATGCAATCACTCTAGTGATTTTACCTCGCCACTACCCGCAATATCTTTTGTAACATTTGGATTCCCCTTGTAATACACACCACCACTACCGGCAATGCTTGCTTTAAGACTTATGCTTGCAAACACTTTTGCAGTTCCACTACCACCGATTGACACTTTCGCATTTTCACTTTTCAAGCCTTCACCAAGGTAATCACCACTTCCACCGATATCAATGTCAAGGTCGCGGGTTTCTCCCCCAAGCCTGATTGTACCACTGCCGGCAATATCCACACCCACTTCGGGGCTTTTAATATTCATTGTTATGTTACCGCTTCCGGTGGCAGATAACTTTAATTTATCAGGGTCGTAAAACTGTCCTGTTCCCTCTACAGCCCCGCTGCCTGACAAATCAATCTCCTTTAACGAGGGCACCTGTATCAACACATTTATTCCTACTGCATTATGAAAGCTTGTATTCTCTTTTAAACTGATCACCAGGCTCTCCCCTTCCTTTCTCGTTTCTACATATGGCACTATATTGTCATCGGTTTCAACCTCTACCTTAAAATCGTTTCCCGATCTTAGGAGCACTGTTACCGAACCTTCCACATCCAATTTTGTGAACCCACTGATATCCCGGGATTGCTTTACCACATTACCACTTCCTTTTACCTTCGGTCCCATTGAAATGTGGCAGCTCGCAAGCCCTACCAACAGGCCCAGCCAAAGAAAATTTCTCATAATGATTGTTTGGTTGAAAGTAAAAACTTTGGATGAAAATAGTGCAGGATGTTGCCCCTGTTTTGATCGTTTCTGATAAAATTGCTCTGCAAGGAATCAAACGGTGCCATCCATTTATCTTTGCGCACCATGACGCAAAAGATCCTTATTGCCGACTTCGGAAGCCAATATACGCAACTCATTGCACGGGCCGTCCGTGAAGCCAATGTTTACTGTGAGATCATCCCCTATCATAAAGAAATTAAATTTGACGCAAGCCTCAGAGGTGTTATACTCAGTGGCTCGCCTTTTAGTGTTAACGATGAAAAGGCTCCGCTTGTAGAGATAGATGCCATCAATAAAAAACTACCTGTACTGGGAATTTGTTATGGGGCACAGCTTACTGCAAAACTATATGGGGGCAAGGTGGAAAAAAGCGGGAAAAGAGAATATGGTCGTGCCTTTATGAGCCACGCAACAGATGATATCATTTTCGATGACGTAAGTGACCGAACACAAGTGTGGATGAGTCACAGCGATAGCATTAAAGAATTGCCCCAGGGCTTTGAAATTCTTGCAACCACTGAAAGCATTCCTGTAGCAGCTTTTAAAAAGGTTGACAGCGAGAATCTCCTCTACGGTCTCCAATTCCATCCTGAAGTTTACCATTCCACTGAAGGCAAAACAATCTTAAAAAATTTCCTATATAAAATTTGTGGCTGTTCCGGCGACTGGACGCCGGCTCATTTCATAAGCGACACTGTTCTACACCTAAAAGATAAGATCGGCAGTAAAAAAGTGATCATGGCATTAAGCGGCGGTGTTGACAGCACTGTTGCTGCCACGCTTATCAGCAAAGCCATTGGCAAAAACCTTTTTGGCATTTTTGTTGACAACGGCGTATTGCGGAAAAATGAATTTACACAGGTTATTGAAACGTATAAACAGCTTGACCTGAATGTAAAAGGTGTTGATGCAAGAGAGCATTTTTATACAAAGCTTGCAGGCAAAAGCGATCCTGAAGAAAAAAGAAAGATCATTGGCAAAACTTTTATAGAAATATTTGACCAGGAAGCTCATCAGCTGGAGGGCATAGAAATGCTGGGCCAAGGCACCATTTACCCTGATGTAATAGAAAGCGTATCTGTACATGGCCCTTCGCAAACCATAAAAAGTCATCATAACGTGGGTGGCTTACCAGAAACAATGAAACTCGACCTGGTAGAACCTCTTCGTTACTTGTTTAAAGACGAGGTTCGTAAGGTGGGGCTTGAATTAGGTATACCCTATGAACTGTTATTCCGGCATCCTTTCCCCGGGCCGGGTCTCGCAATCCGCATTTTAGGAGAGATAACTGAAGAAAAAGTAACCCTCTTGCAGGAAGCTGATGCCATTTACACTAACAGTCTGAAACAATATGCCTTGTATGATAAAGTTTGGCAGGCGGGCACTATATTGTTACCCGTAAAAAGTGTAGGGGTAATGGGCGACGAACGCACTTATGAGTTTACTGTTGCATTGCGTGCTGTTACTTCAGTGGATGGAATGACTGCTGACTGGGCGCACTTACCTTATGATTTTTTAGCACATGTCAGCAACGAGATCATCAACAATGTAAGGGGAATAAACCGTGTGGTATATGATATCAGCAGCAAGCCTCCAGCTACTATTGAGTGGGAATAAGTAAATAGAGTTGACAAGTAAAATCAACCAATAAACATATCAGCCTACCAACTTATCAACCAATTACCATGCTTAAAGTACTATCGTTCCAGGTTGCCGACAGTATTGATATCAAACAATTTAAAGGAGATTTTACAGCCGATATCTATCACGCTGATTCGGATGAATTGTTCTACCATATTGGCCCGGAAAAATTTCTTTATGTATTCAAATATGGTATCGTTTGCTTTTTTAATTACAATGAAATAGAAACTACTTCCTTTATCAAACTGATCACTCCTTATTGCAAAAACCTGCTGCCTGAAAAGCTCAGCGATGAATTTGATATTGACACCAATGCAGCAAGGTATAAGCTCGGCTACAACCAGCTTGATATACCCAATGCCAATCCCGAAATGCTGAGATTAGTAATGTTGAATGTATCACAGTCGGTAGCGCTTGATCATTACTCCCTTCATACCAACCGGTTGCTGGAAGAAACCAATCATCATACACAGATACTTGAGGACAAAGGAAGACTTGGTATATCGGGCACCAACCTGAAACGGTATATCGGACGCACCCTAAATCTCAAAAATCGTATTACGGAAAACCTGTACATATTCGATAGCCCAGATGAAACATGGGAAGACGAAGATCTTAATCGACTCGATCTTGGGTTAAAAAAAACATTTGACCTGCAATCACGTTTTCGTACCATACAGGAAGGCCTGGCTATTGTGAAAGAAAACCTGGAGCTGTTTAAAGATATTCTTCAAACCCGTAACAGCACGCAGCTTGAATGGATTGTTATTATCCTTATCCTGATGGAAGTGCTAAATCTCTTCTTTGAAAAGATAGTGCATTGATGTTTTCTCATAAAAAAAACACAGGCATACAACCTGTGCTTTTTATTAACCCCAACTTAATTTATTACATCGCTCCCAGTTGTTTCAAATACTTTTCAGAGTTTGCTCTTACAGCTGCAGGAGGATTCATACTCAATGATTTCTTAAAATTGATGATCGCATTTTTGTTATCGCCCTTTGTTGCATAAGCTTCACCAAGGCTGTCCCAGGCATTGGCGCTTTTAGGATGCTGCTGTGCATTCAGCGCTAATATCTCAATTGCTTTATCATACTTTTTTTCTCCAAGCAGCTGGTACCCGTAAGCATTAAGCTCACCTTCATTGCCGATAGCGGTAGCTTCCTTCATGATCTTTTCTGCACTGTCTGTTTTACCCATTTCTTTTAAAATTGCTGAATTAACCTGGAGTGTTGCAAATGATTTATTCATCGTTACTGCCTGGTTAGACCATGCCAAAGCTTTGTCAAGCCCCACTTTATTTTGCACCGCATAATTGGCAGCACTATTGAATCCCTGCCACGTAAAGCCAACTGTATTGTTTAATTCATTTTCTGCATTAGCTAGCACTATATCATCCACCGCGTATTCGATCCTTACCGGAAACTGTTTCTTTTCCCAGTTTAATACAAGCTCCGCCGAGTTTTTATCCATATTTATAAAATCGTAGGTGAGAAGCTCTACCGGCTGTGCCAGATCGCGGATCTTTATATTTGATTTCAACTGGTCTTTGTCTTTATCATAAAAAAAGCTACCCCATGCCTTGCTGTCTTTTGATAAGATGACCTCACCTGTATTATCCTTGTTGATTGTAAAGAACAATCCATACTCTCCAGCAGGAACTGAGTGTCCTTCTATTTTTACAGGATCAGAAAATTTGATGACTGTATTTTCATTGGCACCTGCCCGCCATGGTGCATCCTTGCCGGGGCCGAAGTTCTGTTTGTTCCATCCATAAGGAACGAGGTTACCCCATATTTCACGCCCTTTTACCGAAGGTCTTGAATACTGCACGGTCACTGTAGAAATACCAATTGTTTGAGAAACAGAAGCCGCTGGACTGGGAGTTCTTGGTGTTGTGATAACTCCCTGAGTATTTGCAGTTACTGATACAAGAGTTACCAATAAAAAAGGAGCGCCCAGAATGGCAATTAGTTTTTTCATAATGCAATAATTTTTGTTGGTTAAATTTATTGCTTTTGTAAAAAAGTCCATTTCAAATGGTGCCAAAAGTTGGTTGAATTACGCAAGCGGCAATAACAAGGGGTGAAAGGTACAGAAGAGTGTATACGATTTTTTTCGTTTATGATTCTAAGTATTAAGCATAAGAAAGTAGTCTATTCGCTTTCTAGAAGCTTTTTCAAATTTTCGAGTACCATTTTCCAGTTTTGTTCTGAATGAGCCCGCATCTTTTCATCTGGAATATTTTCCTGTATAACAGTTAGCAACGTTTTATCGCCTTCTTTTTTTACTTCATACGTAATAGGCACATAATTTTCAGGTTTATCTTCCAGTTGTGACATAGAACTCCAGTAAGTATATTTTAACATTCGTTCGGGTTCAAATTCCAACACCGTACCCTTGTCTTCATACTTCTTTCCCTGCCATTCACCCGTAAAAGTTATCGGCCTTCCAACTTTCCAATCAGTATGTGTATCTGTCCCAAAAAAATACTGCTTAATGATCTCAGGCTTTGTAAGGGCATCCCAAACTTTGGATAATGGCGCATCTATGGTGACGCTTACTTTATTCACCAGGTCATTTTTCATGGTATAAATTTTTAATACCTGGTAAAAAATTTATGCCAGATTAAAAAACCCGAGAAAAATTTTAAGATGAAAGATCAATCAAACAGCGTAGAAGAAAGATACCTGTCGCCGCGATCGCAGATGATGCAAACAATAACACCAGTTTTGAGATCTTTTGATAATTCGATTGCCGCATGAACGGCTCCACCACTACTCATACCGCTGAAAATGGCTTCTTCTCTTGCAAGGCGCTTGGTCATAATACGTGCATCTTGTTCATCCACTTCCATGATGCGATCAACACGGCTCCTGTCGAATATTTTTGGAAGGTAGGCGTCCGGCCACTTGCGTATACCCGGTATCTGAGATCCATTTGTTGGTTGGCAACCTACTATCTGTATACCGCTGTTTTGTTCTTTTAAAAATCTTGATACCCCCATGATAGTACCGGTAGTACCCATCGCCGAAACAAAATGTGTAATGGATCCTGTTGTGTCTTTCCATATTTCGGGTCCCGTGGTCCTGTAATGCATACCCCAGTTATCCGGGTTTCCAAATTGATCCAGCATCAGGTATCCACCTTTTGCCACCTGTGCATTTGCATAATCAATAGCACCTTCCATTGATCTTTGCCTTGGGGTAAGAGTCACTTTTGCCCCGAATGCCTTCATGGTCAACATTCTTTCGCGGGTTGCATCCTCTGGCATTACCAATTCTATTTCCACGCCAAACACACTGGCTATCATAGCAAGCGCAATACCAGTGTTTCCGCTTGTCGCTTCGATCAGCCTGATACCAGGCTTTAGTTCTCCCCTATCCAATGCTCCCTTTATCATGCCATAAGCAGCCCGGTCTTTTACGCTGCCACCCGGGTTATCTCCTTCCAGTTTCGCATAAATAGTTACATTATCGTTAACCGTTACCCTGCTCAATTTTACCATGGGTGTATTACCCACCAGATCCAATATTCCTGACATATCCTGTTGTTATAAGTAAATGCTTGTATTAGCTATACAAAAAAATAGAAAAAACCTGTACGCGGAGAATTCCTACAGGTTTATGTTTTCTGTTTTTGGGTAATTGTTTTATTCTGCTGAAACAGACTCATTCCCCGCCAGGGCATAATAAACACGATTATCCTTGTCTATTATTTGTGAATAATAGTCGCCTGCTGGGGATACGTAATAAGTTCTACCATCGAGCTCGATCGTTTTTGAACCTTCCGGTAAGCTAGAAAGATAGCTGCTCTCATCCTGGAGTTGTTCATGGAATTCGCTTTGTTTTGCTTTATCTGTTTCAAGTACACCATCTGTTCCTACTACTTCGTATAGTGTTTCTCCTCGTTCATTATATGTTTTCTGGTAATAAGTACCATCATGCTCGTAATATTTCTGCCCATCAATCTTTACAACGCTTGCACCCGACGGTAAATCAGGTACACGTGCTCCCAATGGTGGTTCTACTGTTTCATAATAGTTATCGTGTTGCCTGTAGAAAAGACCATTGTAGAAATAATAAGGAAACGAATTGAAATAGAACGGATAATATCCAAATGGCAATACATTGATCCTGGCACCAAAATAAGGTCTGAATGGCCGGTAATAAACCGGGTAATAGTGATAACCGCCACCATAATAAAAACCACCACAATGATAGCCATAACTACCTCTGTAGTTAGCGCCTACATTAACATACACATTTGTATGCGCAACCGGTTGTAATACAGGTATTGGCCTTACAATTTGCTTTGGCCGAACAATTGGTCTTGTGTAAACTCTGGTGTTGGGCATAATACGCGGATTTCTATTAACTACCACATTGTTATTGCTAAATTGCCTTCCTGCTCTATTATCAAATGATCGGTTTATGCCATCCAAGTGAGCAGGCCTGCTTTGAATGGATGAAGGTCTTGCATTAAACTGGCCTCTATTCCAACTTCTGCCTCCACCCCGATTCATTTCCAGCACATTGGGATCCTAAGCTTAGAATTCCACGTGGACAAGTTGTCGCGG
>JADMIO011609059.1_pt1 | contig 35591 bp, 45 predicted proteins | sample 8958161 | NCBI WGS metagenome assembly JADMIO01 (sample SAMN16585339, study PRJNA669376) | soil metagenome | isolation source: Crop rotation soil | place: USA: Cullars Rotation, Alabama | collected 2011
GGGGGTGCGGGGGCGGCGAAGCCGCCCCCGCATGATTCCTGTGTGCCGGTGGGCGAGTGCAAAGCGCTCGCCCACCGGCACACAGGAACATGTTTTTGGAGGGACTGCGTTCCTTTAAACCTCTCATATAGGATAATCACCGCTGCCACTGCCGGTAGATATCGGCGATCACCTCGTCGATCGGCGCGCGGTGCGTCTCGACATCCAGCACCTGCGTCTGGCCGGCTGCCTGCTCCAGCAGCACGGCGATCTTGGTCTGTGTAGCGTCAAAGGTGTACTCGTGCCGCCCAGCCTCACTTTTGACGAGCGTGGCGCCAGCCAACGACGGTGGCGTGCCGTTGGCGGTCTCCAGTAGCAGCCGGCGCTGATCGGACACCTCGCGCCGCAGCCGATCGAACGACCCATCGAACGCGATCTTGCCGTGATCGATCATCACGATCCGTCCGGCCAGCTGCTCCAGCTCGGCCATATCGTGGCTGGTCAGCATCACAGTCACGCGTCGTTCGCGGTTCAGATCTTTGATGAAGCCGAGGATCGTGCGCTTTGCGAGCACATCCAGCCCGATCGTCGGCTCGTCGAGAAACAGCAGCTCCGGCTCGTGCAGCAGCGCTAGCCCCAGCTCGGCACGCATCTTCTGCCCCAGGCTTAGCTCACGTGTCAGGCTGTTGAAGAACTCGCTTATACCCAACAGTTCTTTCACCAGGTCGCGCATGCGCTCGTAGCGCGGCCGTGGAATATCCCAGACCACGCGCTTCCACTCGAAGCTGGCCGCGATCGGGTGATCCATCCACAGCTCGGTGCGCTGGCCGAACACCACGCCGATCTTGCCGACATAGCGCACGCGATCGCGCACCGGATCCATGCCGAGCGAGCGCACCATCCCGGTATCGGGAGCAAGCATGCCCGAGAGCAGCTTGACGGTGGTGCTTTTGCCGGCGCCGTTTGGGCCGGCGTAGGCCACAATCTCGCCGCGCCGGATCTGGAGATCGATCTCCTGGAGCGCGCGCACCTCGCGAATCGGCGGCCGAAACATTGTGCGCACGGCGTCGCCCAGTCGCTCGGAGCGCTGCTTCTGGCGAAATGTTTTGCAAACGCCGCGCAGCTCAACCACGATGTCCGAGGCTGCTGTAGCGTTGTGATCCAGTGCGGCCATAATAGCGCATTCCTTTCCGAAATATCCACGATGTGACGATTGCGAAGATCAAAGCCGCCAGCGGAGTAGCCCAGCGCGACCAGCCGGATGGATCGAGCCCCAGCAGCGCGCGGCAGGGGTACCAGGCCACAAACCCAACCGGCAATATGGTGAGCATCCCGCTCAGTAGCAATGGCCCTATTCCATCGAGTGGGAACGCCTTGAGCTGGTAGAGCAGATGGAGCGACGAGCTGCTGATCTCTTCGGCGGCGCGCGGCGCCCAGAATGCCAGGCTGCCCCACAGGAACGAGAACGCCAGCACGATCACCGACGAGGCCAGCAGGTTGAGCGCCAGTAATGCCAGCCACCCCGGCGCGATCGCCAGCGACAGCTTGCCGGCCGACCAGACCAGCAGCGCGATGCCGGGGAGCAGCATCGGCGAGCCGGAAAAAGGCATAAATCCCTCGGTGAGCAGCGACAGCCAGATCGGCTGCGGCTGAATCAGCGTGTGATCGAGCTGGCCGCGCCCCAGCCGCCGGCTGATCGTCAGCACGTTATAGCCAAAGAGCATATTCATCAGGCCGCTGACCACCGTGGCGTAGCCGAGCATGAACACCACTTCGTAGCGACCCCACGCGCCTATGCCGGCGAAGCGATCCGCTAGCAGCAGTGTGGCCGTAACCGATGCGAGATTGACGATTCCATCCGAGATATACCAGGTCAGCGCCAGCTTCAGATCGGCCATCAGAAAGGTGAAATCCAGCACGGCGTACATTTTCCACAGGCGCAGGATACGCCGTAGATTGCTCGACCAAGGACGAAGGACGAAGGACGAATGCGGAGCATCGCCATGCAACGGTCGTTCGTCGTTCGTCGTTCGTCGTTCGTTGGTTCTCGGTTCTACATTACCCGCCATACGCCACCATCCTTTCACGGCTCACGCGCCACAGCCAGTGTGCGAGCGGCCACAGCACGATCGACCAGCCGACCTGGAGCGCCAGCAGCCCAATCGGCTCACCCGTCCCGGTGTAGATCTGGAGCGGCGCCGAGGCCATTGCGGCGAATGGCATCCATGCGAAGGCCGTGCCGACGCCCTGCGGCAGCAGCGCCAGCGGCACGATCGCGCCCGATAGGAGCGTGGTGATCGCGCTGCGCACCTGGCTTACGGCCCAGTGCGGCAGTTGCAGCACAATCAGCAGCCCGCCGAACACAAACTCGATCGCCAGCCCGACACTGATTGCCAGTCCCAGGCTGAGCACAAATAGCCCAGCCGCGCCCGTACCGGCAGGCAGTGCGCTCACGCCCAGCAGCGGCGCGATCAGCAGCAGTGGCACGGAAAACACACTGAACTCGAACAGCCAGCGCCCGAACATATCGGCCGAGAATTGGCCGAAGATGCTCATCGGCTGGAGCAAGCGGCCGACGATCGTGCCATTCCAGAACACTTCGTCCAGCGTTGTGCGCGGCGAAAACTGGGCGGCAAACACCTCGGCCACGAGTGTGTAGGTCAGCACCGTCTCCAGCGTCATACCCGAGACCGTGCCTTTACCAGCCAAAATCGTGCGCCAGATCGAGATCAGCACAATCACACGCAGCAGGCGCAGCAGGTAATCGATCAGAAACAGCGGGCTATCGCCAATATAGCTCGACGCCGCCATCGCCGCTGTTTTCCAATACTTGTGAAGTAGTTTTGTCATGGATTTCCTTGTATCTTTCGGTCAGAACTTGTGCAAGACGTAACTCTAGCCTGCGGCAGCATGGTACTTGATTATCTTCTGTGCGCGTTTTTCCGCGCGTAGCGCGGAAAAACGCACACTTGTAAAAGGCAAGTACCGCTCTGCCGAAGGCTGAACGTGCCAACTGCGTAAGCCCTAAAACACAAAAAAGTCGTGAGCCAATCCACTGGCCCACGACTCATACGAACGATGAATAAAAACCCTTTACATAACCCACCTGTCGTAGGGCACAGTACACCTATGTCCTACGACATAATCAGGGCCAAAGGTTAAACGGACGTTTAAGCGTTTCATGTGACATTCCAATTCAACGGGCACCACGCCCGGCATTGACCGAGGCAGTATAACACACGGTGCTCATAGTCGCACATCGGCCATAGGGCGGATATATCTCTGTACGCTTATAGAACGCCCAGGAAGGCCGGTGTCTGGTCAAAGTGGTAAGACAAAGGCGCGAGGTCGAAAGGCCCGCGCTTTTGTTTGTCTGAAGCGCCCTATTCTCATGGGCTTGACAGCATGATATAATCGCACAACAGGTTTCCGAAGCGCTTATCCCGGTCAGAGCGGTAAGGGGTATGCCATGAGTGTTGATGTTAAAAAGCGATCGCACCTTAAGAACTTGGTTAAGGAGTATACCAAGCGCCTGTGTGTCTTGCAACTAAAAGAGGCAAGGTTAGGTGTGAATACCCCACCTGAAGTGATTATAGAGAGCAAGGAATGCGAAAAAAGGATATCTGAGATCAAAGAAGAACTCGCGAACATGAATGGTATATTGAAGGAAAAGGTTCCTTCCAAAAAGAAATCCAAGATTCATCATGAACAGAAAAAAGTGATAGTATCTATCACATTTAAGGGAGAATATGATCTTTTGACCACTAAAGAAAAAGATGCTATTATGATGGCTATAGCTGCCATCGCCGATATTTCTCTCGATCAAATAATACTCCTGGATACCTCTCCAGGAAGTATCGTATTCCAATTGCAAATGCCCGAGGATGCAGCTACCCGCTTGTTGGATGCAATTAAGTCTGGGGATCCAGTAATTCGTGATATTGGTATATATCGCATAGAATTGATGAATTTTGAGGATAAATACCGCAAGCTAGGTCTTGAAATCCGAAAGTTACGTTATCAACAACGCATGACAACTGAACAGCTTCAAGATAAGATGCAATTTCTCCTTCTTAAAGAGACTTTCGATGGCAACCTTAGTGAAAACGACCCTATTCATGATAAGGTTGTTCGTATGGACTGGCTTTGGCGCATTGAAAACGGGGAGGCGGTGAAAACTAGCGCCAAAGAATTATACCTACTCGCCTCCGCTTTGGGACTTACCCCTAAAGAGCGTTATGAGCTAATAAGACGTTTTATTGTCACTGAATTTGATCTGCGTCTACTGCCTATGGATATTGAAAAGGCTATTCTCCAAGTGCCACTGGATGAACACTATGACCATATAAGAAGCTTTATGGAACAAGTTGAGACATCTAATGACACACTGATTCTAGAAGAGAAGCAAATCTTAACTATTATGGAGCCGGCGCTTCGAGCCGCAATTGACGAATATATACCGCGATAAATATGTCGGCTGTTATATTAATACGGATAGCCTGACGATATCACCCCAACAATAAATCCCGCGACAGCTCCCAGGATCGCATACATGAAATAATTCTGTTCATCTCTCCACACCATGAAGCCGAAGACGATTAGCAACCTACTTGAACGCGGCATGTCCTTCATTGGACTGATCTCAGCAGACGCGCTTTTCTGGTTGCTTTATACGTTCACCCGCCTCTACAGTCGTTCTACGGGGCTACAGGGGCATCCTACGAGGAGCACCGACGAAACGTCGGTGCTCTTGGTGTGACTTCCTTTTACGACCCTTGGCGCTAAGGAGTTTCGGCTTGCGCCAAAGGCTACCACAGCGCGGGTTTGCTGCAAGGGTCGAGATGCCGCTCAGCCCTGCCACAAGGGCAGGGTTCGCGGCACGGCTGCGCCGCCCATTGCACAAACCAAAGCAATCTGTGGTATCAAGCCGCTGCGCCGAAAACCCCTCTGTGTGCGCCTGCGGGTCTTGCATTGGTGGAATCTTCAAACGCAGTCGGAATACCCCTGTAAGGTCACAGGATGGCCCAGAAGCCGCAGAAGTTTCCATTCCTTTATAAGGAAGACTAGGGACGGAGCCCATAAATAATGGGCAGCATCATGGCGCTTCTTTTATGCTGACAGTTCCTGCCTCAGACCAGTGAAACACGTAGATTACGTAATGTTTGTTTATCGCAACGAGTATCTTCTCTTTCTTTGTTCCTTCCCCAAAGTTGTCAAACACAACCGTATACCACTCATTTTTATATTTATCCTCGTATCGTTTGAGCAGGTCAGGCGTTCCACCGATTATTCTGTCATAGTCACATTGTGCTATTTCCTGAAATTCCTTGTCTGTTGGTCTTCTTGGTGTCGTCATTGTTCTCCACCTCCTTTCTCAAACGCTTGCGCGTTTGCTGCTTCCCCCCAGTCACAGTGAGGAGAAGCCGTAAACACACAACCTACTCTATCTCTTTTGGCTTCAGTGCCTCTTTCTTCTCAGCCTTCAGCTGCACCGTGTAAACACTCCCATCATCGGTTGTGATATACAAATACCGTGCATATCGTGCAGTATGTCCAGCTTTTGGTTGAATACCAGTAAGCTCTATTTTGACAATATCACTTAACACAACCTGCATATGTCCATAATACGAAAGCATCGATACCACCTCCTTTCAATTTGTATTTCTTATTGTAAATGTGCTACGAATATGTTTCGCTTCTATAATATTGTTATCTGACAATATTATAGAGAATGTGATATACTATTGTCAAGTGGCAATATTTATATGAGAAACAGAGGAATACCTATCGAATGGTTGCCATTCTCAATTGCTGCAACTCGTTTTGGCTATCATCACAAAGAAAGCTTGCGTAATCGACTGAGACAATTGCGCGAGCAAGGCTTGGTCATTGATACTGGTACCCCGCCAGCAGAGTATCCTATTGGGGATGCGACAACCCACGAGAACAAAGTGGTGCTATTGTGGCCTAATCCAAAAGTAGCCTTGCTGCGCTCTGATGCACCAGCAGCGTTACTCAACCCCAAACGCGGCAGACGGGCTGTCCGAGGCTGAGGCAGCTACCTATAACAGTTGCAGCCCGCTGCAAACCCCCAAAACGGAAACTTGCTATAATCGCTCTCAAAGGTATGGCGGCAGACCACAGAGCAATAGAAGCGCTCTTGCTGGTGGCCGCTTATATCCAATTGCTTGCATTGCAATAATGTTTCTTCCTTCTGCATGAGGCGGCGTTCTAGAGCCAATCGAAGCTTGGCTGTAGTGCGCCGCTTCCGGGCGCAGCTTTACGTTAGCCCCGCAGTGCGGGGAGGAGGAAACCGGTGGACATCCGGATACCCGAGGAGCTGCGGACAAAAATACCGCAGCTGGGCGAGGCCTTAGAGCAGGCAGACCCGATGGTCTGGCTCAAGCTCACTTGTGAGCCGGCCGGCTGGACGTGGTACGTCATCGAGAGGCAGCCGCTTGACCAAGACGCCATTTTCTATGGCTACCGTGTCGGCTGGGACGAGGAGTTAACCTACTTTAACCAGTCAGACTTGGAGCTGAGTAGCGCAGAATGGGGCTTTCCCATTCTACAGGACGAAGCGTTTGTGCCTTGTCGCCTGTCTGAGGTACAAGCAACTGAGCGCGGAGATAGAAAGTTCCTACTTGGCCAGCTCGTTGCGACACCAGGCGCAGCGGAAGCACTCACTCGAAACGGTCAGGAGCCGTCCGAATTCTTGCGCCGGCATTGGCGCGGCGATTGGGGCGAACTCGACCAGGAGGACATCGCCGAGAACGAATTCTCACTTGCCAAAGGCTTTCGGCTGCTGAGCCGATACGCGCTCAAGGACGGTACGGCCATCTACATTATCACGGAGGCAGACCGGTCGGCGACGACCATTCTTTTGCCCTCGGAGTATTGATGCAGGCATAGGGCTGGTCTGGAACATCTTTCCGGATACAGCCCTTTTTGTGGTTAGGCTACTGCATTGCCCATTATGTGAAAAAGAGAAACGGATTGCACAATTGAAGGCATACAACAGATGGGATTGTAGCTGCTTAAACGCTCTCTATGAAGCAGAATTGGCTTTCTTTGTGAGTGATTTTCGGCCTGCCATCATCTTCGTCATGTACTTTGAAAGAGAAGGTGGTTCTAGATGTGAATTAGCTAAGTGCTCCAATAATGAGTAATACAAAAATCCAAGATGATTACCTTCTAAAGAACCGCTATCACCATCTCCAGGATACGGACAGAAATACCAGTCTTGATTATCGTTTATCTCCTCGGGATAGCGATTAAATTTAAAATTTGTTTCCGTTAGTTCGCCAAATATAATAACACCTTGATTTAAAAGGACGGTAATCCCTGGAAGATAGCAATTGTCTCTGCCGGTATAGTAGTTAGATATATCAGTGAACTCAAAATCGCCGGAATCTACGAACAACATGAAGCTAAATATGCGATTAAGAAACCTATTCCCAAGTCCTAGAATGGCGTCTCTCAAATTAGTATCGCCCCTTAGTGGCCATCATAAAAGGTGTTTGCTATTTCTTCATGGTAGAGATTTTTCTTGATGGTTTCCAATACATCGCTAAATCCCTGTACGTATTTTGACGATTTATAATACGTAGATTTTATCTCCCCAATAGCATATACAGAATCTATAGGAATGTACTCAGTATCGTCCTTCGTTTTCATCAGCGATGGAAGACCAAAATTATCGGCAATGATGATGTCCAGTTGATTGCTGACACTTCCATTAGCATCAATAAGATGCCCATGAGTGACATAGTAACGTGAAGGTAACATCCTTTTGAAATAGTTCCTTACGGCTATCTCAATTTCATTCCCAGCAGCTCTAATATCGTGGCCATGCACCCTTAGAGCAATTTCCCTGGCCCGCCGAATATCCTCAGCATCAGATTTAAAAATTGCAGGTATATCAAGTTGCTTCATTCTAGTATCCAATGGGTATCTCAGTGAACTTAGCGGGCTCTACATCGAACAATAGCGGCTGCCTCCAATGTGTTCCAACAATGATTTGTCTCACTGGGCTATTTATAAGCACTGTAGTCGGTACCCAGGTGGCGTTGCAAAAAAGGTGGTGAACGGATTCAAAGAACGAGTTATGAGGGTTTTGTTCATCCTGATTTTGTTCAAGCCTCCACTTCCCGCCTTCATCCTGCACTAAAGCATCAAGCATCAGCCTAACAGTAGCGTCGACGAAATTGGCTATCAATCTGGCGCGTCTAGTACGTTCCTCAGCTGTGGCCATCGCCTTTATGAAGCGGTCTTTTCCTAAGTCGGCTACTACATCATAATCAAGCCAGCCTCGTAGGTCAGCAAAACAGCCGCCTTCGGTTGCTTTGCGAATTGCTTGCGTCTTGACCTCCTGCTGGACTTCATCCCTTGCACTCACACGAAATACAATGTATCTGTACCTTTTGTCGGTACGAAAATATTCAGGGATTGAGCATTCAACAGGTGGAGCTGCTTCGTCATAAAGGCCAGTGTAGCGCGTGACCCACATCCAGCGAATATCATCTGTGAACTGCTGGTAAAGTGGGAGTACGGTTGTGCCGAGGATTTGCTCAACCCAATTGTCACCATATGGTTCCTGGGGAGGAACGAAAATATGGAGTGCTTGTGCGTCACGCCATGGCATAGTAAACCTCATCTTCTTTGTCACAGCCAGATTGTAACATAATCCCTCTTATCAGAACAGCCAAGTAAAGACGACATTCGAAATGACACCAACTACAATGCTTAACGTGATACTTAATAAGAACGACTGCCACTTTCTATTGGCTCGTGCTAACGCCATATCCTTATCCTTATAAGTTTTTTTGTTAGTAGGACGAAACTCTGTTCTGGGTTTTCTGCTGATGTCTCTACCCAGAAAGCGAAGAGAATAGAAAGGACTACTGAAACAAAAAAGAACACGAGTACTCCAAAATAAAATTGTGGGATAACATTACTTGCAATCTGGTTTGCAATATAATCAATTTTGTCACTCACTACATCCTTACTTCCGTGCCCTATTGCTTGTAAAGCACTGCTCACTTCATTTAGACGTTCTTTTGAAAACTGCTGTATGGAAATGACACATCCAACTAGAGAAGCAAGAAAGAAGCAAAGAGCAACAGTTACGCTGATCTTACCAGAGTGCGTTGAAATGAACTCCCGAAATTTTGCTCGGCTTTGAATCATTGACTGAAGATGGTTTGTCAGTAGTGCCTCAATATCTGCCCCCCAAGTCCTTGCAGTATGTTCTATCCGAAAATGTATATAGCCTGCTCTTTGAATGGACAGAGGTAAGAAATGAGTGTCATCATCAATGATGGCACGCGACCTTCCAGACCCAATCATTGAAATTTGAATTCTTTGGCGCTCAGGTGTTTCTTTATCCTGGAACTTAACAACGAAGTCCCACGTCAAGTGGACTGCCTGAGATACAACTGGCCTTACTTCATTATACGAAAGAAAATCCGCGATGCTATTCAGCTCCACTGAAGAGTTGTCCGAGAATGAGATTCTAGCTTTAAACTGTGCAAGTATACCTTCGTTTTGCTGAGTGACACGCTGGCTGATGAGTTGATGAAGATTCCGTATATCATTTATGTCAATCGCGAACGCACCCGGGATAAATTTGGCAATAGTTTGCGGACTTCCAAGCAGGCTCTTAATAAAATCCTTAAACTGCGCAGCATCGTATGGAAGGATAACGTAACCTGCTTCCACCTGCTCCTTCTGTTTAATCTGGATATTCTTCTGGTCATCTGATGAATTGTCTGGCATAGTGATTCTCCTAAACAAGCAAACTCAGGAATAGAGTACAAATGTTTTACGCACTCGTTGCACGGATTATATCAAACCTTTACAGTGTATTCACTAGAGGGCTTGGAATATATAACGCGGAAAACGGGGCAGAAGGTTCATGAGGAGGTGCTCTTGGGTATGCTCTTTTCCTGCGGTTCCCATAACCCCGATTCTCACTACCACAAAACATTCTGCCAATAGTGTTATTATGAATTCAGCAGCTGCCGTCAGACATCGCTGCTACATCTCCGACGCATCCGGCGCCCCTTGACAAGCAGGTCTATACTGAACTCGAAGGACTGCTCTTGCATGACCTTTTCCGTTCTGCATCATCCATGTTCATCCTCTCAGTTTGTTAGCGCCATGACCCTTGGCTCGATTGTTGGCATGGTCTCTATCACAAGGAGGTACACCATGTACGCACGCGTCGTATCTGCTCATGCGCAGTTGAACAAACTTGATGAAGCCATCGCGATTTGTCAATCAATGGAACCCGCATGGCAGCAACAAAAAGGCTTTCAGGGTGCGAATCTCCTGATCAATCGGGAGACTGGCGCTATTCTCAGCATCTCCACCTGGGCGACCCGCACTGATCTGGATGCTACTGAGGCAAGCGGATGGTATCAAGAGCAAGTAGCCAGGTTCTCAAAAACCTGGGTGGAGCAGCCGGTTCGGGAAATCTTTGAGATAGCAGTCAATATAGGCATAGCACAAGCAGTGGGAGGCGCATAATCACACTGGTCGGGGGTCATAGCGCAACACTATCTACATGCTCCTTCTAGTAGATCGCTGGCAGTGTTGCCAGCGATTTGCTATTGGACGGTACGTGAACCTTCCAGTTCATCTTTGGTTCTGAGAATCCCTCTTCTCGGAACCTATGAGACCTGCTATTGTATATCACACCCGGTCGCCTGCGCCCAACGCCTTGCCGCTTAGCCGCCGTAAGCGCGCCAGGAGACGTCTTCAAAAACCGCACGATCTCGCGCGCGAAGTGGTCAGCTGGAACACCTTGTTAGGCACGGCCAGGTTGGTGTAAGCGTTCAGGAGGTGCAGTAACTGGATCGCATTGTGCTGCTGAATTCTCAAAATGATGCTGGTCAAACTAGGTCAATGCTGGTTGCGGCAGCCGCATTACAACGCCTTTTTTCCACCCCCTGAACGGATACAGGTTGGTCAACACGATTGGTTTATAAGATCAACCCAACTAAATGTTTTTAACCTATGAAAAAGAGCCAATGTTAATTTGAATAGTCATCCCCTATGGTGACCCTGTGACCTATATTCCTCCACAAGTATCTGGTGCGTATCACTCTCGTACTTCTCTTTAAATTCTTCTCTGGACAGTTTTATCTGCCTTTTACCCTCTCGACTCCTCAGTTCCTCACGCAAGAATTCCATTGCTATTATCCCATAATCACTTCTAAACAACTTTTTAGCACAGAGAAAGAATCTACATGCTGGAAGGTATTCCCCTTTTGCATTAAAAATTCTTCCAAGCAGTAACATACAATGGGCGACTGCTTCTTTATCGCTATCTTTATATCTGTCATATAGTCCAAAGGCAACGGAGATTGACTTCGATATATAGATTGGCGTGGAAGTGTCAAAGCGGCAGCCGAACCAAATTGTATCGGCAACAGCCAATAAAGGACTGTTTTCGAGAAACATTTGGTGTGCTTTCTCTACTTCCTGAATCGGATCGGATAACCTTCGCATGATAGTGCCTAACGTCCTGCGCTTCAGTTGCGCCGCATTCTAGACCGGAATCACTGTCGAGCCGAAATCTGGGTTTCAAAAACGCCCCGATCTTGGGCCGCGAAGCGGCGTCAACTGCAAGCGCTGGTTAGGCCGCAGCCGATGGTTTGTCCTTTTTTGTTTGGTGGTTATTGTTCTCAATGCACTCGTGTGCTTGTAGAGCCAGCAATCACGCTCTATACTGCAAGGATCAGTGTACCACATATCGATGTAGCCCTTCAGCGATTTGCTTCACAGAGGGAATAGAAATGTATACCGTCGCTCCAACCTTCCCCCGCGTTGCCTTTGGTTGGTCACTTGGCGTTGCGCTGATCGTACTTTTGACCTCGTTTTTCTGGTGGTCGATTGTTGATGTGCTCACGCCATTTCTCGCTCCTGTGGCCGCTTTACTTGTCGCCGGAAGTTTCTGTGCTGTGGTGATGCAATCGCTCTGGGTGTGTCTCCGCAGCTGGCGTACCTTTCGATTCTGGGCAACTGTTCCGCTACTCTGTAATCTTGTGACATTCCTGCTCTGGTGGTTTATTCCTTTCACAGCGCTAAATCTCCAATACACGTGGTGGTCAAATTATCAACGCTATCAAGAAGTGGTCAGCTTGGTTCAGCAAGGCGCGATTGTTTCACATGGCGAGAGCGTTGTTGTGCCTCTCCCTTCGCAGTATCGCTCATTATCGGCCGGTGGTGGCGATATTTTGGTCAGTGGCTCTGGTCGTGATGCTGCCGTTTTCTTTTACACGTTTCGCGGGATATCCGGACATGCATCAGGATTTGTCTTTATTCCGGGGAATACGTTTCCATCAGGGATATTCGAGGAAGATTGGGAGCAGGTGATTCCGAAAGAGGCGCACTGGTATTTTATCGCCTCAATCCGGTAGCTTGTGCGACCGGACAGCATAGGCGTAGCACGTTCGAGAAATAGCTCCGAAGGGATTTTGGGGAGAGGAGGAGCTCTTTGGGTTGCGGCCTAACGGCCTGCCCATCAGTTGCGCCGCCACCCATAGAACGGGAGCACGTTCGAGCCGATTCTACGTTTCAAAAAAGCGACGATCTTGCGGACGCGCAGCGGCGTCAACTGCATGGGCATGTTCGGCGGCGGTCGGTCTTGGGCGTCTTGAGCAGATGGCCGGTACCCAATCTAGGTCATAGATGGCGCGTGGCGAACATGCCCGTTTACGGTTGTGACGAGTGCGACAATCGTGAGCCACGCCGCGAGTACGAGTACTGTAGGCTCTGCACCAATAGACTCCAACAGGATGCCCGTCAGCGCAAGGCCAAGTGGCTGCGTGCCGAGCGCAACCAGCCGGAACACGCTATTCACGCGACCCTGTAATGCATCAGGGATCAGCGCGATACGATAGCTATATTGCACTGTGTCATAGGTTGGCGAGACAAGATTTTCGATCAGTAAGAGCAGTGCGAGGGCAGGTACTGTGCGTGCAAAGGCGAATGAGGCAAATGAGGCGGCGAAAAACCAACACAGCCCGATAATTGCTTGCCCAAAGCTCAGTCGGCGCTGGATCTTGGGCGCAAGAACGGCACCACAAATCCCACCTACACCTGCGACGGCAAAAATCGTGCCGATCGCGGGAGCGGAGGCGCCCTGCCGCGTCGCGAGCACAATGATGATCAGCGAGAGACCCGACGTGAAATTAATACTCCCCGTGAGGAAGGCCATATAGCGAATGAGTGGTTGCCGCCAGAGCCAGTCGATGCCCGCACCGATGTCGCGCAGCAGTGACCCCTGGGCCGCGTCCTGGACGCGCTGGAATTGAGTGCGGATGAAGCCGAGCGAACCGGCCGACACAATATACGATGCCGAGTCCACGAGGAACGGCAGGAGATGCGAGATGCTGTACAATGCGCCACCGAGCGGCGGGCCGATGAGGGCGGCAACCGAATATTGGGCGTTCTGCTGCGCCACTGCCACGGGCAACTGTTTCTTCGGCACCACATGCAGGAGCGCTGAGCTTTCGGCTAAGCCAAAGACGAGACCGAACGTCCCTTCAACAAACGAGACGACCACGATCTGCCAGATCGTCAGCATGCCGAGGGCGTAGGCAACGGCGATGCTTGCGAGCGCCAACCCACTGCCCGCACTGCACAGCATCATCACGCGCTTGCGGTTCCAACGGTCGACGAGCGCCCCCGCAGGAAGGGCGAACACGAGCCATGGCACCGTTCGGGCCGCCGCAACAAACCCCGCTTGGGCTGGAGAGTTCGTGAGGGCGAGCACGAGCAGGGGGTACGCGATTTGGGACACCTGAGTGCCGACCACATTCACGGTTTGCCCACACCAGAGGAGCATGTAATCACGGTTGCGCCACAGCGGAGTCGGCGCTGCCGAGAGTGTCGTCATAATCCCCTGCCTTTCGCTTATACTCGAGCAAGAAAAAGTAATGACAATGACGCCCGCAGCACGGGTATCCAGTTCTGCCCTATCACAATGGGGTTCAGGATGTCGTCATCCTGTAGCCGTCTTGCGACCATGATTGGAGCACAGGCAGTGATGCCGCCCGCCGAACGGGTTGGCATTCAGCTGCTGCGAGCGCGCCACAATGAGCCTTCAAAAAACGCACGATCTCGCGCGCGAAGTGGTCAGCTGCAATGCCGGGTTGGACGGCAGTCGATTCAACAATAGCTCGGTTGATCGGAGCTACGCGGCACCGGCAGATTATCACCAAAGTAGGTAATCGCTATTCCACCCACAACCAGGGTCGCTCCTGTGTTTGATGTTGTTGTGCTGAAACAGAGATCTGACGGTTTTGTCGCGAATATCTCCTGAACAATATCGTGTCCACGTACGACGATAACAACTGCATCCCCACGGACACGTGCAACAGCGTCGACCGGAAGTCGCTCGCTTTGACCAGCATCATCCACTCTCCACACCTGAACTTGAGTCGATGAGGCCATTGCCTTTGGCGGTACTGCTCGCAGTCGACTCGCGGGTACTGGTGTCAGTGTCGAACGAATCTCGTACCATATATGGGATGGTGGAATGGCAGGGTGGACACGTATCGTCCATTGATACCCGCTTTCGTCATCGGGGACTGGCAGCACAAAAAGAGCTTCCGAATCATTGACGACAGAATATAATCTTGGGATTGACTGTGGGAGTGTGTCGGCTGGATGTGGCGGTAATTGCACGACTTGATTTGCTATTGGCGATTGAATGTTGCTCTGTTGCTGGTTCACTGACAGGCGTGTTTGCTCTGGGTACAGCATAAATGTTGCCGCTGCACCAATGATGATGCCCATGAGAAGCCAAATCAGATGGTGCCAAGTAAATGACGAAGGGGACTGCACGTGTGGTAGTGTACTGCGTTGCTGCTCATCAAACTCCCGATCTAGTTCCCATGGCATAGTGATGCCTCATCATTGTATGTTTAAAAGGCAATGCGCGAACACACTCTTGAAAGATACGTTGTGGAGATTGCGCTAACTCCTGCCGTCCAACGCCTTGCCGTTCAGCTGCCGCAAGCGCGCCACAACGAGCGTTGAAAAGCAAACGATCTCGCGCGCGAAGCGGTCGGCTGCAATGCCGGGTTGGGCGGGCACGGCGTATGGATTTCGTATATGAGAACGGATAAGTGGACGATCTCGTATGCTGCAACAACGTCTGCCTGATCGGTAATCGTCATCCTGGAGACCGACGTCATATTTAAACAATTAGTCAGGTTAATGCAGCGGACGTGGCGTTAGATACGACAGGGTACCAAAAACCAGCGCTCCAACCACCGCTAATCCGAATCCCCAACAGAGCATGTTCGCACCAATCCAAGTGCGGGTCAGGTGCTTATCGGGGTGGAGTGCAACCCACTGCCCAACACTCGCACAGATGCCGGTCACGCCGCCAATGATCAGCCCGCAAACACTCCCATTGATCATGGCGGCGAGAACCTGACCATATCGAATCGTAATATCTGTGCCGTATGTATTTACGAGCGCGACGCTGCTCAAGACCAGCATCCAACCAAGACCAAGGCCGAGAGCAGCACTGATTGTACTCGTGACGATCCAGCGCCGAAAGGGTGGACGGATTGATGTCAACAGGAAATACTGAGCGATGCTGACGCACAGCGAGGGAATGCTAATCATTTTGATGAAGGCCGAGAGATCCGAGCCATACCAGAAGATCGTGCTAGAACCTGCGGCAAGCGTACTGAAGACGACAATCAGTGTACTGATCACGACCCAACGACGAACCGCGCGCGAGGCTGACGGAACGAACTGGCGTTGAATATCCATTCGGTTGCCTGTAAACAGAAGTAAGAGCCGTAACAATATGATATCGTTGCGTTGCGGCGGCATGATACGCATGAGCGATGATGGTGCCCGCCCAACTACAAGTAGTAGGACGCCCAGCAGCCTATGCCCTCAGTGCAGGACAAGCGTCCGTCGAATCCGTTCATGCGATTGTCTAGGCCGCACCACGTCCATACTTTCCGGCCCCGCACCGTTTTAGACGGACGGGCGTCTGCCTATTATACCGCAGCCGGCCAGGTCATGACGCGCTGTGCGGGCTGATGCGCGCCCAACGGCCTGCCGCTCAGCCGCCGTGAGCGCTAGAAAAGCCTTCAAAAACCGAACGATCTCGCGCGCGAAGCGGTCGGCTGCAGCGGCGTGTTCGGCGCGCTCGCTGGCTTATGCACTTATCCGGCCTCATTCAAACCTTTTACGACAATTTTATGAGAGACAGCACTGTGTATAGGTGATCAATAAATTCTGCATGCAGAGTCGTGATATCTGTTGCAGCGCCCCCTTTCCAATGTTGATTCTTGGCTGCCTCGGTCAGCCTGCTGTGCAAATGACGCCAGGTGGTTTCTTGGGTTATCATTTGATGATAAGGAATACTTCCATTTGGAGCCAAGCATAATCTCTCAACCATCATAGTCCAGTCAATTTTTTGTTCGGCGGGTCGTTTGATTGCCTTTTCAAGCAATTGACCCTTGTAGTGCTCAAGAACATTGCGCATTTTGATGGCCACCGATTGATTACTTTGGCCAAATATGAATGAGAAATCAATCTCAATCTCGTCGAATTCAGCCGCAAGATTCGCGTGAACATTGTGCAAGAGATTGCGTACTACCAGGCTGCGTCCGTGTGCCGTTTGCATTTCGTGGTACATAGTGGAATACTTGGCAGACCAGGCTTTCGTTTGCGCCTCAGGTAAATCGCCCGCAAATCGGACAAAATTATACGTTACTGTGCCACCAGCAACAGTATTTGTTAGCGCCGTGGCCACTAGCTGTGGATTATATTGAGGTATCTCCGGAAGAGAACGTTTTAAATTGAGGAAATCTTCTGAATAGAGGGTGGCGAGTTGTGATATTGGTAGCTCATCTATTGTCGACGGCGCTTCTATAAGTGCATCGACCTCCCACTTCTTAACCTCCAAAGCCTGTTTCACCGCAGGTGCAAATGTCATTGCTTGTTCAAGACTTTCTAACCATGCTTCGAGATAGGCCTGATGGTCTTGCGCAACCTTTCGGATCTCATCATCCATATCACACTACTTTCCTGCTAAATAACATGGTAGAGCTTTAACGATGATAGCTGGCCGTAGATGCTGCTGCCAAATGCAGCTGTGAATCGACTAGGAGACAGACCAAGCGCCGAACAGGAGTGTTAAGCCACACGTGCGGTATAATTTCGGCTCACACAATTTGTACCGCGTCAGCATCACTTCTGATGTGGTATAGCTGGAATTATACCGCTTCTGCGGTCGAACTACGAACGAACAGCTTTAGACCGCATTCGACTCCTGAGCACTTTTCAACGCCCAGCTCTGTTTCTTTTGACCTGTGGTTCCCATAACCCCGATTCTCTGCACCACTGTCCGCGATTTTGCCCATAGACACGCCAGATCCTGCTTCCAGATAAGAGGTAAATGACTGTGCTATCGGAACCAGTCTAATGACTTTGTGGGGCACGACAACGCAGAATGCGATTTTTGCATCGGGAGCTTGAGGCGACAATTGTTACCGGCGGAGCTGCGACCGTACGAGCCGCACCTCCAGCCGTCGCTCACCGAGCCAGTGCCGCAACTCTACATCAATGACGGCCCGCCGATTGACCTCAATCTCTGCGCCGAAACCCTGTAACTGCGCCTGCGGGTCTGTGCAAGTGAACCATTCAAACACCCCAGAGATAGCCGCTGTAACGTCACAGGATGGCTCAGGAGCCGCAAAAGACGTCACGGCTGTCTTTTGGCGCGCTCCTGTCTGCTACAATTGCGTAAAGTTCCCATCTCAAAAGACAGGAGCTTTTATGCGTTTCGACGATAAAGAGGTCGCCGGTCTATCGCTCGTCTGGGAAAATGGTGTTGTTGAACATGTCAAACATGCTCATCTGTCCATCAATCTGAGTGTCAAGTCCTACGAAAACAGCGGGTAGCTTAAATAGCCCATTGCCGCTTCTGTACTTCTCGATAGCCTGACGTTGGTTGTTACAGAACGGGTGTGTTGGACGACCGTAATCAGCATTCGTCGAACGTCTTTGCGCATACGGTATGGTATGGTCGTACTGAACACCCATGCGTAAATCGAGGATGCCACCGCATATCTCACAACGTATCACCGAATTGAATATTTCCCTTATATTTATTTTTGTTTTTTGCACACCTGTGAATGTTCGTGCGGTATTCTCAGCAGCTTGCTTTTTGCTCGGAGTAGTGAGCGAAGACATGATTTTTGATAGCTTTGCATGAAAATGCTTATCCTCTACCGGAGAGGGGTCTTCAATCAAAAGTTCGAGCAGCTTCTGATAGAACTGAACAGTTGCACCGACACCACGAAGACCTGAACCTGCACGCCGCGAGATTGCGCCTGCCAAATCTTGCGTAAATAAGATCTCTTCAAACCGCCCACGATGTACTGAGAAGATGACCTTGCGTGACCGAATCTCATCCTCACTACCTGACATCAACCAGGCAATAAAGCCATAGAGAGAGCTGCGAACATATCGCCCGATCGTCGTGTAAAAGTAAAAGAGTGGCACTAGTGATAACGAGAGAGGATTATCGGAAGCTCCTGTCAGATGGTCAAATACCTCGGTCGTACGAGCTATAAGCTCATAGCCGTTTTGAATGACAGGAGTAGGCTCTGAACCCTTATCTCTCTTAAATAAGTACTCTACATTGTCTGTCTTCATAACAACGGGAAAGAGTTCAAGCAGGTATGCGTGCTTAGGGAAGAACTTTGTTGCTGCAACAAATGGTACGTTGATATCGTGGATAGGCGATTTCAGTGGTGGTACAAATATCCGCTTGTGAAGTGCTTCAGAAGCCTGAGTAATGAGACGCGAGGTCGAGTCAAGCGACGCATCTTGAGTATTCTCAGGCCAGTAGCGCCCGGCCCCTCCATTGGCCACCGACATGATTGCACGAGCAAAACTTGAATTGCGGTTCTCAATGAGCGTGGTTTCCCAATCGTAGAGGGGCTGTCCGCTTTTATTGATGCGCAAGAATGACGCCTCAGCAACCTCGTAGTCGCCTGAGACCTCCTGAATATGGAAGCCTGCCTCTTGAATCATTTCCGTATAGAACAAGCCGCGCTGGTATTCCTTATCAGTGAGTTTATCGCGAGGCGAACCATCTTTTGACGCGACCAACCAGCTTTTTCCGGCAGTCAAAAAGTCTTCGTATGAACCGATATTTGATTTGACCGCAGCTCGCACGACCTGAGCGGCTTCACGAATCTCTTCATAATATTCGTGGCGTTCGTAATAGTCTTCTTCAGCCTTATCGCCCCAATCGTCGATCACCCAAGCACGCATAACAGAGATGCGGTGAGCGCCGTCCAAGATATAGAGAAAATTGTTATCAGGGCTTTTCCAAATAATTAGACTGGGAATAATTAAGCCTTTGACAATCGACTCAAGCAGCCTGACACAATCCTCCGGTGTCCACGCTGATGTTTCTCTCTGAAAGTCAGGCTTACGGAGCAAGGGGAAAATGGGCATGATATCCCCAAGGTCAACGAGGTCTTTGAACTTCAGCTTTGTCATGGGGCTGCGCTTGAACGGCAAATAAGGACTCTGATCCTTACGCGGATCAACCCAGCGCAGGCTTTCACGGGAAATAAGGTGGTCGAGATGTACTCGAACGTCCGAATCCTTTGCCATGTCGCACCCCCGCTTACTATGCCTTTTTTGAAGATGTCATAGCAATTCTACCATGAAAGCAACCGGATTCCATTGCTACCGCTTTACGAACAACGATGCACGCGCGTAGCAACCGTTGAGTTCTTATAACGCAGCGCGTCAAAGATTTTGCTTTGGGCACAAGGCACGATAATCAGTCGCAGGATTGGCATAGTTTAGTTCACCACCTTATAGTCCATCACTATCTTATAGAGTCGCAGAAGAATTATTTTACGACGCAGAGGCTAGTACTTCCTATTTCCAATCAAAAATTGTCGCTACTGGCCTATAGCAAGGCACCATGATATAATTTGACATAGATTGATAGTGCAAGTAGTTTTGTAAAGATTTTTAGGCGGGGGGAGCTTATAGGAAACACGGTTATGGGAACCACCACACGTAATCATTTACGAAGAGCCTCCATTATCTGTTGTGCAGCGGCCAACTCTCGTTCTGCATCTTCGAGGATAACCTTTTTTCCTTCTTTTGTGAGCCGGTAAACTGTACTTGTCCCTCTTTCTTTAACTTTATCGACTAGGCCATACTTGATGAAATTTTTAATATAACCGTAAAAGTTACCCGATAACAGTATTACTCCCCTATCTTCATAGATTACGACTAACATTTCTTCTGCTGTTTTACCACCAGATGCAAGAGAACGCAATAAAAGACGTTCAATGGCACCAAATCGACCAGGTTTTAAGCTGTGGTCAGACTTTAAGCTTCTCATAGTAAGGTTAAGTATTAGATAAGAAGTATAAGTCTTTTTATTAGATTTGTCCACCAGATACTTATAACCGATATTTTAGGGGCTAAAAGTAAATTTATTAATGAAATTGAATTGGGCTCGAAGTATTTAGCGCAGCGAGCGCGTTCTCAAGGGCACGCTGATATGAATTGCCTGTAGATGGTTTCCTGCAAAGGCGCGGCATCAAAGGTAAATGCAGCGTATCTGCCACGTGTCTATCTACGTGCGCAGTACGCAAACGAGCGGCTGGAAAGTATGATACTTCATCATTTGCCTTTTTCCATAGTACGCGTGTTGGGTCTACTATCTCATTGCCTAACACTAGCCAGCCGTGCTCAAACGGAAAAGGAATAGCTTTTCTTATAATCCACCCTTCAACATACCACGCCTGTTTCAGCTCAGCAACTTGATGTAATGCATAGTATGCGTTTTCCCAGCATTGGTTTAGCTTTGCATTAATAATAGTTGCGGCTTTTTCAGAAAGAGTACGATTAAACGAATAGCTTCTCACAGTAGTACGATTATACCACGCAGTTAAGAGAGAAATATTGTTTTGTTCATAGACGATTCTATGATAAGATGAAGTAAGCAACTTTATATGTGGCTTCTTTTTCCATCACGACGACGTGTCCTTGCCGGATTTTTGGTCAATATTGGCTCTAGTTACTTTTTTAGCCTTTATGTAGCTCCTTCATCTTGGGAATTGCTAAACCGACTTGGTTTATGTATACTGTGCTTATATTTTGCCGATATACTTGAAAAAATAGAAAACTAATATGGATTTACGACTATTAAATGAATACATTACGCGCTCGGAGGTTGTTACCTTGCTGCTTATTATTGCTATCGCCTTGGTGCTTCTTGTCTCTCGCAAAGCCCACCTGAAAAAGTAACTCAGAGCGTATGCAAAGCATTTCCGATATCCTCACCCAAGCGCAAATAGCTACCGGCGTTCTTATTATCGCAGTCGTGGTTGTTGCAGTGGCCATTAGACAGCACTCCCGCCAGTCCCATAAATAATTAATCCTAATGCCTCTTTTCTAATGTATCCACTTGACAGCAATGCCCCATTTGTTCTACTGTTAAGAACAGAGGAAATGCTACAAAGAAATTCATTTTGAGCCTCTTTGTACATTTAACCCATATGGTTATTGCAATTGCTTCACAAAAAGGCGGGGTCGGTAAAACAACAACAGCTATCTCACTTGCCGGCGGCCTCGCACGAAAAGGTAAAAAGGTACTCCTCATTGACATTGATAGTCAGGCCAACTCCTCGAAGGTTCTCATTCCCGATTATCAGGCAGTTAGCAAAGATGATACAGTCTACACAACCATTCTGGAGCGCAAGCCATTGCCTGTTCAAGATACACCTGTCCCCAACCTATCCATTGCACCCTCACACATTCTTTTATCGAATACCGATATTGAGCTAACCACAGCCCTTGACCATCGAGAGGCACGGCTCAAAAACGAGCTTGACCCTGTCAAACCGCAGTATGACTTTGTCATCGTTGACTGTCCCCCTACCCTCTCCTGGTTGACGGTGAATGCCTTTACCGCAGCAGACAAAGTCATCGTCGTTGTCAGTCCCGGCTATTTTGAACTCGATAGCATTGTTCAGATTAGTAAAACCATTAACGAGGTTCGCAAGTTCTTCAATCCTCAGCTTGAACTCTTGGGCTTTCTCTTCACGATGAGTGACCCCACCATTAATACAGCAACCAGTCTGCAAATATTGCGACAGACCTATACAGGGAAAGTTTTTAACACCGTTATCCCGCGAAATGTTGACGTTCGTGATGCACATTTTAATAAACAAGATATTTTTGGCTATAACAAAAATGCCACAGCCGCCCACGCCTATAATAAACTGATTGCCGAATTGTTTCAGTTATGAAAAAGAAACTTAATGCAGAACATATTACCAATGAGCTTGAAGGCGCTTCGCTGTATTTCACAAAGCACCAGCAACAACAGCCCCCACAGTCGCTCCCTGAAGCTGGTGTACCTGTTCCAGTTGAGCCAAGTGCAAACCAAGTAAACCAGCAAGAGTCCAAGCAAACCATCCAGAAAGAAAGCAATATTACAAGTAATATTACAATATTACAATTATTAGGTGAGACCGACATTGCGAACCTTCGCGAACCAGCGTACCAAGCACAAACTTTCCGATTGACCCAGCAAGAAATAGAATGGGTGAAAGATACAGCCTACCGATTAAGCAAAGAAATGAAGCGAAAGAAAGTATCACAAGCAGATATACTACGCATATCTTTCAAGTTGTTTGAAGGCTTACTGGCAACTCATAAAGCAGGATTATTGCAAATATTAGAACGAATAAAGTAATATTGTCATATGACAATATTACATAAAAACTGCCGTATGCAAAAACTGTCCGATGTATTAAAACAGAAGTACCAAAACAGCAAAGATGATATTGTTCTTGATGGTGCTGATTTTATATCTCAAAAAGGATATACACTTCTTCCAAACTATGTCTTGCATACGAAAGAACTCACCCCGTATGCCAAGGTTGTTTATGCAATGCTTTTATCATATGCGTGGGGAAAGAAAAATAACTCTTTTCCTGGCCAGGAGACGTTAGCAGAAGATTGTGGCATCAGTGAAAGAAGTGTACGAAATGCAATCCGAGAGCTAGAAACAAAGGACTTCATCAGTGTTATTCAGCGAGGGCTAGGGAAGACCAACGTGTATGTACTGCATTTTAAGAAGAAGTAAAGTGTTTTGAGGCAGAAGTGAAAAATTTTCACTTCTAGACATGAAGTCTTTGAAGCTGACCGGCACCACGTGCCGGTCAAGACCGGCACCACAGACCTATCAAGACCGGCACCACAGACCGGTCTATATATTAATAACTACAAGTATCTCTAAACACTAAATACTGAATCAATACAAGAGACCTGCGGTGCATTTTTTTATATCAAAAATATGAAAAGAAAATTTAACCGTATATTAACCTTGTTCATCATATACTCTATCACAACCCCTTTCGTAGGGTCTTTCACTTAGCGCAGGGGCTAAGCGAAGGTGGTTCGCCCGGCTCCCTTCGGGCATCGAGCCCTCGGAAGCCGCCGAAAGGAACATATCGTTTAGCTCATACCCGCGCTCTCAGTCCCACCTTCGGCGGTACTTCACTTGGGGCATTCGCCAAACGATGCGCGCCTGCTCTCTTCGTCCAGCAGAGCTGTCCTCGCGAGCCCGGCTACCATTCACCTCCACGCTCCTTTATCACTCATCAGCACTACCACTGCATACTATACATTAATGGACACATTCTGTACTGCTTTATGATTGTCGCGTGTCCCCTTCGCTTGCGCTCCGGGCTTCGCTCCCGCCCTCGGCAGCCCACTGCGCTATCGCTTGGGGCACCTCGGACAGGTCGCTTCGGCTGAATGGTAGCCGGGCTCGCTCCGCTCGCCGGCGCGCAGGGCTCGCCGGCATTCCTTTCGTGCTTTCCTTCCGGCTCGCCCTAGCGGATGCCACGCTGCGGCGTGGCGCTACTTATGTGTCTCAAGCCCAGCCACATAAGCGAAAGTTCCGCCTCCGACACTTATAGCAGTATGCGCATAATTGCATAAACATGATATAATCTGAGTGCATATGGAACAACGTCCAAGCCAACCCCAACCACAACATGAGAAAAATCGACCTCTTCCTGAAGAAGGTCAATCCTCGCCCGGCTTATCTGAACAACCCGGATTACCGTCACTGCATACTGAACAGCCTTCTATACCACTAGGAGCACCTCCAGCATCATCAGATGAACCATCGACTCTTCTTCCGACCCAGGACGAAGTCGCAGGGCTTGATAGTAAAACACTCGCGATCATTCATGAATATGTCAATGGGGACGAAGATTACGAAAGGGAAATAATTGCACGATGTAAGACTGACCCGGATTACCTTGATACATGGAAAAACCCAGTTTCCTTATCTAGTCAATCACCAGACTTTTCAAAAATACAAACGTCTCCCAATAAAGAGGAGAAAAAGACCGAGTAGCTCTACTCCAAACATGGTGGCTTAATCCAATGCTTTCCCCAACCTATTCTCGGTACTGTAATTTCATAGATACGTTGGATGTAATTCTTATAAGCATTGCAACACCCTTTTTCGCCAAAAAAGGGACACCGTAGTCCTACACCAAGACATATTTGCTGGCGTATTGCTTCGAGAAATATGAAGTAGCACGTCATATCAGTATTATCAAGAGTTGAACCAGACGGATAAAACGGGATAGTACCGCGATATTGCAGTCCTCTTTCGGGGCGAATTTGGCCATTGAAGTATACAACTGCTTTTCCCTCGTCATTAAGTATGTGGATGATTACAGGTGTCGCCCTTAAATAAGTGACATCTTTATCAGTGCGTAAAGCAAAACAAGTATTTAGAGACCAACCGCCTTTATTATTTTCACGTGTTTCAATAAAAGTCTTACTGTCATCTTCCTCAGTGTCATTATACGCTTCTACTGCTAATAAACGTTCTATAAGTTCCGGTATACTCATGGAATTATGAGAAGAATGGTCATAGAATCGTAGATAGAAATTTGCATCTGCTATTCTCTTTGTAACTTCTAAATTAGCAATCGCTTTAATAAAGCTCGCATGATTAGAATTATCTGTGATAGATGCATATTCTCCAGAGTGCGCCAGCGTAGAAGAATAAGATTTTTTAATAATATTTATTGCCATTTCAATATTTCTTTTGGCCACTATAGGTGTTTCGCGTATTGGTTTATATTCGCGTTGGATTAGTTCCCAATAATCACTAGCGCCATGGTTATATATAAATTTTCCGAGCCAGACAAGCTTGTTGGCGAAATCTATCTCAATATCTCTTATAAAATCGTTCCAACTCGCGGTCTCGTAATCCCTTTCCATTACTAAATCTATGAACTGTTCCATGAAGTAATCATCGCTTACTCGGTACACATCAGTAAATCCTGGGAACTCTTGTTCATGTTCTTCCAGGTAAAATTTCTCTTGTGAAACTACACCACTGACCCCCATTGCATCAGCCAGCCACATAACGCTTTGCAGGGAGAATACCTCGTCAATTAACTGCGTTGCCTTGAACATAGGTATAATCTTTGCCCATTGGCGTTGCACTTTTGTTGCACGTGGAGAGTCGTCTGGTATAAGGGGAACAGCAATTTTCTGCCCCGAAACAACGGCATGCTCAAGCAGCGTAAAAAGGGGAGCGATGAGTGTATAGCGTAGTTTTGATTTGAAGCTCGATTTTGCCAGGCGTAGATGTGCCAGTTCAAACCATTCGTGCAGTCGCCACGTCTTTTCATGATGTTGGCTGCGGGGAGCAGTCGTTGCTGCATCTGGGTAATCCCTGAAAAGCGTTTCGAAGTGTGATTGCCAGTAGGAAGACAGCGTTTTTAGATGTTGTTTACCTTCCTCGTCATTCCGTATAGTCACTCCTGAAGGGATGAAGACACTATCCAAAACTAGGCTATACTTTGCCCTATCCGGGATGGCAGTACGAGAGCCATCAGCTGCTCTTCCGTTGAATTCCGGAAATGCGTTGTAGAACAGGGATGCTACTTGATTTGATGTGTCACCATCAAGCGGCGGTGCGCTGTAAGCCAATGATACAGGCTCGATGGTTTCGGGTGTTTCACTCTCCATTGTCATTCCTCTTAGGTTCCTCTACAGATTCCTCCTGGTTCGCAAGCTCCAGTATTGTGATGAATGTATTAATGTACTGCTGCTGAACATCCAGTGGATACAAACTAAGCGCTTGCTGTAATCTAGTGAGCGATGGTTGCAGAGTTGGTGCATTATACACCAGCCCCTCAGTTTCAAGCACCATAGGTGAGTATCCGGCAAGCTGCACGAACTCTTCGGCTTCCGCGCGGGTGAGGCGGAGCACATCTATCATTTGCAGAACAGCCTCGACTTGTGGCGATTTCCGCGTCCCTTTCTCAATTCGGTTGAGGTGACTAGGACTTAGCCCTACCCGTTCAGCGAGAGCCTTTTGATTCATACCTAGTCGCTCACGGTGTTCCTCTACTTTTCTTCCAAAGTCACTCACGGCAGTTCCTCCTCCCAACTTGTCAATTTCTGACAAATATTAGTCAATAATACTTGACAAGGCTTTAGTGCCATGGTATATTGGCAATTATAGCACAACTTTCTGTGCTTGCAATTGCCAATAAGGAGCTGAGTATGGATCTACCCCGTGACCCGAAGCTGCAAGAGCAACTGAACCGCTTTCTTGCAGAGAGTGCTGCACAGGAAGCGCTCTTCCAACACGCAGTTAGCTTCCTTGCTGCACGACGATTTGTCGCTGACCTATCAGCGTCGAAAACCCCGGTTACTGAACCCTTGTCCCGGCCCTCCCGGCTTCGTAGCATTCGCTGGCTACGCAACCGTGTACTGAGGAAGCGCCGCTCTCGGCAGGAAGCAGCGGAGCCTCAAATCATCGAGGGCATTGTCATCAACCGCGAAACAGCAGCGCCGACTGGTGACATTGCCTCCACCACATCGATTGTTGTCGTCACCATTCCCGATAACGCAGCATCGGAACACGATATGAGCACATGAAAGGAGTATCCAAGTGGCGAGTAATCTTACACGGTATGACCCTGCACAGCCATTAGCCAGGCGAGTCCGGCGCGAGTTGCACGAGCCGGCAGAGCAAATGCAGTACATCGTCGCTGTCGCTGAAGCTGCGCATGAACAAGTTGGTCGGATATATAGCGAATGTAACGACCTGACCGTTACAACACTTGTCAGAGCACATGCGCTTATTCAAGCCGCTGCTCTGGCCGGCGTGCCCGAGGCTGCGCTTCAGCAACTTGAAGGAATGGAGGTGGATTTTGCCGCTGCGATGCGACATACGGCAGCGAGTGGCGCTGCCAGGATAGCGATGTTCCAAGCCCAAGTCCAGGAGTTGTCAGAACCAACTCCGCTCGATGTATTTGACCGTTGGCTCAAGGGTTAGATAAGGAGGAATGATGGGAGCGCTTCTTACACTCATTTTTATCTTGTGGGTCATCTGCAAGATTTGCGAGGCTATGGAAGAGTCATCACAATCAAGTGTCGGTAGTCAAGTCAAGCAAATCGGCAATGAAACTCGCGATGAACTGCATCGTGTGGCTGATGACTACCTTCAGCATATCGACGAGCAGACCCGTCGCTACCGCCAATAGGCAGGAGGACATATGGCAGCAAAGAAACCGGACACCCTCTTTCCATTCAGCCCAGCCCAGCCGCAGGTTGATGGTGGGCTCAGTGTAGGGGTGTACAATCGGTCGCTCACCAAAGGCGAGCAGCATAGCATCGACGCATTTCATAAACAGTTGCTCGTCACCGAGTTAACGCGGCAGAAAGCCACGGCAGCTGAGCGGGCACTCGGCAGAATGCGGTACAGCGCAGTTCAATCATTCACCGAAACTGCTGAGAGCATTTGGGCAGTCAAGGCAATACCAGGCCGTGACGCAGGGCTGCAAGACTACATCACGCATTTCTCCGAGGAGTCAATCCGAGCAGCGGGAACCTACATTCACGAGGCTACCAATATCGGCTCCCGCCACATTCTCGCAGAGGTTGACCGCTCGCTGTGGTGTGCTGAACCCCCAGGCTTACTAGCGCGCATTTTTGGGAGACGGGATAGTGAGCGTTAAGGAAACTGCTGAGGGCCTGTGGGGAGCTTTCTCCCCACAGGCCCAACCAAGGTACTGTGACTATGCCCTCAAGTTCCACGAGTGGGCCGAGAAGTTGTGCGCATCAGCCAGTGTAGCGATGCAGCAAGACAACGTGAGCGCAGCAGTTACAGTGAACACGTGCAAGCTCTTGCTGCAAGACAAATGGCACGAATGGCGGGCAGTTGCACCAAAGGCCCACCGCAACCGGACTGGCGAAGGCCATATCTGCCTGTGGCACTGCTACATCGAGGCCTACCGCACGCTCCGGGCAATAGAGCTCGCATTGACGCCACCACTGCTGGTACGGCCGCAAGCGCCACCACCAAGGATGAAACGAGCGCTCTCAATTGCTGATGTCGTGTCATTTGGGCCAGTCTCATCAGAAGAACCCTACTTAGAGTAAGCAATGAGCTATCAGTTACTGCCACCAATTCAATCCTTGCTCCTTCTGGGTACTGGTGTACGTGTCGGGCGAGAGGAGCGCGAGCCGGAAGTGATTACACTGCCAACGCGCTCCATCTTCCACACGTTTTCGTGTGGAAAAAGTGGTTACGGTAAGAGCCGCTTCCTGTGCGGGCTCGCTCTTACTATGCTCAGTCGTAATGTACCCTATTTTCTCATAGACCCGGCCGGCGACTTGGCGCGCTTGCTTTTGCAACTCCATATTAAATTAGGTTGGTATTCTGGACGGAAAGACCCATTTTCCAAATTGGTATTTTTGGATATAAACGCTGCTCGCAAAAAAGGTTTGTATTTATCATATAACGCGCTACAGACAGGATACGACCCACATACAACGGCGCATATGGTCGTTGAAGCATTCAAGCGTGCATTTCCCGCTCTTAAAGGCGGCGTAATGGTCAACGTAGAACTCTTATTGACATTTTCGTCATATGTGTTGGCCGCGAACGAATTGCCGTTGTTTCCTTATATGTACTACCTACTAAGCGACAATACATTCAGAGCGCGATTACTTTGCTCGCCAGCGATTACCGATAGTTTACTGATTCACTTTTTTCGTCAACATACCGACCCTAAAAGTGGTGAACTTACGATTGGTGCTGACCCTACTATTAAGCGACTACTGCTGCTTTGTTTTGCGCCAGAACTTCGCTATAGCTTTGGCCAATCACGCAATGTTTTAGACTTTCCATCATTTCTGGCACAAGGTACCAGCGTTATTCTGAACCTACATTCACCTGACCCTGAAATGACGCGATTGTTTGGTAGTTTCGTAACTACAGCGATTGAGCTTGCAGCCAAAGCTAGGGGCGAAATCCCGGCAGAAGAGCGCCGAGGAACACATGCACTTTTGATTGACGAATTCCAGATGTTCTCAGCGCAATCTGGAGATAGTTTTACTCATATTCTTGATGAATGCCGCAAGTATGGCCTTTACCTTGTACTTTCCACGCAATCATACAAACGAATACCGGAAGATATCAGAAGTGCCCTGTCCAATACCGAACTACGAATAGCCTACCGATTGGAAGAAGAAGACGCTGCGGCTGTGGCACCACTCCTGCACTTCAGCTTCAATCCGTATCTTGAGAAGCAATCATATACCAGAACGCCAAAATTTTATACCGAAGCAGAACAGCGAAGACAACATATCAGGGCAATTACCCAACTCGCCAAGCGGGAAGCATTCGTAAAACTGCCTGATGATAGGCTCTATCGAATGCAGACACTGACAGTTAATGACCCATACATTGACCCAAAAATGCTAACACGTATTGAAGAAGAATACTTTCGCCGATACTTTTGCAGCCAAGTAACTGTTGAAGCAGAGATTACAAAACACCTACAAACGTTTGGCGTTATTCCTACACCAATTCCGCAATCTGCTACAATAAAATCATATGATACCATCACAACTGACCATATTACCAATGGAGAAGACGATGCAGAAGAACTCGACTACGACGACTTCTAAGCAATCAAAATCGAAAACCACTGCAAAACCGAGATTTCGCATCACTGAGCGAGATATCCAAATGATGGAAGCTAATTATAAATACCGTATCTTAGATAGCAAACAACATCAGCGATTGTTCTTTGCTCACACCACAACAGGCGTGCAGTGTCGATTGCGGCTGCGTTTACTAGCTGAGAGTGGCTTTCTACACAGTAAAGAACAGATGACCTTACTGTCTGAAGGAAATAAACCAAGAATATATTTTCTTGACACTAAAGGAGCGCATTTTCTGGCAAATCAATACGATGTCGAAGTGGAAGAGCTTGATTGGCGGCCAAATGAATGGAATGTTGGCCAGAACTTTGTTGAACATACTCTGAAAACAAACGATATCCGTATAAGCTTTGAACAAGCAGCAGAGAAACACGGATTTATTGTGCAGAATTGGCTTGACGATAGAGCATTGAAACGCCATCAAGCAGAAGATAGTATCGAAATTACAGACAGCAAAGGCCGAAAACAAAAAGCAGCGGCAATTGCTGATGGTCATTTTGAAGTACTAACGAATAAACGAGGTTACCATTTTAGTTTGGAGACCGACCTTCGCACAATTACTGCAAAATCGTCTGAGGGAGCAAAAAACGAAAGAGATTGGTCAAGACGCATTAAGGTTATCTTAGAATATTATCATTCAGGAAAATACGAGAAACGCTATAATACAACGAGTATGCGCTGGTTAACGGTGACAACTGGTGAGAAACGACTTGAACACTTAAAACATGTGACAGAGCAAAATTCGGGCCGTGTTCGCTTTTGGTTCGCAACGTTTGACCGCATACAACAGGCTGATGTTGATATTCTCTATAGCCCGATATGGAATGTTGCAGGCCGTGAAGGATTATATCCGCTGATTGACCAATAGACCAGATAATGATGTTCATCTGGCCGCTCCAAAGCTTGATAGGCAAAAGTGTATATCCGCATTAGGAAAAATCAGTCTATCCTTCTCTTGCGCTTGCTCACAAAGGAAGTGCTTAAAGGGTGCTAGCAAGTACACGCTTTCGCCTGTCCCTGCAAACCATCGAAAAACGGGCAGGCGGGCGCGAACCAGACGAGCAAAATGTATATCTCCTGTTCTAGCACATCTGTTTCAGAAGCTCAATATTTTAGAAGTAAGACTTTGGTAAGAGACTAAGAGAACGCAAAAAGCCATCAATTGTTTCCCAGGTCACACCACCAGCACAAAAGTAGGATGGAGCACAGCCCATACAGGAGAAGTCCTATGCACGACAAGCACACAGAAGAAACCCAGCCATCGCCACGACGGAAAGAGTCACTGTCGCCCCAGGAACGTGCCAAGATGCTCGCGCGGATAGTTGCTGTTATCCTGGCCGACCCAGGGAAGCCGGCTGTTCAGGACGAGGCAGCACCAGAGGATACCGCTTCGGAGCGTTCTGCGCACTAGAAAGCGGGCAACACATGGTATGATGCCCTCAGAGTTACCACCTTTCACATTTGTGTTACTCTCTGGTACTCCTTGTTACTCTATGTTACAATGAGGGCGTACAATGAGCGAACCTGACTACCTTACTATCAAACAAGTATGCGAGAGACTACAGGTAAGCAGAATGACTGTCCACCGCTGGATTAAGCGGGGTCTGCCAGTCTACCGGCAGGGTCGTATCGTCAGGATTAAGGTAGGAGACTTAGAACAGTTTCTTAAAGAGCACCAAGACTGACAATGACGCAGCATAGTTCAGAGTGATGCTCTGAGCTAGTGTAGGGAGGGAACCACCCAACCTGCTTGCGTGATTGTAAGGGATTTCGGTATCACGCACTGGAAGGGGGACAGCCGTGAGAAACGTGATAGTCTACACCCGCGTATCCTCGGACGAGCAGAAGAAAAATAACAGCCCATCTGCGCAACGAACCGACGGCACCAAATACGCCCAGGTACACGGCATGACCGTGCTTGATGTGCTCAATGAGGATTATACCGGCACAACAATTGACCGCCCGGTGTTTAACCGATTGCTGGAACTTGCCGATGATGGGTTGTTTGATGCGGTTATTGTGCAGCACCCTGACCGGCTTGGACGCGGCCCTATCCTTGAACTCGCCATTGCGCTCTTAGCCAAGCGCGGCATCGAGGTTCACGCCACCAATCGAGGCATCATCAGTGACGAAGATGATGAAAATGCACAGATACAAAATAGCGTTGATGGACTAGTCAGCGGTATCGAACGCAGAAACATCGCTCGCCGTACTTCCCGTGGCAGGCTGGAAAAAGTCACGGTCAAAGGAAAACTCCCAGGGCATGGTGCAGCACCTTATGGCTATCACTGGCAGGGTGTCCGGCGCGACCGCGTGCTGGTCATCAACGACGAAGAAGCCAAGATTGTGCTTCTCATCTTCGAGTGGTACGCGGCAGGCGTGAGCGTCCCTGACATTTGTGCGCGATTGGAAGCTTTGTGTATCCCGTCACCATGCTTTTCCAACGACAATAATAGGACGAAGAAGCGGGACAATATCTATCACTGGCGTCGTACTGTCATTCATCGCATGCTCAGACGCCGTACCTATGTTGGTGAGTTTATTGCATTTGGCGGAAAGAAGGATAAGCACGTCAAAAAGCAAATCAGCACAGAAGCAATCTCAATTGCTGTGCCTGCCATTATCCCCGTTGAACTATTCGAAGAGGCTCAGGCACGGCTTGCCGTTGGCCGCCAGCGCGCGCAACGCAATAATAAGCGATATTTCTATCTGTTGCGCTGTCTGGTTCGCTGTCCGTGTACTGCTGGCATGAATGGGCATAGTCAAGGCAAATATTACCGTTGTGGTGCAGCTATGCAGCCACATGACTTCGTGCAAAACTGCACGAATACAACTTGCTATCACGTTGCAGACGTAGATTTTACAGTTTGGAAATGGGTTGACGAGAATGTCCTGCTTGAAGACAACCTGCGGGAAGGACTGGAGCGCAACGAGGCGCAAACTGCCGATAATCGTAGCAGGCTTAATGAACAGCGAAATTACTACGCTGAGCGCCTTACCGATGTCGATAGCAAAATAGAGCGGCTGAAGCTACTCTATACCAGCGGTGTATTCACGCTTGAGGAGATTGCCCCAGATAAGAAGCGATTGGACAATGCCCGTGCTGAGGTTCTCAAGCAGGTGGCGGGTATCGAGGAAAAAATAACAGCGCTCGACATGCTGCGAAGCGCCGCACAGCAAATCATTCAGAAGGTTCGGAAAATTAAAGCGAAGGTCGCTAATCTTACCGATGCTGGTAAGCGTGAAATTCTAGAACTCCTCGATACGCAGGTGACACTCTATCTGAAGGAACGTGAGCCTTGGTGTCACATCGAGGTTAATTTCACGGTTCAACAGGCAAACATTCCGATTGAGTCGCAGGATAGCTATGTCCTACGCCGAGCATTCCGCCGCGCGAAGGGCTCCAGCAGGTTGTGTCGCGATTCCAGCGCATGACAGGTGGACTTTCGGTACGAGATCGCGGGTAGCATAGCATAGGAGGGCGAATGGGTCAATCGGGCGGAAGGCTGAGAGCGCATACCCTCGGCCGTCTAGATAAGCTCAGGCGGTCACTTGCTCGGGCGCGGGAATGACGCCAAGCTGCTGCATGCGGCCACGTAGATCCATCATTCGCCCTTCGTCGCCTACGCGATGATCTCCCGAGCCGCCCGCGCGCCGCTGTGCAGTGCGCCATGCACGGTGGCCGGGTTGTTGTTGAACACGGTTGCCTCTCCAGCAAAGTGGAGCGCGCCGGCCGGCTGGGCCAGCGCCGCGCGCTGGCCGTGCGCGCCGGGCGGCACCGAGCTATAGCCACCGCGTGCCCACTCGTCGGCGGCCCAATCCACCACTTGCCCAGCCGCGAGCAGACGGCGCGGCGCATCGCCGAAAATCGCGGCCAGCGCAGCCATACCCTGTTCCAGCGCACCTTCTGGGCCATGGGCTGCCAGCCGCGCCGCGCGTGGCCCGGTGATGAATCCTGTCAGCAGCGGCGCATCGCGGCGCACTGTCCACCAGACCGGCACGGGATCGCGGCCGGTCAGAAAAGTCATCTCAGTATCCCAGAAACGCTCCTCGAAGCGCAGCAGCAGCTTCATTGCCGGCGCCATCGTCAGCGTGTCGATCGCATAGCGCTTGGCCTCCGGCAGCGGCGGGTCGAAGATAACTGTATCGGCCTTTAGAAGCGCCAGCGGCAGCGTGACGATCGCATGGCGTGCCCGGAAGGTATGACGGGGTGATAGGGTGACAGGGTGACCGGGCGCGGCTTCAAGCACGTTCTGTCGATCCATCGCCCCGTCGCCCCTGCTCGTCTCTACCTGGACGCCATCCTCCGCCCACTGAATCTTGGTGACAGCCGTGCCGAGGCGGATGTCCAGCCGATCGGCGAGCAGCGCTAGCACGCGATCGTAGCCTTCCAGGATATGGAAGTCGCCTGGCCCCTTGTCGGCGATCTTCAGTTCGTGGGCCAGTTCGGCCACGCTGATTGTGGCCGGCGTGGCGCAGTTGGAATGCGCCAGCCGCAAATCGGCGATATGGGCCGCCAGTGGGCTGTACGCATTCGCCACCAGCCACTCGGCCAGCGAGCAGTCCGGCCCCTGGTATTCGGCCAGTTGCTGCTCTAGCGTGAAGACACGTTGCAGATCCGGTCGCGCATGCAGCAGTTCGTCGCCGGCCAGCCGGCCATCTTCGGCGACAATCCGCCGGCCCTGCCAGCGCGAGAATGGCTCAGTGCCTAGCCCGGCCTGGCGCACCAGCGCCAGGTATCGGCCTGCTCGCCGTGGATGAACTCGGCGCCGCGCTCAACCGGGATCGCCGCGAAAGCTCGATCCGTCCACACTCGCCCGCCGATCCGCTCGCGCGCCTCCAGCACGATCACCCGACGCCCGGCATCGGCCAGCACGCGCGCCGCCGCGAGACCGGATGCCCCGGCCCCGATCACCAGCACATCTGCATCCATAGCTCGCTTTCACCTTTTCAGCACCTATGCGCTAAATCCGCTCGCCTGTTATAATAGCATAGCCACGCCACTCAGCGAACAGCACACCGCAAGGCGACGCGGCGCCACCAGGCTCGGCATAGCGGTTCGAATCATCGGCCGGTGCCGGCGCGCTGGCGCTGTATTCAGCGACGATTGATTATGAGCTCGACGCCCATGCTATAATTGACACAGCACAAAGCCCACGCCTCGCCGATCGGCGGCGGGGCAGTCTGCCGAGGCCCCATGAGCGATAGCAACGACACCCTCACCAAGCAGATCGCCGCGCTGGAGGATGCTCTCGCGCTCCCGCTTCCGGATGCCACGCGCGCTCAGATCCAGTACGACCTCGGCCGTCTGCGCGCCCAGCGCGACGCCGGTTCCATCCACGGCGTCGCCGATGTCAGCGGCACACTGTATGGCAATGCGATCGGCGTCAACTTCGGCACTGTCTATACCAACATGGGCGCTCAGCCAACCGCTGTGCCCGGCGATCGATCCCCCAACGTTTCGCAAGCTTTCCAGCACAGTGGGATCCGAAGCTTGGAATTCACGTGACTTGAAGTCG
>JADMIO010957452.1_pt1 | contig 35588 bp, 38 predicted proteins | sample 8958161 | NCBI WGS metagenome assembly JADMIO01 (sample SAMN16585339, study PRJNA669376) | soil metagenome | isolation source: Crop rotation soil | place: USA: Cullars Rotation, Alabama | collected 2011
CCACGCCGACGAGGTCGCGGGCACGGTGAGCGGACCCGGGGTCGTCGACGGCGTTCGGGTGATCGCGTTCCGCGGCGAGTACCGCGAGATCGTGCCCGCCCGTACCGACCTCGTCCGCGCCCTCGTGTATCCCGTGGCCGATCCCGCCTACCCGTTCCTCGGGGTGCACCTCACGCGCGGCATCGACGGCACCGTGCACGTCGGCCCCAACGCGGTGCTCGCGTTCGCCCGCGAGGGCTACCAGTGGCGCCGGGTCGACCTCCGCCACCTCCGCGCCACGTTCCGCTTCCGCGGGTTCTGGCGGTTCGCGCGGCACAACTGGCGCTTCGGCATCCAGGAGATGGCCCGGTCGCTGAGCCGCCGTCGGTTCGCGGCCGCGGCGCGGCGCCTCGTCCCCGAGCTGCGCCGCGCGGACCTGGTGCCGGCGCCGGCCGGAGTCCGCGCCCAGGCGATCGGGCGGGACGGCGCGCTCCTCGACGACTTCGTGATCCGGCGCGCCGGCCGCGCCGTGCACGTCCTCAACGCGCCCTCCCCCGCGGCCACCGCGTCGCTCGAGATCGGCGCGACGATCGCGGCCGGGCTCGGCCTCGACGACTGAGTGTCCGGCCTACATCCCGAGCGCGGCGTTGGCCTCCGCCAGCACCTCGAGCGATCGGTCCCATCCCGCCCGCTCGGACTCGCTCATCCGTGGCCACACCGGCGCGCTCGGCCCGTCGGGCCCGAGGACGCACGGCAGGCTCGCGCAGATGCCGTCGGCGACTCGCGTCGACACCGGGATCAGCGCGCCGATCTCGAACGCGAGCGCGTTCACGAGGCCGCCCACCGTGAGCCCGATGCCCTGCGCGGTCGAGCCCTTCAGCTCGCGGATCTGGTACGCCGCGGTCCGCACGTCGCGCTCGATCGCGCGCAGCCGCTCGTCGGTGAGCGCGACCCCGCGCTGACGGGCGAACTCCGCGAGGGGCACCGTGCCGACGACGGCCGACTCGAGCAGGAACACGCACGAGTCGCCGTGCTCCCCCACCACCCAGGCGTGCACGCTGCGCGGGTGCACCGCGCACTCACGGGCGAAGGCGTCGGTGAGCCGCAGCGTCTCGAGCGCCGTGCCCGAGCCCATCACCGCCACTCCCCGGTCGTGCCAGCGGCGCGTGAGGTACTCCGTCATCACGTCGAGCGGGTTCGTCACCACGATCGTCACCCGCGGCAGGGCGCCCTTTTCCACCGCGGTCGCGACCGAGTCCATGACCGCGGCGTTCTGGTGGAGGACGTCGAGACGGCTCTCGCCCGGCTTCGTGTGGTGGCCGGCGGTGATCACGAGGATGTCCTCGCGCTCGATCTCGTCCATCGACCGGCCCCGCACCTCGACGCGGGACAGCAGCGGGCGGGCGTGCATGAAGTCGAGGGCGAGGCCCCGTGCCGCCGAGCCGTCGCGGCTGTAGATCGTGACCTGACCGGCGAGACCCCGCATCACGAGCGCGGAGGCCGTTGCGATCCCCACACCACCGACGCCGACGACACCCACCGAGAGTCCAGCCATCGGGGCACAGTAGCGAGGCGCTGCCGCCGCGGATCTCGCCCGCGCGCTCGGCGGTCAGGTGCGAAGTGGCCCGGGCGGACCGACGGCTACGAACCGAGCGTCTTGGTGCACTTGGTCGCGGGCGTGACGTCGTCGCTGAGCACGTGGCCGTCCTTGTCACGCGAGCTGATCGTCATGGTTCCGGCACCGGCGTTCACCTCGACGAGTTGGTACGAATACGTGTCGATGGCGCGACACTCGACGCCCTGCAGCGAGAGCACCAGCTGCAGCGAGTTGACGAGCGACTCGCCGTTGGCCGGGAACGCGTTCAGGATCTCGTGCTTGTACGTGTTCGTGGCGATCGGCCCGCTGATCGCCTCGTACGCGATCGGGATCGAGTCCAGTGTCTTGTCGAGGAACACGTTGTTGGCGATGTTGGCGTGGAGGTCCGTCGTGAGGAACACGACGTTCGAGATGTGGTTGTCGCGGATGTGGTGCAGGATCTCGCTCCGGTCGGCGCCGTAGCCCTCCCAGCGGTCGTACGGCAGCGCGTAGAACTGCTGGACCGCGTCCTCGCTGAGGACGATCTTGAACTTCGCGGTGGACGCCGCGAGGTCCGCCTCGAAGGCCGCCTTCTGCACCGGCCCGAGAAGTGTGCGCGCCGGACTGTTGATCTCGTCGAGGCATCCCGCCGGCGGCGCGTCGGGGAGGCCGGCGAACTGGCGCAGCCCGATGGGCGCGGTCGGCGCGAGATCGAGGCTCGGCCCGGGGTTGGTGCAGGCCGCCTTGACCGGGTCCTGCGAGCTCCGACACGAGCGCTCGTCGAGCTGGAAGATCTCGGCGGCGGTGCCCCACTTCTGGTGGAAGTACCGGGGGTGACCACCGGCGCACGTCGCGTCGGTCAGGACGTTGGTCGTGTTCGTCGGCATCCAGTCGTTGAAGGCACGGAGACCGGCGGCGTAGCGCGTCGGGTCGACCGTCTCGCCGTCGAAGTCGTTGTACACCTCGTGGTCGTCGATCTGCGCGTAGGTGCCGGTGGCGCTCATCAGGTTGCGGAGATTCGCATAGGAGCGGTTCTGCTCGTGCGCGTCGCGGTAGCCGTCGACGGTCGTGATCGGCCCCGGCGCGAAGCTCGAGTCGGAGTAGATCGTGTCACCGAGGAACGAGAAGAAGTCCGGCTGGTCGAGGCGCGCGCGTTCGAGGACCTCGAAGTGGTTGAACGCGGGCTGCGTGCCGTTGAAGAATCCGTCGGAGTCGGCCGCGACGACGAACCGGAACGACGCCGCCTGGTCGGGCGCCGGGGCGGTGACGAATCGACCGAGCTGGCTCTGCTCCGAGCCATTCGTGAAGCGGTAGAAGTACGTCGTGTGGGGCGCGAGCCCACCGACCTGCACCTTCACGGTGTCGTCGTCGGCGGCGGCGGTCGACGCGGACGCCGTGAAGACGGTCGCGCCGGGCACCGCCAGCACGGCGTTCGGCGGGAATACGGCGTCGTAGACGTCGAGTTGGACCGACGTCTCCGCCGAGGTGCGGGTCCAGAGCGTCGCACCGGAGTCCGTGACGTCGCCGGCGGCGACGCCGTTCGGGAAGCCGGCGGTGCCCGGACTGATCGACGGCAAGGTGCACGCCGACGCGATCAGCGCCAGGCACACGACTGCGAGACCGAGTCGCTTCATGATTCCCCCCACCCCCGCGCGACGTCGAGCCGCGCCCCGAGCCGTGCACCGTACGTTCACCCGAAGTTCACCGTCAACCGGCCGTGGTGAGGGTCGTCGCCCGCGTGCGAGAGTGACCCGATGAGCTACGCCTTCGACCCCGAGTTGCTCCCGCTCGTCGAGATGCTCCCTGCGAGCGACTTCGGCGACGTCGCGCGCTCACGCGCCGGACTCGCCGCACTGCTGGCGCCGATGAACGCCGGCGTCGACACCAGCGACCTGATCGTCGAGGATCGCGAGGTCCCCGGACCCGAGGGCGCGCCGGCGGTCCCGGTACGCGTCTACGCGCCGGCCGGTGCGGCGCCCGCAGACGGGCGGCCCGCGCTGCTCGACATCCACGGCGGCGGGTTCGTCGTCGGCGACATCGACATGGAGCACGGTTTCGCGGCCGCGGCCGCCCGCCGGCTCGGAGCCGTGATCGTGGTGGTCGAGTACCGCCTCGCCCCCGAGCACCCGTACCCGGCCGGGCTCGAGGACTGCTACGCCGCCCTCGTGTGGCTGCACGACCACGCCGCCGATCTCGGGGTCGACCCGGCGCGCCTGGCGGTCGGTGGGCAGAGCGCCGGCGGCGGGCTCAGCGCCGCGACCGCGCTCCTGGCCCGCGACCGCAGCGGACCTCCGCTGTGCTTCCAGTTCCTCGGGATCCCCGAGCTCGACCACCGGCTCGAGACCACCAGCATGCGCACGTTCGTCGACACGCCGATGTGGCACCGCGCCAACGCGGAGCTCAGCTGGCAGTACTACCTCGGCCCCGACGCCGGCGAGATCTCCCCGTACGCGTCGCCGGCGCTGGCGTCCGATCTCGCCGGGCTGCCACCGGCCTACGTGACGACGATGGAATTCGATCCGCTGCGCGACGAAGGCATCCTCTACGCGCTGCGGATGATGGAAGCGGGCGTGTCGGTCGAGCTCCACTCGTACCCGGGCACGTTCCACGGCTCGGCCGCGGTCCCCACCGCCGCGGTGTCGCGCCGCGCGAGCCAGGAGCTGATGGTCGCGCTCGCCCGGGGCCTCGGCGTGACGCCCTGATGCGCCGCGTCCACGTCGTCGGCGCGGGTCCCGTCGGGCTCCTGCTCGCCGCGCTCCTCCAACCGCTCGATGACATCGCGGTGCATCTGTACGAGAAGCGCCAGGAGTACACCCGCACGCGCATGGTGCAGCTCGCGCCCCGCATCGCGGCCACCACCGTCGCGCGCTACCGCGAGGTCGCGATCGACGACGTCGACTACGAGGCGGTGTTCGAGGTCGCGGAGCTCGAGGCGGCGCTGGCCTTCCGTCGGGAGATCCCGCCGGACCTGGGCGACCTGATCGCCGACTGGGTCGTGGGGTTCTGCCCGCTCAACACGATCGAGCAGGCGCTCAGCGACCTCGTCGACGGGCGCACGTCGGGCCGGGTCGAGCGCGCGTGCACGGCCCTCACCGAGGAGGCCGCCCTCGCCCTGCTCCAGCCCGGCGACGTCATGGTCGACTGCACCGGCACCAAGTCGCTGCTGCGGGACCGCCTGCTCCCCGCCGACGAGCAGGTCGGGGGCCTCACGAACACGCACACCATGCTCTTCGAGCACGCGCTCGTCGTCACGTTCCTCTACGGGCAGACCTACGACTGCAACGAGTACTGCAAGTACTACAAGAACGTGGGCACGGAGCAGTACAAGTTCATCCCCGCGGTGCACCGCACGTTCAACGACGGCGCGGTCACGCACGTGACCGGGCTCATCAAGATCTCGCCCGAGGACTACGCGGCGATGCCGTCCCAGTTCGACGGGGAATGGCTGCGGGAGCACTTTCCCGGCGTGGCCGACTCCGTCGAGCACTTCGTCGACAAGATCAAGGAGGAGTCGCACGGCGAGATCGTCGGCGACCTCCACATCATCCGGATCCCGCTGAACCTCTACCGCGCGCGCCACGCGACGAGCCGGCAGGTCGCGGCCGCACCGGTGATCCTCGCGGGCGACTCCGCCATCGGGTCGCCGTACTTCCAGTCGATCTCACTCGGTTTCGAGTGCGCGATGTACCTCGCCGGTCTCCTCGCCGATCCCGCCCTCACGGTCGACGACATGCTCGACCGCTACGAGACCTACTGCTTCAAGCAGTGGATGCGGGTGTACATGCGCAGCAAGATGATCAAGCACAACAAGGACCTCTTCGAGCTCCTCGACGACAAGCTCGCGCTGCTCGACCGGCTGCACCTGTACTAGCGCCCCGGGCTCAGACCGACGCCGCCTGGTCGGCGAGCTCCAGCAGCTCCCGGGACACGCCCCGGCGCGGCGCGAGCACCTCGTCCACGATGCCGTACTCCCGGGCCTCGTCCGCGGTCATGAAGTAGTCGCGGTCGAGGTCGCGCTCGACCTTCTCGATCGGCTGGCCGGTGTGGAAGGCGATGATCTGGGCCATCCGCTTCGTGGTCGCGAGCACCTCGCGCAGCTGGATCTCCATGTCGGAGGGCGCGCCGCGCGTCCCCGCCGATCCCTGGTGGATCATGATCTTGGCGCTCGGCAACGCGAGGCGGGCGCCGTCGGCCCCCGCGCACAGCAGCATCGCCGCGGCCGACATGCCCATGCCGACGCAGATCGTCGACACCGGCGGGCGCACGTGCTGCATCACGTCGTAGATGGCCATCCCCGCGTAGGCGGCGCCGCCCGGGGAGTTGATGTAGAGCTGGATCTCCTTGTCCGGGTCCCGCGCCTCGAGGTGCAGGATCTGGGCGATGATCAGGTTCGCGATGTGGTCGTCGACCTCCTGGCCGAGGAACACGATGCGCTCGCGGAGCAGCAGGGAGAAGATGTCGTAGGCACGGTCACCACGGGGCGTCTCGTCGAGGACGGTGGGGATGAGCGACTGGAGCGCGGTCATGGTGGACACCTTTCTGCACGGCGGGGTCTATCTCGAATATGAGATATCATATTCGGTGGAGCGATCATGAGCGAGCGACGACACGACTCGGTATTCCCGGGGTTCCGCGACATGGCGGACCGGCGGCGCGCGCTCGCGACCACGTTCGTCGCGGCGCGCAGCGAGCTCGGACTCTCCCAGACCGAGGTCGCGGCGCGGATGGGAACGTCGCAGTCGGCGGTCGCGCGGCTCGAGTCGGGCGACGCCGACGTCCGGCTGTCGACGCTCGAGCGCTACGCCGCCGCCCTCGGGCAGCAGCTCGACATCCGGATGCAGCGGCGACGCTGATGGACCCGTTCGGCGGACCGCCCGACCACGATGCCGCCGCGTGGCTCCGCGCCCGCCAGTTCGATCGCCGGATCGTGACCGTGACCGGCACGCTCGACGACGCGCTCGCAACCCAGGTCGCGGCGCAGCTCATGACGCTGGACGCCACCGGCGACGACGGCATCACGCTGCAGCTCGACTGCGCCGGCGGGTCGCTCGACGCCGCGTTCACGGTCATCGACACCATCGATCTGCTCGGCGTGCCGGTCCGGGCCCGGTGCGTCGGTCGCGTGGACGGCGTCGGGGTGGGCATCGTGGCGGTGGCGTCGCACCGGGCCGCGACCGCCCACGCCCGGTTCCGTCTCGGCCTGCCCGAGGCGTACCTGTGCGGATCGGCGTCCGACATGGCGTCCGCCGCACGCGAGCACCAGCACCGCGTCGAGGCGTTCGTCCGGCGCGTCGCGACAGCCGTCGGGCGTCCGTTCGAGCCGGTCGAGGCCGACCTGGAACGCGGCCGTTGGCTCGACGCCGACGACGCGCTCGCCTACGGGCTCGTCGACGAGATCGAGCGACGCGGACCCGAGCGGACGGGCGACGCCCGCCTCGGCTTCGTCTGAGCGGCGATCCGGCTCTCAGCCGTCGTCGGATCCGGCGAACGCGAGGATCTCGGCCCGGCCGATCTGACCGAGCATGCTGGCGCTGTCGAGGTACACGCGCTCGTTCACGATGCGGTCGCCCTCGAAGAAGAACACCGCGACCACCGGGACCCGGAACGACCTGCCGGTGGGCGGCAGGCCGTGGAACTCGCCGAGGTTCGTGCCGAGGAGGTCGAACTCGGAGATCACCGCGTCGTCGGCGAAGTGATGACGCACGTTCTCGTGGCGCTGGTCGGGGAAGGCGCGGCGCTGCCGGCGGTGGTACGCCAGGACCTCCTCGTCCCCGTCGAACACCTGGCCCGTCGGCACGATCTCGTAGTGCGGCCGGCCGTTGAAGGTGGCGAGCGTCCGGTCGAACTCCTGGTCGACCTCCGAGGCGAAGTGCTCCTCGAGCACCGCGAGCCGTCGTTGCCGCAGGTCGTCGGTCGTCATCGGGCCTCCTCGGGGTCGGCCCGACGCTACCCAGCCGGCCCGCGCAAGCGGACGGGCGTGTCCCGCACCGGCACGTCGACCACGAGGTCCGCGCCCACGGCCCGCAGCACGACGTCGGCGGCCAGGACACCCGCCGCGGTCCAGCGCTCGGGCGCCGCGACGTTGGTGATGCGGAACGACGTCGTCCCGCCCGGCTCGCCGATCGCCATCGGGGTCACCGTCAACGTGCCGGTCCGCGTGCCCGGGTCGGCGTCCCAGCGCGCCTCCCGCAACGCGACCGCAGGGAAGTCGACGTCGACGACGGTCGGTTCGGCGAAGCGGTTCCCCGGCCCGACGTTGGCCAGGCGCCACCACGACCCCTCGGTCGCGATCTGGGCCGCGGCCATCGTCCCGTTGTACTGCCCGCGCGGGTGGGGCTCGTCGAGCTGGAAGCCCCAGGTGAACTCGCCGCGCGACGCGTCCCACGTGGGCTCGTAGTGCTCGTCGACCGCGGCGGCGAGCGGGTCCGCGGTGTCGTCCAGCGCCCACTCACGCGCCAGCCACAGGTTGAGCGCCGACTGGCGCGGGCCCGGCGGCGCGATCGGCCCGCTCGGCGCCCACAGCCCCATCTGCGTCATGCCCGCCTCGTAGAGCCGGCGGGCCTCGTCGGGCACCTGCGGCGCGAGGTAGACGGCGGGGATCATGCCGAACGCGATCGGCACCTCGTGGTGCACGTCGAGGATCGGGTCGTAGTAGAGCGTCGCCATCTCCGGGAGCGCGTCGCCGTCGAGGTGCAGGTACTTCGGCCGGCACGTGTCCTGCCACCAGGTGTCGAACACCGCGTGATGGTCGGTACCGCGCAGGAGGTCGTGCAGCTGCAGCCCGAGGCCTGCACCCGCGAGGCAGAACGGCCACACCTTCGTGTTCTCGCAGTGGCAGCCGTGCGGGGCCTCGGTCCACTGGCGGTGCAGGTGCGCGGCGATCGCGGAGTGGAACCAGGTGAAGGTGTTCTCCCCGTCGCGCACGATGTCGAACGGCTGGTCCCACCGGTCGTCGCCCGTGGTGCGCAGGTGGAGGCCGAGCATCACGAGGAAGAAGCCCTTGAAGAACAGGTTGCCGGTCGCGCCGATCGGATCCATCTGCAGGCCCCAGGGCTCGATGCCGTTGGCGGTCCAGCCCGGCACGTCGTAGTTCCCCCACAGGTGCTCGGGGATCAGCAGCCGGTAGAGGTCGGGGTACTCCGCCCGGCTCGGGTCGTGACCGATCTGGGTCAGCCAGTCCTCGGCCGCCCACCACCCCGTGTGCCGGAAGATCAGCTCGTCGAGAATGCGCGCGTAGACCTCGCGCCACGCCGGCGTGACGTCGGCCATCATCGCCACGGCGTAGGTGGAGTCGATCAGGTCGAACCGGTACCAGCACAGCATCGGCGGGTCCGACTCGGTGTCCCAATGTTCGTGCGGGCGGCCGTCCCGGTCCCAGCTGTCGGGCGTCGTCGCCTTGCGGTGCAGGTAGCGCAGCCAGCCGATGTCGCGGTCCGCCAGTGCACGCGCCGACGCGTGGGGTGTGTCGCTCATCAAGATGCTCCCTGCCGGGCGTCGATCGCCGCGGCCTCGACCCGTAGCCGGCCGAGCACCGCGCGCTCGTGCCCGAGCGGGCGGCCACCATTCGACGCGCGTCCGAGCGCGAGGCCGAGCATCGCCTCGCGCGCCACCAGGTAGAAGGTCCGCGACTCGTCGTCGCGCAGTGGGCCGGCATGCCCGGCCTCGCCCGGCGCGACGAGCTTGGCGAACCGACTGATCGCGGGCGCGAGCTCGGCCGCCAGATCGGGATCGTTTCCCGCCGCCGACCACGCCTCGAGCACCGCCTTGAACCGCGGATCGCCGACCGCGCGCCACACCGTGTCGATCGCGGCGACCACGGTCGGGGGCCCGCGCCGTGCGCTCCGGGTGAGGTCCTCGTACAGCGACTCCAATGCGTGCGCCAGCAGCGACGACAGGCTCGGGTAGTGGTGCATCAGCGCGCCGCGCGTGCACCCGGCCCGATCACACACCGCCACCGCCGTCGTTGCCGCCCATCCGCGCTCGATGAGCAGCTCGATCGCAGCGTCGACCAGGGCCTGCTGCGTCGCAGCGGACCGGTCCGCCTGTGTCCGTCGCGCCGTCACCGACGCACGCTCGCACAGTTACATACATTGATCAATGTTTGTTCGTTGGTCTCTTCGACACGCCGCCTGCGGAAAGTGCCCAGGTGGCGCCCAGGGGTTGACAGGAAGATATCTTCCTATACTCTCGTTGCATGCGACGGAAGCCCGGTCAGCTCCTCGACCTCGAGGTGCGGATCCTCACCACGATGGTCCGGGGAGCCGCCGCCGGGGACGAGATCCACGGCTTCGCCCTGGCCCGGTCGCTGGCCGATCACGCCGGCTCGAAGGGCCTCACCAGCCACGGCACGCTCTACAAGGCCCTGGCGAGGCTGGAGACCGCGGGCGCGCTGTCGTCCCGCTGGGAAGAAGGCACGACGGCCGAGCACGAGGGTCGGCCGCGCCGCCGCCTCTATCGCGTCACCGCCGATGGCCGCGCCCTGCTGCGCGCGCACATCGGCCGATCCGCAGACCTCCGCCGACCGCAGGGCCAGCTCGGGATCGAGTGGCGATGAGGGGCGACTGGGCCGATCGGATCGCGACGCGGTGGACCGCCTGCTATACGCACGGTCTGCCCGCGCCCGTCGCCGCGCGACGGCGCGAGGAGATCGCGTCGGACCTGTTCGAACACGCGGCGCTCGTCGGCCACGACCGCGCCCAGCAGTGCAACGTTCTCGGTCGGGTGCTGTGGGGCATCCCCGCCGACCTGTCCTGGCGGCGGGCCGCCCGGGCGTCGCAACCGCGCGCCCGAACGACAGGAGCATCCATGAAACTCCGACGCGTCACCCTCGCCGTCCTCGTCGCGCTCGTGGCCTTCCTCGTGTGGGCCGGGATCGGCACGCTGCACGCCGACGGTGCGGGCCTCAAGTACACCGCACTGTTCGCCCTCGCCGTCGCGATGGTCGGTGCGGGCATCGCACTGCGCGACCGGGCGCCGGCCGTCGCCGCGATCCTCATGCTCGTGGGCGCGGCGGCGCCGATGGCGATCTTCTACTGGATGGCACCCGTGTTCGTGCCCGGCTTCCTGGTCATCGCGACGCTGGTGGTCATCACCCAGCTGCGGCGGCGGCACACCAACCCGGCCACCTGATCCCACAGCACCAACGCGACACGGCCGGCTCCGCGGAGTCGGCCGTGTCGTCGCGCGATCGCGCCCGGTCGACCAGGATGACGGGATGGACGCGCACCGCACCCTGTTGGCCGGCGGCGTCGTCGTCTCGCTGGACGCCGCCATCGGGACGTTGCCGGCCGACGTGCTGATCGAGGCCGGGCGCATCGCCGCGGTGGCGCCGGATCTGCAGGCGGCCGGTATCGACGCCGAGATCGTCGACGTGACCGGGATGATCGTGGCGCCGGGGATGGTCGACACCCACCGGCACACGTGGCAGACCCAGCTGCGCGGGCTCTGCGGCGACTGGACGCTCACCGACTACTTCAACGGCATCCGCCTGCTCGCGTCACCCGCGTACACGCCCGACGACGTCCGGACCGGCAACCATGCCGGTGGTGTCGAGGCGCTCGAGGCCGGCGTCACCTCCATCCTCGACTTCTCGCACTGCATGAACACCCCCGATCACGCCGATGCCGCGGTCGACGGGTTGCTCGCGTCGGGCGTGCGCGCCGTTCACTGCCACGGCTTCTTCGAGTCGAGCCCGCTGGACAGCCGCTTCGGCGACCACGCCTCCAGGGTGCGGGACTTCGCGCGTGTCGCCGGACAGCGCTCCTGGACCGGACGCGTCCGCCTCGGCGTCGCGCTCACCGAGACCGGGCTCGTCCCGTGGCGCGACACGCGTGCCGAGATCCGTGCCGCCCGTGATGCGGACGCGCTCGTCGCCGCCCACACCGGTTGCGTCTGGGGATCGCGGGTCACCACCGGCGTGCGCGAGCTCGCCGCCGAAGGGTTGCTCACGGCCGGCCAGGTGCACGTCCACTGCAACACCCTGGATCCCGACGAGTTCGCGCTCCTGGCGGAGGCGGGCGCCGCGGTCTCGTGCTCCCCGGAGACCGAGCTCAACATGGGCATGGGGCGGCTCGCCATCGACGCGTGCCTGCAGCACGACATACCCCCGACGCTCAGCTGCGACATCGTCTCGCTCAACTCCGGCGACCTGTTCGCGCAGCTGCGCCTCGCGATCGCGTACCAGCGCTCGGTCGACAACGACGGCGCGCACCGCGCCGGCGGGATGCCGGAGCGACTCGCCGTGCGCGCCGCCGACGCGCTGCGCTGGGCCGCGCCCAACGGCGCCGACGCGCTCGGTCTGGGTGACGTCGTGGGATCGATCACTCCGGGCAAGGAGGCGGACGTCATCGTCGTCGGTGGTCCCGGGATCGCCGCGGGTCCCGTCATCGAGCCCGAGGCGACGCTCGTGTTCCAGGGGTCGACGGCCGCGGTACGCCACGTGCTCGTCGCCGGCGAGTTCGTCAAACGGGACGGCGAGCTCGTCGACCACGACGTCGCGACGCTGCGACGTGCGGTCGACGCGTCGGCGCAGGGCATCCTCGATCGCATGCACGCGGTCTCACCTACGCTGCCGCCGCCACCGGCGTTCGGACCCGAGGTCATCGAGGCCCTGGCCGAGGCGAACTTCGGTGAACGCTGACGTTCGAGGGGAGCCGAGCATGCAGGTGCGAAGAGTCGTGACCGGTCACGACGCCGACGGCAGGGCCGTCTTCGTGGACGACGAGCAGGTCGACCCGGTGACCCTGGCCCTGCTCCCAGGGTCGGAGTTCCATCTCCTGTGGGGGTCCGACTCCACGTGCTCGTTCCCGAACGACGGGTCGCCGCCCTCCCGGCCGCGGTACTTCCCGCCGGTCGGCGGGTTCCGGTTCGCGTTCTTCACGATCCCGCCCGACGGCGGCGCCGGCGCGCCCGCCGATCTCGACCTCGCCGCCGCCTTCGCCGAGTTCGACCAGAAGCTCCCGGGCATGGCCGAGCACCTGGAGCGCGACGACCCGGGCATGCACACCACCGCGTCGGTCGACACCGGCGTCGTGATCTCCGGCTCGGTGACCCTCGAGCTCGACGACGGCGCGACGGTCGTGCTGGGTCCCGGCGACACCTACGTGCAGAACGGCACCCGTCACCGTTGGTCCAACTCCGGGGACGAGCCGGCCGTGATCGCCGTCGCCCTCGTCGGTGCCCATCACGCACGCGTCGAGGAGCACCCATGACCTACGAGTGCTTCGACGTCGAGACCACCGACCGGGTCGCGCACCTGCGCATGATCCGCCCCGAGCGCAGCAACTCGATGATCGCGTCGTTCTGGCGCGACCTGCCCGAGATCGTCGACGGGCTCTCGGCCTCCGGCGGGGTCCGGGCCCTGGTGCTCTCCGCCGAGGGGCGGCACTTCTGCTCCGGCATGGACCTGTCGGTGTTCGCCGGCAACGACGCGCTCGGATCGGAAGGCGGGGGTGGGAACGCACACCGCAGCCGGCGCAACGAGGCGTTCCGTACCATGGCCCTGCGGCTCCAGGACTCGTTCACCGCGCTCGAACGGGCACGCATGCCGGTGCTCTGCGCCATCCAGGGCGCGTGCGTCGGTGGCGGGATCGACATGGTGAGCGCAGCCGACCTGCGCTACGCCGACGAGTCCGCGTTCTTCTCCATCGCGGAGATCAACATCGGGATGACCGCCGACGTCGGCACGCTCCAGCGCATGCCGAAGCTCGTGCCCGAGGGCATCGTGCGCGAACTCGCGTACACGGGCCGGCGCTGGACCGCGGCCGAGGCCCAGGCCGCCGGCTTCGTGAACGCGGTGTTCGCCGATCACGACGCGCTCGTCGCCGGCGTGCTCGCGATCGCGGCCGAGATCGCCGACAAGCCGCCGATCGCGGTATGGGGTACGAAGCAGGCGATCAACTACACGCGCGACCACTCGGTCGCCGACGGCCTCGAGCAGATCGCGAATTGGAACGCCGCGATGTTCGACACCGCCGACATGGGCGAGGCCTTCCGCGCCAAGGCCGAGGGCCGGGCGCCGGAGTTTCCCGACCTCTTCCCCACCAGCGACGGCCTGTAGCAGCCGAGGGGCCGACGCGGCGCGGCCGGAGCCGCGGCGCGACATCTCACGCGGCACGCACCCGCGCGCCGTCGAACTCGACCCGGTCCACCAGCCGCTGTCGGCCCGGCGGCCCGAGTCTTCGCAGGTCCCGGCGCGTCTTCAGGTCATGGTGGTACGAGCACATCCGGCCGAGGTTCGGAAGGGTCGTCGGACCGCGTTGCGCGTACGGCACGTTGTGGTCGATCTCCAGATGCCGATCGACCTCGCAGCCGGCGATCACGCACACCCGGTCACGCGTCTCCACCGCCGTCCGCAACGCCACCGGTACCGATCGGCCGAGGTGCACGACGCGCGTGACGTCGGTCCCGTCGACCACCAGCGCCTTCACGACCGCGTCCGACGCCAGGCGGTAGGCAGTGCCCACCGGGATCGGTCCCGCGCCTTCGATCTCACAGACCTCGCCGGCGGTGGTGTACCCGCGTTCGAGCGCGCCCTGCGACACGTGGACATGGAGCGTGGCGAGCGGCCGCGCGCCACGCTTGGCAGTCGGGCCGGCCGACACCGACGCCCGCGCGAGCTGCACGAGCGCGTCGAACGCGACGGCATCCGCGTGCTCGGCGTGCCCGGCGCGACGGTTGTCCCCGAAGATGGCCCGCTCGAACGGCTCCAACGCGGCCATCACCGTCGCCGTCCGGTCCAGCGGGCCGGTCATCGTGATCACCCCCGAGCCGTCGGCCCGGCTCGTGTGGCGCAGCATCCGCTGCCCGTGCACGTGCTCGGCGGTCGCCTGCTCCTGCTCGCGCGATGCAGCCGCCGCGACCACGCGGGCGCATTCGGTGCGCAATCCCTTCACCCCCGAGACCTCCGCCACCTCCACCAGTCGTTCCGCTGCGTCGGCATCGGCGGCGGCCGCGGTCGCGAGCAGCTCCGCCTGCACCGTCGAGAGGTGCCCGCCCCGCAGCGCGGCCTCGACCACCGGCTGCTCCAGCACGCGCGTCGCCGCGGTCGTCACCGAACGCGCTGCTCCCACCGTGGTCCCCGACACCGACGCCAACCAGGCCTCGACGTCCCGGAACGAGTCGTCACCCGGCCCCACGCCCGACGCCACGACGCGTCCGGCCGCCAACAGCTTCCCCGCCGCAGCGAGTCGCTCGAGCTCGGCGAAATCCGCCACCAGCTCGCGGGCCGCGCACCCGGACATCGCCTCGACGTCGAGCGCGGCAACCAACGCGCGAGCGTCACGCACCAACGACTTCACCACGAGGTCCACCTCACTCTCATGAGGCCGGGGGCGCGAGCGCCCGAATGGGATCCTGTGGACCGGTACCGGTCGAGCCTGCCGAGTTGATCGTCGCACGAGGGTGTGACCATCACCTTCGGCCGACGCTCACCACCACGCCGACTGACGTCGACCGACGGCCGACGGCCCTGCCGTCAGGGGTCGCAGCCACCCGGCGTGGGTCCCGGCCACCGCTCGACGACCCACTCGGGACGGTGCGGGCCGCGGCGCGGTTGCCGACTGCCGTGCGATCCGACAGAGTCGCCGCATGAATCGGGGCGACGCATGGCGTGACAAGGGTGGGTACTTCTCGTGGCGACCGCGTGCCGGTGACGCCGACGAGGTGCAGGTCTTCCATGTCGAGATGGGCGACCCCGACGCGCCCGCGCTCGTGCTGGTCCACGGGTTCCCGACGAGCAGCGTCGACTGGTTCGAAGTCGCGGAGCGACTCAGCGACCGCTACCGCGTCTGCGCGATGGACTTCCCCGGCTTCGGCTTCTCCGACAAGCCACTCGGCTGGGGGTACAGCCTCGTGCGCGACGTCGAGGTCCTGGAGCACTACGTGGCGGAGGTGTTGGGCCTCGAGTCCATGATCGTGCTCGCCCACGACCGCGGCTCGAGCGTGGCGATGATCCACACCACCGGCGGCGCGTCGCGCGTGCGACTCGAGCACCTCTTCGTCACGAACGGCAACATCTTCCTGCCGCTGTCGAACCTCACCCAGGCCCAGCGCCTGATGCTCGATCCGGAGACGGGTCCCTCCCTGCTCGCGCAGGCGACGCCCGAGCAGCTGGCGGTCGGCATGGGCCAGGCCACGTACACGCCGGCGCGCGGTGCCGACGATCCCGAGATCCAGGCGTTGACCGCGATCTTCTCGCACGGCGAGGGCCTGCGGGTCCTGCACGAGACGATCCAGTACCTCGTCGAGCGGTCGCAGGACGAGGACGCCTGGCTGCAGGCGCTCGCCGCGATGGACGTGCCGACGACGTTCATCTGGGGCCTCTACGACACGGTCTCGCCGCCGCGGGTCATCAGCTACGTGTGGGACGAGTACATGCGGCAGAAGCCGGGCCGGAATTCGCTCTACTTCGTTCCCGACGCGAACCACTACCTGCAGAACGATCGGCCCGACGCGCTCGTCGAGACGTTCCTGCACGCGCTCGAGGCGCCGGACGACACGCCTCCCGGCGCCATCGCACCCCGCCTCGGCTCGCCCCTCCTGGTCGACCGGTCACGCGCGGAGCTCCCGCGCTCCGTCGACCTCCTCCAGAACCCGGCCTAGCGGAGGGAGCCCGCGGTGGACCGGCGCGGGTCAGGAGGGGAACGACCGTGACGGTGCTCGTGACGGGTGGGACCGGGTTCGTCGGCTCGCACGCGGCGGCGAGGCTCGCGGGTGACGGGGAGCACGTGCGTCTGCTGGTCCGGGATCCGGCGAAGCTCGCCCGGGTACCGGCACTCGCCCGCATCGAGGTCGAGACGATGATCGGTGACGTCACCGACCGGTCGAGCGTGGAGCGGGCACTCCTCGGATGCACCGGCGTGGTCCACGCCGCGGCGCACGTGTCCCTGGCCGAACGCGAGGCCGATCGCGCCGCGGCGGTCAACGTCGGCGGCACCCGCACGGTCCTGCGCGCCGCGGCCGAGCGCGGCATCCCGAGCGTCGCGGTCTCCAGCATCTCGGTCTTCACCCTCGGGGCCCCGCTCGTGACCCCCGGGACTCCGCTCGCGGTCGGTGGTGGTTCGTACACGAGGACCAAGGTCGGTGCGGAGCGGCTCGCTCGCGAGCTCCAGGACGCCGGCGCGCCGGTCGCGGTCGTGTATCCGTCGGGCGTGCTCGGTCCCGACGGCCCCGACATCAGCATCAACCACCGGGCCCTCGTCGCCTGGCTCCGCACCCCGCCCCGCACCACCTCGGGCACGTCGGTGGTCGACGTACGCGACGTCGCCATCGGCATCAGCCGCGCGCTCGACGCGCCGGGCCGGTGGATGCTCGGCGGCACCTTCCTCACGTGGGCCGAGATGCACACGACGCTCACACGGCTCACCGGGGTGCGACGCCGGGCGGTGCCGATGCCGCCGAGGACGCTGCGTCTCGCCGGTCGCGTGGGTGACGTCGTCAAGCGCGTCGTCCCGTTCGACTTCCCGTTCACGCACGAGGCCATGACGATGGCCACACGCGCGAGTCCGTGTGACTCCGACGCGACCTGCGCCCGCCTCGGCATCGGGTGGCGACCCGTCGAGGACACCCTCCGTGACTCGATCCGCTGGCTCGCCGCCGCCGGGCACTGCCCGCCCGCGCTCGCCGGTGACCTCGCGGCCGGTCGGCCCGCGGACCCCGACGTCAACCCGCCGGGACGTCCACCCACTCCACCAGCTCGAGCGTGATCCCCTCCGGACCCTCGAAGAAGCGCAGCTTGCGGCTGATGTAGTCCATCTCGTCGCTCAGCATCTTCACGCCGTGGGCCTCGAGGTGGGCCGTGGTCTCGGCGATGTCGTCGACGCGGAACGCGAGATGGTTGTAGCCGCGGCGGCGGAGGTTCGTCGGGTGCGCACCCGCATCCTCCTGCGGTGTCGGCTCGAACACGAGGAGCTGGATCTCGAAGCGCGGCTCGGACCCGGCGAGCACGAGCGTGATGTGCTGCGCCTTCATGTCCGGCATGCCCATGTAGCGCGCGGGCGGTCCGCCGTCGATCGTGGCGACGTGGCCCTGCTCGAAGCCGAGCAGCGCGAAGAACGCGATCGCCGGCTCGGCGTCGGCCACCGCGACCGTGATGTGGTCGGGATTGCGGAGCACGTTCCTGTCCTCCCTCGCCGGGGTACCGCCGACGCGTTCGCCATCCTGCCAGACCACCGTCGGCGGTCGGGCCCGACTCTCCCCCGACCCGACACCGTGGGGGATACTCCCGACCATGGAAATGATGCTCGAGGCCGAGGGCCTGCAGAAGCACTTCGGCGACGTCGAGGCGCTGGCCGGGCTCGACCTCGCGGTGCCCTCGGGGAGCGTGCTGGCGGTGCTCGGTCCCAACGGCGCCGGCAAGACGACGCTCATCCGGACGATCGCCACGCTCATCCGGCCCACCGCAGGGACGCTGCGCGTCGTCGGGATCGACGTCGTGAAGGAGCCGAAGCGCGTCCGCCGCTCGATCGGATTGGCGGGGCAGTACGCCGCGGTCGAGACCGCGCTCACCGGCCGCGAGAACCTGCGCATGGTGGCACGCCTGTTCGGCCACGACGGCCGCACCGCCAAGGTCGCGGCCGACCGGGTGCTCGAGCAGATGAGCCTCACCGACGCCGGCGACCGGCCGGTGCGCACGTACTCCGGCGGCATGCAGCGCCGGCTCGACCTCGGCGCGAGCCTCGTGGGCGCGCCGCGGCTCCTCCTCCTGGACGAGCCGACCACCGGTCTCGACCCGCGCAGCCGCAACGAGCTCTGGGTCGCGATCGAGGAGCTCGCGGCGGCGGGCACCGACGTGTTGCTCACCACCCAGTACCTCGACGAGGCCGACCGCCTCGCGGACCTGATCGCGATCATCGACCACGGCCGGGTGGTGGCGTCCGGCACCGGCGACGAGCTCAAGGCGCAGCTGGGACGCGACGTCGTCGACGTCAGCGTCACCCACGAGGAGGATCTGACCCGGGCCGCGTCCGTGCTCGGCACCGAGGCGACGGTCGACGCCGAGCGCTCGCGTGTGTCCATCCCGGTGACGACCGGCGCCGACGATCTCGTCGCGGCGGTGCAGGCGCTGGGGGGTGCCGGCATCTCGGTCGCCGACATCGCGCTGCGCCGACCCACGCTCGACGACGTGTTCCTGACGCTCACCGGTCACACGACCGAGGGCTCCGCTCCCGTTCCGGACGAAACGAGTGCGCCATGACGACGACCACCGCGCCCACGACGACGGTCCCGGCGCCCACCCAAACCGCCGGTTGGGCCACGACCGCGGCCACGATCGCGGCCAGCACGACCCGCAAGCTGCTGCGGACCCCGCAGGTCTTCGGCATCGCCGTCGTCCAGAGCGTGCTGTTCCTCCTGATGTTCCGCTACGTGATCGGGGGCGCGATCGGCGTGCCCGGTGTCGCCTACGTCGACTTCCTCGTCCCGGGGTTCGTGGTGTCCGGGATCCTCTTCACCGGCGGCGGCTCGTGCGTCGCCGTCGCCGAGGACGCCGCGTCGGGGCTCTACGACCGGATGCGCTCGTTGCCGATCGCCGACAGCGCGGTCCTCGCGGGTCGCTCCATCGCGGACGCCGCACTGATGGTCGTGGTCGCGATGGTCACCCTCCTCGTCGGATTCGGCATCGGGTTCCGCATGAGCACGACGGTGCCGGAGTTCCTGCTCGCGCTCGTCGTCCTGATCGCCGCCGCGCTGTGCTTCGCCACGGTCTTCGTCTGGCTGGGTCTCATCGCCGGCAACGCCCAGGCCGCCCAGGGCCTCAGCATCCTCGCGGTGCCGTTCTCGTTCATCTCCAGCGCCTTCGTGCCCATCGCGACCATGCCCGGGCCGGTCCAGGCCTTCGCCAAGGCGCAACCGCTCACGTTCATGGTGAACGCATGGCGGGGTCTCCTGCTCGGCGATGCCGTCACCCGCACCTTCGACCACGACGTCACGTACTACGTCGTCGGCTCCTTCGTCTGGGCCGGGGTGATCGCCCTCGTCGTGACTCCCCTGGCGATGCGGGCGTACCGGAGGCGCTAGCGCCCGGACCCGACGCCATCACGTGGCGGGCTCGTCGGGCGCGCGCTTCGCCGGCCGGAGCAGGAGCACCCCGACGATCACCATCGGCGCGCCGATGAACGACCACAGCGGCTCGTCGGTCATGAACGAGCCTCGGATCACGCCGAGGCCCTGGAAGAACCACACGCCGCCGACGAGGACCAGCAGCATCCCCACGACCACCTGGATCGCGGAGCGGCGCACGGGTCAGACCCGATCGGCTTCGACGACCCGTCCGGGCCGACCGCGTGGGACCAGGTGCTCCGCGGCGAACAGCCGGTGCAGCATCTGGATCGCGATCGAGCCCTCGCCGACGGCCGACGCGACACGCTTCACCGACCCCTTCCGGACGTCGCCCGCCGCGAGCACGCCCGGCATGCTCGTCTCGAACGGGAACCGCGGACGCGCGGCCGGCCCCACCGCGCCGAGGTCCGCGCCGGTGACGATGAACCCCTGCTCGTCGCGCGTGATCCCCGGCGGGAGCCACTCGGTGTGCGGCTTGGCGCCGATCATCAGGAAGAGCCCGTCGGCGGGCACCGTCTCCTCCGCGCCGCGGCTGCGGTCACGGAGCACGAGGTGCTCGAGTCGACCCACGCCCCCGCCGTCGACCACCTCGGTGCTCACCCGCACCTCCACGTTCGGTGCCGCCTCCACCTGCCGCACGAGGTACTGCGACATCCCCGCGTCGAGCGCGTCGGCGCGGATCACGAGCGTGACGCGTCGCGCGAACCGGCCGAGGTGGAGCGCGGCCTGCCCCGCCGAGTTCGCTCCGCCGACCACGTAGACCTCGCGACCGGCCACGCCGGGCGCCTCCGAGTCGGCACTGCCGTAGTAGACGCCGGCGCCATTGAGCGCCTCGAGCGCGGGAACACCGATGCGCTGATAGCTCGCGCCGGTCGTCAGCAGCACGGCGCGGGTGCGGATGCACCCCCAGTCCGACAGGGTGACCGCGAAGCCCTGCTCGTCGCGCCGCAGATCGCTGACGCGCTGCAGGAAGGCGAATTCGGCACCGAAGACCCACGCCTGCTCGTACGCCTGCCGGGCGAGCTGACGGCCGGTCACCCCGCCCGCGAAGCCGAGGTAGTTACGGATCAGCGAGCTCGACGTCGCCTGGCCGCCGATCCCACCCTGGTCCACGACCAGCGTGCTGAACCCCTCCGACGCGCCGTAGACGGCCGCCGACAGGCCCGCCGGTCCGGCGCCGATGATCAGGAGGTCGGTGTCGGTCTCGGGCGGATCGACCGACGAGCCCGCGGCCTCGATGATCTCCGCGTTGGTCGGGTCGCGCAGCACCGCACCGTTCGGGAAGATGACCAGCGGGAGTCCGCTGACGCCGCCGGCCTCCTCGACGAGGTCGCGCCCGCCGTCGGAGTCGGCGAGCGAGAACGCGTGCGGCAGCGCGCAGCCCTCGAGGAGCTCGCGCAGCTCGTACGCGCGCCCGGACCACGACTCGCCGATGATGTTCACGGTGCGCGGCGACACCCGCTGCGAGTCGGCCCACTCCAGCAGCCAGCCCGAGATCGTGTGGTGGAAGAGCTCGTCGGGGGGCACGGTCGGACGCACCACGAAGTGGTCGATCCGCGCGTGTGAGATCGCTTCGTAGATCGCGTCTCCCGTTGCGGGGACACCCCAGTCGCCCCACGCGATCAGCAGGCCACGACGCGCGTGGGGGTGCAACCGGCGCGCGTCGTCGAGCAGCTCCGGGCCGGTGGTGCCGTTGAGCCACTGGGCGGCCAGCACGAGTGCGACGTCGGCCTCCTCCGCGGCGAGCTGTTCGAGCAGCGCCCGTGCGTCGTCGGCCGACGTCGTGCACTCGACGCGATAGTCGCGGCCGTAACGGTCGCACAACGACGCGTCGACCAGACGCATGGCCTCGGGGTCGCTCTCGATCGCGACGATCGCAGGCAAGGACATCCGCCAAGGCTACGCCGGAGCACTGTCGCCTCGCGCCCGCGTTGCTCGTCGGTGGGCGGAGCGCGGCGCGGCGACAGGACGTTGCCGCGACGCGCGGTCGGGCCGGATCCGTATCGGGTCGGGTGGCAGTGGACGGCGGCACCGCGGCGGCCGACATCGAGCCCGCGCGCCGCGCCGGGCCCGCGCGGCCGGCGGCGATCGTCGAGCTCGACCGGCGGGCCGCGGGCGCCGTCGGGCGAACCCGCGGTCGGGCAACCTCGAGCACGTCGTCCGACCGCGGGCACGCGGGCGCGGCATCGGGAACACCGCGACCGCGCGCGCACGCCCGCCCCCGCGAGGCGCTCCACGACCTCCACGCCGCTGCGGCCGAGGTGCGCGGCCGGGGAGCGATTGACTACCTTCGGGCGGTTCGACCACCGATCAGGGCCCGCACCGCTCGCCGGTGTCCGGCGCCGGAGGTAGCGAGCAGCAGTGCGGCCAGGAAAGCGCTTCCCGAGAGGCCTCGGTCGGATTCGTGGGGACGGTCCGGCGGCCGGCGACACCCCGACCGCCGCCCTGGCCGACGCCGAGGCCCTGGTCCACGCGGGACGGCTCCCCGACGCCATCGACCGGCTGGTCGCCGCGAACCGGACCCACCGCGACCCGGCGATCGAGATCCGCACGCTCCGCCTCCGCGACGACGCGGCGGCGGCGATCGAGCCGGGCCCGGGACGGACACCCTGGCCGCCGGTGTACCCCGACCCGTTCCCCGACGTCGTCGGCGCCCTCCCCGAGATCGACATCGGCGACCTGACCGGCGCGATCCTCGGCGGTGCCGTCGCCCATCACGGTGCGCTCGTCGTGCGCAACCTGCTCGAGGCCGCCGACGCGCAGCGCGTCATCGACGGCATCCACCGGGCCGAGGAGCAACGCGCGCGCCGCGACGTCGCGTCGACGGATGCCGAGGGCGACGCCTGGTACGACCCGTACCCCCAGCGGTACGGGCCGCGGACGCGGGCGATGGTGGAGAAGCGCGGGAGCGTCTGGATGGCCGACTCGCCTGCCAACGCCGCGCTGGTCCTGGACCTGCTCGTGGCACGGGGCGTCATCGGCGCGGTCACCTCGCACCTCGGGGAGCGGCCGTGCTTCTCGCTGCAGAAGTCGACGCTGCGCCACCTGCGCGCCGAGCCCGGGTTCGGCGGCTGGCACCAGGACGGCGCGTTCCTCGGCGACGACGTCCGCACGATGAACGTCTGGGCGGCGCTCACGCCGTGTGGCGGCGATCTGCCCACTCCGGGACTCGAGCTCGTCCCGCGGCGGTTCGACGAGATCCTCTCGACCGACGGCGGCATGGTCGCGCACTCCGTCGATCCGGACCTGATCGCGCAGCTCGCGGGTGAGACGCCGACCGTGCGCCCGGAGTTCGGCGTGGGCGACGGGCTGATGTTCGACGAGAAGTTCCTCCACAGCACCTATCTGCCCGCACACATGACCGACGACCGCTACGCACTGGAGTGCTGGCTCTTCGCCCCGTCGCACCGGTCGCCCGAGTACCTGCCGTTCCTGGTCTGAGAGGCGCGGAACCCATGGCCGACACCGAACGTCCGGGCACCGGCGGGCGCGGACTGCGGAGCCGCATGGAGTCCTGGCGACGCGGTCTCCTCGGGATCCGTGAGGGTCAGGACAACGGCTGGTACTGGGCCGCGATCCGCAGCCAGCATCCGCCCTTCACGGACGCGGTGCTCGCCGACGCGACCGTCACCGCGCGACGGCGCGGCGAGCGGTACGAGTTCCGGAACACCGCCGACGCGGTGATCCAGGTCGTGCGGCTCGCGATCGTCACCGACGCGTTCCTCGGACAGATCTGTTACCGCGCGAAGGCGCGTTGTCAGACGCGACGGATCCCGTTCGTGCCGCGGCTCTTCCACCACCTCGCGGTGACCCACGGCGGGATCTGCATCGGTGATCCCGTCGTGGTGCAGCCGGGAGTGCACATTCCCCACGGTCAGGTCGTCGTCAACGGCGGCGTCGAGATCGCGCGCGGCGTCGTCCTGTCGCCCTTCACGACGCTCGGCCTGGTGAGCACCTCGTTCGGTGGGCCGACGATCGGCGCGATGGCCTCGATCGGCACGGGCGCGAAGGTGCTGGGACCCGTGACCGTCGGCGCCGGCGCCAAGATCGGTGCGAACTCGGTCGTGCTCTCCGACGTCCCGGCGGGCGCGACCGCCGTCGGCGCGCCGGCCCGCATCGTCGCGACGGCGTAGAAGGGCGTCATGGCCGTTCTCGACGCCGCGACCGTGGAGACGCTCTGCCGGCACTGGAACGACGGTTGGAACCGCGCCGACCTCACCACGATCATGGCGCCCTTCGCCGACGACGTCGTCTTCGCGTCGCCCGGGATCTCGATGCTCACCGGCGACCCGGAACGGTCCACGATCGAGGGCCGCGCGGCGCTGCGCGACTACATCGCCGAGGCACTCCGTCTCACGCCCGGCGTCCGGTACACGACGCTCGCCACGCACGTCGGCACGGCGAGCATCGTCCTCGTCTACGAGTGCGGGGTGCCCGGCGGTCCCCAGAAGCACGGCGCCGACCTGATGCGGGTCGACGCGACCGGCAGGGTCGTGGAGTGGCGCTGCCACTACTGACGCGGCGCGTCAACCCCTCCGTTCACCCGCGCCCGCGGTAGTCCACCTGGCCGGTGGCGATCGCGGCGAAGAACCCGCCGTCGACGTCGATGGTCACGCCGTTCACGTAGCCCGCCGCCGGAGCACCGAGGAAGGCGAGCGTCGCCGCCACCTCGCGCGGCGACACCGCCCGGCCGGCCATCTCGCGGATGTTCCAGTCGACGATCGCATCGCTGGTGGTGGCCCGGAACTCGGACAGCAGCGGCGTGTCGATCGGGCCCGGGCACACCGCGTTGGTCCGCACCCCGCGTTGCATCGAAGGGCGGGACGAGCGCAGCGTGTACCGCTCGACCACCTCCTTCGAGAAGTTGTACGGACCCTGGCCGAGCTCGCCGGCGTGCTCGTCGAACCACGCCAACGACGGCGACCACGCGCCTAGGACGTCGAGCGCGAGGAGCTCGTCGATCGCGTCGACCCGCTTGCGCCACAGGTTCCCGGCCGTCGAGGCGGTGTTGACGATCGCACCGCCCTCCGGCATACGGTCCAGCAGGGCCTCGGACAGGGTCCGGAGCGCGAGGTAGTTGACCGCGAGCACGGTGCGCGGCTCCTGCGTGTCGGCGACGCCGGCGTTGTTGAAGAGGGCGTGCACGGGACCCTCGACGGTCGAGACCGCGGCACGCACGGCGCCCTCGTCGCCGAGATCCGTCGCGACGAACACGTCGTGCGGTCCTCCCGGCGGCGCGAGGTCGAGCACGGTCACGTGGGCGACGTCCAGCTCGGCGAGGAGCTCGAGCAAGGCTGCGCCGACCCCGCGCGACCCGCCGGTCACCACGACCCGACGGTCCGAATATGCGAACGGTTGCGTCACTGCTTCTCCTCGTCTCCGTAGATCATGAACTCGATCAGGTTGCCATCGGGATCGCGCGCGTACACGCTCGACGCGTCCGTCCGCCGCCCACCGATCCGGTCGACCGGACCTTCTTCGATCGGGATGTCGTGCTCGCCGAGGAGCCCGACGATCGCCTCGACACCGCCCTCCCACACGAAACACAGATCCCCGCACGGTGGCACCGCTGCGCCGGCCCGCAACGTGAATGCCTCGCGCCGCCACACCTCCGGACGGTGGAAGTTGATCATCTGCGCACCCACGTGCACGCACACGACGGCGCGTCCTTCGTCGACGTCGAAGCCCAGCGCGCGGTAGAAGCGCACCATCGCCTCCGGGTCCTCCAACGGCAGTGACACGTGGTCGATGGCCACGGCCCGACCCGAGCTCACCGCCGGCGTCCCGCCATCAGATCGGGAAGCCGTAGAGGCGTGCGCAGTTGGTCGCCGTGATCTTGCGGACGTCGGCGGCGGGGAGTGCGCCGAGCGTCTCGTCGATCGCCCGACGCGACTCGGGGAAGGTGCTGTCGGTGTGCGGGTAGTCGGACGCCCACATGCACGAGTCGGCGCCGATGAGCGGTATGAAGCGCTCGGCGAGCGGCTCCTGCTCGAAGGTGAGGATCACCTGCCGGCGCACGAGCTCGCTCGGAGCGACGGTCGGTCCGTCGTCGATCTTCTCCCGCAGCTCGTGCCACTCCGAGTCCATACGGGTGAGGAAGTACGGGAGCCAGCCGATGCCGGACTCCGCGAGCACGAGCCGCAGGCCCGGGTGTCGTTCGAGCGCGCCGGAGAACACCATGGTGGCGAGCGGCTCGTCGAGCTGCATGGGGAGGAGCGTCGCGAACGCCGCCGACTGCCACTTGCCGATCCGGTAGCTCAGCTTCGGTGAGATGCCACCGTTGATGTGGAAGCTGATCGGGAGGTCGGCCGCGGCCGCGGCCGACCACAACCGGTCCCAGGCGCGATCGCCGAGGTCGACGCGGAACGCGTCGACGATCGCGCCGCGGTGCCCGATCGCGGCGCAGCGCTCGAGCTCGGCGGCGGCGGCCTCCGCCGAGTGGAACGGCAGGAAGGCCAGGGCACAGAGCCGGTCCGGCGCGGCGGCGTTGAACTCCTCGGCCGCCCAGTCGTTCCACGCGCCGTAGGTGGCGTCCTGCAGCTCGGGATCCTCGATCGGGAACCCGAGGGACAGCGGCCCGTACACCACCGAGGCGGCGAGACCGTCGCGGTCCATGTCCCGGAGCCGCAGACTCGGCGTCCCCGCGCGGTACCCGTCGTCGTCGATGCCCGCCCGGCCGATCGCGCTCAGCTTGCGGACGAGCTCCCGGTTCTTGGGCATGCCGCTGCGGCCGATCACCCGGCCCTCGCAGACCCACTGGCCACCCTTGCCCTCGTCGACGACGCGCGGCCCGCGCTCGGCCAGCGCGCGCGGCAGACGCGCCTCCCACACGGTGCGCGGCACCGCCGAGAGGTCGAGGTGGTCGTCGCAGGAGTAGATCGTGTTCGCGCTCATCACTCCCCCTCCGGTGCGGGCACCGTCAGCTCGAGGTGGAGCTCGGTGACGCCGCGCATCAGGTGCGTCGAATCGTACGTGTAGCGCCGCGCACCCGACGGCCCGTGATGCACGGCGGAGACGCGGATGTCGCTCGTGCGGGCGAGGAACCGGGTGAGGGTGGCGTGCGCCTCGGCCCGCGCCAGCGGTGAGCCGGCGCAGGTGTGGATGCCGTGGCCGAAACCCAGGTGCTGTCGACCGTCGGGACGGTCGAGCCGGAACTCCTCCGGTGCCTCGAAATGGCGCGGGTCGCGGTTCGCGGCGTCGTTCATGACGAAGACGGTGGTGCCCGGCGCCAGCTCGACCCCACCGAGCGTCGTCCGCACGCGCGCCAGCTTGAACGAGCCCTTGAGCGGTGTCTCCAGCCGCAGCACCTCCTCGATGCACGGCGCGACGAGCGCGGGATCGGCGCGCAGCCGGGCCTGGAGGTCGGGCCGGTCGCCGATGATCTGCAACGAGCTCGTGATGAGACGCGCGGTGGTCTCGCCGCCCGCAGCGAAGAGATTCGCGGCGATCCGCATGACGTCCTCCACGGGAGGGAGCGTGCCGTCGGGGAAGGTGGCGCGTGCCATCTCCGTCATCACGTCGTCGCGCGGACAGGCCCGACGGTCCTCGATGTAGGCGCTGAACTGCTCGTAGAGGAACTCGAGCGGCTTGTGCTGCTGGCGGTCGGACCGCACCTCGTGGACGAGCCGGTGGCGGAACTCGTCGCGATCCTCGTCGGGGACACCGAGGAGATCGGCGACGACCATGACGGTGTACGGGATCGCGTAGTCCTGGATCAGCTCGCACTCGCCCCGGGCGAGCAGGTCGTCCATCGTCCGATCGGCGAACGCCCAGAGGAACGCCTCGTTCTCCTTCAGCCGCTTCGGAGTGATCAATCGCATCAGCAGGCCGCGGTGCGCGGTGTGCTTCGGCGGGTCGAACGACGGGAGCTGGTCACTGAAGGGCAGCTCGTGGCGGTGCTCCTCGATGATCGTCGAGATGTCCTCGCCCGCGAGCGGGACCGACATCTTCACGAACGGCCCCGACGTGGTGTTGCAGTTCGACCACGTGGCCGGGTCGCGGTAGACGGCGACAGCCTCGTCGAAGCCCGTCACGAACACGACGCCGCGCGGGTGTTGCCAGACGGGACCGTGCGCGCGCAGCCACTCGTAGTACGGGTACGGATCCTGGTGGACGTCCGCGTCGGCCCGGAAGTAGTTCAGGCTCTCGAAGTCGACCACCGGCGCCTCGCCTCCGACTGCACCACGCCGCCTCTCTACCACGCGACCACTCGGCGGCGCCCCGGCGCGGGCGGTTGCCCGCCCAAATGCGCCGTCGCCCCGGCGGCGGTGTGCTCTGCTGGTGTCGTCACTCGACCGAGGGAGTCCACGATGCGTCGTCCGTCACTGCTCATCCGTGTGGAAGCCGATGCCTTCTCGGGAGACGTGACACGACGTGACGACGTTGAACTTGGGAATCCTGGCGCATGTAGACGCCGGTAAGACCACCCTGACCGAACGGCTGCTCCACACGGCCGGGGTCATCGACGAGATCGGGCGCGTCGACCACGGGACGACGCAGACCGATTCGTTGGCGCTGGAACGACAACGCGGGATCACGATCAAGTCCGCCGTGGTGTCGTTCGTCGTCGACGACGCGACGGTCAATCTGATCGACACGCCCGGGCACCCGGACTTCATCGCCGAGGTCGAGCGGGTCCTGGACGTGATCGACGGCGCGGTGCTCGTCGTCTCGGCGGTCGAAGGCGTGCAGTCACAGACCCTGGTGTTGCACCGTGCGTTGCACCGTCTGGGCGTGCCGACGCTCTTCTTCGTGAACAAGATCGATCGCGGCGGTGCCGACGACCGTCGGGTCCTCACCGCGATCGGCGAGCGGCTCGACGCGAGGACCGTCGCGATGAACGTGCCCCACGACGTCGGGACGCGCGCCGCGCGCGTCGTCGCCTCGGGACCCGACGACACCGAGTTCGCCGACACGCTCATCGAGGCCGTCGCGGCCGACGACGATGAGCTGTTGCAGCGCTACCTCACGCGCGAGCGGTTGCCCGACGAACGGCTGCGGACGGCGCTCGCGGCCCGGACCGGCGCCCGGTTGCTGTATCCCGTGTTCTTCGGCTCGGCGATGACCGGCGCCGGGGTGGACGCGCTCGTCTCCGGCATCTCGGACCTGCTGCCGGTCCGCAAGGGCGACCCCACCGGTGCTCCGTCGGGCACGGTGTTCAAGATCGAACGCGGCCCGAAGCGGGAGAAGATCGCGCTCGTGGCCATGACCGCGGGAACGCTGACGGTGCGTGACCGAGTCCGCCTCGGTGACGTCGAGCCCGGGGAGTCCGGCGGGGATCGCGTCACCGCGATCCGGGTGTTCGAACGCGGCGCGACGACCCGGCGCCGCGCGATCGTCGCCGGCGAGGTCGCCCAGGTCCGCGGGCTCACGCACGCCCGTATCGGCGATCGCTTCGGTGCCGACGTCGGCCCCGGGCGGCATCATGCGTTCGCGCCGCCGACGCTCGAGACGGCCGTCGTGCCGCGTGACCCGAGCGACAAGCCGGCACTCTTCGCTGCGCTGACCGAGCTCGCCGAGCAGGATCCACTCATCAACCTGCGCCAGGACGACACGCGCCAGGAGCTGTTCCTCTCGCTCTACGGCGAGGTGCAGCGCGAGGTCGTGGCCGAGACGCTCGCCGCCGATCACGGCGTCGAGGTCGAGTTCCGGTCCGTCACCCCGCTGTGCGTCGAGCGGCCCCGCCGTGAAGCATCGGCGATCGAGACGATCCCTCGTCACCGGTCGTCGTCCCGACCCTTCCTCGCGACGGTCGGGCTCACGGTCGCGCCGCTCCCTCCCGACTCGGGCGTGACCTTCACCCTCGACGTCAAGGTCGGCGAGATCCCGATGCACGTGTTCGACACGGTCGACGCATTCCGCGCGGTCATGGCGCACACGGTGCGCGAGACCCTGCACCAGGGTCTCAACGGTTGGAACGTGACCGACTGCGCGGTGACGATGACGCGGTCCGACTACCAGGCACCCCCGCGACGATGGCCCGGGACCACCCTCTCCGACTTCCGCCTCCTGACCCCGCTCGTGGTCATGGACGCGCTGCGCCGAGCCGGCACCACGGTGTGCGAGCCGGTGCTCGACGTCCACCTCGAGTTCCCCGCCGACGTCCTCGGCGACGTCCTCGCGACCCTCGTCAGGGTCGAGGCGATCCCGGGCACGCCGACGGTCGGCGGACGCGTGGGGACGCTCGACGCCGAGGTCCGCGCCGCGCGACTCCACGACCTGCAGTCCCGCCTGCCGGATCTCACCCGGGGCGAGGGGGTGCTCGAATCGACGTTCGGCGGCTACCGACCCGTCGCCGGGGAGCCGCCGTCGCGTCCACGCACCGACCGGAATCCGTTGGATCGGGCCGACTATCTCCGCCGCCTCAAGGGCGTGACCTTGCGCGAGCCCGAGCGCGGCCGACCCAAGTCGCGCTGACCGGGTCGGACCCGGGGATCCGCGGGATCGCGTCGCCGTAATGTCCCCGCGCGAGGAGACGCGTCGAAGCGGACGGGGCGAGCACCGTGGCGATGGCACTGGCGGAGACCGATTACCTGGTGGTGGGCGCAGGCGCGGCGGGCATGGCGTTCGTCGACGCCCTGATCGACCACGCCGACGTCCACGTCACGCTCGTCGACCGTCGCCACCAGCCGAGCGGACACTGGCAGGACGCCTATCCGTTCGTGCAGCTCCACCAGGCGTCCGTCTTCTACGGCGTCGCGTCGACGGTGCTCGGCCGCGGGGCGACCCAGGTCCGGGGACCGGAGACGGGACTGCAGGAACGGGCCCGGCAGCCGGAGATCCAGAGCTACTACGACGACGTCCTGCGCCGCCGCTTCGTCGGCTCGGGTCGCGTCACGTTCCTCGGCGGTCACGAGTACCGCGCCGACGGTGGATCGCACCTCGTGACGTCGCGCATCTCGGGGGCCACGACCGAGATCCGCGTCCGGCGCCGTGTCGTCGACGCCACCTACCTGTCCCCCACGATTCCCGCGACCACCCCGCCGCCGTTCGGCGTCGCCGAGGACGTACGCGTCATCCCGGTCAACGACCTCGCGCGGCTCGACGCCGCGGCCGGCAACTACGTGATCGTCGGTGCGGGCAAGACGGCCACCGACGGCATCGTGTGGCTGCTGACGAACGGCGTGGCGCCCGACCGCATCGTCTGGGTCCGCCCGCGCGATCCCTGGATGCTCAACCGCCACGTCGTCCAGCCCGACCCGGTGGTCGCGCTCGGCCTGGCCGCCGACACGATGGCCGCCGCGGCCGACGCCGAATCGCTCGACGACCTCTTCCTGCGTCTGGAAGCGGCGGGCGTGATGCTCCGGATCGACGCGACGGTCACGCCCACGATGGCGAAGACCCCCACGCTCGGCACCTGGGAGCTCGACCTGCTCCGCACCGTCGAGCACGTCGTCCGCCTCGGCCACGTCGATCACGTGACCGGTCGTGAGATCGTGCTCACCGACGGGGCGCATCCGCTCCCGCCGGACTCGATCGTCGTCCACTGCGCCGCGTCGGGACTGCAGTACCCGCCGCTCGTCCCGCTCTGGGCGCCGGATGCGATCCGGCTCCAGACGATCCGGGTCGGCTTTCCCTGCTTCTGCGCCGCGCTGGCCGGCTACGTCGAAGCGACCCGCGACGACGACCGCGAGCGGAATCGCCTGTGCCCTCCGAACACCCTGCCCGACCGTCCGGCCAACTGGGCCCGGATGCAGGTCCGGGGCACCATCGCGGCACGCACGTACGGGGCCGAGCCGGACATCGCGGCGTGGGCCGACGGGTGCGCGCTGAACCCCGCGCGCGTCGGGGCGGCCCGGCGCGGCGATCCTGCCGTCGTGGCCGTGGCCGCACGCCTCGCGGACCACATCGAACCGGGACTCGCCCGGATGGCCGAGCTGGCCCGCGAGCGCTGATCCGACGCGCGCGTCGCGCGTCGATTCCGGCCGTTTCGTCCCCCGCGAACCCGTGAAGCCCCGGACCGCGGGCGTCGATGAAGGGGGATGCCGAACTCCGTGCGACCGACCGACGAGGACACCGCGAGCGCCGCACCGACCGCGACGGCGCCGATCGCGTCGCCCGTCGAGCTCGGCACCGCTCCGCGCACAGATCGGGTGGCCGACGACGTGCCCGCAGGGCCTCGGTCCCGGGCGTCGACCCTCCCCCTGGTCACCCTCGTCCTCGGCATCGCCGGCGTCGCACTCGGCGTCGTCGTGATCTGGTACATCGCCGCGATCGCGCTCGGGCTCGTCGCGGTGATCGTCGGTGTCGTCGCGTTGCGCAGGACCCGCGGCGACGCCGACCCCAAGGAGCGGTCGCGCGCCACCATCGGGACCATGCTCGGGGCGATCGCGATCCTGCTCGGAGTGTGCGCGGCGATTCTCCTCCCCCACGCCGTCGATCGCGTCGACCACTTCTTCGCGACGATGCAGGACGACGTCAATCAGAACGTGGACACGGTGAGTCGCGGCTTGCGTTCCGACGTGAACCGCCTCGACCGGTCCACCGCGCGCGACCTGCACCGACTCGAACGGCAGAACCGCGGTGACCTCGACCAGTTGGAGCGGCGCAGCAACGCTTCGCTGGCGGACCTGAGCGGCCGGCTGGCCCAGGTCGAGACGAAGCTGAGCGACACGGAGCGGCGCGACCTGACGCGGCTCGAGCAGTCGCTCCGCGACGACCTCCGCAATCTCGACACGGCGATGCACACCTCGTCCGATGCCCTCGGCGAGCGCGTCGCCAAGCTCGAGCAGGAGATGGCGGACGTCCAGCGCGCCCTGCACCCCTGAGCGTCGCCCCACCCGGATCCAGGGTCAGCGGCGGCGCGCGCGCACGACGACGTCGGCGATGTGTGGATTGTCCGGCGGCGGGTCGATGCGGGGCGCGACCGCGTGGTGCTCGACGGTGAAGGCGTCGGCGAGCAGCAGGAGGAGGTCGTCCGCACCGACGTAGTCGGCCGGGTCGAAGCCCCGCTCCTTCATGTGCTCGTGATGCTCGTGGTCGAGGTCGTGGTACACGGCGAGCAGGTGGCCGCCCGGGCGCACGGTGTCGAGCAGGTCCCGGACGGCGCGCGTACCGCCGTGCTTGGGGAGTGCCGGGTACTGCAGCGACACGAGGTCGAACGAGGCGACGGGCAACGGCGTGCGCAGGGCGTCGCCCACCATCCAGTCGACGCCGACACCGATCCGCTCCGCGTGCGCGCGGGCGCGTCCGACGGCGACTTCGGAGACGTCGATCGCGGTGACGGTCCACCCGTGCTGCGCGAGCCAGACCGCGTCGGCACCTTCGCCACACCCCACGTCGAGCGCCCGGCCGGGCGTCAGCGCTTCGACCTCCGCGACCAGCCGGCCGTTGGGGCGTCCGCTCCAGAGCGCGTCCGCCTGCTCCCCGTACCGAGCGTCCCACTCCGCGGCCTGACCGGCCGCGCCGAACCGGGGCGGCTCGTGCTCGTCGGCCACGGCTCAGCCCGCCCGGTAGCGGGTCGCGAGCTCGGTGCTCTGCGCACCGAAGGCGGCAAGGTCCGCGTCGAACACCGCGTCGAGGAGCGAAGCATCCTCGACACCGGGCGCGCAGACGACCTCGCCGAGATCCAGGCCGCGGAGCGACGCGGTGACGACGTCGGCCGCGGTCATGCGCGGGATCGCGCTGAGATCGAGACCCTGACGCTCGTGGAACTCGGTGGCCACCACCCCGGGGCACACGACCTGCACCCGCACGCCCGTCCCTTCGAGCTCGGCGCTCAGGGTCTGCGACATCGCGACGAGATGCGCGAGCGTCCCCGCGTAGACGGCACGGCGCGGGAATTGCGAGCTGGGCGCAGGTCCGCTGAAGGCGATCATCCCGCTCACGTTGACGACCGCCCCGCTCCCCCGCTCCTGCATCCCCGACACCGCAGCCCGCATGAGCATCGTCGGCGCGACGACCTTCACGTGCACGAGCTCGCGCGCCTTGTCGGCCGGGAGGTCCTGAAGCGGCATGTAGTGCGCGACGCCGGCGTTGTTCACCAGCATCGTCAACGGCTCGGTCGCGCACACGGCGGCGACCGCGTCCACGCCGTCGTCGGTGGACAGATCCGCTGCCATCGGCCGGACCGCGACGTTCGGCAACGACGCCGCCAGCGCCTCGAGCCGATCGAGTCGCCGACCCACGACGACGAGGTCGTGGCCGTCTGCGGCCAACCGCACCGCGTACGCGTGGCCGATCCCCGAGGACGCGCCCGTGACGAGCGCGAGCTTGCGCATGATCGTGGTTCCCTTCGACGGCATCCGTGTCGGTCAGCCGAGTCCCGGAAAGGGGTCGGTCAGGGATGCGAGGACGTGCGTGCCGCCCGCGGCTTCGAGCTCGGCGACCGAGTACCGGCCCGTCGCGACGCCGACGGCGACCGCCCCCGACGCCGTCGCCGCCGCGATGTCCCGAGGCGTGTCGCCCACCACCAGCACCTCGTCGGGACGGAGACCGTCGTGGAGCCGGACGGCCTTCGCGATCGCGAGCTCGGTGAGCTCGGCGCGGTCGGGCGAATCGGAACCGTAGGCGCCGAACAGGAAGAACCGGTTCAGCTTTGCGGGCATCAGCTTGGTGCGCGCCGCTCCTTCCATCGCGCCGGACACCACGCCGAGCATGACCGCGGCCTCGCTCAACGCCACGAGCGTCGCTTCCGCTCCGGGCAGGACCCGGTACTGCTCCGAGGTCCAGATGTCGTCGGAGAGGTGCAGCAGGTACTCGGCGTACAGCCGGTTCAGCTCGTCCTGGGTCGGCTCCCGGTCGAGCACACCCCGGAACGTCTCCCGCGCGACCTGCGGATCGGTCTCGCCCGCGGACGTGTGCACCCCGATGTCGGCCGCGACGCCGTGGAGCTTCTCGAACGCCGCCGACCAGCTCCGTGCGCCCGCGCCGCCCGTGTGGACCAGCGTCTCGTCGATGTCGAACAACACGAACAGTGGCTTCGCCGCGTGCACCATGTCGGATCCCCCTGCGTGCGCCGGTCCGGCCGTAGGGCGACGCTACCGGTCCGTACCGATCGCGACGCTCAGCGCCGCCAGAACAGCAGGTGCGTCACGCCACTCGGGCTCGGCACCGTGTCGAGATGGAAGCGGTCCCGTAGCTCGTCGGGCGACGCCCACAGCCGTTCGCCGCGGCCCAGGCTCGTCGGCGCGACGGCGATGTGCATGGTGTCGACGAGGTCCGCGTCGAGGAACTCCCGGACGGTCGCCACACCGCCACCGATCCGGACGTCCTTGCCGTCCGCCGCATCCTTCGCCTGCCGGAGCGCGTCGGCCGGGTCGGTGTCGAGGAAATGGAAGGTCGTGTCGGACAACGTGATCGACGGTCGCACGTGATGCGTCAGCACGAACACGGGCGTGTGGAACGGCGGCTCGTCGCCCCACCAGCCTTCCCAGTCGTGGTTCTCCCACGGACCGCGCTGGGGTCCGAACTTGTTGCGACCCATGATCTCGGCGCCGATGTTCCGGGCGAAGTCACGGGTGAAGTAGTCGTCGAGCCCGCGCGACCCCCCGGGGTCCGTGCGGTTCACCCAGCTCGCGGTGGCGCCGGCCCACCCCAAGAGGTCACCGGGGCTTGCGTGCCCGAACGGATGCTCGAGGCTCTGGCCCTCGCCCGCGCCGAACCCGTCGCGTGAGACCCCGAAGTTCTGTATCCGCACCAGTTGTGCCATCTCCGCTCCTCCTCGCTGGTGACCAACGTCTATACGCTTGCATATATATATCACAGAGCATATGCTTTGGTCCATGGCCGCTGCGCTCGCCGTTCTCGACGTCATCGCCGACCCCACCCGCCGCCGGATCCTCGACGCGGTGCGCGACCGCGAGCGCTCGGTGAACGACCTCGTGGCGCAGGTCGGGATGCACCAGCCGGGCGTCTCCCGTCACCTGAAGGTGCTGCGGGACGCCGGCCTGGTCGAGGTCCGGCGGGATGCCCAGCGGCGCCTGCTTTCCAGCACATTGGGATCCTAAGCTTAGAATTCCACGTGGACAAGTTGTCG